>MRWG01000380.1_pt1 | contig 59593 bp, 57 predicted proteins | sample 1013341 | NCBI WGS metagenome assembly MRWG01 (sample SAMN06117577, study PRJNA244670) | biofilm metagenome | biome: Water; feature: Cathode Biofilm; material: Biofilm; isolation source: microbial consortium enriched at the cathode of a solar microbial fuel cell | place: USA: District of Columbia ...
AATGGTGGTTCCATTTTCAAGCACGGCAACGCGGTCAGCGCCGATTTCAGGGCAAGCCCTCCGGGCCGGGGCCATTGTTGCGCACTCCGACGTTAGTCATCGCTTATTTAGCCAGGCTAAACTACGCTCTTCGCGCCCTGGATTGCGCAACAATGACTCCCGGCGCGACGCGACTTATTTTTGAGACCGCTTCTACTAATCAGCGACGACATTCCAACGACATGCTGCGAATTATTGCCTGCCTCTTGTGCGCGTGCGCGCTCGCCACGAACTCGTGGGCGGAGTCCGGTTACGATGCGACTTACACCCTGACGCTTGGCCCAATCACGGTCGGCGAGATGCAGCGCAGGTATCGTATCGACGAAAGCGGGAATTACCGCTTCGAGTCGGATATCCGCGCCACGGGACTCGCCTCGTTCATGCGTTCCGATGAGTTGCGTGAAGTCAGCAGCGGAACATTTCGCGACGATCGATTCCTGCCGGAACACTACACCTACGAGCGCAAGAACAAACGCAAGCCACGGTCGATCGCGACCACGTTCAATCCAAACGCGGGAACATCGGAAACGATCTACAACGGCAAAACGCTGACAAGCGATCACGGGAAACCGGTGCTGGACAAGCTCGTGTACCAGGCGCAGATCATGCACGATCTCGCGCTCGGCAAGGCGGCCTTGCGTTATCGCGTTACGGACCGCGGCCACGACAAGGTCTATGAGCCGGTTACAGCAGGCACGGAAATCGTCGAAACGGATGCGGGAAGTTATGAGGCGGTGAAGGTTGTACGCGAAAACACGAATGACAAAAAACGCACGATTTTCTGGTGCGCCAGGGAACTCGGCTACCTACCCGTCAAGGTCGCGCATCGGGAGAAGAACGGCAACGAAACGATTGTTACCCTGAAGACGCTGACGCGGCACCCCTGACGGTATTCGTGCAATGAAGACTCCGGGCGAGTCGGGCTGAAAAACTTCAGCCCGCGATTCAGGGGCGCAGCGTCTTCTGTAGAGCCTGAGCCTCTGCGCGTGACGGAAACGATGAATCGTCAGACAGAATCGCATCGAGGTGCTCGAGCGCCTGCTGCTTGTCCCCCGTTGCCGCCAGCGCGCTGGCCAGGTGGAAGCGGATATCCGCGTTTTTCGCATCTACCGCGATGGCCCTTTGCAGCAATTCCAGCGCCTGCTCCGTTTTTCCGGCCCGAAACAGTATCCAGCCGTAGGTATCGCTGATTTCGGCACGCGACGGGGCAAGCTCATGCGCCCGTTTCGCATACTCAAGTGCCCGCGGGTCGTCGCGTTCAGAGTAAAGCCACGCGAGATTATTCAGTGCGACGATACTTTCCGGCGCGGATTCGAGCACCTTCTCGTAGTTTGCGACCGCCGTATCGGTCTTGCCCTCTTCGAGATCCGCGGTCGCCTTGACAATGCGCACGTTCGCGTCGTTCGGGTTTGTGGTCAGCCATTCGTCCAGCAGCCCGGAACCTTCCCCGCCAAGACGACGTTTCACGGCGTTCAATTTCAATAATGACTGCGAAGTTGCCTTGAGTTCGTGCGATTTTTCGTACGCCTTGAGCGCCTCCGCCAGTGAATCTTCCGCGTAATACACGTCCCCGAGCAAATCAAAGCCTTCGGCCGTGAAGTTTTCATCCCGGGACAATGCGTCCGCCACTTTACGCGCCTCGTCGAACTCACGTTGCTGCAGATGTAATCGCGCCATTGCGACACGCGGCTTGGGCGAATCCGGCGCGAGCTCAATCAGCTGCTGCAATGTATCCCTTAATGAGCCGATGTCACCGTTCATCTCCTGAGCGCGCGCCTTCAGTTCAAGCGGTTCCGCCGCCTTCGGGAACCGTTCGATGAGCGCGTCGATCGCCGGTCCGGCTTCCTTGGCCTCACCGGCGAACAATTTCAGCGTTGCGAATTCGAACTGTGCCGCCGGTACGTATGGCCCCACCCGGAACGCTTCTTCGGCGTAGCGCTGTGCCTTGTCCACCTCGCCGTTCTGGCGGAAATGCCGCGACAGGAACACACGGGGCTCAATCGCATCGGGATTGTGCTCCGCGGCCTGGATCCACAATTTCGTTGCGCCTTGCTGATCGCCTTCCCGTTGCCTGACGACGGCGAGGTAAAGCAGCGCCTGGGCTTGATTCGGCTCCTGATCGAGAACCTTCTGCAACACGCCTACAGCCTGCGCATTATCGCCATCCTTGATAGCAAGTCGCGCGAGATTGAAATAAGCGGGGAAAAATGCCGGTTCCAGCTTGACCGCCGCTTCGAAATCCTTGCGCGCGGACGCGTCGTCTCCGAGTGCAGCGTGCAAATAACCGCGCAGATTCCTGACGATCGCCATATCAGGGTTGGACTCGACGAGTTCATCAGCAATTGCGGAAGCGCGATCGTTTTGCTTCAGCGCCGCATGACCGAACGTCTGCAGTACTGCTGCAAGCATGAAGCCCGGATCTTCCTTGCGGATCTCGGCGAGTTCTTCCAGCGCCTGTTCGAATTTGCCGGCGCGCATACGGCTGAACGCCAGTTGCGTTCGAATCGGTACCGATTTTGGATCCAGTTCCAGGGCGCGCTTTAGCGATTCGGTGCCCTGCTCGACTTTGCCGTGCCGCAGATAGGCCGTGCCGAGCAGTGCGAGCAGATTGGGATCCGTGTAATCGGCGATTTCCACGTTCTCAAGGTTGCCGAGCCCCGTATCAAGATGGCCCGCGGCAAGCTGAATCGCGCCCCGCATGCGCTGGTATTCCCCATTGCCCGGATCTATCGCCAGCAAACGTTCGACAAACTCGGAGGCCTGGGTGAACTCCCCCGCTTCGTAATGGATTGTGGCTGCTTGCATGAGCGTGGGGCGATGGTCCGGTATGACCACGAGAATCTGCCGCAAATAACGTAATGCGGTGTTGTTCTGACCCCGCTGTCGGGCAATGACCGCGCGCAGGAAGATCGCGCGCGGATCTTCATTTGAGGCGTCACCGATCGCATCAAGATCCGCGATCGCACCGTCGATGTCTTCGAGCGCCGCACGTGCACCGGCACGCTGCAGCAGCGCAATCGGGCTGCCCGGGACAACCTTAAGCGCATTCGTATACGCTTCGACCGCGTCCTGAAAGTTTTTGTCGTGCCGATCGAGCTCACCTTTCAGGATCCAGATATCGAAATCGTCCTGCGTCAATTTGAGTGCCGCATCCACCTCGGCGCGCGCCGCCGCCGGTTCGCCGAGACCAATTGCTGCACTGACCGCAGCGCGACGCGCTTCGATGTTGTTCGGTTCGATTTCCAGCGCCTGTTCAAAAGCAGTCCGTGCTTCCTCAAACCGGCCGACCGCAAGGTCGAGCAATCCCTGCAGGGTTAACCATTGCGGATCACTGTCATCGCTGTTGAGCGCGAGTTCCGTTGCGGCCTCGTCCATTTCGCCAGCGAGAATCAGCGCCCTTGCGATCGCCTGATTCAACTCGTCGGACTGCCCGCCGAGCGAACGGGCGCGACGAAGCTCTTTCAGGGCCGCGGACGCGTCCCGGACCTCGAGGTAGGCGCGACCGAGTGTTTCCCTCGCATCCGCATCGTCAGGCGCAGCCTGCACCGCGTTTTTTAATTCAATAACGGCGCTGGCGACGTCGCCACTGCGCAGGAGTTCCTTGCCGTGTGCGAGCGCCTCGGCGGGGTCCAGCGAATCCGAGCAGCCGACAGTTATCGCGGCTAGCACCAGCACCGCGAGGATGGCTCGCGGACGTTTCATCGTCGCACGATGCGCCACAACGACCCCACTCACCCCTTCAGTCCGGATCATATTGAACCTCCGTTTGCTAGCCCTGATTCACGCCGAGCATGCGGATGAGTTCCCTGGCGGGCACGTAACCGCCTATCGACTCGCCCGTGTCGGAATAGACCGCAGGCGTACCCCGTACGCCCATCGCTTCGCCCATGCGGTACTGCGCTTCTACCGGGTTCGGACACGTGGCCACGTGCAGCGTTTTGCCGGCCTTCGACGCGGTCAGCGCCTCACGTTGATCTTTCGAACACCACACCGCTACGGCCTTGTCATAGGATTCGCTACCGATGCCGGTGCGCGGGTAGGCCAGGTAGCGAACGGCGATCCCCGCGGCATTCAACTCGCCGACCTCGAGATGCAGTTTCCTGCAATATCCGCAGTCGATATCCGTATAGACGTAAATTGCTCTTTTCGTCTCACCGGCCGGTGCAAATTCGATCATCGAGTCCACGCCGATTTCAGCGAACGCCTCCATGCGCGCCGCCCCGCGGCGCTTTGCGGTGACATTGTCGAGCGTTTCCAGGTCGAATACGTCGCCCTTGAATATGAACTTGCCATCCTCGCTGATGTACAGCACCGTCGGGCCCAACATGACTTCGTAAACCCCAGCAATGGGGCCGGGCGCGATTGCCGTCACTTCCACATCGGGGAGCACGCGGGCGACCGCCGCGGTCAATCGTTGTTCCAGCCCGGAGTCAGCACTTGCCCCCGTTGCCCCGATGAACAGGGCCGTCACCAGGGCTATTGTGCGTATGGTCATAGGTATTCCTCGATTATTGGAGACAGATCTCGCCGGCGAGCCGGTGATTGTAAAAGCATACGAAACCTAAAACCATGATCCGTAATGCGTAATTGACTCGATGGCGCCCACAGTGTTCCACTTGATTGTATCGGACAGTCGGCCGCACACTATAGTTTCGCCCTCAGCTCAGCCCGCATTCTCCCCTGGATAAATGACATTATTCCAACGCAGACTACCAAGGCCGGAGCAGTGCCCGTGAACTCCATTACCCCGGGGCCGCTCGAGGGGCAGGCACTCGGCAAATATCAGGTCCTGACGACGATTGGGCGTGGCAACATGGCAACGGTCTACCTCGGCCAGGATCCGTTCATCGATCGGCCGGTCGCGATCAAGGTGGCGTTCGACGAGTACGTCCAGTCAGACGAAACCGGCCCGCTCTACCGCCGCATGTTCTTCAACGAAGCGCAAGCAGCCGGCATGCTCAAACACCCGAACATCACGGCAATTTTCGACGCGGGAGTCGATCAGGATCGCTATTACATCGTCATGGAATACATCCACGGCGGCACGACGCTCGACACGTTTACGAGCGCTGAAAACCTGCTCAGCATCAAGAACGTGACTGACATTCTGTACCAGTGCGCGATGGGGCTGGACTATGCGCATGGCAAGGGGGTGATTCACCGCGACATCAAGCCCCGGAACATCCTGATCACCGACGAGCTCGAAGCCAAGATTACGGACTTCGGTGTCGCCGTCGTGCCGCATTTGCAGGAGGGCCAGTCCGCCGAACACGCCGGCTCTCCGCTGTATATGGCGCCGGAACAGCTGCGGCTCGAAGAAGCCACCACGCAGAGCGATCTGTTCGCGCTCGGGGTCGTCGCCTATGAACTGCTCACCGGCAAACATCCGTTCGAAGAAAGAAATCTCGAAGCGATACAACACCGCATCCAGGACCGACCACCGACACCGATACTCGAACTGCGCGCCGATATCCCGGAAATTTATCAGCGCATCATTAACCGTGCGCTGGCAAAGAATCGCGAACACCGATACAAGACAGGCGCCGACATGGCCGGCGATTTGACACTGATCTACGACTTCATCCGCCACGTGGACGGCCAGCCTACGCAGCAGGAGAAATTCAGCCGGGTGCAGAACCTCGAGTTTTTCAGCGAGTTCCCCGACACCGAAATGTGGGAAATCATCAACGCCGGGGACTGGATTTCAATCGAACAGGGCGAGCCTATCATCCGCGAAGGCGAAGAGGACCCCTCGTTTTACGTGCTCGTCGATGGCGACGTAGCGGTGCGAAAATCGGCTCAGGAAATCGTTAAACTCGGCCCGGGCGACTGTTTTGGCGAAATGGGCATAGTCGCCGGCCGGCGACGAACCGCGACTATCGACGCGGTAACCGGGGTGACGGTACTGAAAGTGCGCAGCTCCGTGATTGAACGTGCGTCGATCAACTGCCAGCTGCGTTTCCAGCGCAAGTTTCTGCACACACTCATTGAACGTCTCGAGTACACGACTGAACGCGTGGTCGATACTCCGCTCTAATGGCCCGGATCCCCGGGGTCTTCACACCTAACGGACGAGCAACGCTTGAACACGACGATCGACGAAATACACCCCGGCCGGGCCATTCGGCTCGACGATATAATCCGGCTGTTGATTCGACGCGGCGTGATCTCCGCGGAGACGGCGAAGCAGGCAAGCGAGACGATCCGCGCCGACGACAAACGCCACCCCCTGATTAAGCTCGGCGAACTCAAACTCGTCGATCAGACGAACCCCCGTTCGCGCCTCAATACCGAAGCACTGACCCGTCACATTGCCGCGGCCTGCAATATGGATTACGTGCGGATCGACCCGCTGAAGATTGATGTCGAGACCGTCACCGGCCTTGTCTCGCAGGCGTACGCGACCCGGTTCCAGTTCCTGCCCCTGGAAGTCAATCCGAGCGTCGTGACCATCGCGACTTCAGAGCCCTACGTGCGGGAATGGGAAACCGAACTGGCGCCCATCCTGAAACGCGATATTCGCCGTGTGCTCGCGAACCCGGCGGATATCGCAAAATACCTGAAAGAGTTCTACGGGGTGAGCCGCTCGCTGTTCGGCGCCGCGAACAAGATTGCCAAAGACAACGCGATATCGCTCGGCGATTTTGAACAACTGACGGAGCTTGGCCGGGTTGGTGAGGTCGACGCGAACGATCGCCACGTCGTGCACCTCGTTGACTGGCTGCTGCAGTACGCTTTCGAGCAACGTGCGAGCGATATCCACATCGAACCCCGTCGGGTGGAAGGCAATATCCGTTTCCGTATAGACGGCGTACTGCACATCGTTCACCAGCTCGCGCCGCCCATCATGGCGGCAATCATAAGCCGTCTGAAATCTCTCGGACGGATGGACGTCGCCGACAAACGCCGGCCTCAGGACGGCCGGATAAAAACGAAGTCCCCAGGCGGGCGCGAAGTCGAGTTGCGGCTCTCGACGATGCCGACGACGTTTGGTGAAAAACTCGTATTGCGAATTTTCAACCCTGAAAAACTGACCCAGCCGTTCAGCGCATTGGGTTTCACCCTGCACGACGAACGCCTGTGGCGCGAAATGACCGCGCAGCCGCACGGCATCATCCTCGTGACCGGTCCAACCGGGTCGGGCAAGACAACGACGCTTTATTCAGCACTGAAACAAATCGCCCGGCCGGAGATCAATGTCTGCACGATTGAAGACCCGATCGAAATGGTTGAGCCGGCGTTCAATCAGATGCAGGTGCAGCCGGCGATCGATCTCGACTTCGCCGCCGGCGTTAGAACACTGATGCGACAGGATCCCGACACCATCATGATCGGCGAGATCCGGGACCGCGAAACCGCCGACGTCGCAGCGCAGGCCGCACTGACCGGGCACCTCGTGTTGTCGACACTGCATACGAACGATGCCCCGTCAGCGATCACCCGACTGATGGACATTGGCGTGCCGAGTTATCTGATCAGCGCCACGCTGCTGGGGGTCGTCGCGCAACGCCTGGTCCGTACGTTATGCGAACACTGCAAAACTCCAGGCGCACCGATTGCCGAAGTCTGGCAATCCTTCATCGGGCACCGTCGACTCGAATCGAAACCCGACTTCCATCGCGCGGCAGGCTGTGATGAATGTCGGCAAACCGGATACGCGGGACGCGAAGGACTGTACGAAATCCTCACGGTTTCAAGCGAACTCAGCCAGATTATCCAGCCGAACGTTCAGGCCCAAACACTGCGCAGACAAGCGCTTCGGGACGGAATGCACCCGTTGCGCTGGGCCGGTGCGCAGAAAGTAGCCGTCGGACGGACAACGCTCGAAGAGGTGCTCAGCGTCGTACCCGCTAGCGCGGACGACGCATAACCCGCCGAGATGCTCTAACCGCGCGGATGATGCTGCGCGTGCAGATCCTTGAGCCGTTGCGCGGCGACATGCGTGTAGATTTGCGTCGTCGAGATGTCGCTGTGCCCCAACAACATCTGCACGACCCTCAGATCGGCACCATGATTGAGAAGGTGGGTCGCGAACGCGTGTCTGAGCGTGTGCGGAGACAGACTGGCATCGATCCCGGCGCGGCGCGCGTATTTCTTGATCGCGTACCAGAACGTCTGGCGGGTCATCGCGCCGCCACGCGTGGACGGAAATACGATGTCGCTCATCCGTCGCTTGACGAGTTCGCCGCGGGCTTCGTGGAGATAACGCGCAAGCCAGGCCTGAGCAGTCTCACCGAACGGGACGAGGCGCTCCTTGCCGCCCTTCCCGGTTACGCGCACCACACCCTGCTGCTGATTAATCTCCGATAAAGTCATCCCGACGAGTTCCGAGACCCGCAGCCCCGTTGCATAGAGAATTTCCAGCATCGTACGATCGCGCAGACCGATAACGGATTGCGTGTGCGGTGCGTGCAGCAGATTCTCGACGTCGGCTTCACTGAGCGTCCGCGGCAGGCGGCGTCCGAGACGCGGTGCTTTCAGTGCCGCGGTCGGATCCGTCATGCGGATATTTTCGCGATGCAGGAACCGATAAAAGCGCCGCAGTGCCGAGAGCCGCCGCGATACCGTGCGCGGCGAGCGAGTGACGAATTCACTCATGTATCCAAGCAGATCGGCTTCACTGGCGTTGAGCAGGTCAACCGCGCGGGCGGCGAGAAAATTACGCACGGATGTGAGATCGGAACGATAGGCCGACAGTGTGTTGTCGCTCAGACCAAACTCGACCCACAGGTGATCGAGAAAGCGTTCGATAGTGTCGTCCTCAGTGGATCGTCCGGAAAACGCCCGACCACGCATAGTACCGACCCCTCTCTGTTACGGCCTGAGCACGGTTGTCCCGCGCACTGCATTTCAGCATACTTTAGCGTGGTGGCCCCGGCCTCTCCAGGCCAGCAACGACTCAGCTACCGCGTTTCATAGCCAGCGCAGAGGAAATATTAATGTTGGAATCGTGGTTTGGTGACAAGAGCAAAAATGACACGGCGGCTACGCGGACTGCGCAGGAACAGGCAGAAGTCGATGATGAAACACGTAAGCTCGCCCTGTACCACTACGACACGTGCTGGTTTTGCGGTCGCGTACGCGGCGCAATCGAACGCCTGAACCTGCACATCGAACTGCGTAATATCCACGCCGATACCGGGCATCACGAAACATTGATGCGCGAGGGTGGTTCGGGAATGGTGCCGTGCCTGCGGATCGAGAACGACAATGGCGGCGTGGAATGGCTGTACGAATCAGCCGATATCATTGCTTACCTGCAACGCCGTTTTTGTTAACACGCGGCCTGGCGGGCCGCGGTCGTTGGGTGGTGACTCGGGGCGGGCGCCGTACCGGAGGTGCCGGTACGGCGGGAACGACTAGCGTCGGATTTTTTCCTTGATCCGGGCTGCCTTGCCGCGGCGATCACGCATGTAGTAGAGCTTTGCACGGCGGACCGCACCACGACGCTTCACTTCGATGCTGCCGATCAGCGGGCTGTAGGTCTGGAACACACGCTCGACCCCTTCGCCGTGAGAAATTTTTCGCACCGTAAATGCCGAATTGAGACCGCGATTCCGCTTCGCAATCACGACGCCTTCGAATGCCTGGAGGCGCTCGCGGTTGCCTTCTTTCACTTTGACCTGAACGACGACGGTGTCGCCCGGGCCAAACGCGGGCACATCGCGCTGCATCTGCTCGGCTTCTAGTTCTTCAATTATGTTCGGCATCTTTCCATTCCAGTTGTGGGTGAAGCACCCTTTGAAGGCGCGCGATTGTACCGCATTCTCACAGGAAATTAAGCCCCATCGCACTAATTGTCGTCACAATCGGGTGTCGTCGGCGCCGATCCGAGATATTCCTGTCTCTCGGCCGCACTGAGCGGCGCGTTCTCGAGCAAATCGGGCCGCCTGAGCGCGGTTCTGCGGATACTCTCGCCACGTCGCCACCGCGCGATCTCGGCATGATTGCCGCTCAACAGTACCGCCGGCACCGCTTGTCCATCGACGACTTCCGGACGCGTGTATTGCGGGTATTCCAGCAGATTGTCCGAAAACGAGTCAGCCCCCGAAGACAATGCGCTGCCGAGCGCGCCCGGCAGCAGCCGGACGACCGCATCGATAATCGCCATCGCCGCGATTTCGCCCCCGCTGAGAACAAAATCACCGAGGGAAATTTCGACATCGACGTCGCGCTCGACGATTCGCTCGTCGATACCTTCATAACGGCCGGCGATGAGGATCAGGTCGCGTTGATGCGTCAGTTCCTCGATCAGCGCCTGGTCGAGTCGGCGCCCCTGGGGCGACAGGTACACCACGCATGGATGCGTTGCTGCGCCTTCCCGTGCCTCGCGAATGGCGGCTCTCAGCGGCGGTACCGTCATCACCATTCCCGGTCCCCCGCCATACGGGGCATCATCGACATTCCCGCGTCCGTCAGGCGTGAAAGCACGCGGATCGATCGAGTTGATCGTGGCCAGACCACGTTCACACGCGCGGCGCACGATCCCGACATCCGCAAACGCCTGAATGAGTTCGGGAAACAGGCTGATAACCGTGAACCGGCGGCAGGACTCAGTCATCGACATGCCAGTCCACGAGAATGCGCCCGTCGTCGAGATTGACCTCATCGACATACACGCCGGGAACGTACGGGATGAGTCGCTTGCGATCGCCCTCGACGACGAGGACGTCGTTCGCTCCGGTATCGAGCAATTGCACGACGCGACCGAGTTCCGCGCCTTCTCGATTGGCGACTTGCAGTCCGACGAGGTCGTACCAGTAATACTCACCTGGTTCGTTCGGTGGCAGCAATTCCCGCGCGATGGCAATGTCGCGGCCAACCGTCGCAACCGCCGCGTCGCGGTCGGTAACGTCTTCAAGACGGGCGATGAGACCGTTGCCCTGCCGGCGGCTCTCGGCAACAGCATGGCTGCGCCATCCGGACGGCGTTGCAAGATCCCAGCGCCGATAAGCGAGGATATTGTCACGCGGGCGCGTGTAGGAGTGAATTTTGACCCAGCCGCGGGTGCCGAAGACCCCGCTGATTTTGCCGAGAATAATGCGCTCGGGATCCGACGCCACGGCGTTGATACCGCTTACCGTGCCGCGGGGCCGGCGGTTCGCGGGCGATTGTCCGCAACGACTCGTCGCGGTACCGGGAGCGTGCCGGTCGATTCGCCGACCGGCACGGTCGCACTGGGGCAGCGCGTCAGCAGGTACGCCATGCCCCGCAAGTGCTTACGCAGCGGTCGCCGCCGTCGCAGTGTTCTGTTTAACGAGCTTTTTGACGCGTGGTGAAGGTTGCGCACCCACCGACAACCAGTACGCGTAGCGCTCGTCATCGATACGGAACCCGTCTTCGTTACCGGTCGCAATCGGATTGAAAAATCCGAGACGCTCGATATGATTGCCGTCGCGTTTGTCACGACTGTTGGCCACCACGACGTGGAAAAACGGACGGGCTTTGGCACCGCCACGCGCGAGTCTAATCGTTACCATTGAATTGCCTTAAGTTTTGAGTCGGCCACCGCGGATTTCCGCATCGCCAAAGGGCGCGTATTGTAAGGTAAATCCGGCGTTTAGTTAAGTCCTGAATCGCAGCATCGAGAGTCCTGTACGCTATCGTTCGGCGCGTCACGGCGTCCTCGCCGGAACGAGGATTTCCGTTACTCTGCTTACCCCTGAATTCCGGGCAATTTGCTACGATCCGCAGCGTCCATGGAATCTGAATCAGAAAAAACGCGGCTCCGCCGCGCGCTCATTATCGCCAGGGAAAACAAGCCGGCGGCGCAGAAACGGCTGCACAGCGAACTCATCTGCAGAACTGTACTGGCTTTTTCACCGCCACCCGCGAGCATTTTCGTTTACGTCTCACTCGCCGACGAAGTCGATACCCGCATGCTGATAGACGCGTATATCGCTCGCGGCGCCATCGTTACGGTTCCGCGTATCGTCGCGGGCGGTGAGATGCGAGCGGTGAAGTTCCCCGGATGGCCGGAAATGACAGCGGGGCCACTCGGGATCCTCGCGCCGCGCTCCGAGCGCGCTTACGACGGGCCGGTCGCGAGCGCCATTGTGCCGGGTGTCGGCTTCACCCTCAGCGGGGCGCGGATCGGCTACGGTGCCGGCTACTACGATCGTTGGCTCGCTGCGCATCCGCAAACGACGAAAGTCGGCATTGCGTTCGAATGCCAGATCACCGCGGAGCTGCCGCAGGAACCGCACGACATCCTCATGGACCGCCTCGTCACCGAACGCCAGGTGTACGCCGCTGCTGCGGCCACATGAGTCCGCGCGAATATCGCGCGGACGCCTCTATTCCTCGTCGACGGCCTTCATACTGAGCCGTACCCGCCCCTGCTTGTCGATCTCGAGGACCTTCACCTTGACGGTATCGCCCTCGGACAGCTTGTCGCCGACATTCTCGACCCGCTCGTGCGATATCTGTGATATGTGCACGAGACCGTCCTTGCCCGGCAGAATATTCACGAAGGCGCCGAAATCCATGAGCTTCTGAACTTTACCCTCGTAGATCGTTCCCACCTCGACATCAGCCGTAATGGCCTCGACCCGACGCAGGGCCTCATTCCCGGCCGCACTGTCAACCGATGCGATCTTGACCGTACCGTCGTCGGTAATATCGATCGTCGTACCGGTTTCTTCCGTAATCTGGCGGATCGTCGCGCCGCCCTTGCCGATCACGTCGCGAATTTTGTCCGGGTCGATCTTGATCGAGATGATCCGCGGCGCGTGCTCCGACATTTCTTCACGATGACTGCTCAGCACCGCATTCATTTCGCCGAGGATGTGCTGCCGTCCGGCTTTTGCCTGCGTCAGCGCGGCTTCCATGATTTCCTTCGTGATCCCGTCGATCTTGATATCCATCTGCAACGCGGTGACGCCGGCGGCCGTTCCGGCTACCTTGAAATCCATGTCGCCGAGATGATCTTCATCGCCCATGATGTCTGAAAGGACGACGAATTTATCGCCTTCCTTGATCAAACCCATCGCAATGCCCGCCACTGGCGCGGCGATCGGAACGCCCGCATCCATCAGCGCGAGACTTGTGCCGCACACTGACGCCATCGAACTCGATCCGTTCGATTCCGTAATTTCGGAGACTACCCGCAGCACGTAAGGGAATTCATCCATGTCCGGAAGCACGGCCTGGATGCCGCGTTTCGCCAGACGGCCATGGCCAATTTCGCGACGCTTCGGGGAACCGACACGGCCGGTTTCACCGACGCAGTACGGCGGAAAATTGTAGTGCAGCATGAACGGTTCGCGACGCTCGCCTTCGATGGCGTCGATAATCTGCGAATCGCGCATCGTCCCGAGGGTGGTGACGACGATCGCCTGCGTCTCGCCGCGGGTGAACAGCGCGGAACCATGCGTGCGCGGCAAAATGCCTACTTCGACGGAAATGTCGCGAATATCGGCGGCACCGCGGCCATCGATACGCGGGTTACCGGCGACAACCGAACCGCGCACGATATCGTGCTCGAGTTCTTCAATCGCGTCGCTGACGTCCTCAGCGGTCCACGCGACGGATTCGTCCGCCGTCAGTGCTTCTACCGCCTGTGCACGGACTCCGCTCAGCGCATCACGGCGTTGCAGTTTGTCGACAATACCGTAAGCGCTTTTAATCGCGTCACTGCATTGCGTCCTGACCGCTTCGTGGAGGCCTTCCACCGGCGTTGGCGCCTGCCAGTCCCACTGTTCCGTCCCGGTTTTCATCACGAGTTCGTTGATCGCGTTGATAGCGACCTGCATTTGTTCATGCCCGTACATGACCGCGCCGAGCATCACCTCTTCGGACAACTGGTTTGCTTCGGATTCCACCATGAGCACCGATGTCGCGGTTCCTGCGACGACGAGGTTCAGTGCCGAGTCGTCGAGGGCGCCGAAGCTGGGATTGAGCACGTACTCGTTGTTGACGTAACCGACTCGCGCCGCGCCGATCGGACCCTTGAACGGGAGACCCGAAATGCTCATTGCGGCCGACGATGCAATCAGGGCCACGATGTCCGGATCCACGGTCGGATCGAGCGACATCACGGTGCAGACAATCTGGACGTCCTTGCGGAAGCCCTGCGGGAATAACGGACGAATCGGGCGGTCGATCAGGCGCGACGTGAGGGTTTCCTTTTCCGTTGGCCGGCCCTCGCGTTTGAAGAAGCCGCCGGGGATCTTGCCAGCCGCGTAGGTGCGTTCCTGGTAGTCAACCGTCAACGGGAAGAAATAAGGGTTGTCCTTCGCGTTGCGATTGCCGACGACATTGGCCATGACAACCGTGTCGCCCATCGTCGCGATGACGGAACCTGAGGCCTGCTTCGCGACTTTTGCCGTCTCGAGACTGACCGTGCGATCCCCGTACTGAAATGAAACTGTAATCGGCGCCATACTTGCTTACGTAATCGTTTGAGATGAAATAAAAAAAACCGGGTGCCGAATTTCGTTCGTGCCCCGGTGTGGTATTTGAGAGTCGGCGGTCTTACTTCCTGAGTCCCAGGCGGGAGATCAGGGTGCGGTAGCGTTCTACGTCGTTCGCCTTGAGATAGTCGAGCATCTTCCGCCGTCGGTTGACCATGCGCAGCAGGCCCTGGCGTGAATGGTTGTCGTGTTTGTGCGTTTTGAAATGATCTGACAGATCGTTGATACGCGCCGACAGCAGTGCAACCTGTACTTCGGGCGAACCCGTATCGGTACCACTTGTCTGGTAGTCCGAAATGACCGCACTTTTCTGTTCGTTCGTTAAAGCCATGCAGCGACTCTCCTGGTTTCAGCTCTTGGCCGGTTTCAAAGCCCGCGTATTCTAACCGCGAGACTCCCCGGTCACAAGGAATTTCGGTGATAAATCATGATTTTGCGCCCCGGCCGAACGGCGTCAGCGCATCATCCTCCGCGGCGCAATGCGACCGTCGTCCAAAACGGTGCCAATGCCGATAAATCCGCGCCCGGATCGGTACAGTCGAACGTACCCGGCACGCGGCGAATCGGCCACCCGGACCGCCTGCCCGCGGGTGACGGAAAACGCGCCCTCGTCGCTCAGATGAACGTCCGGCAGGTCTACGAGCGCCGTATCCGGCGGTATGAGCAGCGCGTCGAACTCCGCATCCGGTACGGCGCGTTCGCGCAGCGCCTGGATGTCGGCCAGCGTCGTCGCGTCGGCCAGTGCGAACGGACCGCTGCGCACGCGTCGCAATGCGCTGATATGTGCCCCGCAGCCCAGCGCCTTGCCGATATCCTCAGCGAGCGTACGAATATACGTCCCCTTCGTACAGTCCACTTCAATCGTGAGGTGTTCCCCCGCCAGGTGCTTTCTTGCGAGCCGCTTTATCGTCACCGTTCTCGGGTCGCGTTCGATTTCGATGCCCTGGTGGGCAAGTTTGTACAGGCGCTTGCCGTCGCGTTTCAATGCCGAATGCATCGGCGGGACCTGCTGGATTTCACCGCGGAAGGCTTCGAGCGCGTCGTCGACCCGCGCCTCGTCGATCCCCGCGATCGGATGCTCGCGGGTAATCTGCCCCTCCGCGTCACCGGTATTTGTTTCGATCCCGAGGCGTATGTCCGCAACGTAGCTCTTGTCCGCGTCGAGCAAAAACGCGCTGATTTTCGTTGCTTCACCGAAACAGATCGGGAGCAATCCCGTCGCCAGTACATCGAGGCTGCCGGTATGACCGGCTTTCACGGCATTGAATGCCCGCTTTGCCGCCTGCAGCGCGGCGTTCGAACTCATGCCCCCGGGTTTGTCGAGCAGCAAAATTCCGGTGATATCACGCCGCGGTTCGCGACCGGACGGCTCGCGCTTACTCATGCGTCGGCGTGTCGGAATTCAAGCCCGCCAGCATGCGGGTAATGCGGTCGCCCTGCTCAATCGAATCATCGTGCTCAAAGCGCAGCGCGGGCAAACTGCGCAGGCGCAGTTCCTGCCCCAGCGCGTGACGCAGTCTGGGCGCCTGTTCATTCAGTCGCTTCAGTGCATCGGGTACATCCTCGCACCCGTAAAGGCTGACGAGGACGCGGCAACTTTTCAGATCCGGTGAGACATCCACGTCCGTGATCGAGCCCATCCCGGCGGCGTTTTCCCGCGTCCAGTCGCTGATCATCGGAGCCAGTGCGCGCCGAATCCCTTCAGCAACCCGAACCTTACGGCTGAATTCGCGCGGCATGTGGCGACCCGCAGGTCAGGCGGTTCGCGCTATTTCAACGCGCTCGAAGACTTCGATCTGATCGCCCGGTTTGACGTCGTTGTAGTTCTTGACCCCGATCCCGCACTCGGTGCCCGAACGGACTTCGTTGACATCATCCTTGAAGCGTCGCAGCGATTCGAGTTCGCCTTCATAAATAACGACGTTGTCACGCAAAACGCGAATCGGACTGCTGCGCTTGACGACACCGGTAGAGACGATGCACCCGGCGATAGACCCGAGCTTCGAAGAACGGAATACGTCGCGCACTTCCGCGACCCCGATAATTGTCTCGCGGATTTCCGGGGCGAGCAGATTCGTGACCATACCGCGCACGTCATCGATCACATCGTAGATCACGCTGTAGTAGCGTAAATCCAGACCTTCGTCCTCGATAATCTTGCGCGCCGTCGCGTCCGTACGGACGTTGAACCCGATGATCAGCGCGTTCGAGGCAAGTGCGAGATTTGCATCCGACCCGTTGATTCCGCCTACACCGCTGGAGACGACTTCGACCCTCACTTCGTCGTGCGTCAGCTTCTTGAGCGAATCCACGAGTGCTTCCGCGGACCCCTGCACATCGGCCTTCACGAGAACCCGCACGTGGGACAGTTCGCCGTCTTTCATTTGCGAGAACATGTTCTCGAGCTTCGACGCCTGCTGGCGCGCGAGCTTCGTCTCGCGATCCTTGTCGCTGCGAATGCCGGATATTTCCCGCGCCTTGCGTTCGTCGTCCACGACAGCCGCTTCGTCACCGGCATTCGGCGTACCCGACAGACCGAGTATTTCAACCGGGTCCGAGGGTCCGGCGGAATCGACCTGTTCGCCGCGGGCATCAATCATCGCGCGCACGCGACCGAATTCCGTCCCCGCCAACAGGATATCGCCGCGGCCGAGCTTGCCACTTTGCACCAGCACCGTCGCAACCGGACCACGCCCCTTGTCGAGACGCGATTCCACGACGACGCCTTTTGCCGGGCCCTCTTCCGCCGCTTTCAGTTCGAGCACCTCGGCCTGCAGCGAAATCGCTTCGAGCAGCGCATCGATACCCATACCGGTTTTGGCCGACACCGGCACGAACTGGATATCACCGCCCCAGTCCTCGGGAATGACTTCGCGACCCGCGAGTTCCTGTTTGATCTTGTCCAGGTCGGCGTCCGCTTTGTCCATTTTGTTGACCGCGACGATCATCGGCACCCCGCCCGCTTTCGCGTGCTGGATTGCCTCTTCCGTTTGCGGCATGACGCCGTCGTCGGCCGCGACGACAAGGATCACGATATCCGTTACTTTCGCGCCGCGCGCACGCATCGCGGTGAATGCTTCGTGGCCCGGGGTATCGAGGAACGTGATCGAACCGTGATCGGTGTTCACACGGTACGCGCCGATATGCTGCGTAATCCCGCCCGCTTCACCGGCCGCCACTTTCGAGTCGCGGATGTAGTCGAGCAGCGACGTTTTCCCGTGGTCGACATGGCCCATGATCGTGACGACCGGCGCGCGCGGCGCGACATCGCCTTCGATCTCGGCGGTTTCCAGCAGACCTTCTTCGAGCGCGTTCTCGCGGATGATCTTCGGTTTGTGGCCCATTTCCTCGACCACGATTACCGCCGTTTCCTGATCGAGTATCTGATTGATCGTCACCATGGACCCGAGCGTCATCATGACCTTGATCACTTCGGCCGCTTTTACCGACATGCGCTGCGCGAGTTCGGCGACGGTCATGTTCTCGGAAATCGCGACTTCGCGTATCACCGGCGCGGTCGGCCGCTCAAAGCCGTGCTTCGCATTCGCCGGTGCAACAACCCGGCGGCTGCCTGGCTTCTTGCGTCGACGTCCGGATTTGTCGCTCGCAACATGCAGTTCCTTACGACCGTAACGGGTCGGGCCTTTCGCATCGCGTTTGTCCGCACCCTTGCCACGCCGCGTATCGCCTGACGGCGGCGGCGGCGGTGGTGGTGCCGGCGCTTTCGCCGGTGATTTCGTGTCGGCGGTCGACGAGGCGCGCTCGCGCGCGGCTTCGGCGTTCTTCACGGCGGCCTCGGCTTCGGCACGCGCCTTCGCTTCGGCTTCCTCGGCTGCACGACGCGCGGCCTGTTCAGCTTCTTCCGCCGCCTGCTTTTCTCGCTGCAGCGCTTCGCGCGCTTCTTCCTCGGCCCGCAACGCTGCTTCTTCTTCAGCCTTGGCCCGATCCCGCTCGGCTGCTTCTTTTTCTATCCGCGACGCTTCTTCCTCGGCAACGACGCTGCGCTTGACGTAAGTGCGCTTTTTCCGGAACTCGACGCTGACGGTTTTCGACGGGCCGGCCTTCGGGCGTGAGCGCGCGCGCGAGCGTTCCGTCGGAACACGCAGTTCGCTGACGGTTTTACGCTTCAGCGTGACTTTGGTCGGCTCGGTACCGGTTTCTTCCTTGCCGTGCATGCGGCGAAGGTAGGTGAGCAACTGGGTTTTTTCCTCGTCGGAAATCAGGTCCTCCGATTGTTTATCGGATAATCCGGCCTCCTCAAGTTGCGCGAGCAACCGATCTGTGGACACGCCGACAACGTCGGCAAATTGTTTGACCGTAACTTCAGCCATCTACACCCTCCGAGGACGCTTCGTCCGCTTCCGCGAACCACGGCGCGCGTGCCGTCATAATGAGTTCACCTGCCCTTTCGGCATCCATACCTTCGATTTCGAGCAGGTCGTCGACAGCCTGTTCGGCAAGGTCTTCCATCGTTACGATGCCGGCGGCGGCGAATTTGTAAGCGAGATCTTCATCCACGCCCTCCATCGCCAACAGATCATCGGCCGGGCGTGCGTCGCCAAGCCGTTCTTCGGATGCGATGGCTCGCGTCAGCAACAAGTCCTTGGCCCGCTGCCGCAATTCCTGTACGAGTTGCTCGTCGAATTCTTCGACGTCGAGCATTTCCTGCTCGGGTACGTAGGCAACTTCTTCGATCGACGTGAAGCCTTCCTGCACGAGGATCACCGCTATTTCCTCGTCGACGTCGAGTAACTCCATGAATACTTTCTGGCTTTTCTGCGTTTCTTCTTCGCTCTTCAGTTCTGCGTCGGTCTCGTTCATCACGTTCAGATCCCAGCCCGTGAGCTGGCTCGCGAGGCGCACATTCTGACCGTTACGGCCAATCGCCTGACTCAACTGCTCCTCGACCACGGCGACATCCATGCTGCCGGCGTCCTCGTCCACGAGGATCGACACGACCTCCGCCGGCGACATCGCGTTGATCACGAATTGCGCCGGATTCTCGTCCCACAAGATGATGTCGACACGCTCACCACCGAGTTCGTTCGATACCGCCTGCACCCGCGAACCGCGCATACCGACACAGGCGCCGACGGGGTCGATACGCGGGTCTTCGCTGCGTACCGCGATTTTCGCCCGCAGCCCGGGGTCACGCGCGGCGCCGAGAATCTCGATCAAACCTTCGCCGATTTCCGGAACTTCAAGTTTGAACAATTCGATCAGCAGTTCTTTCGCCGTGCGACTGACAAATAGTTGCGGTCCACGCTTTTCCGAGCGTACATCGTAGAGATAGCCGCGAATGCGGTCGCCCGGACGGACGAGTTCGCGCGGAATGACATGCTCTTTCAGCACCGCGGCCTCGGCATTGCCGCCGAGGTCGATAAAAATGTTGCCGCGCTCCACCCGCTTCACGACACCCATGACGAGTTCGCCAACCCGGTCCTGAAACGCTTCAACAACCTGCGCGCGCTCGGCTTCGCGGACTTTCTGGACGATTACCTGTTTCGCCGTCTGCGCCGCGATGCGGCCGAAATCCGCGGCTTCGAGCGGTTCTTCGACGAAATCGCCGGCGACGAAATCGGGGTTTTGCTTGATCGCGTCGTGCAGCCAGATCTGCCGTTCGGGGTATTCGAGGATGACATTATTCAGGTCCTCGACTTCGATTTCTTCGGCGAACGCGATCTTGTCGACTATCTCCCAGCGTCGAAACGCGTCGTAGTCGCCGGTTTCACGATCGATAGCGACGCGCACGTCGATTTCATCCGAATAGCGCTTCTTCGTGGCGCTCGCCAGAGCCGCTTCGAGAGCCTCGAATATGATGTCTTTACCAACGCTCTTCTCGTTCGAGACAACGTCGACAACCGTGAGGATTTCTTTGTTCATCGCCGCGATTTATCCACCGCTCCGAGCAGCACACGGGCCGCCTACCGGACCGTACAACCGCTTTACGTTACTGCCACTGGGGATCGAGACGCGCCTTTTCAACGACGTTGTAGGCCACATCGATCAGTTCCTCCCCAATTTGAATCGTTACTAATTCTTCTTCCGCCCTGACCAGTGTTCCGGCCAGCCGGCGACGCCCGTCCACGAGCGTTCGCAGGCGCAGCTTTACCGCTTCGCCGACATGTGCCTGAAACTGTTCGCGCGTGAACAGCGGCCGATCAATGCCTGGCGATGACACTTCGAGCGTGTACTCACCCGGGATCAGGTCCTCGACATCGAGCAGGTCACCGATCTGACGCGAAACGATTTCGCAGTCCTCGATGCCAATACCTTCTTCCCGATCGATATACAGTCGCACGAGCGTGCCGCCACCTGCCGTTCCACGCTCGATCCCCAGCAGCTCGTAGCCGAGGCCGTGAACGGTGGGCGCCAATCGCCCGGCTAGCGGGTCAATCGCCACCACGGCTATGCTCCAAAAACAAAAAGCCCCGATTACCCGGGGCCTTTATCGAAAAAGTGGTAGCGGGGGCAGGATTTGAACCTGCGACCTTCGGGTTATGAGCCCGACGAGCTGCCAGACTGCTCCACCCCGCAACTGAGCAGCCGCGATAGTAATGATTAGCTACTGATTTTTCAAGCGGATATGCCGACCGACTCAACTATTCGCAGTTGTAGCGCGGTGCCGAGGGGCGCAAACAGCCCGGGAACCCGGCGGCGGCGGGAATCATTCAGCGCGGCCGGCATACGCCGACCGAGCCACTGCCACACGTTTTCCCATCGACCCAGATCGCGTTCGACAACTGCGCGCCATCGAACAGCGCACCCTCGATCCGTGCCTTGCGCAGATCGGCGTATTGCAGGTCCGCGCCACGCAGATTCGCGTGGCTCAGGCTCGCTTTACTCAGGTTCGCGCCGACGAGCCGCGCATAGCCGAGGTTAGCAAGTGTGAGATTCGCCGACCGCAGATTCGTGTATGCGGCGTCGGCCTCGACGAGGTTTGCGCCCGCGAGGTCACTGGCGGAAAGATCGGCATTCTTCAATTGTGCGCCGCGCAAATCGGCCTGGCGCAAGTCCGACTGCTCCCGTCGGCATGCGGTCCAGTTGACTTGCGGCGCGGCCGTTTTCGCGCAATCAACCAGGCTCGGCGCCGGCGGAGTCAGTTTCACGCCGAGAAACAGCGCCACCGCGCTCGCCGCCGCAACGACCAGCCACGCCATCACGTTGCGCGGCCTCGGCTCCGCGAGGCTTTGCCACACCGCGTGCGATTTCGCGCGCCGATTACGGATAGCCCCGGGTTCCTCGCGGCGCCGATCGTGACCACCGCGAGCAGCCGCATCGGGCGTCGCATCGTCCGCCCCGGCGTGGCGACGTTCCACCTGTCGTTCATCAACGCGCGCGAATTCCGGGGAGCCGGGCGCGGCCGCCTGCACCTGCGCAAACACCGGGATCTCCGCCGGCGCGCGCCAGGTTTGTGCGTCCGTACTCAGTCGTGCGGTTTCGCGGATTCTTCCGAGGATAATATCGCGCTTGATCTGCCCGGTCGGGAACGGGCCGGTGACCCGTCCGTCGCACTCTAGGTACCAGCTTGCTCGCATCGCCACAGGCCCCGTCCGCCTTCAGTTTCGGTCATCCGGGCCGCTCCAGTCAGCATGCAGGTAAATCCGCCCGTCGTCAGTCTCGAACTGCCTCGCCAGCTTCCCGCTGCCGTCCGCGGCTGGATGCTCGGGCAGGTGCTTGATGCTGTTGTTATCGGCCGCGACGGGCAAAACTCGATCCGCCTGAACGTCGCCGGTACGGAAGTGCGCGCCGCCACATCGCTGCCATTGCGCAGCGGCGATGCGCTGAGTTTGCGGGTCAGTCAGTTGCAACCGGTGGTTACCCTGACCGCGTCAACACCGGCGTCCGTCCAGGGTGCCGCCACCGCGGAGCAGGTCGCGTTGCGCGGTGCCGTTAACCAGGCGCTCCCGCAGCAACAGGCGCTCGCGAAATCCTTCGATCATCTTGCACGTGTCGTCGGCCCGGCACCGGCGGCAGCGACTGCGGGCGGCCCGCGCACGGCGCTGCCGGCACCGATCACGCAGCTTGCGGCCCGCTTGCTGGCCTCATTGCCACGCTACGCCGAGGTGTCGGATCCCGCGCGCTTGCCCGGCATACTCCAGCGTCTCGGTAACTTCGCCGAAAGTACGCTCGCGAAATCCGCGCTGGCGCAGGACGACGTTGGCGTGAAGCCGGAGCGCGATCTGAAATTGCAACTGCTGCAGCTGCGCGCCGAACTCAACCGATCCACACAACTGCCGGCGCACGCGACGAATCAGCGCAGCCCGGAAATCGCGTTAAAGTTCCCCACCGGTGGCCGGATTACTGCGGGCGCATCAGATCTGCTCCCGTCAATGGTAAAAGCCGGCGCTGACGATGCGGACGAGGACATCGCATCGCTCCGCCAGCTTGCGCGACTCGTCGACGGTGCGATCGCGAAAATAGAAACAAACCAGTTGAAAACCGTCGCTGCGTGGTTTGACGGCGACGCACAGCTGCACTTCGACCTGCCCGTGGTGTTCGACGACGGACACCGCGACCTGCGCCTGCAGGTCTTCTCCGAGGACACCACCGCAACAACACCCGGTGGCGAGTCGAACACGATCGCGCTCGAAGTACCGCTTGATGACGACAAGACCCTGCGCGCGGCGGTCACGCTCACGGGCGAGGATCTGTCCGTGCGGTTGTGGTCCGACGACGCGGGCGTGCGTGCCATGATTGGCCAACGACGCGACGAACTCGTACACAGCCTGCGGGCAAACGGACTCGAGAACGTCGGCGTATCCCTCGTCGAACTGCAACCGTTCGACGACTGGAGTCGGAAGTTCAGCCAGCTCGTCGATACGACGGCATGAACCGGCGCAAATCACCGGATGCGGCCGTTGCGCTGAAATGGAACGGTCGCGGTGCACCAAAGGTCACGGCGAAGGGGCGCGGCGAGGCGGCGGCGCGGATCCTCGAACTCGCACGCGAACATGATATTCCCCTGCGCCACGAGCATGAGCTGCTGGAGCTCCTGCTACTCGTCGATCTCGACCGCGAAATCCCCCAGAACCTCTACATCGCCGTCGCCGAAATTATCGCGTTTGCCTATTCACTCAAGGGCCGTACGCGCGCTGATATTCAGTCCGAACGGACCGCGTCCGATTCATAGCGCTGCGCTTCCCGCAACGCCTGCGCGCTTGCCGCCCCATTGCCGCGCAAGCGTTCGGCCTCGGCAATCAGGTTAAGGTTCGCATACAACAGCTGTGCCGGCGCCCCGCTCAAGGCGTTTGACCGACGCGCGGTCGCAACGGCCTGGCCGAATTCCCCCTGGACAAAACGCAGGCGCGCGAGTTCGTGCCACACCCACGGGTCGGCGGAGTCGATGCGAATAGCCTGATCAATCTTCGCGCCCGCGCTGTCGTAGCGTCCGGCCGCGACGGCGTCGCGCGCTGCGGCCAGCAATCTGACTGCAGCGGGATGGCTTTCGTGCACGGGTTTGACGGGAGCAACGGCAGCACCATCGATCGATGGTGCGGCTTCCCGCGCCGGTGGCGCCGGCGTCCTGGTCGCGCCGCGTTCAGTGGCCGGCGCGGGACTCGCGGGTCCGACGATCGGAGCCGGCGGCGTCGTCGTACAGGCACCAAGCAGTAATCCAATCAGTGCCACCGCCTGACGCATGCGCGTGCGGCTCACCGGAACACCTCGCGCATGCGTTGCCACAACGACGGTTCGGGGTTGTTCTCGTGCGTGCATCGTTCCTGAATCTCCAGTCCGTGAGGTAATGCCAGCGGCACCCGAATCGCATCGGCACATTCCGACGGGACGATGGCCGTGCCCCCGGCGGACACAAATTGCCACTCTATCCCGGCCGGCGCCGAAGCGGTGAAAGGCGCGGCCTGCAATGCTTCCATCAGTGGCGTCCAGATCTTCAGCGCCCCGCTCGCACCGGTCAGACCCGTCGCGCCGTTGTCATCGCGGCCGACCCACACGACAACGAGATAGTCACCGCCGAATCCGGCAAACCAGCTGTCGCGACCGTCATTACTCGTTCCCGTTTTTCCCGCGAGTGGCAGACGATTCGCCAGCGCGGCCCCGGCTGCGCGCGCGGTACCGGAGCGCACCGTCTCGGCCAGCAGATGCCGGACGAGAAACGCCGTTTCTCCTGACAATACCTGTTGCACCCGCGGAGGGTAGCGACTCAGCGTTTTGTTACGCGCATCACTGACACTTCGAATCGCCCGCAGCGGTAACTTGAACCCGTCGTTCGCGATCCCCTGATACAGTTGCGCAACTTCGAGCGGGGAGACATCGACTGCACCGAGCAGAAGCGACGGCAGCACGGACGGTGTTTCACCCAGGCCCATCAGCGACAGGCGATCGGCGATTTCCGCAACGCCAAGGTCGAGGCCCAGTTGCACGGTCGCCAGATTATAGGAATGCGTAAATGCCTCCGACAGTGATACGGCGCCATGCGTCGTGCCATCGTAGTTTTTCGGAGTCCAGGATTCGCCGTTCGCGAGCGCAAGCGTGAGTGATTCGTCGCGCAGCGTTGTTGCAACGTTGTATTCAGTTGTACGGTCGAGCGCGACGCCGTAGACAAACGGCTTCACGAGAGAGCCGAATGGCCGCCGCGCGTTCAGCGCGCGGTTGAATTCCGCGGCACGGCCATCGCGACCGCCGACCAGGGCGACGATTTCCGCGGTTCCCGGATTCACCACGACAACTGCGAGTTCGAGTGTGCCGCGCTTGATCTTTCTTGCACGCTCGATGTCCGCGAGGGTATCTGCCGCTACCCGCGTCGCGACCCGTTGAATATGCGAGTCGATGGTGGTGAAAATCCGCAGGCCTTCCAGTTGCAAATCTTCGTCCCGATAATCGCGCCGCAACTGGTCGCGGATCAATCCGTTGACGGCCGCAAATTCTCCGTCCCCGATCGCCGACCCTTTCGCAAGGCGGAGATCTTCCGCAACCGCACGCGAATAGTCCGCCGTCGATATCATGCCGCGCGACTTGAGCAGCTCCAGAACCGTGCGCAATCGTCCCGCCGCTGCTTCAGGATTGCGTTGCGGATTGTATGCACTCGGTGCCTTGACCATGCCGACAAGCATTGCCATCTGCGCGAGACTCAGCTCGGACAGGGGTTTCGCGAAGTAAAACCGCGACGCAAGACCGAACCCGTGAATCGCGCGGTTACCCGACTGTCCAAGAAATATTTCGTTGACGTACCCCTCGAGAATTTCCTTCTTCGTGTAGCGTCGCTCTAGCGAAATCGCGATCAGGGCTTCACGGATTTTCCTGGTCCAGGAACGCGCATTCGTGAGGTACACGTTCTTGACGAGCTGCTGCGTAATCGTGCTGCCGCCCTCGGTAACCCGACCTGCAAGTACGTTCGTGACTGCGGCACGTGCTATGCCGATTACGTCGAGACCGAAATGATCGTAGAAGCGCCGATCCTCGACGGCAACGAGAATATCGAGGAAGCGCGTCGGCACCTCGTCGATATCCACGAGCACCCGATCTTCGAACTCCTCGCCGTGGACGACGCCAATCTCGATCGGCTCGATACGCACCACCGGTGCCGGCTCGCCATGATCCATATCGACGATCGAGGCGACCGCGCCGCCGGCGAATGCGAGCGCGATCTTACGTGCCGGTTCATCGTCGTCAGGGAACTCGAAGCGTCGGGTAAAAATCTGCAGTCCGTTCCCACTGCGGACAAATGCGCCAGGCTGATCAAGCGCACTCTTGCGGGCGTAACCGACCGCTGAAAGATTTGCCTCGAGTTCCGCTCGACCGAGTCGTGCGCCGGCGAACAACTCCTGCGGCGCTGCGTAAATCCGCGCCGGTAACTGCCATTCCCGCAACGTCGCGGAACGGCTGATTCCGGTGTCGATCCAGAACCAGTAAGCGACTCCGGCAAGCACAAGCCACAACATCGCGTGGCGCGTGTAGAACCGGATAATTCGCAGCCATCCGCGTTTCGATTGGCGTTTACGCCTGCTGGGCATCAGTCGACCGATATGCTCTTGAACAAGTTGTCAGGTAGTTTGTGAACCGCGACCGAACACGGCGTTCGGGCGCGGGCGCGCGGGAGTCAGGGGCGGGCTCTGACGGCACGTTATGTCAGGACAAAAAAAACCCCGCCGGAATCGGCGGGGGTTAATATTTCCGGAACCTGCGAAAACTCCGGGCATCCTGCGCGCAAGCGCTGGACCCCGCCGGTTCGACCATTAGCTGCGGTGCTTACGGTCGTACTCACGCTCCCACTTCCTTGTAAACGCGTCGACCGCCCGTTGCATCGCATCGCGTTTGCGCTGCTCTGCCCTGCGTTGACGCGCCGCTTCCTTGCGCGCAGCTATTTTCGCTCTTGCTTCAGCGATTTCCCGCTTCAGCCGTTCCTTTTTTTCCAGCTCGATTGCGAGCTCTGCGGCCGCTTCAGACGTTACTTTTTTTTAGCGGCTTTTTTCCTCGCCGGACGACGGGCGGTTTTCTTCTTCGCCGCCTTTTTCTTGGTCGCCTTTTTCTTCGCTACTTTCCGTTTCGCAACCTTCTTTTTAGCGACCTTCTTTTTCGTCGCCTTACGCTTGGTTGCTTTTTTCTTGGTCGCTTTTTTCTTCGTAGCCTTTCTCTTCGCTACTTTTTTCTTTGCTGCTTTTTTCTTCGTAACCTTTCGCTTCGCGACCTTTTTCTTCGCTACCTTCTTCTTAGTAGCTTTCTTCCGAACGACTCGTTTTTTAGCCGCGGTCTTCTTTCGACTCGTCGACTTTTTCTTAGCCGCTTTTTTCTTTGCTTTCGCCATGACAAAAGCCCCCCTTAATTTTGTTTGAGATTAAAACGCAACACCACGATCGTTTATATACATGACTACCACACGTAGTGCAAACAATTATAGTACAAATTTCCGCGTGCAAATTGCTTGTGTGTTTTTGTCACAACAATTCGAACACTGAAATAATTACTCGCACTCACGCCACGTATCGTCTGCTACAACAACACGCGATCTGAAACGATCTTTGAACACTCACGTTATCGGCAGTCCGCCATGCAAGCTTGAAAGTTACGCTAACGCCTTGCGTATCCGTTCCCTGATCTCGCTCACGTCACCCTTGCCGTCGACTGATTCAAATCTTAGTGCCGAGGATTCCGCGGCTACTTTCGTGTAGTAGCCAACGAGCGGTTTTGTCTGCTCATGATAGATACGCAAGCGTTCCCGTACGGTGCTTTCGGCATCATCGTCACGCTGGATCAAATCCTCACCGGTGACGTCATCCTTACCCGGCACCTTCGGCGGATTGAACTCGATGTGATACGTGCGGCCGGACCCGGGATGAATACGGCGACCTGACATTCGACGAACGATTTCATCATCCTCGACGACGATTTCAACGACCCGGTCGAGCGCAACGCCCGCGGCCGCCAGCCCTTCAGCCTGTGGAATCGTGCGCGGGAATCCATCAAACAGGAAACCCTCGGCACAATCCGGTTCGCGCAGGCGCTCGGCGACGAGTCCAAGGATGATTTCGTCGGACACGAGTCCGCCGGCATCCATGACCTTCTTCGCCTCGATCCCGAGCGGGGTGCCCGCGGCGACGGCCGCGCGCAACATGTCACCGGTCGATATTTTCGGTATTCCGTAGGCTTCGCAGATGAAATCAGCCTGGGTACCTTTGCCGGCTCCTGGCCCCCCTAATAATATGACTCGCATAGTTGTCCTCCGGGACAATTTATAGTGTGAAATTCCTCATGCACGCATGGCGCGTGCGGGTGCGCATACCGCTGTGTCAGTGCGCTGCAGGTCTGCTCCCGACGCCATGTGCGGCAAGCGGTCGTCGAAACCCCTCCGGCCCGTGCGCCCGCGGACTCAAATAACGCAATGCTAAACTACGACCGCCGCCAGAGGCGAATCAGGAAAACGCGTACGCCTGCGGAAGTGCCGCAGGCATCGCGCGACGACGGACAGGCAGGTAATGCGATGAAACTTGATTTTGACGATCACGGTGCCCGGAAAACCATTGGCGCGTATTCGACCGCGGGCATCACAGTCGATGGTGCGGTTCTCACCGAGCCGTTTGTCCTCGTAGGCGATCGGCTTGTGACGAACACCCTGCCACGAACGATCGCCGAATTCGACACGGCGGCGTTGCGTGACCTCATTGCGTTTGACCAGAGCATTATCATCCTCGGCACCGGCGCGTCGCAGGTGCTGCTCGACGACAAGATCCTGAGCGCCGCTTTTGAACGCGCGATTGGCGTCGAGGTTATGACGACGCCGGCGGCGTGCCGTTGCTACAACGTGCTCGTGGCGGAAAACCGTGCCGTGGTCGGCGCCTTTTACATGCTGTAAGCACGGCGCCTCAGGTCTCGGCAAACAGCGCATCGACCGAAAACCCCTCGCGTTCGAGGATTTGTCGCAACCGCCGCAGCGCTTCGATCTGAATCTGGCGCACCCGTTCGCGCGTCACACCGATCTCGTTACCAACCTCTTCCAGCGTCGCACTCTCGTATCCGTACAGCCCGAAGCGACGCACCACGACGGAGCGTTGCTTCTCGTTCAACTGATTCAGCCAGGTGTCGATGTGCCGCTGCACGTCATCATCCTGCAGCAGCAATGACGGGTCGGGGTTTTGTTCGTCCGGAATCGTGTCGAGCACAGAGCGCTCCGAATCGCGTTCGGCCGGTACGTCAACCGAGGTGACCCGCTCGTTCAGCCCGAGCATCCGGCGCACGTCCTCGAGCGGACGATCGAGCATTTGCGCAACATCTTCCGGGCTGGGCTCGCGGTCGAGCGTCTGCGCGAGCTGGCGCGCGGCCCGCAGGTAGATATTGATCTCCTTGACCACGTGAATCGGCAGACGGATGGTCCGCGTCTGGTTCATCAGGGCGCGTTCGATCGTTTGACGGATCCACCACGTTGCGTACGTGGAAAAGCGGAAACCGCGCTCCGGATCAAATTTCTCCACGGCACGGATCAAGCCGAGATTCCCCTCCTCGATCAGATCGAGCAGGGCCAGGCCGCGATTCATATAACGTCGCGCGATTTTCACGACGAGACGCAGATTCGACTCGATCATGCGCTTGCGCGCACTTTCGTCACCTTTCAGTGACCGGCGCGCGAAGTACACTTCCTCTTCCGCGCTGAGTAACGGCGAATAGCCAATCTCGCTCAGATAAATCCTCGTTGCATCGAGATCGCCGATGGCGACGTCCTTCGCACCGCTTACCCGTTCCGTGCTGAATTTTGTATCGGTCGTCGGCGGATCCGGATCCTCATCGCCGCTATCGGGCGCCTCGGACAGGTCGAGGGGTTCGCTATCGGTATCGGTATCGTCCGCGATCGGGTCGGGCTCGTCCCCGATGGCGGCAGCGTCGTTGGGGGATGGTGCTTGCTTGCTTGTTCGTGGCTTCTTGCGTGATCGAGCCATGATATCAGGGTCGCGGAAGGAGTTTCAGCGGTTCGACAGCTTTCCCGTCGCGGCGGATCTCGAAATGTAGCATGACGGTTTTGGCCTCCGAGTCTCCCATCTCTGCGATCGATTCGCCAGACTTTACCGTCGCGCCTTCAGCAACGAGCAGGCGCTCGTTATGAGCATAAGCACTGAGGAATTCCTCGTTATGCTTAACGATGATAAGCCGACCATATCCCCGGAGTCCACTGCCACTATAGACCACCTGGCCCGCCGCCGCGGCTTTCACCGGTTGGCCCCGTTTACCGAGTATTTCGATTCCTTTCGTCCCAAGCGCCGACGTTGCCGGGCGGACCGAGCCCGTCGCCGGCCAGGTCCATTGCAATCCGGCCGCGCGGGAGTGCGCGGCCGGTGGACGCGGTACGGGTGTGGGCTGGCGTTGCGGTGTCCGCGGCGTCGCGCGCTTCGCGACCGTCTGCGCCGGTGCCGCCGCCGGCGCCGGTGCACTGAGCCTGAGCTTCTGTCCAACGAAAATCAGGTTTGGATTCGCGAGCCTATTCCAGCGTGCGAGTTGCCGATAATCGAGGCGATAACGCCACGCGATTGAATGCAGCGTGTCGCCGGCACGCACGACATATTGCGCGGGCACCGTCGCACTGTGCGGGAGTTGCTCGGCGCCGTAGCGATGGACTGTGGCCGGATTCCGCGGCGGCGGTGATTTCTGGGCGATCGGTGCGGCAACCTTGTTCGCACAAGCGGCAACGAGAGCGAGCAACACACACAGGGCCGCCAGGCGGAATCCTCGGATGGGACACATCGTGGACCGGGCCTACCCGATACCGCTCACCATCGGTACGAAACTGACAAGTTCGAGCGTTTGCTCCTCGATGCCAGTAGCGTGCTTGCACACGAGGCGGAGTTCCTGGCGGCCGGGTTGACCGACCGGAATGACGAGCCTGCCGCCAACGGCGAGTTGATCAACAAGCGCTGCAGGGATCCCGACGGCGGCGGCGGCGACGAGAATCGCATCGAATGGTGCGTGTTTGGCCCAGCCCTCGCAACCGTCACCGTGGAGAACCCGTACATTATTCACCCGCAGCTCGTGCAGTCTCACCCGCAGCTTGCTCGCGAGCGCACCAATACGTTCCACGCTGTATACCGTTTTCGCCACTTGCGACAGGATCACACTCTGGTAGCCGCAGCCGGCACCAACCTCGAGCACATTGTCGAGTTCGCGCCCGCCGAGCAGCGTTTGCGTCATCGCGGCAACGATATAAGGTTGCGAAATCGTTTGGCCGAAACCGATCGGGAGCGCGTTATTCTCATACGCGCGACTCGCCAACGCCTCGTCCACGAACAGGTGTCGTGGTGTCGTGCGGATCAGTTCGAGCACGCGCTCCGAATCGATCCCCATCTTGCGAAGTTTATTCACGAGGCGATCGCGCGCGCGCTGAGAGGTCATGCCGATGCCGCGCGAATCCGTATTCATCGTTCAGTGGGCCGCCATGTCACGGACCGGGGTCGGTCGATCGAGTGCGGCCACACCGCCCGGACCGCAGGTGATCGTGAGCTTGGGGACCGGCATCGTCGGATCAGGGCGTCTCAATCGCGCGCTCCGCGGACAGTCAATGTGGAGAACCACAAATCAGGAGCTCCAGTAATGCCTTCTGCGCGTGCAGGCGATTTCCGGCCTCGTCCCACACGACGCTGTTCGCGTGGTCAAGCACTTCGGCGGAGACTTCTTCACCGCGATGCGCCGGCAGGCAGTGCATGAACAGCGCATCGGGCTTCGCGCGCGCCATCAGTGCGCCATTGACCTGAAAATCACGGAACTTCTCCGTCCGTCGCGCGGCTTCTTCTTCCTGCCCCATGCTTGCCCAGACATCGGTAACGACGAGGTCGGCGTCAGCCACGGCTGTGACGGGATCGTGACAAAAGTCGATTTCGCCGCCGCCGGCGCCGGATTCGAGCATCGCCGGTTCGTAGCCTTCGGGCGAGGCAATGAACAACCGGAACCCGAACATGCTTGCGGCATTGATATAGGAGTTGCACATGTTGTTACCGTCGCCAATCCAGGCGACCTTGCGGCCTTCGATATCACCGCGGTGTTCGAAATACGTCTGCATATCCGCGAGCAACTGGCACGGATGGAAACTGTCGGTCAATCCGTTGATCACCGGCACACCGGAATGGCGCGCAAGTTCTTCGACGAGTTCGTGCGCGAACGTCCGCACGAGAATCGCGTCGCACATGCCGGACAGGACGCGCGCGGTATCGGCAATGGGCTCACCGCGACCGAGTTGCGTGTCGCGTGGTGACAGAAAAATCGCGCCACCGCCGCTTTCGATCATCGCGGATTCGAACGCGACGCGGGTGCGCGTGGATGATTTATCGAAAATCATCGCAAGCACGCGGTTGGCAAAAATGGATGGTCGTTCGCCGCGCGCGCGCAGCGCCTTGAGTTCGGACGCGCGTGCGATGACCACCCGCAATTCCGCGGGCGACAGGTCCTGTAGCGTGAGAAAATGGCGGACGCTCATAGGCTATGAAGCACGGCCGAACTCCGCGACGAGATCGCTCACCGAGGCGACGAGGTGACCGGCTTCGTCATCGGACATCACGAGCGGCGGCAGCAGTCGGATGACATTTTCCGCCGTCACGTTCAGCAGCACGCCGGCCTCCAGCGCCTTGCCGACGAGTTCCCCGCAGGGCCGGTCGAGCACGATGCCGATCATGAGTCCCTTGCCGCGAATTTCCCGAACACAGGGGTTCGACCCGAGACGGTTTTCGAAACCGCCCATGATGCGCACGCTGAGTTCATGACAGCGTTCCACGAGCGCCTCGTCGGCGATCGTATCGAACACGGCAAGCGCCGCGCGACATGCCAGCGGATTACCGCCAAATGTCGAGCCATGCGAACCGGGTTGCAATACCTCGGCGGCAGTCGCACGCGCCAGACACGCGCCAATCGGCACGCCGTTGCCGAGGGATTTTGCCAGTGTCATGACATCGGGCTGCACGTTCTCGTGCTGGAACGCGAACAGCTTCCCGGTTCGCGCCATGCCCGACTGCACTTCATCGAGCATGAGCAGTGCCGAATGCTCGTCGCACACGGCCCGCAGCTGCTCGAGATAACCGACCGGAGGCACCACGACGCCCCCTTCTCCCTGCACCGGTTCGACGAGCACGGCGACGACATCATCGCGTTCGTCCATGATCGCGGCCACTGCTTCGGCATTCCCGTAAGGCGCGTGAATAAAGCCGGCAACCAGCGGCTCGAATCCGTGTTGCACTTTCGGGTTACCCGTTGCGCTCAGCGTCGCCATCGTGCGGCCGTGAAAACTGCCGTGCATCGTTATGACGACGGGTACATCGACGCCGCGATCGTGACCATAGCGGCGCGCTATCTTGATCGCGACTTCATTCGCTTCGGCACCGGAGTTGCAGAAGAACGCGTTATCGAGGCCCGCGGCAGTGGTGAGCTTTTCCGCCAGCCGCTCCTGCAGATCGATACGGTACAGGTTCGAGGTGTGCAGTAACTCCCCGGCCTGCAGGCAAATCGCTTCGGTTACGTTCGGATGGGCATGCCCGAGACCACACACCGCGATGCCACACAGGGCATCGAAATAGCGTTTCCCGTCAGTGTCCCACAGCCACGCCCCTTCGCCACGCTCGAACGTCACCTGCTGTCGATTGTAGGTCGACATCAACGGGTTTCCCTTTGTTGCATTCATGAGAAATACTCTCACATTGTGTCATCGGCGGCGCACGGCAGGATTGCCGTGCCGGCGCCTGATTCGACACATCAAACCGGTGAAAAAACAAAGCCCGGCCGCCGGGCCGGGCTTTGTGCGGGCCGCTTCGAGGCCGCGCTTGCTACATCGGCAACCCGTGCACGCTGCCCTGCATGAACAGCAGCATCGGTATCGACATCATGACATTCGAACGCGAGGCAAGAAACGCGACGCGGCGGGCGCGTGCTTTCTCGTCATCCGTTGCCGCTACGATGCCGAGGATTTTCTTCTGGTTCGGCCAGATCAGGACCCACACGTTGAACAGCATGATCGTCCCGAGCCAGGCGCCGATGCCGATGCTGGTCAATTGCAGATTATCCGCGCCAATGCCGAGGCTGAAAGCGCCACCGAGCGAGTACGCGGGCCACGCCGCGAGATAATAGGCGCCGGTGAGCCAGGTTACGAGCGCGGCCCAGCGAAACCACAGCAACGCCCGCGGAGCAACATATTTGCCGATCGCTGCCGGTCCCGGGCCGTCCTTGTCGGCACCGGCGGCCGCCATGGCCTGTGCCTGAACGAAATTGAAGTAATAGAGCAAACCAATCCACGTCACCCCGGCCGCGATGTGCAGCCATCGGTCGATCAACGCCAGTGTCGTATCCATTGCAGCTTTCCCCTGAGTTATCTTCAGTTATTTTTATCTTTTCAAGTACTTGTGAGCGCGTATCGGTCAGGCTCCCGCAATCGCCTGCGCCACAAAGAGCAGAATTCCGGATAAAACGAGCCCGGCGATGATCGTGCCGGTAACGGTGTCGAGTGGATTCATCGGTATTCCTCCCAGAATGATGCGCGGGACGGGGCCGCCCCGCGGGTTCAGGCCCGCAATTGTCAATGAGAGCCGGCCATTATTCAAGTCTCGTGCCGGTTCGCGGGCGGCGATCCGAGCGCGCGAAAGAGCCGGCAAACGGGCCTGCGTGCTCGCTCGCCGGGTCGCGTCGCGACCCATCCGCTCACGCCTGTTCCGTCTCCGGTGCGTCCGCCCGCAACCACACACAGCCGTCGTCACTCGCCGCCTCGATGCGCTCGAGATTCGCGCGGTGAGCGTCGAGTTCGGCCGCCGTCGGCATCACCACGGGAATGGCGCGGCGGATCGTCGTGACCACCGGTGCCTCGTTCGGGTTGTCGATGTTCGCACCGCCGTCCGCCGCGAGTTGCAGGTCGACCTGTCCGCCCGTCATCGCGAGGTAGACGTCGGCGAGCAATTCCGCATCGAGCAACGCGCCGTGCAGATCGCGGTGTGCGTTGTCGACTTCGTAGCGACGACACAGGGCATCGAGTGAATTGCGCTGACCCGGGTGCAGCTCACGGGCGAATGGCAGCGTATCGAACACGCTGCAGCGGTCCGCGATCGTCGTCGCATCGGCGCTGTCGAGGCGCGCAAGCTCGTGATCGAGGAACCCGATGTCGAACGGTGCGTTATGAATGATCAGCTCGGCACCGTCGACGAATTCGAGGAATTCCGCGGCGACTTCCGCGAACGTCGGTTTCGACGCCAGAAATTCGCTCGTGAGTCCGTGCACCTCGATCGCGCCGGGGTCGATATCCCGTTCCGGATTCAGGTACTGGTGGTAGCGGCGGTCGGTGATCCGCCGGTTGTGAATCTCGATACAGCCGATTTCGATGATTCGATGTCCGGCTTCCGGTTCGAGACCCGTGGTTTCCGTGTCGAGAACGATTTGACGCATTTTTTACCGCCGCGATCCTTGTCGTGTGTGGCCCACAGTGGGCGCGTTAATGCCGTATCGACGCTCGCGCCAGTGGGCGCTGCAGCGCCGGCCCCTGCGAGCTGCACGGCGCTACTGCCGCTGAAGATACTCGTCGATCGCCTGGTTGGCGAGCGCGTCCGCGGTCTCGTTCCCGTCTTCGCCGGAATGACCGCGGACCCAGCGCCAGTCGATCCGGTGCCGCGCGCGTTCGGCTTCCAGCTCGCGCCACAGATCCGCATTCTTCACGGGTTTGTTCGCACTCGTGCGCCAGTTGCGCTTTTTCCAGTTCGGCAGCCACTCCGTGATGCCCTGAAGCACGTATTTCGAATCCGTCCACAAACGCACGTCGGCGGGGACTTTGAGCGCTTTGAGCGCTTCGATCGCGGCGGTCAGCTCCATGCGATTGTTCGTAGTCTCGGCTGCAAAGCCATGCAGACGCTTTTCGATTTCCCCGTAGCGCAACAAAACGCCCCAGCCGCCCATCCCCGGATTTCCGCGACACGCACCGTCAGTATAAATTTCGACGCGCGGAGGCGCACTCATGGTGTCACCGATGGTTCGTCGTCCGCGTCCTTGCGCACCCGGGCCGTGGGTTCGGCAACCCCGGCGGCAATCATCCTGCGCCGCGTTTTCCACGATGCCCTGAGCGGCGTCGCGGCGGCAACGTGCTTGCGCGCGACGATCACATAGACATTGCCGAATACGGGCCACACGACCTTGCCCAGCAGTTCGAGGAAATGCAGGCGACGGGTAATACCCGCGCGCCTCAGCGGCGGACGAAACGAAGCCTTGCGCGCGAACTCAACTTCGAAGCCGAGCAATTTCAGCCAGTCTTTCAGGCGCGATGCGGAAACGAAGCGGCCGCACCACGGCGGTCGGCCACGCCAGCCGGCGAGCAGACGCCAGCAACCACACAGGCTCCACGGGTTGAAGCCCGTGACCACGATATAACCCTCGCCGATCAACACTCTTTGTGCCTCGCGCAGTACGGCGTGCGGTTCGGCGGCAAATTCGAGCACGTGCGGGGCCACGAGGACGTCGACGGCGTCGGCGGCGAGTGGTAACGCATCCCACTCACCCACGACCATGGAGGCATCCTCGAGCGATCTGGCCTGTTCATCGACGATTACCGCGTGCGAAATCCGGCTCGAGGCGACAAATCCGGGGTCGACATGGATTCCGAGCTGCACGATGTGATAGCCGAACAGGTTGGGCAACACCGAGTCGACGAGTTCTGCTTCGGCGTCGGTGACTAATCTGCCGGTGGCGCTGTGGAACCAGTCGCTGAGCCGCCCCAGCAGCTCGTTGCGTTGTGTTTGCGGAAATTTTGGCCTGACTGTCATTACTGCCTGAACGGCACCGCCACAGCGCCGTGAGTTTGAATGGCCGGCATTGTAACCCGCGCCCGTCGCGCCACGGGTAGTATCCGGGAACGGATCGGCGATTGATGCCTATTCGGCCGGTCGCTACCATACCGGCCTGGTGTCGGGGGGGAACTGCATGCGCATCGCTGCGATCGTACTGGTATTGCCGTTGGCGCTCGGCGGTTGTGCCATGCCGTGGGTGAAGGCACCGTCGGAGCCGCCGACCGGCGCCGTCGACACAACACAAGCCACGGCCAGGAAGCCCGCCCACACTGCGCCGCGCCGCCAGGCCGACGCGCGCGCATCGGAACCCGCGGTGCGCCCCGATTTGTGGGAGCAACTCGCAAGCGAATTTCGCTGGGGTTCCGCCATTGATCACGCTGCCGTACGAACCGAGCTCGCACGCCTGAACCAGCGTCCGAAAAGTTTCCGGCGTTCCGCGGCGGCAGCGGAACCCTACCTCTGGCACATCACCGAACAGCTCCGGCAGCGCGACATGCCGCTTGAACTCGCATTGATCCCGATGATAGAGAGCCGCTTCCGCTCAGGTGCAATCTCACCGTACGGGGCCGCCGGTTTGTGGCAGTTCATGCCGGACACGGGCCGACGTTTCGGGTTGAAACAAACTCGCTGGTACGACGCCCGGCTCGATCCGGTCGCCTCGACCCGCGCTGCACTCGATTATTTCGAACGCCTGCGCGATCAATTCGATGGCGACTGGTTGCTCGCAATCGCCGCCTACAATTGCGGACCGGCCACGGTGCGCCGCGCACTTGCCCGCCGCGGTGCGGACGATTTCTGGTCGATCGCCGATGCCCTGCCGGCCGAAACCCGTATCCATGTCCCCCGCTTGCTCGCGGTGATAGAAGTCATCGCGCAGCGTGACCCCGGTAACATTACGATCAAGCCGATTCCGAACGAACCGTATTTTGAGCGCGTGGATCTGGGCGGCCCAATCGACCTCGAATATCTGCGCGGCAGCGACGACCGCCTGGCCGACACGTTCGCGACGCTGAACGCCGCGCACCGCAGACGTTACACGGATCCGGAAGGCCCTTTCCGTATTCTCGTACCGCGACCACTCGTAGCACCGGTCACCGACGTTCTCGCCGAGGTTCCACCCGAGAAGCGCCTGCCGACCCGTGCATACGTCGTGCGTTCCGGCGACACGCTCGGGGGGATTGCCCGGGCATATGACATTTCCGTCGAGACGCTGCGCCGGCACAACGGACTCAAGGGCAATCTGATCCATCCCGGCCAGGAACTGACCGTTCCGGCGCTCGATACGCCATTGCGCCCGGACATCGCACCGCCTGTGCACGAACACGTCGTTGCCACCGGCGAATCCCTGTGGACGATTGCGAAACGCTACGGTCGCAGCAGTACCGCAATCGCGAAAGCGAACGGACTGCGACTCGATGCTCCCCTGCGCCCCGGTCAAAAACTCAAGATCCGCGCCGACGCAGGCAACACGACGTATGCCGTCGCACCCGGTGACTCGCTGTGGACGATCGCCCGACGCTTCCGGGTATCGATCGACGAATTGCGTCGCTGGAACGGTTTGCCGCGGCAGCAGCCACTGCAGCCCGGGCAATCGCTGATCGTCTCGCGGCCCGACGGCGACGCGTCACGTAATATCTGATCGCAACCGGCCTACGCGATGACACCGGACAGGGTATGGGCTTAATCATCGCGTTTATACGCATCTTGCTGCGCGCTTGCGTTCGACGACTGTTCCGGGTGCGCGTGATCGGCGGCAAACATTTCCATGCCTGCGAACGTCCGACGCTGATCGTCGCAAACCATATTTCAACGGTCGACGGCCTGTTCCTCTACCTGTTCCTGCCCGAGATACCGACATTCGTCGTCGATCCGTCAACTTCGCGCCCGGCGTTCGTACGCCGCCTGTTGCGACGCGTCGATACGTTCGAGATGGACCCGACGAACCCGCTCGCACTGAAGGGACTCGTCAAAACGCTGAAAGATCGGCAACTCGTTGCGATATTTCCGGAAGGACGGGTGACGAACACGGGTTCCCTGATGAAAGCGTACGACGCGCCGGTACTCGCGGCCGAGTTGGCCGGCGCGCAGATCCTGCCGGTTGCGCTCGAAGGTCTGCAGTACTCGCGCTGGTCGCTGCTCGGCGGTCTGTTCCGAACGCGCCGCTTCCCCGCGGTGAAAATCCGCATCCTCGAAGCGCGCCACGTCACGCTCGGCGACGACGACAATGCCCTGCCGAAGCGCGAGGCCGCGCGCGACCAGATGTTGCGCATCATGCGCGAAATCGCGTTCGAGGCAGCCTACGAGCCCGCCACGCTGTACGAGACGATCGTCGCCGCCATGGCACGTCACGGCCCCGGGCGCACGATCATCGAAGACTCGACCGGCGCGCGCCTCACGTACCGACAGCTGCTGCTGCGTGCGAACGTCGTCGGCCAGTTCATCAGCCTGGACACTGAGCCCGGTGACGCGGTCGGCATTATGCTGCCGAGCACCGCCGCCGCAATCGTCACGTTCACCGCGGCGCTGGCGCGCGGACGCAAGGCGGCGCTGCTCAATTTCACCGCCGGTGCCCGCGGACTCGTCATCGCCTGCGAAACGGCCGACATCAATGTCGTCTACACGGCGCGCGCATTCGTGCGCGAAGCCGGACTCGAAAAACAGACCGCCGCGCTCGAGGAAGTCGCCCGCGTGGTCTACCTCGAAGACCTCGCGCCGCGGGTCTCGCTGCTGCGCAAGTTGCGCGCCCTGTGGTGCGCCTATGCCCCTGCGCTCGCATACCGCTTACGCCAACGGCGGCGCGACCCGCACGACGTCGCGGTGATCCTGTTTACGTCGGGCTCGGAAGGGATCCCGAAAGGTGTTGTCCTGACGCATTCGAACATCGTCGCAAACCGTGCCCAGGTACAAACACTGATCGACCTGAGCCACCGCGATACCGTCCTGAATATTCTCCCGATGTTTCATGCATTCGGGCTGCTCGGCGGCGTCTTTCTGCCGCTTTGCGATGGCGCGCGGGTCTACTGTTACCCGTCGCCCCTGCATTACCGCATCATTCCCGAACTCAGCTACAAGCTCGGGGCCACCTGCCTGTTCGGTACGAATACGTTTCTCGCTGGCTACGCGAAGCACGCCCATCCCTACGATTTCCAGGCCATGCGCTACGTGATCGCGGGCGCTGAAAAGCTCAGTGACGATACGCGCCGGCTGTGGCACGAGAAGTTCGGGATCCGGATTTTCGAGGGTTACGGAGCGACCGAAGCGAGTCCGGTCATCGCCGTGAACACGCCGATGGCGAACAAGTCCGAAACCGTCGGTCAGCTGCTCGCCCGGATGGACGCCTACATCGAACCCGTCGACGGTATCGCGCATGGCGGCCGCCTCGTCGTGCGCGGGCCAAACGTGATGCGCGGATATTTGTTTCACGGCGGCGACGGTGAGCACTACCCGCCTTCGACCGATCGCGGTCAGGGCTGGTACGACACCGGCGATATCGTCGATATCGATCCGAATGGCTTTATCTCCATCGTCGGCCGTCACAAGCGCTTCGCGAAGATCGGCGGCGAGATGGTCTCGTTGCTCCAGACCGAGGAACTCGCACAACTCGCATGGCCCGATCATGCCCATGCCGCGGTCGCGCTGCCCGATACACGCAAAGGCGAACAAATCATTATGCTCTCGGAGTATCCTGAGTGTGACCGCAGTGAGCTCGTGAGCGCCGCGAAACGCTGTGGCGCCTCTGAACTATCGATCCCGAAACGGGTCGTTTATTGCGAGGAAATTCCGCTGCTCGGCAGCGGCAAGACCGATTACCCGGCGTTGCGCGAACTCGCGAAATCGCTCATCGCGGGCTAGTCGCGATCGCAGCGGCGCCACGCACGGCTTGCCCGCGCAACGTAGTTGCGACATTGTTCGCTGCCGTTCTTCGCTTGCGTGCCGACGACGCAACCATCGCGCAGACGTAATTTACGAGGAGACCACAAAATGCAGGAAGCCGTCGAAGCGTATTACGGTTCTGTACTCGAAAGTTCCGGGGATCTGAAAACGAACGCATGCTCCACCGCCGCGGCGCCCGCGCCTCACCTCGCGGGCCTGCTTGCGAACGTGCACGCCGAAATCACCTCGACGTACTACGGTTGCGGCCTCGTTTATCCTCCGGAGCTCGAAGGTGCACGCGTACTCGATCTCGGCTGCGGCTCGGGGCGTGACTGCTACGTCCTCGCGCAGCTCGTCGGCGCACAAGGGTCCGTCGTCGGTGTCGACATGACGGACAAGCAACTCGATACTGCGCGTCGTCACATCGACTACCACACCGCGAAGTTCGGTTACGCGAAACCGAATGTCTCGTTCGTCAAGGGCTACCTCGAGAAACTCGACGAGATCGATCTCGAACCGGGGAGTTTCGATGTGATCGTATCGAACTGCGTGATCAATCTCGCGGTCGACAAACCCGCGGTGCTGCGTCATGCATACAAGCTGCTGCGAACCGGCGGCGAAATGTATTTCGCCGATGTCTACGCGGATCGACGCCTGAGCCCGGATATCACCGCCGACCCCGTCATGTACGGCGAATGCCTGGGCGGCGCGCTGTACTGGAACGACTTTCTCCACCTCGCGCGCGCCGCGGGGTTTGCTGATCCGCGCCTCGTCGCAGACAGTCCCATCACGGTCCACGACGCCGCAATCGCGGCGCGTCTCGGTGAGGCCGCGTTCTACTCCGCGACGTATCGCCTGTTCAAACTCGAGTCACTGGAACCCGCATGCGAAGACTACGGCCAGGCCGTCGTGTACCGCGGTACTCTCGCCCATGCACCGGATTTATTCGTCCTCGACAAACACCACGCGATGGAAACCGGACGTGCGTTCCCGGTGTGTGGTAACACGTGGCGCATGTTGCACGACACGCGCTTCCGCCCGCATTTCGATTTCATCGGCGACTGGAGTCGTCATTTCGGGATTTTCGCCGGCTGTGGGGCGAACATCCCGTTTGACGACGAGGTAGCGGCATCCGTAACTGCAAATTCCCCTTGCTGCTGACCCCCGCGTCGCCGCGAGACCGCCCATCGTGAATCAGCGTTTCGTTCTTGTTGCGATCGCATTGGCGGCAATCGCGGCGTTCTTTGTTTTCGACCTCGACGCATACCTCCAGCTCGATTACGTGAAGCGCCAGCAAGCGGCGCTGACGCAACTCGTCGAGGCCCGTCCGGCACTGTCTGTCGCGGCCTACTTCGCCATTTACGTACTCGTCACCGCCTTGTCGTTACCGGGTGCGGCCGTACTCACGCTCGTCGGCGGGGGCCTGTTTGGTCTCGCGTGGGGCACGCTTATCGTGTCCTTCGCGAGTACGCTCGGCGCAACGCTCGCGTTTCTGATCTCGCGCTACCTGTTCCGCGATGCCGTGGCACACCGCTTCGGCAAGCGCATGCAGGCGATCGATGCCGGCGTCGCCCGCGACGGGGCGTTCTACCTGTTCACGCTCAGACTCGTACCCGTGTTCCCGTTTTTCGTCATCAATCTCGTCATGGGGCTGACCGCGATTCGGGCGCCGACGTTCGCGCTTGTCAGTCAGATCGGCATGTTGCCGGGGACGCTCGTGTTTGTGAACGCGGGTACGCAACTCGCGCAGCTTGCCTCGCCTTCGGATGTACTGTCGCCCGGGCTGATCGGATCGTTCGTACTGCTCGGGTTGTTCCCGCTGCTGGCGAAGCAAATCGTCGGCATGCTGCAGTCACGCCGGCTCATGCGCGGGTATGCGAAACCGAAACGCTTCGATCGCAACATCGTCGTGATCGGCGCGGGCTCGGCGGGGCTCGTCGCAGCCTATATCGCCGCCGCGACGAAGGCCGCGGTAACCCTGGTCGAAAAACACCGAATGGGCGGCGACTGCCTGAATACCGGCTGCGTGCCCTCGAAAGCGCTGCTGCGCAGCGCGAAGATCCGGCACCTCGCCGCCCACGGCGATCAGTACGGACTGCAGCCGGCCGTGCTCGATCTCGAATTCCGCGACGTCATGGCGCGCGTGCGCAACGTGATCGCTGCGATCGAGCCGCATGATTCCGTCGCGCGTTACACCGACCTCGGGGTCGAGTGCATATCCGGCGCGGCAACGATAGTCTCACCGTACCGCGTCCGGGTTGGCGACCGCGAACTGACCACGCGCAGCATTATCATCGCTGCCGGCGCACGTCCGCTCGTGCCGCCCATCCCGGGACTCGACGGCATCGACTACCTGACGTCCGACACGCTGTGGGATCTCGAGCGCCTCCCCCCGCGCCTGCTCGTACTCGGTGGCGGGCCGATCGGCTGCGAAATCGCGCAGGCCTTCGCGCGTCTCGGCAGCACCGTCACGCTCGTTGAAATGACGCCGCGTCTGCTCGTGCGCGAAGACCCGATCGTGTCCGCGGAAATCGAGCGCGCGCTCACGGACGACGGCATCACGCTCGCGCTGAACCGGCGCGCGGCGGCGTTTCACGGCAACGGTCCCGGCGGCACGGTCGTGTGCGAGGACGCGAGCGACGCGAGTGCCGAACCGCTGGAGATCGCGTTCGACCGGGTGGTTGTCGCGCTGGGACGGCAACCGAACACGGAAGGTTACGGACTCGAGGCACTCGGGGTGAGTCTGAGCGAAACGAACACGGTTGCGACGGATCCTTTCCTCGCGACGAATTTCCCGAACATTTATGCGTGCGGCGATGTCGCCGGCCCGTTCCAGTTCACGCACACGGCCGCGCACCAGGCGTGGTATGCAACGATCAACAGCCTGTTCGGCGCGTTCAAACGATTCAAGGTGGACTACTCCGTGATCCCGTGGTGCACATTCACCGATCCGGAAGTCGCCCGGGTGGGCCTGTCCGAGGCGGAAGCGGACGCGGGCGGTGTCGACTACGAACTCACGAGCTACGGCATCGACGACCTCGATCGCGCCATTGCGGACGGCGTCGCGCGCGGGTTCGTGCGCGTACTGACGAAACGCGGCAGCGATCGGATACTCGGGGTCACGATCGTCGGTGAGCATGCCGGCGATTTGATCGCGGAATTCGTGCTCGCGATGAAACACGGCCTTGGCCTGAACAAGATCCTCGGCACGATCCACATCTACCCGACGCTCGCGGAAGCAAACAAGTTCGCGGCAGGCAACTGGCGTCGCGCACATGCACCCGCCTGGTTACTGAAAATCGCGGCACGCTACCACCGGTACAGGCGCGGGGATTCGCGCTGAAACCTACGCGGCATCGAACGCCGCGATAACATCGGCGAACATTGCCGCGAGCAGGGCCTCACCTTTGGCGGCACTCGCGAGCGTTGGATCACCGTTTACCCCGTCGGGCGAGTAATTCGGCGCGCCCGGATCCGTGCGATTGAAGCGGCCGCGTGTGATCCTCACCGGCGCCGCTCGCGCCGCGCACATCCTCACCCGGCCCGGCGCGAGAGCGAGCATGATCGACGTTTCGATCTCGTCCGCATGTCCACCCCAGCGCTGCTCGGCGAGCGCAGCGCTGACCCGCGCGAATTCGGCCCCGGCATACACGTTGACGAGTTTGCACGGCGGCCGTTGTGCGCGCTGACGCAGCAGCGATTCGAGCGGCGCGATCGTGCTGATCCCGGTGTTCAGAACAACGACCCGCGCAGCGCCGGCGTGCGCGATACCCGCGAGGATGTCGCTTACCAGCGCGACGAATGTTTCCTCGCGCAGGCTGATAGAGCCGGGATAATCGACGAAAACGGGGTAGTACCCGTAATTGACGGTCGGCCAGACCACAACCTCGCGCGTTGCGCGCACCCGTGCGGCAATCCATCGCGCCTGCTGAAAATCCGTGTCCAGCATTAAATGCCGGCCGTGTTCCTTGCTCGCGGCCCCGATCGGAACGACCGCCGGCCAGCCATCGGCGAGACGGCGGCTGACTTCCGGCCACGTGCTCTCAGCAACGTCAATCCCGCTCATGCCAGGTCTCCGCTGTTCACCGATGATCCGCCCCCGCTCCAGGCGCCGGCCCAAAAGCGGCTACGATTATCCTACAATCCATGCTCGAACCCGCACGCGAGGAACCTGCATGGACGACATCATGGCACTGATCAGAGACGTACCGGACTTTCCGGAACCCGGGATCGTATTCAGGGATCTGACGCCGGTACTCGCTAACGGGCCCGCGCTGGCCCGGGTCACCGCCGAACTCGCACGTCCGTACCACAACGACGGAATAACGGCGGTCGCGGGCATGGAAGCGCGCGGGTTCATTTTCGGCGCGCTCGTGGCCCAGGCTCTTGGGGTCGGTTTCGTACCGTTGCGCAAGCCCGGCAAGTTACCGGCCGCCTCGCACAGCGTGTCGTACGATCTCGAATACGGTTCCGCGATCCTCGAAATGCATACGGACGCGGTCGGACCTGGTGACCGCATATTGTTGATCGACGATTTGATTGCCACCGGGGGCACCGCCGCGGCGAGTTGCGAACTCGTCAGTCGTGCCGGTGCGGATATCGCCGCGTGCGCTTTCGTCATCGAACTCGATTTCCTGAACGGCCGCGAACTGCTGCGGGGTACGCCCGTCCATTCGCTCATCCATTATTGAATGCGCCCCTCGATCGACGACATTGTGGAATTCTGGTTCGGCCACGACAGCGACGATCCGGAACAGTTGCAACATCGCTATGAGCTGTGGTTCCGCGCCGACCCGGCGTTCGACGCGATCGTGAGGGAACGTTTCGGCGCCGCGGTCGCGGACGCCGCTGCGGGAAAACTCGCTGATTGGTCAGGCACGGCGCGCGGCACGCTCGCGCTGATCGTGTTGCTCGATCAGTTCCCGCGCAATATCCACCGCGGTACCGCCGACGCGTTCGCCTGCGACCCGCTCGCACTCGCTTACTGCCACAGCGGCCTCGCCCGCGGGTTCGACGTCGAGTTAAAACCGGTTGAACGCTCGTTCTTTTATTTACCACTCGAACACGCCGAGAGTATCGCGGAACAGACCGCAAGCGTCGCGGCGTTCACGCGGCTCGTGGATGAAGCACCACCAGCGTTCCAGAAGTTCGCCGGAACGAATCTCGACTATGCCGTCGAACATTACGAGCTGATTGAACGTTTCGGTCGATTTCCGCACCGCAATGCTGTGCTCGGTCGACGCTCGAGCGCGGCGGAACGCACGTTTCTCGAGGCGAGCGCGAACCGGTTCGGCCAGGGGTAAACCAATGTGCCTGTTACTCGTCGCGCTCGATACGCACCCGGACTACGCACTCGTCGTTGCGGCAAACCGCGACGAATTCCACGAACGCGCGGCCGCACCCGCGGATTTCTGGACCGGTGCGCCGGATATACTCGGTGGCCGCGACCTCGAAGGTATGGGTACATGGCTCGCGGTCAATCGACGCGGCTCGTTTGCCGCGATCACGAACGTCAGGGTTCCGGGCGGCGCGCTCGGAACGCGTTCGCGCGGACTGATCATCAGTGACTTTCTCACCGACACGCGTCCACCGAGCCGGTTCGTCGATGACCTCACGGCGACCGGACAGACGTACAGCGGTTTCAACATCATCGCGAGCCAGGGCGCGGATCTCGCGTGGTATTCGAATTTCGTCGATGAACATCGGACGCTCGGCGCCGGTGTCTACGGACTCAGCAACCACCTGCTCGACACGCCCTGGCCGAAAGTCCGCCGCCTGAAACACGCGTTCGACAAGCTTGATGTGCTGCCCGAAGACGAACTCGTGTGCGCATTGTTCGACGCGCTCGCGAGCGAGCAAGCCGCACCGGATCCCGAATTACCGGCAACCGGCCTCGATCTCGCGTACGAACGGATCCTGTCGCCCATTTTTATCAACGGGGATCACTACGGCACCCGCTGCTCCACGGTAGTATTGATCGATCGCCATCAGCAGCTCACGTTCATCGAACGCCGCTTCGGACCGCACAAGACATTTCTTGGTGAGCGTACATTTCGATTTGAAATCGATCCGGGCGCCACTTAGGATATTCGTCTCCCCCCGCCGAGTTTCCACTATGAGCAGCACCCTCATTGCGCCGCGCAGCAACGCACAGGCTGAGCGTTACGACGAGATCCGATCGCAGTCGCAGCAACTTGCCGAACCGCTGTCAGCCGAAGACGCCTGTGTACAGTCAATGCCGGACGCGAGTCCCGCGAAATGGCATCTCGCGCACACGACGTGGTTTTTCGAAACGTTCGTGCTCGAACCCGCGGCGCCGGCGTACACGGCTTTCGATCGCGACTACCGCGTGTTGTTCAACAGTTATTACAACGCCGTTGGTGAGCAGTATTCGCGTCCCGACCGGGGCCTGCTGACCCGCCCCGCGCTCGCGACGATTCTCGACTACCGGGCGCACGTCGACCGGCACATGCGCGAGCTTTTCGATCGCGGGCTCGACCGCGACACCGCCACCGTCGTCGAAGTCGGCCTGCACCACGAACAGCAGCATCAGGAGTTGCTGCTCATGGACATAAAGCATCTGTTCTCGCGCAATCCGGTGGCACCCCGCTATCAATCCGCGCCCGTATCCGTACGCGGGGACGGCACTCCCGGCGAAGTCCCGTTCATACGCTACGCTGGCGGAGTGCGGGCGATCGGCGCCGGCGATGAGGGGTTTTCGTTTGATAACGAACGCCCGCGGCACGACACGCTGCTGCCGGATTTCAGCCTCGGCTCACGCCTCGTAACGAATCGGGAATACCGCGACTTCATTACGGACGGCGGCTATACCTCGCCGCTGCTGTGGCTCGCGGACGGCTGGGCCAGGATCCGCGACCAGTCATGGCAGGCGCCATTGTACTGGCGCCGTACGGACGACGGATGGTCGGAATTCACCCTGTCGGGCGAACGCCCGCTGGCCCTCGACGAGCCGGTTGTACATGTCAGTTACTACGAAGCCGACGCGTACGCGCGCTGGGCCGGGGCACGCCTGCCGACGGAAGCCGAATGGGAATGCGCCGCGGAATCAGCGCCAATCGCCGGGAATTTTCTCGAACAGGGCCACCTGCATCCGCAGGCGGTGGAGCGCGTCGCCGGGACGGGGGTGCAGCAGCTTTTCGGCGACGTGTGGGAGTGGACGATGAGCGCTTATTCGCCCTACCCCGGATTTACGACCCCGGCGGGAGCGATAGGCGAGTACAACGGCAAATTCATGAGTGGCCAGATGGTATTGCGCGGCGGTTGCTGCGTCACTCCGCGCAGCCATATCCGCGCGAGCTACCGCAATTTCTTTTACCCGCACAACCGCTGGCAGTTCGGCGGTATCCGTCTCGCGAGAAACTAGAAGCGGCACGACTTACCGACTCAACTCGACAAGCCGCCATTCACCTTGATCGTCTGCCCGGTCACGAATGCGGCGGCGTCACTCGCGAGATACACGGCAGCTTCCGCAACATCGTGCGGTTGTCCGAGACGCGCGAGCGGCGTCTGGTCGATCACGCCGCGACGGTAGTCCTCGGCCATGTCGTTTTCCGCGAACGCGGTTTCGATCCACCCCGGCGCGATTTCGTTCACGCGCAATCTCGGTGCGAGTGACCGCGCGAGCGAGCGCGTGAAGCCGCTCACGCCGGCTTTCACCGCGGCGAACATTTCCGGATTACGCCCACCCATGCCCGACAGCGCCAGATCCCATGACAGATTGATGATTACGCCGCCGTCCGTCATGACCGGCGCCGCATTCCAGCAACACAACATCGTGCCGCGGAGATCAACGGTGATGAGTCGTTCGAGTTTCGCTTCGTCACTCAGCGTCGCGGCGCTGCCGGTGAGAATATCGGCGCCTGCAATATTCGCCCACACATCGATCGCGCCGAGGCGGTCCGCCGCAACGGCAATGAGCTCGCGTACGGCAACGGTCTCGGAGATATCGCTTGCGAAACTCGTGGCCGTACCGCCCGCCGCAACGATTTCATCAACGCAGGCTTGCGCTCCGGCGTCGTTGCGATGGTAATTCACGAGTACGCTGGCACCTTCGCGCGCAAACGCGAGTGCGATCGCGCGACCGATACCACTGCTCGCGCCGGTGACCACGGCGCGCCGGCCAGCCAAACGCATGTCAGTTCCCCACTAGTACGAATTCGCCATCGAGGTTAGCACAGGCGCGGGCTCCGGCGGTCCGCGCACAGCGCGGGAAGCGTGGTGAAACGGGCATGCGACCCGCTCGTGCCGGCCACGTGCTATCTCTTCGTCGCCGGCCAGTGCTGCTCCTCAATGATGTCACCCATTGCGCGACCCGGGGCCAGTTGCCCCTGGTAGATGACGTAGCGCCCGCCTTCCTTATCGTTCACCGCCGGAGTTTCCACCCAGATCCACAGGTGTCCACTGACGGTGTCGAGGATGAGAGCTTTCTCGGTACCGAATTCATAACCGGGATGCAGCGGGACGACCTGGTAGCGCGACTCCGCGACGACCCCGGTGGAAACAATCAGGCAGGCGAACAGCGCTGACAGGAGCCAGGCGCTACGGTAATAACTCGTTCGATTCATAACGGCTCGACAATGTCGGATTCAGGTAAGCGAGTTGGTCGGGTAAATCGATCACGTGCTGCATCGCCCGACCGATGACGTGCGCACGAACCCAGGGCATCGCCTCGCGCCAGACCGCTTCGGCGTGGAGCAGATTCGGCACATGCATACTGACGTAGCGACGCGCCGCCGAGTAGACGATTTTTTGCGGATTCCCGGGTCCCGTGTGCAGGATCGCGACGTCGTGCCAGTCGATCATTTCACCCTGCGCTTTCAGCGCGGTCAGGGCTTCGGCCAGCAGGCGTAATTCCCTTACGAGGTCGATACAGGCGTTCTTTTTCAGGTTCAGGTGACGGCGATCGGCAAACACGCAGCGCAGCCCATCCCCGCTCGTATACGCGGGCGGCTGATTGCTGCTGAACTCCCACGCGCCGCCGCTCTGCGCCATGCGCTGTTCGACGCGTTCCTCGATTGTTGTACCGGGCTCACGACACGCGGAAAAACGACAGACATGTTCGGCGACACTGCGCTCGAGCGCCGCCTGATCACGCGCCCGCGGCGCATTCAGCATCACCTGCTCGTGCCCGATCACGAGCCGTACCCCACCATGGATCTCGCGGATCATTTCGATCGGTGGACGGGCGGCGACCAATTGGCCAACCCGCCGCAGGTATTCGACATAGGATCGGGTACCCGCTCGCCAGCCCGCGTCGTCGGCGCCATCGTGCGCGCCGCCGGCAACGTTGCGATCCAGTTCGGCCTCATACGCCTCGATCATCAGGCCGATCGCAACCTCGGCAAAGCGCGCCTGATCGTCGGCACCGGATTCGAGCAGCGTGTCGACGACGTCATTGTAGCGACTCACATGCACACCGCTGTTATGCACGAGATCGGCCGTGAACTGCTGCGCCGCCGCGGCCGCGACGGATGCGAATACCATCGCCAGCCCGAACGAAACCCGGTTCGACTGATTCATTGCGCGCAACTTTGTTTCAACGGCGGACCCACTCCCCTGTAGCGGCATACGATGGGTCGAATTGAGGTAACCGACAGCGACCCGGCGCTGCCGTCTCATTCTACACCTAGCATCGCCTGCACAATGGCGTAATGGTCTTCAAACATCTGCTGCGAACGCAACTCCGCGATCGCCACCCAGCGGGCTGCCGCGGCGTCGTCACCGCCGCGCACTCCGGGTGGTGAGCCGGCAAGCGCAAAGTGAAACGCGTGAGTAATGGTGCGCCCCCGTGCCGACCGATCCGGCGCATCGAATACTTCGACGCCGCACAGCGCGTCCTCGAGCACCGCCGCATCGCAATCAATTGCGGTCTCTTCGGCAAGTTCCCGCAGGCAGGCGTCACGCAATCGCTCGCCCGGGTCGAGAAACCCGCCGGGTAAAGCCCATAAGCCGCGACCGGGAAAGTGGCCGCGTTCAATCAGCAGCACCTTGTTGTCGGCAACGACAACGGCATCGACCGTGACGAATACGGGCGGCCACGGCGCATCGGCCCAGCGCGCGCGAAACACCTCGTTGGCGGCGAACTCCTCGCGCAATACCGCGTACTGATCCGGCGGGAGCGCCGCCGCGGCGCGGTCGGCAAGGCAATCGTCAGCGCACGCCGTCGGAACGTCGGGCGATGCGAGCAATTCGGCGCGCAGCGCCGCCGAAACGCAGTGTTCATCGCGTGGGCCGTCGATCCGCGGCCACTGCGGCAGCCAGCGTTCGTAGTGCGAACGTGCGCCGGTATCGCACCCGAGCAGTGCAATACGCGCAGCTTCCGGTTTACCCCCATCCTGCCGGATCACATCGTTCACCCGTTGCCATAACGTCGTCGCCGAGCGGCGCGGGCGGTAGGGGTTGTCCGCTATCGCGATAACGCGCACCCGTGAGGCGGCGTGCGCGGGCAGGCTTGCGCGCACGATGGCGATCCGCTCCGCCGTTGTCCAGGGTCGCAGGATCGAGCGCGACAGGCCGTCGCCCGTGCAGGCGACGATCACGGTGCGGGCCTGCTCCAGCCCGGCGAGGATCAGGCTCACGTGGCCTCGATGCGGCGGTTGCAGGCGGCCCGGCAGGATCGCGTAATCAAACATGTTCAGCAGCGTGCGGGTACGCAGCGCGACGACCCGCCGGACTACCCGGCGAGCAGCTCCAGCGCCCGCGCGTGCAGCACGGGATTTGCCGCGGCGACGACCGTACCGCCGCCGCGCACGGGTTGCCCGGCCCAGTCCGTTACGGTTCCGCCCGCGGCTTCGATGATCGGGATCAGCGCCGCGATGTCATAGAAACCGAGTCCGGCCTCGGCAACGAGTTCAACATGACCCGCCGCGAGCAGACAGTAAGCGTAACTGTCGACCCCGTAACGCGTGAGGCGGACGTGCGCGGACAGCGCGCCGAAGCGGTTCGCTGCTTCGCGCTCCGCGAACATCGTCGGCGACGTCGCGAACAGGCTGGACTGCGCGAGTTCGACGACCTCGCTCGTTGCCAGGACCGTTTCGCGATCACGATAGGCATTGATCGACGTACCGCCGCCGCCGATAAAGTATTCTCCGACGACGGGCTGACTCATCAGCCCGAATGCGGGGACGCCGCCGTCGCACACACCGACGAGCGTGGCCCAGGTTGGCAATCCGCAGATGAACGCCCGCGTGCCGTCGATTGGATCGATAACCCATTGGTAGCGCGCATCGGGGCGATGTGGCGGTCGCTCCTCGCCGATGATCCCGTGTTCGGGAAAACGCCGCTCGATGGCACGGCGCAGCGCGTCCTCGGTCTCGCGATCGGCCACCGTGACCGGATCGAAGCCGTTCGCATTCTTGTTGTCGATGGCGACGGTTTGACGGAAGTACGGTAACGACGCGCCGGCCGCGATCGAAACGAGTTCGCGCAGAAAATCCTGCAACTCTTGCGCAAGTACCTGGTCCAAATTTCTCGCTGCCGTGCTCACCGTGCCCGCCGGCCATGATGACACCGGCGGACGTGCGAGTAAACGCGGTGGTCGCTGCGGCGTGTTGTAATCTGCATGCCCGGTCCCCATGATCGGAAAGCGTGCCGTCGTTTTTTTTGAACACTGAACCCGGAGGTTTTGATGACCCGCGTACTGCTATTCCTGGCAACGAACTTCGCCGTCGTACTCGTACTGTCGGTGGTCATGAGTGCGCTCGGCCTGAATCAGCAGGGGTTGTTGCCGACGATCCTGATTGCTTCCGTGTTCGGTATGGGCGGTTCACTGATCTCACTGCTCATGTCGAAAGGCATGGCGCTGCGGTCCACCGGTGCACGGCTGATCGAGCAGCCGTCGAATACGCAGGAAGCCTGGCTCGTCGACACGGTCAGGCGCCAGGCACAGGCGGCGGGGATCGGCATGCCGGACGTCGCGATATTCGACTCGCCCGCGCCGAACGCATTTGCCACCGGCGCAAAGCGCGACGACGCACTCGTGGCGGTCAGCACCGGCCTGCTCCGGACGATGAGCCACGACGAAGTCGAAGCCGTGCTCGCGCACGAAGTCAGTCACGTCGCGAACGGAGATATGGTCACGCTGACCCTGATCCAGGGGGTGGTGAATACGTTCGTGATCGTCTTCGCCCGGCTGGTCGCGGGCGCCATCAGCCGCGGTAGCGACGGTCGTGCGGGTGGTGCGGGATATTTCATCGCCTACATGGCGGCGCAGGCCGTGCTCGGTTTTCTCGCTTCACTCATCGTCATGTGGTTCAGCCGCTGGCGCGAATTCCGCGCGGACGCCGGCGGTGCCGCGCTGGCCGGTCGACAAAAAATGATCGCGGCGCTGGAGCGCCTGAAATCGGGGCAGCCGGGCGAATTGCCGGATTCGATGGCCGCGTTCGGGATCAGCCCGAGTGTCCGCCAGGGTCTCGGTGCGCTGTTACGGACGCATCCGCCATTGTCGGAACGCATCGCCGCGTTGCGTAACGCCGCGGGATAAGACGGCGGACCGGGGTTCGCCGCGCGTTCAGCGTTTGTCGGTGGCCAGGTCGCCGTAAATCGAAAAGACGCAGTTCCCGCCGCAGCGCTTTGCGCGACGTAGCGCGTGATCGGCGGATTCGGCGAGCGCCCCAGGATCGATGCCCGCGTCCGGGGTCAGCGTGGCGACCCCGAAACTCGCCGTCACGACGCGATCGACGATAGCGCCCGGATGCATGATCGTCAGGTCATGTATCGCGTTGCGGATCGTTTCCGCGAGTTCGAGGGCGCCGCCTTCGGGCGTGTTTGGCAACAGGATGGAAAACTGGTCACCACTGTCACGACACGCAAGCCCTTCGATACCGTTCAGCGCCCGGCTGATCGCGCCGCCCACGAGGTTGAGGCAACAATCGCCGCCATGCGTGCCGAAATGCGCGTTGTAGGCGGCAAACAGATCGATGTCGCACGCGATCACCGACGTCGGGGTCCGCTCCCGGGCGGCACGCGCCCACGCCCGGGCAAGTTCGCGATCGAACACCCGCCGGTTCGCCAGCGACGTCAGATGGTCCTGGTTCGACATGTGCTCAGCCGCATCGCGTGCCCGCCTCAGCGCGGCTTCGGCCACTTTCCGGCGTTCAATTTCTTCCGTGAGCTCGCCGACGAGACGCTCGCTGCGGCGGCGCTGCAGGGTCTGATGTTCCGCGAGACGTTCCAGTCGCAGTCGCTGCCGCGTTTCCTCGATGAACGCCGCGCGCGTGCGCTGCACGACTGAAAAAAGATACGCGCACAACGCAATGTCGCCGACTCCGATCGCAAGCAATGCCGGCACACCCGAAAGCATGAAGAAACCGACGAGAGGCACTACCGCCGGAACGGCGAAAGCCAGGCCCGCGCGCCATACGATGCACTGCGACAGCAATACCGCGAACGCGATCCCGATCAGCAACAAATTGACGAGCGCAAGGAACGCGAGCTCGCCATCGACGTTGAGCCACACGGGCGTGAGCCCGCACAGGCACCCGAGCAGCGCGAGGAATACGCCGTTCCAGCGGACGGCGTGCGTCCCGGCCTCGCCGGCCGGCCACAGACGCAGGACGAACACGACCCGTGCCAGCGAGAGCAGCGCCAGCGCGGCCAGCCAGGAAATAAATAATTCGCCTTTCGATGGCGGGGCGACGATGAGGGCCAGGCCCAGCGTCGCGGCCAGCAAGGGGAAGACCCCGTGGCGTGCGTTGGCGCGCAGCAGCGCGAGGTGATTCATCGTGGCTGCGTCGGACTCGTCGGGGAAATCCGTCCCGGCCGGCCCGGAACGCGTGGGTAAGTTGTTGCCGACACTTTGTGAGCGTCGGCGCTTGATTCTGGATAACAGGTGTTCGTTCATTACGCCGCGATTACGTCGATCCGTCTTTGGCCAGGACCGGCCTCCGGTAGCCGAATTGTGCCCGCGGGTAAAATGACGCGCTATGGACTAGTTCCGCTTTTGAGGAAAAAGGCTCGGGCGGCGGTCGCTACCGGTTCGTATAGAGGCATTGCGGCGATGCGGACGCTATCGTCGCGGCGTCCGGATCAGGTTATGATCCGGACGCTGAAGCCCGATGATAAATTCTTGCCTTTTCCCAATGCACTCAAGTCCACAATGGCGCCACGTCCTGTCGGCGCGTCGAGATTCAGCCGCTTAATCCTGGCCAACCCGAACCCGATCCTGACGCCCTTATGACCCGAATCGTCACGCTTTTATACGACCGCACGGTACTCACGCATCCGCGCCTGACCGTCGCCGTGCTTATCGCGATCATCGCCTTTTTCGCGATGTCGCTGTCCGAATTCAAGCTCGACGCGTCGTCGGACTCACTGCTCCTCGAAGGCGATGAGGATCTGCGTGTCTTTCGCGAAGTTTCGGAGCGCTACAAGGTCAACGAGTTTCTGTTTGTCACGGTACAGCCGAACGGCGATCTGTTCGACAGCGAGAACATTCGCCTCGTCGGCGAAATCCGTGATGAGCTCGATGCACTCGCGTCCGTCAGTTCCGTTATTTCCATGCTCGACGTGCCGCTGGTCAAGAATATCGACGGCGGGCTTGCCGACATCGCGCAGAATTTCCGCTTGCTCGAGTCTGACGACGTCGACATCGAGCGTGCCCGCCAGGAACTGACGACCAGCCCGATCTACCGCAATCTCGTGGTCAATCCGGCCGGCACGATGACCGCGATCCAGTTATTCCTGCAGCCGCATGAACAGTTCGTCGCGACGCATAAACGGCGCAATGAACTGTTCGCCAAGCGTGATCGCGAAGGCTTGAGTGAACTCGAGCAGGGCGAACTCGAGCGCATACTCAGCGTATACCCCGCCCTGAAGAATGAGGCTGACGCGGCCAACCACGCCGGGATTGCGGATGTCCGCCGGGTCATCGAAAAGTACCGCGACCGCGCAACGCTGCACCTTGGCGGCGTCCCGATGATAGTCGACGATATGGTTGCGTTCATTGGCAACGATTTGCTCGTTTTCGGCACTGGCGTTGCGATTTTCCTCATCGTCATGCTGTCGATCATATTTCGCGAAATCCGCTGGGTGCTGCTGCCGTTGCTCAGCTGCGGTTACGCCGGCGTCCTCATGATGGGCCTGCTTGGACTCGTTGGCTGGAACGTGACCATTATTTCATCGAACTTCATTTCGCTGATGCTCATCATCACGATGTCGATGAACATCCACCTGATCGTTCGCTACCGGGAGCTCGTCCGGGACATGCCCGCGGATACTTCCCAGTTCGACCTCGTTCGCGCAACGATGCAGCATATGGTCAGACCGTGTCTGTACACCGCGCTGACCACCATCATCGCGTTCGTGTCACTCGTGTTCAGCGAAATCAAACCGGTCATCGACTTTGGCCTGATGATGACGATAGGACTCGTCGTCGTATTCGTGACGTCTTTTACGCTGTTTCCCGCGTTGCTCGTGACTTTGCCTGGCAAGCCGATGCGCCGACCCGAAGGCGAGCACTATCGGCTGACGGAAGCGCTCGGCCTGTTCACGGAAAAGCACGGGTCCGTCGTGCTGATTGGCGCGGTGGTCGTTGCGGTCGCGGGCCTCGTCGGCGTACAGAAACTCGAAGTCGAAAACAGCTTTATCAATTATTTCCACGAAGACACGGAAATCTATCAGGGTCTGAAGGAAATTGACGAAAACCTCGGCGGGACCACGCCGCTGGACATCGTGCTGAAATTCGGCGACGCGGTCGAAACCGAAATCGCGAATGATTCGGAGTTTGGCGATCTCGACGAATTGTTCGGTGAGATCGAATCAGAGGATTCCGATACCTGGTTTACGCCGACGAAGGTCGATCGCATCAAGCGCGTGCACGATTATCTCGACAGCCTCGACGCCATCGGCAAGGTGTTGTCGCTCGCGACGGTCGTGCGGGTTGCCGAAGACCTGAACGACGGCCAGGAGTTTGATGCCTTCCAGCTGAACGTCATCTACAAACGGATGCCCTATGCCCTGCGTGCGGCGATGATCGATCCGTATGTCTCTATCCATGACAACGAAGCGCGTATTTCCGTACGCATTTACGATTCCCAGCCGGAATTGCGGCGTAAAGCCCTGCTCGAACGTATCGATACCGAGCTGCGGGACACCATCGGCCTCGAGCCCGGAGAGTATCAGCTGACCGGGCTGCTGGTACTGTACAACAACATGCTGCAAAGCCTGTTCAAATCGCAAATCCAGACGCTCGGCGTTGTCATGCTCGGGATCATGATCATGCTGTCGATCCTGTTCCGCTCGCTGAAGATTGCCGTCATTGGCGTGATTCCGAACCTTCTCGCGGCGACGTCGATCCTCGGGTTCATGGGGTGGGCGGGGATTCCGCTCGACATGATGACGATTACGATAGCTGCGATCACAATCGGTATTGCGGTTGACGACTGCATTCACTACCTGTATCGCTTCAAGGAAGAATTTCCGCGACTCGGCGACTACGAGAACACGATGCACTATTGCCACGCGAACATCGCGAAAGCCGCGTTCTACACGACCCTTACGATCCTCGTCGGATTCTCAATCCTCGTGCTGTCGAATTTCATCCCGACGATACTGTTCGGATTGTTGACGGCCGTCGCGATGATTATCGCGCTCGTCGCCGCGCTGACCCTGATGGCGAAACTGATCCTGATGTGGCGACCGTTCTGAGCGGGTGGTACCGGCAGTACGCGTTTAACCGCCTTTGAGCGGCGGACATAATACGACTTCGTCGCCGCCCTGCAGTTCGTGGGTGTCGAGCACGTTTTCCGCCACGTGATCACCGTTCACCATGACAAAATACTCCGCGTCGGCGGGCAGTCCGATGGCGGCCGCGAGGTCACGCGGTGTCGCGCGATCGGCGATCACGTAACGGCGGCCGTCGAATGTCGCGTCCGCCGGTGTTACGTCGTCGAGCAGGTGCCCGATCAGTTTTACTGACAATTCCACGGCTTCACGGCGCCGCGAAACGGCGCCGGGGCTCACGCGTCACGCGAGCCCGAGTCGACCCAGCGTTGCCGCAGTGGGGACACCGTGCTCATCCCAGCCGCGAAGCTTGTAATACTCCGGCAGCATCACGTCCAGGCGGTTAACCAGCCCTTTCGCGGCACCGGACGGTGCAGGCTCTTCGAGGATACGTCGTGGCAGCGTATCGTCACCGTGACCGAGGCCGGCGGCGAGGTTGAACCGCTTTTCCATGTTCCAGATCCGCTCGCCGATGGTCGTAAAGCGTTCGACATCCCAGGTCCCGCCACACGCGGCCTCGACCTGGGCGGTGTAATGCTCGAGTTCGAGGCCCACGTTTTTCGAGAACAGACACAATCCCGTCGAATCGATCGCGGCGATGAAATCCTGCGACTCCTTCACGACCTGGGGCTTTTCATCCGGGTCGGTCGTACCGAAGTCGTGCGCATACGGCGAGGCACGCAGATGGCACGCACCCCGGTTACTCGTCGCGTAGGCGAGGCCCATGCCCTGCATCGCGCGCCCGTCATAGGCCGCGAACTCCTGACCTTTCACCGACATCGACAGTTCCGGCCGTCCGTATTTCTCGCACAGCAGTTTCGAGCCCATGCCGATTTCCTTACCGAATCCTTCGCCTTTACCGATCATCTCCGTGATCTGGCACAGCGCTTCGGCCGAGCCGAATTCGAGCTTGATCCCGCCGGTCATGGTTTCGTCGATGGCACCGACATCAAACAGTTCCATTGCCGCGGCAATCGAACCGCCGAGCGAGATCGGGTCCATGCCGTAGTCGTTGCACAGAAAACCTGCGTACGTCGCGGCGTCCATATCATCGACCCCGACGGCAGAGCCGAGCGCGTAGGCCGTTTCGTATTCAAGACCGCCCGAAGCGGTCTGGTACCGCGGCTCGTCCCTGACGGAAAAATGCTGCGGATCGATGTGACTCATCCGGCCACAACCAATCGTGCAGGCGAAACACGCGCTGTTCGTGATCAGATTCGTGTGGCCGTGCTCATTCGGGCTCTGCATCGCCGCGGCGCCCATCTTCTCCGCCCCGGCGAACTGGACCGCGCGGTTGTTGTTTGTCGGCAGCGAGCCGAACGTGTTCGTGATATCCATCATCGAAATCGTGCCGTGCCGACTCAGGCCTTTACGGGGTTTGCTGTTCGCAAGCGCTTCGGTTGCTTTGCGGGCAGCAGCCATGAACGCCTTCGGATCATGCACGCGCGTTCCGATCGTACCGCGCACGGCAATCGCCTTCAGGTTCTTCGAGCCCATCACCGCACCGACGCCCGAGCGGCCGGCGGCGCGGTGCAGGTCATTGACGATGCAGGCAAAGCGGTTGCCGTACTCACCCGCCGGGCCGACCGAGGCGATGCGCATGAGCGGGTCGTCGTGGTACTCCTTGATCGCGGCTTCGACGTCCCAGATGCGTTGCCCCCAGAGATGATCCGCCGGCATGAGGGTCGCCTGCTGGTCTTCGAGGTGCAGGTATACCGGCGTCGGCGCACGGCCTTCGATGATCAGCATGTCGTAACCGGCGTTCTTGAGTTCGCCGCCGAATTGGCCGCCGGAATTCGAACACGCGATCGCCCCGGTGAGCGGCCCTTTCGTGATTGCCGACCAGCGGCCGCCCGTCGACGCGGCCGTGCCCGTGAGCGGCCCGGTGGCGATGATGAGTTTGTTCGCCGCCGACAGCGGGTCGACCGTGGGGTCGACTTCCTCGCTCAGATATTTCGTCCCGAGCCCGCGTTGGCCGAGATACGCTTCGGCCCATTCCATGTTCAGGGGCTCGTGGGTGCAGGTGCCCGCGCTCAGGTTTACCCGCAGTAGTTTGCGATGCCAGCTCATACGATCCCGCTCCTGTCGTGTGCTTGCGACGCGCCTTGCGCGTCGCCCGTGGATGAGTCGAAGTTTACCGGTTTTCGCCGACAGTTACAGGATCCGAACGCGCGACGGACCGCACCGCAAAGCACCCGACAGGCGCAGCCGCGTGCCCGGAATTCGCGTTTCAGCGGCAAAATTCCGCAACGGCGGCGAGCGTGGCCGATGCGCGGTCGAATTGCGGTGCAT
>MRWG01000383.1_pt1 | contig 58932 bp, 57 predicted proteins | sample 1013341 | NCBI WGS metagenome assembly MRWG01 (sample SAMN06117577, study PRJNA244670) | biofilm metagenome | biome: Water; feature: Cathode Biofilm; material: Biofilm; isolation source: microbial consortium enriched at the cathode of a solar microbial fuel cell | place: USA: District of Columbia ...
TAGCCCGGCTAAACTACGCTCTTCGTGCCTTGGATTGCGCAAAAATGACTCCCGGCGCGACACCCTCTATTTTTGAGACCGCTTCTACTCGCTGACCATGTTCGAACGTTATATCGGGATCGATTACTCCGGCGCGAAGGCGCCCGTTTCACGGCTTAAAACCCTGCAGGTCTACGCGGCAACGCCCGCCGATGCACCGCGACACATAGCCGTGCCGAGCGCGGGGGCGCACAACTGGTGCCGCAAGGATCTCGCGGCATGGTGTATCCGCGAGTTAATGGGCGATGAACGCTGCATCATGGGGATCGACCACGGGTTTTCCTTTCCCTTGTCCTATATGCAGCGCCATGCGATAAAAACCTGGCCACAGTTTCTCGATCACTTCGCGGCATTGTGGCCAACCGACCGCGACCACATGTATGTCGATTTCGTGCGCGAAAACGATCCGCCGAGCGGGACCGCGAACGAGTATCGCGTGTGCGAAAAATGGACGTCATCGGCGAAAAGCGTGTTCCAGTTCGATATGCAGGGTTCCGTCGCGAAGTCGACGCACGCGGGACTCGTCTGGCTGCGGCGCATGCGCCGGCATCCGGGGCTGCTCGAACGTGTGCACTTCTGGCCGTTCGACGGATTCGATATTCCCGAGGATAAATCCGTCGTCGTCGAAGCGTATCCGTCGCTCGTGCGCCGGCGCTACCCGTCGGAGGATCGCAGCGCCGACGAGCAGGATGCCTATGCCGTGGCGATGTGGCTCAAGCAGATGGATGTTCGCGGGGTTCTGCGCCAATACCTGAATCCGCCGCTCACCCTGCCCGAACGTCGCGCCGCCGAACTCGAGGGCTGGATCATCGGCGTGTACTGAACGCCCGCTCGACGCCTGTCGCAAGAAGGCGACACTAATCCCCTCCATTTCAGATACTTAAGCCGGATCCCGGCGCTCGCCGGCGGGTCCGGACGCGGGCAATTGCGAACCCGTCCGGCATTTTCCGGCGCCGCACTGTGAGCCGGTTCAGATTTTCGTCGACCGGCCGCTAAATTCTCTCGAGTTGGCCCGGTTATTGATGATCGTTCCTCGCCCGCAGCCCAGGGCGCATCGCAGAGCAAAATCAGGAAACAAGGCGTGAGTACCGAGATAATAACGAACAATTTTCTTGCTGCGCAGACGCAGTTTCGCACCGAACCGGAGTTGATGTTCGGCAGTATCGCCGCCGGCGTCATCGCCGCTACCGTGTGGACCGTGAGCAACAGTCCTTACGTACTCGCCTGGGTTGTCGTCGCGCAGACGATCTACGGCGTCCGTCTGTGGCTCGCGCGCCGTGCGCACGCCGGCCACGACGCCGAACCGGAATCCGAACGCGGCTTGCACGCAGGATTGATCGCCACGGGCCTGCTGTGGGGCAGCGCGTCGGTCGGTTGCCTCATAACCGAGGGCACGACCTGGGTCACCGGGGTCGTGATCGCCACGACGACCGCACTGTCGATACTCGTGCTCGGCTGCTACAACGGCCGGCGCTCGCTCGTGATTCCGTTCGTCGCCGCGGCGATCGCGCCGGTCGCCGCGATCGGTTTGTTCAAGCTGGAGAAAGTAACGATCGCCGTTGCGGTCGTCAGTCTGTTGTTCATGGCGGTGATTTCGATCGTCGCGAAGTACATCGAACTGCTTGCGACATCCCTGCAGGAGACGAAATCGGAACGCGACAAGTATCTCGGCATCGCGGAGCGCTCCGAGCAGGAGCTGAAACGCCTGCAGGTCGGATACAAAACGAGCAACGAAAAGCGCCTCCAACTCGAACATGAGTTGAACGAGGCGAGTTCGAACCTCGTCATCACCGAAGGGAAAGCCGAGGCGCTTGCGACGGCGCTGCAGCGGGTGACGCCTTACGATACGGAAACCGGCCTGCTCAATGCGAAGAAATACCAGAACGTCGTCGATCGCGAATGGGCGCGGATGCTGCGTCAGGAACTGCCGATCACGGTGATCCACGCGACGATCGATAATTTCGACGACTACCGGGAAACCTACGGCAAGATCGCCTACGAAGCCGCGCTGCGGCGGATCGCCGAGTTGATGCGCAGAACCGGCACCCGTCCCGGCGATGTCGTGGCCCGGCTCGATACGAACAAGTTCGCGCTGCTGTTGCCGGAAGCGGATCACAAAAACGGTGAAACGCTTGCCGATGTACTGCGTCAGCAGATCAGGCGGCTGAACATGCCGAATACGAACTCGACCCTGCACGGGACCGTGACCGCGAGCTTCGGGGTCGCAACGGTAATTCCGACGAGTGATCTGACGACGGATGATTTCTCCGGTCGCGCCGACGATGCGCTGTACGAGGCGCAGTTCCAGGGCGGCGACAAGGTCGTCCGCTTCCGTACGATGAACAGTATCAGGCTTGAACACTGGGATCGCGCGATCGAAGGCGATCTCACCGCCGACGGACTCGTGCGCAAACTCGCCGTCCTCGGTTACGATTCGCAACAGAAGACCCTGAGCCCGGGTGAGCGGCTTGCGGATACGAAGATCCAGATCGACACGATCGATGCGGTCGTGCAGGGCAAACTGAAAGTGTCGCTCGAAGGTGAGTCGCGGGTATTGAGCCCCGGCGACTGCCTGTTCATCCCGAAGGGGCACGTGACGAGTATCGAGGTGGTCGGCGACAAGCCGGTCATTTGTCTCGAGGGTACGCGCGGCTGAAACAAGCGGCTGCGCCGCGCACCGGATCGACGATAATGTTGCGATGCCCGAACTTCCGGACATCGAACATTACCTGCATGCGCTGCGCCAGCGCATCACGGGCCAGCCGCTCGACCGGATCACGCTGAATAACCCGTTTCTGTTGCGCACCGCGCTCCCGCCCGTTGACGACGTCATCGGGCGCGACGTCACCGCGCTGCGCCGGATTGGCAAACGGATCGCGATCGGCCTCGACGGCGATTACTGGCTCGTCGTTCACCTGATGATCGCCGGCCGGCTTGCCTGGCTCGAACCCGACGCGAAACGACCCGGGCGCCGGGCGCTCGCGCTGTTCGATTTCCCCGCGGGTACGCTCGTTCTCACCGAGGCCGGTTCGAAGCGGCGCGCATCGCTGCACATCGTGTGCGGCGCCGCCGACCTCGATGCACTCGACCCCCACGGCCTCGAGCCGCTCGCCGCGAGCGAGGCGGAATTCGCCGCACGGCTGACCCTGCGCAACCACACGCTGAAACGCGCATTGACCGATCCCGGCCTGTTCAGCGGGATCGGCAATGCGTACTCCGACGAGATCCTGCACCACGCGAAACTGTCGCCGATTGCGCAAACGCAAAAGCTCGAAGCGGCGGAAATCGCGCGGCTGTATGCCGCGGTACAGGGTGTCCTGACGGACTGGATGGAGCGCTTGTTCGAGGCGTCGGGCGATGCGTTCCCGAAGCATGTGACGGCGTTTCGTCCCGGGATGCGCGTCCACGGCCGCTTCGGCGAGCCGTGTCCCGAGTGCGGCACGCAGATCCAGCGGATCCGCTATGTCCACAATGAGCTGAATTATTGTCCGCGTTGCCAGACCGGCGGCCGCGTGCTTGCCGATCGATCGCTGTCGCGACTGCTGAAACGGGACTGGCCACGCACGATCGAGGAACTCGAAGCCGCGAAAGGCAGCAGCTGAGCGCGGGGAGTACCCCCACGGCCGGTTTGAAAGCAAGGTCCGGAGTGCGAAGATAAGGCGGTGCGACTACCTTGAGCGTCACGCACAGACCGTACAGGGGAAACCGTCATGAGCAGCGCCGCCCACCGTGAAATCGCAGACTCCGCCGCCGATCCGCGCTGGCAGGCGGTGATCGACCGCAACCCCGAGGCCGACGGGCAATTTTACTACTCCGTCGCTACGACCGGTGTGTACTGCCGTCCGTCGTGCGGCTCGCGACGCGCGAACCCGAAAAACGTCGCGTTCCATGCGACCGCCGCCGCCGCCGAGCAGGCGGGCTTCCGCGCGTGCAAACGCTGCAAGCCGAACGAGGCATCGCTTGCCGAACGCAACGCCGCGCTGATTACCGCCGCCTGCCGGCTGATCGAAACGGCCGCGTCGCCGCCGACGCTGGATGAGCTGGCCGCGCGTTTCAACACAAGTCCGTACCATTTCCATCGCGTGTTCAAGTCGATTACCGGTCTCACCCCGCGGCAATACGCGAGCGCGAACCGCGAACGCCGCGTGCGCGAATGCCTGAGCGAGGCATCGTCCGTCACCGATGCCATCTATGACGCGGGTTACAACTCGAACAGCCGCTTTTATGCCAACGCCGATCAGGTTCTCGGCATGACCCCGACGGAGTTTCGCGCCGGCGGCAACAACGCCGCGATCCGTTTCGCGGTTGGCGAGTGTTCGCTCGGCTCGATCCTCGTCGCGCGCAGCGAGCGCGGCGTCTGCGCGATCCTGATCGGCGACGACCCGGATGCACTTGCGCGCGACCTGCAGGACCAGTTCCCGCACGCCGCGCTGCTCGGCGGTGACGAACAATTCGAGGCGCTCGTCGCGCGGGTCGTCGGCTTCGTCGATGCGCCGTCGATCGGCCTCGATTTGCCGCTCGACGTTCGCGGCACGGCGTTCCAGCGGCGTGTATGGGAAGCCCTGCGTGGCATCCCGTGCGGGGAAACCGCGAGCTACAGTGAAATCGCCGCGCGCATCGGCGCGCCGAAGTCCGCGCGCGCCGTGGCCCGGGCATGTGCGGCGAACGTGCTCGCGGTTGCGATCCCGTGCCACCGGGTCGTGCGCAGCGACGGCGCCTTGTCGGGTTATCGCTGGGGCGTGGAACGCAAGCGTGTGCTGCTGGAGCAGGAATCGGGTCGTTGAGTGCACGTGCGAATCCCGGTCCCGCACCGATCGGGAAGCGCATCGACGCGCTCGCCTGGGACGGCCACGCCGACGCGCTCGATCGTGATGGCAACACGATTATCCGCGGCTTGCTCGATGCCGGTGAATGCGCGGCACTCGCGGATTGCTATTCCGACGATACGGCATTTCGCAAAACCGTCGTCATGGCACGACACAATTTCGGCCGTGGTGAATACCGCTATTTCAGTTATCCCCTGCCCGCAATCATCGCGGATCTGCGCGAGGCCCTGTACCGTCACCTCGCGCCGATTGCAAACCGCTGGCAGGCGGCGCTCGGCGAGGCACGTCGCTACCCCGCAACGTACCCGGAGTTCGCGGCACACTGCCATGCCGCCGGACAAACCCGCCCGACCCCGCTGCTGCTGCGCTATACGTCCGGTGACTACAATTGCCTGCATCAGGATTTGTACGGCGATTTCGTCTTCCCGCTGCAGGCGGCAATACTGCTGAGTCGTCCCGGGAGCGATTTCACCGGCGGTGAATTCGTGTTGACGGAACAACGCCCGCGCATGCAGTCACGCGCCGAGGTGGTCGATCTGAACCGGGGTGACGCCGTGATCTTTCCGGTTCACGTGCGGCCATGTGTCGGGACGCGCGGATACTACCGGGTGAATATGCGCCACGGGGTAAGCCGGATCCGCAGCGGTAACCGGCTTACCGCCGGGATCATTTTTCACGACGCGGCCTGAACCCGCGCCGGGGTTCGCCGCGGCGCCGCTTGTCACCGCGCACGCAGCGAATCCGTCGTTTCACCCATCGATGAACGAGGCCCGGTCGGCAGTGTCGCCAGGCCTCGACACATCGTCTGCATTTACGCGGCCGCCCGGTACGTAGCCCGCGCGCATTGCGTGCGCCAGCGGCGGGTTAACGGACTCGCGGGCTTGTGCACGGCACGTTCGTACAGCAGGTTTGTCGCGAGTCCCGTGCGGCCGCTGCGCAGCGCCGCGACGAGCAGGGTTTGCGCGAGAATGTCGCGTTGCGCGTTGCTGCCGCCGAAACGGTGTGCACGCGCGCGCAGCGGACTCAGGATCTCGATCACCTCGTCATAACGTTGCTCCGCGAACGCAATGATCGCGCTGCAGGCCGGGATGCCGACTTCCGCCGCCATGGCCCGGGTTGCCGGCGGATTCGTCTTCGCCGCATCGCCGAGCGCCGCGAGTACGGCCCGCGCGGCGTCGAGACGACCCGCCCCGGCGAGTGCGACAACGGCGTGAAAATCATTGAACGCGTAGTAACCGTTCTCCAGCCCGGTCTTCATCGCCCAGCGGTTCGCAACCGCCATCCAGCGCCCGGCCACGTCGACATCCTGCAGGTGCAGGCGCCACAGCAGCGCGGTCGCGTCGAGCAGTTCCATCGAGACATCGGAATCGGGCTTGAACACGCGTTCGTCGAACAAGGCCAGCGCACCGGCGAAATCTTCCCGTTCGAGATAGAACAGCGCGAGGTGCCACCAGTTGTGAAACGCGAAGCCGTTATCGGGCGACCAGTCGGGTGCCGTGGCTTCGAGAAACTCACGACCTTCGTCGTAGCGATTCTGCATTTCCATCACATGGGTGAGCGCGTGTACGCTCCAGGCATCGCGCCGTTCGATCGCGAGCGCGGTGCGCGCCGCGGCTTCCGCGCGTTCGAACTCATTGCATTCCTCGAGACCGAAAGCGTGCAGGCCGAGCATGTAGGAGTATCCGGGCACGGCAACGTCCCAGTGACCCAGCACGCGCGCCGTGCGATCGCGCAGGTTTACTGCGTCGCCGAGATAGAAGTCGGTCAGGTGGGCGCACTGGAGCGCGAGCGCGTCGCGCGGATGATCCGCGAGTAGTCGATCCCAGCCGGCCACCGCTTCGTGCCAGCGTCCCTGCGCCAGATCACGCGTGGCCGCGAGCAAGGCGCGCTCGCGGTCGTTCGCTTTCGGCGCCAGTGCGCTCGCCGTCGCGAGACTTTCCTGGACCGCGGGCAGATACTGTCGCTCGCTCAGCATGAGCATCGCGCTCGCGTTGAAAATGTGTCCGAGGATGAAATCCGGATCGACGTGCAGCGCACCGGCGAGCGTTGCCGTCGGATCGCCGAAGTAGCTCTGGAATTGCCACAGGGCTTGCTCATAGGCATCGAGCGAGGATTGCGTGCGGGTCGACACGGGCACGCCGCGTGCGTCGGTCTGGTTTGTTCGGGTCGAATTCATGGTTGTCTCCTTGAAGGGGGCGCCGCGGCGACTTGGCCGGACGCTCCGGGTCAGCACGCGGCGTACTCTAGAGCTACCGTCGGCGCAAAGCAGTGGACCGCGGGTGTGGAAATGCGCATTATTTCTTCGGCCAGGGATTTCAAAGGCTTGGCGCGAAAACGTACGGCAGGCGATGGAATTGTCGGCGGCGCTGAAGACAATACTGTACTGACGGTGCAGTTAACGGGCGGATAATGGCAACACGATCGAACAGTTCACGCGAGCGGATCCTGGCCGCGGCCGAACAGATCATCCTGCGCAAGGGCTACTCCTCGACCTCGATCGAGGAGATCATCGACAGTGCCGCGATCACGAAAGGCGGCTTTTTTTATCATTTCGACAGCAAGATCGATCTTGCCGAAGCATTGATCGACCGCTACCTCGTGGCGGATGCGGAAATTTTCGATGAGCTTCTCGCGCGTGCCGACGAACTCAGCGAGGATCCGCTGCATCAGACCCTGATCTTTCTGAAACTGCTGGCCGAAAAAATGGTGCGCATGGAAGAGACGCACCCGGGCTGTCTCGTCGCGAGTTTCACGTACGAAAGCCAGCATTTCCACGAGTCGCTGCGCGAGCGAATGTGCGAAGGACTGCTCAAATGGCGGCAGATGGCGCTCGACCGGCTCGCGATGATCGACGAGCATTACGAGATGAGCGGGGAGGTCAGCGCCGTTACGGTCGCCGACATGTTCAGTTCGATTATCGAGGGCGGGATCATTCTCGCGCGAAATTTCAATGACAACGAACTGCTCGCGCAGCAGATCCTCGCCTACCGTTCGTTTCTCAAGATGATTTACGGGGTTCGCTGATTCGCGCACTTCCGTTTCGCGGGTCGGCCGGTGACAGGAACTGATCCGCAACGCGTCCCGGATCGTAGCGTTCGAGAGCGCCTGTTTACTACGCCCGGAGATCACCGTGCCGGAAGGACATACCGTGCATCGAATCGCACGCGACCATACCGCCTGGCTCGCCGGCGGCCGCGTGGGCGTGACCTCGCCGCAGGGGCGCTTTGCTGCCGCGGCGCGGCAGCTCAACGGGCGCGCGCTGACTCATGTCGACGCGCACGGCAAGCACCTGTTCTACGAGTTCGACGATGAATCGATCGTTCATATCCATCTTGGTTTGTTCGGGCGTTTCCGGGTTCATCGCAATACCGCGCCGGCACCGCGCGACGCGGTACGACTGCGCCTCGCCGGCGCGGAGCGCACGATCGACCTGAGTGGTCCGACGGTCTGCGAGCTGACCGCGCGTGGAGCCCTCGCGTCATTGTTCGCGCGGCTCGGCCCCGATCCATTGCGCCCGGATGCCGATCCCGAACGCGCGTGGGCAAAGATTTCCCGCAGCCGCGCGCCGATCGGTGCCTTGCTGCTGAACCAGGCCGTGATTGCCGGCCTCGGCAATATCTACCGCGCGGAAATCCTGCACATCCTCGCGATTCATCCGGATCGACCGGGTCATGCGGTTACGCGCGCGGAGTTCGACGCCATCTGGTCGCTCGCGGTGCAACTACTGGAAGTCGGCGTAAAGTACAACCGTATCATCACGGCCGACCCGCGGGCGGTCGGCAAACCGTACAGTCGTTTCAATCGCGACGAGCGATTGCTGATCTACCAACGTCCCGAATGTCCGCGCTGCGGTGCCGACGTGTACTACTGGGAAGTGGGCAACCGCACCGTGTATGCGTGCGATGCGTGCCAGGTCTAGCGACGGGGCGGGGCGTCGTGGCTCATCGCAAACAGCACGTGCCGGTAAAGCAATGCCCGGTATGCGAGCGTCCGTTTACGTGGCGCCGCAAGTGGGCGCGTGACTGGGAGCGTGTCGTCTACTGCAGTGAACGTTGCCGGCGCGGGGCGCGGGTCACCAAACGAAACCGCTTCTAGTTTCCGGACGTGCGCTTTTTCGTCGTCGCATCCGCCCCGGTGACCCCGTCGACGACGAGATCGAATACATTTCTGTCCACCGCTTCCGCAGCCGGCTGCACGTCTGCGTCCGCGGACTTCGTCGCCGCTTCGCGCGCGGCGCGGCGTGCATCGTCTGCGTCTTTCAGGTTTTGCACATCGAACACCCGGTTACCGTACAGGCCGGTATCGAAGCGGTCACGCGCGATGTCCGCGATCAGCATCGCATCGATCTTTTTCTTGCGATCGGCGTAGCCGTAAACGAGTGCAAGATCACACAGCGTATTGATCACCCGTGGAATACCGCCGCTGTTCCAGTAGATTAATCGCAGCGCGTTTTTGTGGAACAGTTTCGGGTCGCCGCCCGCCACCGTGAGTCGATGGCGCACGTACGCTGCCGTTTCCTTTTCGTCGAGCGGTTCGAGCTTTGCGATGACGCTGATCCGCTGCGCAAGCTGGCGCAGGTCGTGGCGCTTGAGCAGCTCATGCAGTTCCGGCTGACCGACGAGCAGCAGTTGCAGCAACATGTGCTCATCGGCGTTGATGTTCGTCAGCAGGCGGATTTCCTCGAGCGTTTCGGCCGCGAGATTCTGCGCTTCGTCGACGATGAGCAGCGTGCGGCGCCCCTGCCGGTACTGTTCGATCAGAAACTCGACGAAATCCTGGTGCAGTTCAACCTTGCCCCTGTCCTTGAACGGGATCCCGAACGCGGCGGCGACCGTTTGCATCAGATTGTCGAAATCGTAATGGGTATTCGAAATCAGCCCGACCGTGTGGCTGTCGCCGAGCTGGTTCAACAGGTTGCGCACGAGCGTCGTTTTGCCCGACCCGACCTCGCCGGTGACGACGGACAGTACGAGGTCGTTCGTTACCGCGTATTCGAGGATCGACATCGCGACCTCGTGCCGCGGACTCAGGTAAAGATATGCCGGATCCGGCAGCAAACTGAACGGTTTCGCGGCAAGTCCGTAGAATTGCTCGTACATGGGCAAAATCCTTTTTTTGCTTTTTTGCAGCGGCTTCGGCGCCATGCGGGCATAGTCCGCGGCGACGCTGTATCCGGATCATTCCCAATCCTACGCCGAATCACCGTCCGATTCAGCTACCAGGGTGCGATAGCGACGATTGAACCCTCGTTTGAGCGGCTTCGCGACGCCGGAAACCCCGCGCTTTTTCTGCCTTTCGGCTACATGCGCAATTATTCTGGCGCCCCCACGGTCGGCAATAGCCGCCAGCATGATCAGCGAACCGACTGTGCGAGCAGTCCGGATCAGAAGAAGAACCCGATACCGCCGCCAAGCAACACCGTTTGATCGAGTGTGATCGTGCGCTCCACGATCTGCCACCCGAACGGATTATCGTCGCGGCGCAGTACGTCATCGCGCCGGCCGACGTAGAAATCCTCGTGTTCACCGTGACGCATGCGGTAAATCAGGAAGCTTGACCGTGCTTTGAACGAGTCTTCCGAGTCGTCGATCGCCCGTACGCGGACGTTCGTCACGAGGTGACGCAGTTTCGAGGCAGGACGTTCGATATGGTCGCGCCCGGAAAGCGCCTTCTTCACGCGCAGTGCCATTCCGTCCTTGTGCTCGGCGAAAAAATCACCGCCGTATCCGGCGCTGTCCGGTGTGCGATTCTTAACGTCCGCCGGATACACGTTCGCCCGGACCGGGAGCAGGTAGGTCAGATCGTCGGCAAGCAACTCGTACCACTCGTCGAAGCGGCGTTCATCGAGCAGTTCGGCTTCGCAGTACAGAAACTGCTCGATTTCCCAATGTACCGACATCAGGTCCGCAGACGCCGGGGAATAGGCCATCGGTATCATGTTCGCACTCATCGCGCGTCCCCTCGCTCCGTCATCAGCTCGACCCAGCGTCGGTAGAAGCCGCGTAATCCTTCTTCTGAATACACGAACGAGATATTCCCCGGACCATCGAAACCATCGACATGGTCCTAGTTTTTTCGATGAGGTTCCGTATGTCCCAACCCCATACTAATGCTGAGTGGCGTTTGTGACGACTTCCAGCCACGCAGACCCATGCTCGCGCACATCGCGTTCTCCGTATCGTCCTGCTCGAGGTAGCCGGCCGCGGAGAACGCCTCGGCACAGCCGTTCGCCCACGCTTGCTTGATTTCGGGCGGGTCGTTCCTGTTCACGAGGATGTAGTTCCACACTTCGCACTCGTTAGGGCCTCTCGGCAACCAGAAGCGCATGTAACCCTCGCCGCGGTTGAACGTCAGGTTCGGGAAAATGTTCATGTGCACCACTGCCATCTTGTCGCCGCGCGACGTGCCGAGTCGCTCACGTTGCCTGTCGCCGCCTTCGCCGCGCAGCCACGCGACAATTTCCGGCCGCTGCACAGGCACCGCTTCGATCATCATCGGGTCGTCGGGCCACGTCATCCAGCCCGCACCGTGTCCCAGCTTCGGCGATGAATATTGCAGCCCGTATTCCATCGGCGCCGGGGCGTCGATCAGTCGTGCTATCGATGCGCCAGGCTTCACCGCTTCCTTGAATGACACATGCGAGCACGCGGCGTGTGTGAAATCACTGACGTGCTGTTCCGCGCCGAATTTCCAGTTGCCACGCACGCGCCACTTGTGCAACGCGACAACTTCCGTGCCGCCTTCACGGCGATCGAGCACAGCGTCGAGATACCAGGTCGCCTCACCGAGATGTTCGAGCAGCGGCGCTGCGTGTTCGTCCCAGTTCGCGAATATCAGTCCCTTGTAGGTATCGATCTGCGGTACCCGGATCAATCCCCATTCAGACTTGTCCATATCACCGTAATAACCCTCCGTATTTTCGTGCGGCATACCGGTCAGGCGACCATCCATCGCATAACACCAGCCGTGGTAGCTGCATACGAACGCGCGCGCATTGCCGTAATCTCCCCGGCACAGCTTCACGCCGCGATGCCGGCACTGATTCAGCAACACACCGATGTTGCCGTCTTTTTGCCGCGTGACGATCACGGAATCTTCACCCATGTACGCCGTGACGTAATCGCCATGTTTCGGGATCTGGCTTTCGTGTCCCACGCACAGCCAGCAGCGCCCGAACACGCGTTCGAGTTCGCGTGCATACACTTCGTCGCTCGAGTAGACGAGGGCGTTCTGCCGCCCGCTTTGTTCGTCGACGAGTCCGCCAATGCCGTCTCGGTGCCAGCGTCGCGAATCATCGCGCCATGACCGGTTTTTCGTGCCGTTGCTGCTCATTGTCATCCGTCTCACTCCTGTGCCCGCAGGATCGGGCTTCACGCCAGCTGTTCTTGCTGGCTGTCAAAGCTAACCCCGGTCCCTTCATTAATCCTGTCCGATCGTCCAGAATTACTGACCACACGTCTGTAATGGGGGCGCTGCTGTTGGATTCGTTGCTTGATATTCGAATCGGAGAAGCGGTTTTCGGCATGATCATCGTCGAGGCTCCGTGGGCGTTTCGAATTCGTCCGGGTAACTACGCGACGCTGTACGCGATGATCGCCGGCAGCGCGACGCTGGCTTTCGATCCGGCGACGAGCCGTGCACTCGAACAGGGCAGTGTCGTCTCCATCGTGAGCGGTCGCGAACACACCTTGTCGCATGCGGACGGCGACGTGTCGCGGGCAACGGAATTGTTCGATCAACTCGGTCCGGTCGAGCCCGATCCGACCCCACGCGCCGGGTGCGACACCATCGTCGCGGCTCGCGTGCCGATTGGCAGCAACCCGTTGCCCGATGTCCTCGCCGAGACGATCTATGTACCCCCCGCGCAACGTGCCGTCGCGGGGCGCCTCGATGCCGTGCTCCGAATGGCTGGCCAATACCACGGCGCACCCGCGTCGATACGCGAGCCGGTTAGCCGCCGGATCGCGGAGATTCTCGCGATTGAGCTGACGGAGTTCTCGTTGAACGAATCCGGATCGGGTCTCGCATCGCGCATCAATGATCCGAGAATCCGGCGCACTGTCGCGCTCCTGCGCGTACACCCGGAGCGACCATGGACGCTCGTCCGTCTCGCCGAAGAGGCCTGCATGAGCCGTTCCGCGTTTGCCGCACGCTTCCGTGAAGTCGTGGGGCGCCCGCCGATGGCGTACCTGCAGAGCTTGCGTATGGAACGTGCGAGCGACCTCGTGCGCGACACCTCGATACCGTTATACGAAATTGCAAACCGGGTGGGCTACGCCTCGGATACGGCATTCAGCAAAGCGTTTCAGCGCGAGTTTGCGCAATCGCCGGTGCGCTACCGCAAGGCCGCAATCGCATCGTAACGGGAGTTTCGAGCCCGCCTGTCAGGACAATTCCGCCGCCGCCAGGTACGATTGTCGCGGGGCAACCCCGGCACAAACCTCGCGCCACCGCCGGCACCTCACAGAAAAAGTTGCCGTGGCCAATCGTGGCGCCCCTGCGAATCGGACCGTTGGCGGCCCGAGCGGCGCCGGATCCGCCATCGTGAATCAGGCCCTGGTGCGGTGCTCTATCAGGGCCGCGAATAATTGCCGCCCGTGCAGCGCGGCATTCGCTCCCGCGACTTTGGTGGCCTGCGGCTCGGTTATCAGGAGATTCGCTTAGGCCGTTATTATCGCGAGTACTGGCGTTACTTCGAGTAAGGTTGTGCGCGACCGGACGCTAATCGCTGTCGAGCGGTCGCCCGCGCCGGTATAATCGATGCGCATGGCAGTTATCTGCCTGCGCTCGCGTCGCTGCCAGGCTACCCTTTCCCTTATAACGGCGATCTGTATACCCGTGCCGGATTTCGATGCCAGGTTCATTGCCGGATTCCTCTTCCGGTTCGTGTGCGCCACCCTGTTTATCTATCCCTGCATGGTGTTGTTGTTCAACACGACGCCGATGGAGATACGGTTCGACGAATGGCCGACCCGGGTGTTGCTCGCGTTCAGTTGCGCGCTGTTCGCGGCAATCGTAACGCGTCGCCCCCGCGCCGCGTCGTGGCTTCCGGCGCGTCGCATCGTCGTAAGCTGGGTCGCGGTGTTCCTTGTCGTGCTGCCGTTCGCGCTGCTGAAACTCGTCATGGGTGACAATCAGATCGGTTCGATCCTGATCTTTCTGCGCGGCGACAACCTCGGTGAAGTCGTCTCCGTCGGGCGCGGCAGCTACGGTTTCCTGTTGCTGAGGGCCGCGGCCCTGTTCGGCGCTTTCGCCGCCTTGCTCGTCTTTCTCGTCAGACGCTATGCCGGCATGGAGTGGATAGTGCACGTGCTGTGCGTCGTGCTCGTCGCGCTGCATCCGCTCACCGGTTACTTTATCGGCCTCGTCGTACCGAACCGGCTGCACGCGGAATTCGATCCGGGCGAGTACCTGCTGCGGCCGGGTGAACTCGAGGCACCCGCTCAGGCGAAGAACCTGATCGTTGTATATCTTGAAAGTCTCGAAGCGACGTTTGCGAACCTGCCGGAAACCGCGGACGGATTCACACCTTTGCGCAGGCTTCGCGAGCGCAGTTTCTCGGCCAGCAACGTTCACCAGGTAGAAGGTACGCAACACACGATCGCCGGGATCGTCGCGAGTCAGTGCGGCGTGCCGCTCGTGCCTTACGGACTGAATGATATCGGCTTTGATCACCGCACGAGGAACTCGCTGCGTTCGTTCATGCCGTCGATCGTGTGCCTTGGCGACGTGTTGTCAGAGCAGGGTTACACCGTGTCGTATATGAACGGGGCTTCGCTCGAACGTTATTCGAAACGCGGATTCCTGACGAGCCACGGTTACGAACGCCTGTTCGGACTCGAATCCATCGATCCCGCAACGCTCAGCGGACGCGACAATGTATTCGGCATGGGCGATGGTCTGCTGTTCGAACACGTAGCGACCGAACTCGATGTGCTGCGACGGGCGGGGAAGCCGTTTCTGCTCAGCGTGCTGACGGTCGGCACGCACGGACCTGGCGGCTTTCTCGATCGGGACTGTCCGCACGAGGATCCCGCAACGACCACGCTCGCTACGGCGATTCGATGCACCGGCCGTGCGCTCGAACACTTGCTCGATCTCGTGGACCGCAGCGGCCTCGGCGAGACCACGCTCGTTGCGGTGATGAGTGATCATCTCGTCGCGAACCAGCAATTGATCCGGGCGCCGTCGCTCGGTCGCGCACTCGCCGGCGCGCGCCGTGGCCGGCGCAATCTGTTCTTCATCAACGGGATCGAGCGCGATGTCGTAACAAAAGATGCGGCGCCGATTGATATTTATCCAACCCTGCTCGAAGCGCTCGGCTACCGGCTCGCGGATCACCGCGCCAACCTTGGCGTGTCGTTGCTGAGTGAGGAACCGACGCTCGTCGAGGTTTACGGTGAGCGCGACGTCAACACATTGTTTCGTCACAACGCCCGGCTTGCCCGCGTGTTGTGGCGGGATTGACGCAGGACCTCTCCCGGCGGAAGTGTGAACTACACCGTCGCGTCGGCGACGGCCGGCAGCATCGCCAGTAAAGTATCGGTGTCGTGCACGTCACCCATGCCCATGAGAAACGCCGCGAGCGTTGCGTCGTGCTCCTCCTGGGTACGTCCGGCGTTCCCGTCGGACACCATCACCGTTTTGAATGACAGCATGGCGGCTTCGCGTGCCGTCGTTTCGCAGCACATGTTCGTAACCGTGCCGGTGATGAGCAACGTGTCGATGCCGCGCCCGCGCAGCAGGGTCTCGAGTCTGCCGCCACTGCCGACAAAAGCACCGAAACGGTTCTTGCTCACGACCGGATCGTCCGGGCGCACGTCGAGCGGATCGTAGATCGCATGGCTGTCACAGCCCTCGATCAGGGCGCCGCGAAACCGCTCCGCGGCGCGTTCATCCATGACGTGATCGAAAAACGTCGGCCAGTAATCCTCCGGCCGCGGGCCGTAAGTGGAAATGATCCAGATGACGCTGCCGCCCGCGGCGCGCAGGGCCGCGGCGAGGCGGTTTATATTCGGCACGATCCCGCGCGCGGCCGGCGTCTCGATTGCCGCGCCTTCGGCGACGAAGGCGCGTTGCATGTCGACGACGACGAGTGCGGTCTTTGCCGCCTCGAGCGTTTCATAAATGTGCAAGCGGCCGCGCCGGCGCATGATGAAGTCGATCGTTGCCTGCGGGTAGGACGTCGGCTGCATCATGCGCGCATCCCCGTTCGCTTTACCGGCGGTGACGGGTGCACGGCGCTCAGGCTTTCCCGCTTTCCCGGATCTTGCGCCAGATATTGTGCGGCCGCATCGGCAGCTCGGTAATTTCGATACCGAACGGCAACAGCGCGTCGCACACCGCATTCGTCAGCGCACCCGGAATGGAGCTCGGCCGACCCTCGCCGATCCCGCGGGTGCCGAGCGGCGTGTGCGGGCATGGCGTGGGTGAGTAGGTGACCTCGAAATCCGGCACGTCGGCCGCCGTAGCGATCTTGTAGTGCTCGAGATCCGCGGACATCTGCTGCCCCTGTTCGTCGTAGATGTACTCTTCGAATACCGTGTTCGACAGGCCCTGCACGATCGCGCCGTGCATCTGACCGTCGACGATATTCGGATTGATCACGTTACCGACGTCTTCGGAAGTTACCCAGCGTTTGATGTGGAATGCGCCGGTTTCGGCGTTCACTTCAACGATGCAGCAGTCCGCGTTGAAACAGATCATTGGTTTGTCCGCTTCGAAGAACGCGGTGGTTTCCAGTCCGCCCACCTCATCTTCGGGCAGATTGATCGGCCACATGATGATCCGCTCCACCGCGTCCCTGAAGCCCTTGCGTTTCGTCGGATCGCCCTGGTAGATAATCTCGCCGTTCTTGAAGTCGAAATGCTGCTTGTGCGCCTCGATCTCGAAATCGTGGGCGAGGATGCGGGTGATCTTGTCCTTCAGCTCTTCGCACGCCTTCGCGACCGCGCTCACGTAGTAGGAGCCGTAGCGTGCGCCAATGGAGCCGGAGCCGAACGGAGTCGTCGTGGTGTCACCGGTCGTGACAACGACGTCTTCCGGATCGATGCCGAAGATCGACGCGACCGCCTGGGCGGTTGTGGTCTCGTGACCCTGACCGCTCGGGGCATCGCCACCGAACACAAAGACTTTGCCGCGCGGTTCGATGCGCACGGATGCGGCGCCATAGCCCGGCTGGTTTTCCATCGGCACCATCAGTTCCGAGGCGACCCCCGACAGTTCAACGCCACAGCCGAAGCCGATGCCGAGATAACGACCTTCCTTGCGCGCCTCGGCCTGTTCCTTGCGGAACGCCTCGAGATCGATCTGCGCCATCAGGTTGTCCCAGACCCCGATGAAGTCGCCGCTGTCGTAGTATTCGCCGGTCACGCTCGTATACGGCAACTGCGGAATGAGGTTCTTGCGGCGCAGCTCGCACGGTTCCATGCCAATCTTGTGCGCGACCATGTCGATCGAACGCTCGAGTGCGAAGCGGGTCGGGAAATGACCGAACGCGCGCGACGGGGTCAGCGAGGCCTTGTTCGTCGAAGCGACGCGCAGTTTCACGTCGCCCTTGTGCCACGTGTAGGCGTTCGGCAGTTCGATCGCGCCGAGGAACGGCATGACGAAGCCCCAGTACACGCCGATGCAACCGACCCCGTTGTTCGCGATCCCGCGGTTACGCACCGCGAGTAACTCGCCGTCCTTCGTCGCGGCCACCTCCATGTAGTTCACCTGGTCGCGTTCCTGGCCGATGTTCATTTGCGCTTCGTAGCGCGATTCAACCCAGCGCACGGGACGCCCGAGATCTTTCGCGGCGTAAGCGATGACGATGTTCTCGCGATAAAACGGCGCCTTGATGCCGAAACCGCCGCCCATGTCGCGCGGCGCGATAACGCGGACTTTTTCCGCCGGCAGTTCGAGTACGTCGACGAGCGCGAGGCGGTCGATATGCGGCCTTTGCGTCGTGATGTAGGCCGTGAGGCCGTCGGAATCGTTCCATTCGCACAGCACGCCGCGCGGTTCCATCGGCGTGACCCCGGTGCGGTGCACCTTGAAGCGTTCGCTGACGACGACGTCCGCTGAGGCAAAGATCTTCTCGACTTCCGCGTCGTTCGCGGCCTGTTCTTCGGGGGTTTCGCCGCCCGTGAACGTCATCGCGAATATTTCATTGCTCGTCGCGTCATCGTGCACGAGCGTCGCGCCGTCTTCGAGCGCGGCTTCGGCATCGAGCACAACCGGCAATTCCTCGTAATCGACATCGACGAGTTCCGCCGCGTCTTCGGCGGTATATTTGTCACGTGCAATCACGACGGCTACGGGTTCGCCGTGATAGCGCACCTTGCCGAGGGCCAGCGCATGATACTTTGGGTACTGCGCATCGAGGTTCGGAATCAATACGGGCTGATCGAGCGATTTGAACGCGTGTTCCGTGTCCGCGCCGGTGTAGACCGCGACGACGCCGGGCATGGCCTCGGCCTCGCTTTTGTCGATGCCTTTGATCCGGGCATGCGCGTGCTCGCTGCGCACGAACACGGCATGCAGCATGCCGGGCACGACCATGTCGGAGAGAAATTTACCGCTGCCGGTAACGAGGCGCAGGTCTTCCTTGCGCGGGAGTCGGGTGCCGAGCCAGTCGGCGCTGTCTTCAATCGGTTTGCTCGCCATAACTTGTGTTCCTTGAATTATTATTGCGCGGCTCGTACTCAGGCGGACTTCGCCGCTTCGCGCACCGCTTTGACGATGTGGGCATAACCGGTGCAGCGGCACAGGTTGCCGATGAGACCGTGACGTATTTCCTCGTCCGTCGGGTTCGGGTTCTGCTCGAGGAATTCCGCCATGTTCATGAGAATTCCCGGGGTGCAGAAACCGCACTGCAGCGCATGGTTTTCCTTGAACGCCGCCTGCAGCGGGGTCAGTTCGTCGCCGCGCAAACCTTCAATCGTCGTGATCGCGTGACCGTCGGCCTGGACGGCGAGCATGAGGCAGCTTTTCACGGCCTCGCCGTCGAGATGGATCGTGCACGCGCCGCACACGCCTTCATACGTACAGCCGATATGCGTACCGGTGAGCGCGAGTTGTTCACGCAGGAAATCCGACAGCAGCATGCGTTCCGGAACGGTTTCCTCGTAGGACTCGCCGTTGACAGTAACTTTAATCGTAGGCATTGGTTGTTCTCCTTACCTCAGTTTGCGCGGGCGCGTGCGAACGCGGTGGCGGCGACTTCGCAACCGAGGCTGCGTATCAGTTGGCGACGGTAATCGGCGTCGGCCGACATGTCCGAATGCGTATCGGCGGCTTCGGCCGCGGCGGCCATGGCTTGCGCGATTGCATCCGCGCCGCCATCGGATCCGATCAGTCCGGCTTCGGCGGCCGGTGCACGCTGCCCCCCGTCGGCGAGTCCTGAGAGCGAAACACGCGCGCTGCTGCAGTTGCCGTCGGCGCCGACCGCCACGCTGACGCAAACGCCGACGACCGGCAGTGCGTCTGTAACGAGGCCCCATTTCTTGTACGCGCTGCCGGAATTCGCTGCCGGCGCATCCCACGTGATCGACGTGAGGATTTCGTTGCTTTCGCGCGCCGTTTCGAGCGGACCGAGGAAGAAATCATCCGCGGCGACGCTGCGTTTGCCGCCGTCGGCGGCGACGAGATTCATCGTGCCGTTCGTGCCGAGCACGACGGTGGGCAGGCACGACGCCATGTAGTTCCAGCACACGCTGCCGCCGATCGTGCCGCGGTTGCGCACCTGGCGGTCGCCGACGTGCGCCGCGGCGTCCGCGAGGGCCGCGAAGGCGCTGGCGAGGTTCGTGGCGCGCGCGATTTCCACGTAGCGCGTCATCGCGCCGATCGTCAGGCCGGCGCCGCCGGCGTCGATCCCTTTCAGTTCCGCGATGTCCTGCAGATCGACGATACATTCCGGTCGCAGCATGCGCGATTTGATCGCCTGCATGGCGCTTTGGCCACCGGCGAGAAATATCGCGTCTCCCTCTTCGAACCCGGCGAGCGCGCTGAGCGCGTCGGCCACCGACTGCGGGCGGACATATTTATCTATTTTTGCTGGAAACATGAATTTTCCTCAGGCGTTTGGCATCCAGTTGAATGGCCCGCGGTTGAAGCACCGCCTCGGTGCCTCGGTGCGTGGACCCGATTGTTATTATTCAGAAGCTGGCGGCAAATATCGCACAGCCGAGTACGACAGAGCCACTCCCGGCGAGACCGCGGAGCCACGGCAGCATGCGTTCGAAGCGTCCGACGGTGAAACCGACGACGAGTCCGAACACGCACATCGTGAGCAACACGCCGAGAGAAAACGCGGCCAACACTAACACGCCCGCACGGACATCGCCCTGTTGTCCGGACGGGATCAGCGCGAGCATCGGTGCACTGCCGGCCATACCGTGCAGCGCACCGATCAACAGCGCGCCGTGATTGTCGAGCGCGCCGCGACTTTCATGTTGTGTTCCGGCAGATACCCAGTGCAGATGCGGGCGCATGCCGGGGTGGTGGTGCAGGCGCAGGCGGGCGCCGCCGGTGGCGAGTCCGGTGAGCACTGTCACGCCAACGGCGCACAGCGCGAGGGCGACGAAGCGCTCGGCATAGACATGCCAGTGATCCGGCAACGCGTGTCCGACGGCGTAGCAAATCAGTCCGAGTGTGAGCAGCGTGATGCCGTGTCCAACAGCCCAGCGGGCGCCAAGCTGGACGCAACGGGCCGGTGCGGTGCGACGCATCGCGAGGCCGGAGACGGCCATGATGTGGTCGGCATCGAGCGCATGCAGCGCGCCGACACCGAAAGCAACGAGGGGAATCGCGCAGGCACCCGACTCGAACGGCAGCCCGAGTGCGTTCATATCCGGTTCCGGTGCGACATCAGCTGCGACATGGCCTAACTCCCCCGTGACGGCAACGCAGGAGTCTACACATTCCGACCGTCGGCTTAAAGGCCTGTTGGACTGACCACTTGACAAGCTGTCTACCCACCGATACCGTCGTTTGCCAGCGCCCGGGTGCGGCGTGCAAGCAGCGAGGGAGCAGGCATGACGGAAGAAGAACGACAGATCGTGCGTGAAACCGGGAAAGTCATACCCGGCCCGGAGTTCGACGACGAGCCACTCGGTCCGGTCGGCCAGCGGATTGTCTACGAGGATGATCGGGTGAGGGTGTGGGACGTCGTGCTCGAACCCGGTGGCTATTTTGGTCTGCACACCCATGAACTCGACTATCTGATCATCACGCTCGAAGGGGCGAAGTGCAAAACCTGGGAAAAGCAGCAGGACGGCACGTGGATGGAATACCAGTTTGATTTCAAGGCCGGCGACGTCGTGCCGGTGTCGGTGAACGGCGGCCAGACGCATCGGCTGTTCAGCACCGACAACAAGACGTTCGTCAATCGCCTGATCGAATTCAAGGACTCGCACCCGCACCCGCACTAGCGGCGCGCTACCGCTCATCCGGCCGCGCGTTTGCCCCGTTCGGCGGCGTGCACGTCGTCGATGATGCGGTCGATATGTTCTTTCATCAGGGTCTCGGCGCGATCGGCGTCGGCAGCCTCGATCGCGGCGAAGATTCTGCGGTGTTGCTCCTGGATCCGCGCCGTTTGTTCCGTGCCGCGCAGGCCCCACAGCTTGATCCGGTGCCACGCCGGCCCGGACATCTGCTGCGCCAGTGCTTCCATCGCCTGCAGCAGTACGGGGTTGTGCGCGGCAACCGCGATCGCGCGGTGGAACTCGCGATCCGTGTCGACCGGGTGAACCCCGTCGTCGACCTGCTCGTCCATCGTGGCGACGATTTCGCGTAAGTCCGTGAGTTCACGTTGCGTGCGGCGTTGCGCGGCCAGCCGTGCCGTGCCGGACTCGATCGCACGGCGGCCCTCGAGAATCTCCAGCGCACTGGCGGCGTCGATGCGCCAGGTGAAATCCGTGCGTCGCTCGGTGACGTAGGTGCCGTCCCCGGGGCGGCTCTCGACGAGGCCCATGGCCGCGAGCCCGGTCAATGCCTGGCGCACGGACGCGCGGCTGATACCGAGTTGCTCCGCGAGCGCGCGCTCCGTCGGCAGGCGATCGCCGGCGCTGAACGTGCCATCCTCGATCAGGGACACGAGCTGGTTCATCGCCGCCTCGTAGACCTTTTCCTGTCGAATTCGGGTCAGTTGCGCCATGCTCGTGTCTCCTGTGGAACTCCCGCAGTCTACACGACCAGCGGACCGCCCGACAGGTAAATTGGTTAGACCAATTAATCGGATCGATTCGCCGAATACCGTTATGTGTCATTGTAAATTGGTCCGACCAATTGACAATCCCCGGCGCTCCGCATACCGTCTTGCGGGAGTCGGCGCACACCCGCGACCGCGAGGAACCGGTCGTCTCCGGCTCCGCTCAGCTATGGGAGCAGTTATGAAGATCGCACGGTTTCAGCACGCGGACGGGGTCCAATTGGGGCTCGTCGATACGGATCGCGGCACCATCCGGACGCTCGCCGGCGACCCGGGATCGTTCGATCCGATGATCGCCGTGATCGAGGCGCACCACGCCGGCCGGGCGCCCGTTGCCACGGGTCATGAAATCCCGCTCGCCGAAGTACGCCTGCTGCATCCGATCGCGCGCCCTGGCAAGAACGTGATCTGTGTCGGTAAAAACTACCGCGAGCATGCCGAGGAGTTTTCCCGCAGCGGATTCGATTCCTCCGCGGGGCGGGAAGCGCAGGCGGTGCCGGATGCGCCGATCGTATTCAGCAAGGCGCCGTGCGCGCTGGCCGGTGCACGCGACGACATCGTCGTTCCGGCCGCGCTCAGCGGTAGCGTCGATTACGAGGGTGAACTCGGCGTGGTCATCGGTCGGCGCGGTCGCGCGATCACCGCCGCCAATGCTTACGATCACATATTCGGTTACGCCGTGATCAACGATGTCACCGTGCGCGATCTGCAGTCACGGCACAAACAATGGCTGCTCGGCAAATCGCTCGACACGTTTTGTCCCATGGGGCCATGGCTCGTCACCGGCGATGAGCTTGACCCCGAAGATCTCGAGCTCTCGTGCTGGGTGAATGATGAACTGCGCCAGCAGGCAAATACCCGCGATTTGATTTTCGATATTCCGACGATCATCGAAACCGTGTCGACGAGCATGACGCTCGAAGCCGGTGACATCATTGCGACGGGTACCCCGGCGGGCGTAGGGATTGGTTACGATCCGCCAAAGTTTCTGCGTCACGGCGATGTCGTCAGGGTTGCGATTCGCGGAATCGGTGAGATCGAGAACACGCTTGTCGTCAATCCGGCGTAAGCGCCGGGCGATCTTTCCGTTACACTCGGATATCGAACAGCGCACTGCAAAAGTGCGGTGATCGCGCTGACAACAAGTTCGAACGCAAAATGAAATTTGGTGAAGTTCCGGTTTCCGCGGCCCTGGGCACGGTGCTCGCGCACTCTATCCGCCTCGAAGGCGTGCGCATAGGCAAAGGCAAGTTGCTCGATGCGAACGACATTGCGCAACTCGAAGCCGCCGCGATCGAGACCGTGACCGTGGCACGCCTCGACGCGGCCGACGTTGCCGAAGATGCCGCCGCCGCGCGGGTCGCTCAAGCGCTCGCGCATCGTAGTGTCGTGATCGAGGACGCGAAAACCGGCCGCGCGAATGTCACCTCGCGGGTCGCCGGGCTGTGCCTCGTCGATGCCGCGGCGATCCACAGCATGAATGCGGTACACGAAGCGGTCACCGTGGCCACGGTCGCGCCCTGCGCGGTGGTAGCGGCGGGACAGGTAATCGCGACCGTGAAAATCATTCCGTACGCCGTCGCGCGCGACACGCTCGACGCCGTCGTCGACAGCGTCGAGCCGCATCGCAATGTATTAACCGTGCAGCCGTTCGTGCCGCGTACGGTTGGCGTGATCTTCTCCGAACTCCCGGCGGTCCCGTTCAAGGGACGCGAGAAGGCCGAACGCGTGTTGACGGAACGGCTCGAACGTCTCGGCGGCAGGATCGATCACCTGACGGACAGCCCGCACGAAACCGCCGCGCTCGCGACGGCGATTCAGGATCTCGCCGCGGGTGGCGCCGATCTGATCCTGTTATTCGGCGCCTCGGCGATCGTCGACCGGGGTGATGTGATTCCCGCCGCGATCGAGCGCGCGGGGGGCCGGATCAGCCATTTCGGCATGCCGGTGGAACCCGGCAATATGCTGTTACTCGGACGCCTGGGAGACGTCGACGTCGTCGGGCTGCCGGGCTGTGCGCGTTCGCCGAAGCTGAACGGCTTCGACTGGGTGCTGGAGCGGCTGTTTGCGGCGCTGCCGCTTTCAGGCGAGGAAATCGCGTCGATGGGGGTCGGAGGACTGATCGTTTGAGCGCTCGGCCGTGAGCAGCGCGCGAACGGCCGGATTGATCGAAGTCTGGCCGCGCCCGCCGCATGCGTTGATAATCGCCGGATGTCCGAGCAACTGTTCGTGTCCCACAAGCGGATCGATTCGCCGCGCGCAGCATTAGCGGGCGACCCGCATGCCGGTTGCGCCGGGAGCGGCCGGGTGCCCGCGCATGCATAAGCCCCGCTGTCGTGCCGTGGTTCGCTGCGCGGCGTTCGCCGCCGTAATCGCGGCCATCGCGCTGGTCGGCTGTGAGACTGCACCAAGGTCCCCGGAGCCCTCGTCTGCCGATACGCAGGCGCCGCAACGTCACATCGTGCGCAGCGGCGAACTCCGCCGCATCATGCAGCGGCTGGAAGCGCTGATGAACGATCGGGTGCAGGCCGATCTCGCGCTCGATCTAAAGCGTAACGAAACCGCCGACGCGCTCGCCGACGTCGCCGGCGAACTCGCCGCCGCCGCATCGTCGATGTCCCGTCACGGGGTGACGGCATCCCTCGACGAGGCCGGGCGCGCACAATTCAATGCGTACGCGCTCGAGCTGCGGCGCGAAGCGGAGATCCTGCGCGCTGCCGCCGCGGAGCATCGCTTCGTCGCGAGCGCGAATCAGTTCCACCGACTGAACAATGCGTGCGCGGGCTGCCACAGTCTGTTTCGTGCGCGCTGAGCGCGCCATGGTTCCCGTCCCAACAGCAACCGCACCGTGCCGCCAGCTGAGGGCGATTGCCTGCGGTATTGTCGTGGCGGCGTTCGCGCTGCCGGCAATCGCGCTCGACGACGCGGAGGTGGCCGCCGTGCGCGCCGAGCTCGCGCTGCTGAAAGCCCGTATCGCGGAACTCGAAGCGCGCCTCGCGACCAAAACCACAACGCCGGACAGTGATCCCGCGCCGTCCGCCGCCGCGTCGCCGCCGGCGCCGTCGCGCGTCGCCGCGACTCCTGCGACTCCTGCGACTCCTGCGACTCCTGCGACTCCTGCGATCACGGCAGGCGGACGGGTGAAACTCGACGTCATCGTCAATTCGACGAGCGCCGGCGGTGGCAGCGAGAACCGCGCGAACCTGGCCCTGTCACCCGCCGCGATCCCGGTCAGCGGGGATAAGCAGAGCGAGCAGATCAAATTGTCAGCGCGTAACAGCCGCGTGTGGTTAAAGGCATTCGCGCCAACCCCGTTCGGCGATCTGGCGTCGTATGTCGAACTCGATTTCTTTTCATCCGGCAGCGATGGCAACGAATCGGTTGTCAACGGTTACGAACCGCGACTGCGTCATGCCTATGGCCAGTGGGGTGAATGGCTTGGCGGACAGACGTATTCCACCGCCATCGATCTCGACGCCTACCCGGAAATCAACGACGACGGCGGCCCGCTCGGCGTGTTGCTCGTGCGCCAGGCGCTCGTGCGCTGGCGCCGCGAGTGGCGCGGGTTCAATTTCAACGTGGGCCTCGAGTCGCCGGATTCACTCGTGCGCGGCCCCGACGGGCAGCGGCTGTCACCGGATGACGAGCGCTTGCCCGATCTGGCGCTGAGAGTCGAGCAGCGCCACGGATGGGGACACATCTCGATTGCAGCGCTCGGGCGGGAAATCCGCATCGATCAGGCGGGTACGGACGATGCGGCCTTCGGTGGCATGCTCAGTGTGAGCGGCCTCGTGCGGTTCGCCGGGCGCGACGACGTTCGTTTCCTGCTCAGCGGCGGTAATGCGATCGGCCGTTACCTGAGCGGCGGTTTCGTCGATGACGCGCGCATCGACGCAGGTGGCAAACTCGACCTCGTGACGGCCGCCGGCGGTTATGTCGCCTACCGTCACTGGTGGTCGCGTAACTGGCGCTCGAACCTGCTGTTCGGGGCGACGTGGCTCGACGATGACGGCGCGTTGCCGGAAGAGAATGAGCGCGCGTATTCCGTCCACGCGAACCTGCTGTGGAGTCCCTGGCTGACGACGAGTCTGGGGATCGAGTGGATCCATGCGGAGCGGGAACGCGTTGACGGGCGCGACGGCGCGATCGACCGTCTGCAGTTCACGACGATCCACAAATTCTGAGCCGTCCGCTACCCGCCGGATCGGCGCGGCGGCGGCCGGGCAGATCAGTCGATGCTGTTACCCGCGCGATGGTAGCGCTGGACGACCTCCGGATCGGGTGACAGGGACGTGTGCGGATCGTCCTTGCCATCGTAGTCGAGCGTAGACAGCACGTGGCGCATGCCTTCGAGGCGGGCGCGCTTCTTGTCGTTTGCCCTGACGATGATCCAGGGGCTGTAGGACGTATGCGTCTTGCTGAACATGCTGTCCTTGTATTGCGTGTACAGATCCCAGCGATCCTGGGCGTGTTCATCGACCGGGCTGATTTTCCACTGTTTCAACGGGTCCTTCCGTCGCGAGTCGAAACGTTCCGCCTGGATTTCCTTCGAGATCGAAAACCACAGCTTGATCAGTTCGATCCCGTCTTCGTACAGCATGTGTTCGTATTCCGGTACCTGCTGCATGAACGTTTTGTACTGGGCATCGGTACAAAACCCCATGACCGGTTCGACAACCGCGCGGTTGTACCAGCTGCGATCAAAGAACACGATTTCGCCCGGGTTCGGCAACTCTTCGGTATAGCGCTGAAAATACCACTGGCCCTGCTGCGTCTCGGTGGGTTTGGGCAGGGCGACGACGCGCGCACTGCGTGGATTCAGGTGTTCGATGAATCGGCGGATACTGCCGCCTTTACCCGCCGCATCGCGGCCTTCGAAGATTATGGCGACGCGTCGACCGCTGAGCTGGACCGTGCGCTGAAGTTTAACGAGTTCCATCTGCAGCAGTTCGAGTTGCTGTTCATACCGGAGTTTGACGAGCGCTTTGTCGACGTTGATGTTTTTCGACATCAACAGGTGGATGAGCCCTTTTTTCGTATTGACCGCGGCGAGTTCCTCGGGGCTCAGTTTCAGATTCTTTTTCAGCGTTTTACCGAGCCGTTTTTCGTCCTGGCTCAGGTTCGTCGGCGTATCGGCTCGGGTAACGAGCATGGGCGCGGATTTTTTCGTCATCGCGATTTCCTTTGGCGGCTGGTCGTATGTGTACGCGCGGTGGCGCTTCGATGGCGGTCGGACGATCGGTGTACTGGCGCGATCTTTATTATTTTATTAACACGCTATCGGCGACGTTTCCTGATATCTATCATGTCCGCGTCGATTCTTCGTGCAAACTCGCCGGGTAACGAGACCTGTGGCGTGGTTCTTGCGCGAAATTGACACGCTGATGCTTCGACGTTAATTTGTCCGGACAAATTAATTCGTCCAATCCGGCGTGCGGCAGCACCGGGATACGGGCTCGAAGCCCTTACGGGACGACGCATCGAAGCCCCGAGCCCGACCGACGGAGTAACCTCATGGCCGCAACCCAGCAACCTCATTCTCACGTGGACGCCGACGACGAGCGCCTGATCCTCGACGCCATTGCGAAATGGCTCGAACAGAAAGTGAAACCGGTGACGATGCAACTCGAGCACGATGACGAGTATCCCGCCGAACTCGTCGAAGACATGAAAGAACTCGGATTGTTCGGCGCCTTGATCGACCCGGCCTACGGTGGCCTCGGGCTGTCCGCGACGACGTATTCGAAAATCGTCATGCTGATCGCCGAAGAATGGATGAGCCTGACGGGCATATTCAATTCGCACCTGATGATGGCGCGCATCGTCGAACGTTACGGGACCGATGAACAGAAATCATTCTGGCTGCCGAAATTCGCCAGTGGTGAACTGCGCGGCGGTCTCGGCTTGACGGAACCCGACGCGGGTACGGATCTGCAGGGCATTCGCACCGTTGCGAAGCGACGCGGCGACAAGTATGTCGTCAACGGTACGAAAACCTGGATTTCGAACGCGATCGAAGGTCATTGCGTTGCACTGCTCGTGAAAACCGATCCCGATGCCGAGCCGCGCCACAAAGGCATGACGATGCTGATCGTGCCGAAGATCGACCCGGTCACGCATGCGCCGCTGCCCGGTGTGCGCAACGGTCGCAAGCTCGAAAAGCTCGGCTACAAGGGTATCGATTCCGGTGAGTTTATTTTCGACGATTACGAATGCGATGCCGCGCTGTCGCTCGTGGGCGGGGTGGAAGGCCAGGGTTTCTACATGGCCACCGGCGGGCTCGAGATCGGCCGTATCAACATTGCCGCGCGCGGGGTGGGCATCGCGAAGCGCGCGTTGCGCGAATCCGTCGCCTACACGCAGGTCCGCAAGACCATGGGCAAGCCGATCTGCGAGCACCAGGCGATTCAGCTGAAGCTCGGCGAGATGGCGGCGAACACGCGCGCGGCCGAACTGCTCGTGGCCGATGCCGCGCGCTCCTATGATACGGGTGAGCGGGTCGACCTCGAGGCCGGGATGGCGAAATATTTCGCCTCGGAGACGGCGTTGTCGGTAGCGACCGAAGCGATGCGCATCCACGGTGCGTACGGGTATTCGAAGGAATACCCGATTGAACGCCTGTTTCGCGACGCGCCGTTGCTGTGTATCGGTGAAGGCACGAATGAACTGCAGCGCATCATCATCGCGAAACAGCTCGTGAAACGGAATCCCGTGTAGGGACTGATTTCCGGCGGCGTGCTGTTATTGCGCGATTGCAGCGGGCAAAATGAACTGCAGTGCCCGGTCTGCGAGACCGTACTCAACGAATTCAAGCGAGGATCCAACAGTGAGCAACGAACCACAGAATATGCCCGCCGATTTCGAAAGCGCGCTCGGCTATCTCATGGGCGTGACGAAACCGACGATCGACGATTTCAAGCTGATGGCCTATGTCGAGGCCGGCGGAGAGGCGTTTTACATCGGTCTCGCGAACGCGTCGCCGACCCCGGAAATCGCGGAATTGCTGACGAAGAACGGCCGCGAAGAGCGCGCGCACGCGCACCGGGTGAAGCGGGTGATCGAAAAGCTCTCGGGCGAATCGTTCGAGGTGCCGGAGCCCGCCGATAACCCGTATTATGTGATCCCCGAGGGACTCGCGGTCGACGCGGAAATGCTCAACGGTCTGATCGAAGGCGAACTTGGTGGCGACGCACTCTACCAGGGCTGGGCGGCGACGCTGGACGACAGCGAGTGCGCGGCGCTGCTGAGCCAGAACGGTAAGGAAGAAATCCGTCACGGTGATCGCTGCAAACAGGCGCTCGCGCTGCTGTAAGGCATAATTGACCGGCATTCCTGACGTCGATCACGTCCGCGCGTAATCGGCAGGGCGATAATTAAACGCGTGCTCCGGATCATGAAGCACTAAGCTTGATGAACCGGGTACCGTTCCCCTCAAATCGAGGGGCAGCGACAGGGATGGGGTGTAGACAGTGGTTCCGGTCCCGAAGCCACACGGTCTAAGATTTACGCACACCTGTTTAGTGGCAGGAACTGCCGGGGAATTCGATGGCTCGAAAAATAATTCCGGATGTCGTCAGTGATCAGGACATCGTCAGTCTCGACGAATCCGCGACGGTACTCGATGCCGCGCGCCTCATGAGCCAGCGCTCGATCAATGCGGTGCTGATCATGGATGGTGAGGCACTGCGCGGGATCTTCACGGCGCGGGATTTGGCGCGCCGCGTCGTCGCCGCCGACCGCGACCTCGATACCCCGCTCGCCGAAGTGATGACGACGAACCCCGAAACCGTCGCCGCGGACGCGCAACCGGTCGAGGCGCTGCGGCGGATGTTTCACGGTGGCTTCAGACACCTGCCGGTAGTGGACGGCACCCGGGTCGTCGGTCTCGTCTCGCGGCGCGATCTGTTTGAAGAAGAAGAGCGACTCGCGCGCGACTGAGCGGGCTACGGTTGCCGCGACATCGTCATCGTATAGGCAAAACGACCCGCCGGGTGCACGCTGCGCGACAGTACGATGATCCGACCGGCGGCATCACGATAACGCCGTAGCGTTCGCAGCGCCGCCGACCCGGTCGCGACCGCGAGTATCGTCGCCGCCTCGGCGTCGAGACTCATCGCATCCATCCTTTGCTCCACGTTCTCGATACGCACACCGTGATGTCGCTCGATCCATTCGGAGACCGATTCGTCGAGTTCATCGATCTCGGCGTCGTTCGGTGCGAACGCGGCGTCGATCAGGATCGTCGTCAGCGCGATCGGTGATTGCTGGCGAACCCGGCGTAAACCGGTGAAAACCCGGTAGTGGCCTGCGAGCCCAAACTCCTCGAGGGTTGTCACATCCGCGCTCGCGCTGTGCAGGCGTACGAACGCGGCCTCGCGTGCATATTGCAGGATCGAATCGAAATCGCCGGTGGGTGACGCGAACGCCGGGTGCGTGCGATCGGCGACGATGCTGCCGGCGCCCTGGCGCCGTTCAATCAGGCCATCCTCGCTTAACAGGCGCAACGCTTCGCGCGCGGTGTGGCGCGAAACGCCGTAGCGATCGCACAGCGACTTTTCCGTCGGCAGGGCATCGCCGACGGTGAAAAGGCCGCCCGCGATATCCGCGCGCAGGGCCGCGGCAAGCTGACGGTAGCGTGGTTCGGCACGGGCGCTCACGGCTGGTTCCGGTACCGACTCGTGTGTGCCGGTCGCTACGACGCCGAAAAAGTGTAACCTTCGAGCACCATCGGAAACTCGACGATCTCCTGACCCGTCGCGGCGAACACGGCTTCCGTCAGCGCCGGGATGAACGGCGGCACCCCGACCTCGCCAACCCCGGTCGGATGATCGAGCCCGTTGTCGACGAGTACGACTTCGACGTTCGGCACTTCACGCAGGCGCGCAACGGTATAGTCGTGGAAATTGCTCTGTTTCGCGCGACCGCGTTCGATTTCGATCTTCTGCCCGATCACGGTCGACAGTGCGAAAGCCACGGCGCTGCAGATCTGCGCGCGCACGCTGTGCGGATTGACGACGAGGCCGCAATCCATCGCCGCCGTAACCTTGTGGAACGCAAGCTGCGTACCGGTTTTCTTCAGCTCGACGACATACCCGGCAACGGATCCGAAAGACGGATGCACGGCAACGCCACGGAACACATCGGGGGGCGGCGCGGTGTGCCAGTCGGCGGCATCCTCGAGCGCGTCGAGGACACCGACGATCCGGAACGCGTCCTTGTTGCCGGCGAGTAACTGCCGCCGATAGGCGATCGGATCGACGGATGCCTCGCGTGCGAGCCGGTTCATGATCGCTTCGACCGCCGGACCGGTGTGCGAATCGGCTTCGGAACGCCACCACAGGACTTCGAGCGGATGCTTCGGTGTGTGCAGCGTGAACTCGACGTTGTCGACGGCGTACTTCGTGTGTCGCAGACCTTCCGTCGACAGCGTATCGAGACCATCGACCATGAACGCGGATTCGAACGCAGTACCCTTCGATATCGATGCGCCTACCACGCTATGCGCCCAGTGGCGCGGCAGTTTCTGCTCATCGAGCCCAATCCGGTAGCGGTGCAGCACCATCGGGCGATAGAAGCCGCCCTGGATGTCGTCTTCGCGTTGCCAGATCATCTTGATCGGCTGCGCGAGTCCGGCCGCCTGCGCAATCTGCACGGCTTCGACGAGAAAGTCGGCGCCCGGCGCGGCGCGGCGACCGAAGCTGCCGCCCAGCCACTGCGTGTTGATCCGGATCTGCGCGGCCGGAACACCGGTGAGGCGTTCGATGTTGCCGACATCGATGCCCTGGAACTGCGTGCCGGCCCAGATTTCGCAGCGATCCCCGTCGAGTTGTACGGTCGCGTTCAGCGGTTCCATCGGTGCGTGGGCGAGGAACGGGAAACGAAACTCGCCCTCGATGACGGTCGCGCTGGCGGCAAAGTCGGGTTTGCCGCGTTGCTCGAACAGCGGACCCGCGCGATCGGCCATGGCACTGTACTCGCGCCACAGATCCGCCGAGGAGGTTTGCGCGAACTCACCCTCGTCCCAGTCAATGACGAGCGCATCCTTCGCTTTCTTCGCCTGCCAGAACGAGTCCGCGACCACCGCGACCCCGGTCGGGATCGCCACCACGGCGCGCACGCCGGGCATCGCTTTCGCCGCGTCGGCCTTGAACGACCGCAGCTTGCCGCCGAATACCGGGGCGTGCGCGATGCTCGCCGTGAGCATATCCGGCAGCTGCAGATCGATCCCGAATACAGCGGCGCCATTGCTTTTGGGAATTCGATCCACGCGCGGCACGCTCTGACCGATGATCCTGAATTCGTCGCGCGTCTTCAGGGTCACGGCATCCGGCGGGCTCAGCGCCGCCGCTGCGCCCGTGAGTTCGCCATATGTGGCGCGACGTTCGTGCGCCGCATCGACGACGGTCGACGCGTTCGTGGTCAATGACTGCGCCGGTACGCCCCAGCGTTGCGCGGCGGCGGCGACGAGCATCGCGCGCGCCGTCGCGCCGATTTCGCGCAGATGCGGCCACTGGCTGTTGATCGAGGTTGAGGCGCCGGTAGCGATTGCGCCCCAGGCGCGATGCTTGAACGCGTCGTCGAGTGAATTCAGGTGTTCGGCAACGACGAGCGCCCAGTCGGCATCGAGTTCATCGGCGAGTATCTGCGCCAATCCGGTGTAGGCGCCCTGGCCCATTTCCGCGTGCGGCATGATGATGCGCACCGTGTTGTCCGGGTCGATTCGCAGCAGGGCGCTGGGAGAAAATGCCGGGCCGACGTTCGCTGCGGCGAGCAGGCGTCCCGGCGTCAGTACGAGTCCGAACGTCAGTGACGCCGCACCCTTGAGAAAGCCGCGGCGGGCGATCGTGAGCTCACCCATGACGCAACTCCCCGGCGGCCTGCTTGATCGCGGCGCGCACGAACTGGTAGGTGCCGCATCGGCAAATATTCGTCATCTCGCGCTCGATGTCGGCATCGCTCGGTGCGGGGTTCGCTGCGAGTAACGCCGTTGCCGCCATGATCATGCCGGACTGACAATAGCCGCACTGGGCGACACTGTGGTCGGCCCAGGCGCGCTGCACGGCGTCGTGCGCGGTGCCGGCCAGGCCTTCTATCGTCGTGATTTGCTGTTGCACGTTGAATGCGCTGACGGGCATGGCGCACGTTCGCGTCGCCTTGCCGTCGACGAGCACGGTGCAGGCGCCGCAGCTCATGATGCCGCAGGCGTACTTCGAGCCGGTGAGGCCGAGATGATCGCGTAATACCCACAGCAGCGGGGTGTCGCCGCTCGCTTGTGTTTCGTGGACGGTGCCATTGACGTTCAGGCGGATTTTCATGCGCTGATTCCTCGCGCTGCGATGCCGTCGGCGTTGTTGCGGACGGCGATCAGGGGTTGCCAGGCCGTGCGGCGGCACGGGCGGGTGCGACCGCGAGAATGGATGATAATTTGTCCGGACAACATAAGCGCGAGCCGAACACAGGTCAACCGCGGACCCGCGATCTTCGCAGCCGGCGAACCGGCGCTCAGGACGAGCGGATTTGCAGCACGAGTTTGCCGCGGGTGCGCCCGCTCTCGGAGCGCCGCTGGGCGTCGACCGCCGCGGCGAGCGGCAAGGTTTCGATTTCAGGTAACGGCAAGACACCGCGGGCGAACAAATCCAGCAGCATCCCGAGGCTCTCGCCGTCCGGGCGATGGTGGATGAATTCCGTCTTGATGTTCTTCGCCGTGACGGCGGGGAGGTCCGGGGGCTCGTTGTTCATATAGGCGACCGTACCGCCGGGTTTCACGATGTCGATCGCGGCCGCAATCGTTCGCTCATCGAGGATCGATTCGAGGACCGCATCAACCCCGTCCGGTTCGTGCTGCCGCAGGCACGCGACGTAATCCGTCGTCGTGTAATCGATCACGTGGTCGGCGCCGAGCGCGGTGAGGTAAGCATGGTTACGCGCGCTTGCCGTCGTGTACACGGTGGCGCCGAGGTATTTCGCGATCGCGATCGCGACGCTGCCCACCCCGCCGGCGCCGGCCTGGATGAGCACGCTCTGGCCGGGTTGCAGGGCCGCGAACTCACTGAGCGACTGCCAGGCCGTCAGCGATACGAGCGGTAGTGCCGCGGCTTCGATAAACGACAGGGACGCCGGTTTCGCCGCGATCGATGCCGCGTTGACGGGCGCGTATTCGGCGTACGTGCCGTGCTGAATCGACCACGTAAACGCGAGCCCGGCGACTTCGTCGCCGATGTTCCAGCCGCTGACAGCCGCACCGGTTGCGACGATCCGCCCGGCCAGGTCCCAGCCCGGGACGACCGGAAACGTACGCGTAATGTATTCCTGTAATTCACCGCTGCGCAGGCGCCGATCGATCGGATTGACCCCGGCCGCGACGATCTCGACGAGTACTTCGTCGTCCGCGACCGGCGGGGTTGGCAGTTCCCCGAGTTGCAGTACATCCACGCTGCCGTGTTCGGTATAAAACGCTGCTTTCATCGTTCGTCCCTCTTGCCGGTGCGACGCAAGGCGGCGCTGCGGTGTGCCCGTACCGACGATAACCGGGTCGCTGACGATTGCCAATGATCGCCGCCGGCACGTACGCCGTTACTGGCAAGGCGCGCAGGGATATGACATCTTCACGCGACGAATTCGAGCATAAAAAAAGCGGGGGATCTGCCATGCAATTCGGTCTCGGGGTCAGTGCGCACATCAAGAACTGGGAAATCATTCGTTACGCCGAGGAACTCGGTTTCGATCGCGCCTGGGTGGGCGATTCACAGATGATCTGGTCGGATTGCTATGCCGTGCTCGCACTCGCGGCGGAACATACCGAACGCATCGAGATTGGTACCGGGGTCGCGATCACCGGCACCCGCATTGCGCCGGTCACCGCGCATTCGATCGCGAGCATCAACGAACTTGCTCCGGGGCGCGTATTTCTCGGGCTCGGCACGGGACACACGGGCATGCGCGTGATGGGACAGAACCCGATGCGGGCAAAAGCGTTCCGCGAATATATCCGCGTCGTGCGCGCGCTGCTCGACGGCGAGGCTGTCGACTATACATACGACGGCGAAACCCGCGAGATCCAGTTCCTCCATCGCGAACGCCGGTTTCTCAATCTCGACGACCGGATCCCGATCTACGTCGCGGCGAACGGTCCGATGGCGCTCGCCGCGGCCGGTGCGTATGGCGACGGCTGGATGACCGTCGGCGGCGAACCCGAGGTTGTCGCGCCGAAACTCGACGCGATCGAAAAGGGCGCCCGGAAAGCGGGGCGCTCGCTCGGCGACGATTTTCACACCGCCTATATCACGACGAGTTGCGTGCTCGGACCCGGCGACCAGCTCACCGACGATCGCGTGATCGACGAGACCGGCAGCTGGGTCGCCTGCGAACTGCACTTCTACTACGAGGTGTGGAAAGACGCCGGCTGTAACGACGACATCATTCCGGATCATTTCCGTGAACTGTGGCCTGAGTATCTGCGGCGTGTCGAGACGATGAGCCTGCCGGAGAACGCACGCTTTCGCCAGATCCACGACGGCCATCTCGTCTACCTGCAGCCCGGGGAACGTCGTTACGTCACCCCGGATGCGATCAAATCCGGCAGCCTGGTCGGCCCACCGGACGAGATCATCGAGCACATCCGGCGCATCGAGGCCGCGGGGATCAAGGAGATCGCGTTGTGGCCGCCGATGGATCACGAGCGCAAGGTGCTGAAGGATTTCGCCGAGCACGTGATGCCGGCGTTTCGTTGAGCGCGTGACGCCGCGCGGTGACGGCGGTCCGCGCATGAACGCGATGTCACAGGGATCGCACCGGTGACCGCGCACGTCCTCACGACACCGTATTTCCTCACCGCGCTCGTCGCGCTCGGCATGGCGTGGGCGTTCGTACGCGCGGATCCGGATTCGGGCACGAGCCGAGCACTCAGCCTCGCACTGGCCATGGTCGGTGTCGCGATCATCGCGAACAACCGGGTGTTCGAACTTGCGCTCGAGGGGCCGCTGCCGGCGTGGGCAGGTTCGTTCGTGCTGCCGGAGATCATCGCGTTCTGTGCTGTGTTCGAATGGGTTCTGCGCGTGCGCCGGACGATTCCCGCCGGGGAGTTACGTACCCTTTTCGGCGACAAGGCGCTGCGGATCGCGCAACTGCTGATCGTCTGTTACGGCGTTGCCGCGGTGTATTACCCGGATGTGCGCATGCGCGAATTTTTCGGCGGGATCAACAATCCGCTCGAGTGGTCGCGGCAGGTCGTTGTCTTGTTTGCCGCGCCGATGGGGCTCGCGATGCTGCTGTGGGCCGGTTCGATCGTACTGTGTCTGAATCGTCGCCCGGACCCGGCCGAGCGGGTGCGTCTCATTGCGTTCCTGCTCGCCTGTCCGATCATCGTCGCCAGCCTCGTCGTGCCGCGTTCGATTGCGCCGACGACAACGGTCCTCGGTTTGATCGTCCTGCTCATGGGCGCGATGCGTCATGCGCAGCTACATGGTCGTCGCGGATTGTTCATGAGCCGCTTTCTGTCGCCGCAGGTTGCCGCGCTCGTCAACACGGAAGGCCTGCGTGGCGCGATGCGCGATACGATGCAGGATCTCAGTGTCGTGTGTTGCGATCTGCGCGGGTTTACCGCGTTTGCCAGCGCGCACACGTCGGATCAGATCATCGCGCTGCTGCGCGAGTACTACGACGCCGTCGGTGCTGCCGTGGTCGAGGTGGAAGGGACGATCAAGGACTATGCCGGCGACGGCGTGCTCGTACTCGTCGGCGCACCCGTCGCGGTTGCCGACCATGCCGATCGCGCGGTGCGGCTCGCGCGGCAGATCCGCGAACTCGTCGGTGCGGTACTCGTGAGCCGCAGCGGCACGGGAGCGCGCCTCGGGATCGGGATCGGAGTCGCGAGCGGGCCGGTGACGGTCGGGGTGGTCGGGGGCGAAAGCCGGCTCGAATATGCCGCGGTCGGCCAGGCCGTGAACCTCGCGGCGCGTCTGTGCGCGCGCGCGGAGCCGGGCGAAATTTTGCTCGACCCGGCAACCGTGGCGCGCGCGCAAGCCGCGAGTATCCGCGACTTCAGCGCGCAAACCCCGCTCGAGCTGAAGGGGTTCGCCGAGCCCGTGGCGGCACTTGCGAACGCGCTGGAATGAACGGCGTGTTGCCCGGCGTTTACCCGGTCTGATCCCGCCGCGACCGTTCCGCAACGCCCGTGCATCAACACCGTGGTCGGGTACCGGCAACGACGCGCCGGTGCCCGCCGTCGCGCGACGACCGGATCCCGATCGGGGTGGTCGCCGCTGCCGCGCGGGACGCGCTTAACTCAGGATTTTTTTCTGCCGCGCAACACGATGCCGCCGGCGAGCGGTGCGAACAGCAGCGCCGCGGGGGTCAGCGGTACCGGGTTATACGTGGACGTTACGGTGATGTCGGTGGGGCCGAGATCGAATTCAATCTCACCCCCGACGACATCGATGTTCGTCGCGTTGAACACCTCAATCCCGCCGTTGGCAAAGAAAAACAGGCCAAACTCCATGAAATCGGGATTGCCCGCGTCGATGAAATGAACCCGGGAATTCGGGCACTTATTACCGGGTACCCGGTGCAAGAACCATTGACAGTGGACTCCCGTCCACGGACTCGCCCCCGGCAGCATCGGGTTGCTCCGCGAGCGCTTTCAGGCGTTCGAGACCGCGGGCCAGATCCGGACCCACCCATTGATCCATCGACGTGAACACGCTCATCAGTTTCATTTTGAAATCCAGCGGACCGCGCATCGACCAGATCACTTTCGTGTAGTCCCCGAACGGGGTGAGGACGAAGTCCACCATGTTCGTCGCCAGCATCGGTTCGAATATCGACAGTTGCAGGCGTACGGAGTGCGGCGGCGTGACCCGCACCACTTCCATGCGCCCGCGCCCGACGTTATCGTCGCCGGCCCACTCGTAGCGCGCGCCCATGCCGCTCGTGTGCTCGGACAGCGTGATTTCGATCTGCGGGTCTTTCGCCACCCACGGTGACCACGCCGCCCAGTTGCTGAAATCGCTGATCAGGGGAAACACGCGTTCCGGCGGCGCCTTCATACGCAACGCGCGCTCGACGAGAAACGTATCCGGCTGCGAGGCGGCGAGACCGACGACTGCGATGATCGCGAGCGTGACCCCGATGGCGAGAATTCTGAGCATCGTTCGTGACTCCGAATGGGTGGCCAAGCAAAACAAAATCCGCGGCGCGTTACAACAGGCACCCTCCGCGCGCCAGCGGCGGCGACCGTCCGCAAGCAACCGCGTTCGATTTTGTCGAACGTGCTGTCAGATTATTTCGACTATGAAGTACGCGGGCGCACGCTACGCTGTGCGCCTGCTCTTACCTGAACTGAACGCGACGAAAATGCACGGACTCGTAATTGCGAAATCATCCGATCGCGCATGGCGCGCGAATATCGAACGTCACTTTGGTCTGTATCTGACCCCTTTCCTTGCGGAGTATCGCGCGTTTCGCATTTCGCTCGAGCAGTCCACACCGACCGGTTTCGTCTGTGAATTACGTGGCGAGCGTCGTTCCGGCGGAGACCTCCACATCGAGGTGGTGCACGACGACGGCGAGACCGCCATCGCGCTGGCCTGCGCCCGGGCGCGCCGCGAAATCCGCCGCGCCGGTCGCCTGATGCGGCGGCACGGCGCGTCCGCGGGGTTCAGTGCGTCAGCCGTGATCGGGCATGGTCCGTGATCTGGCGCACCGCGGGATGCTTGATCTTCCGTTCCGGTGAGATTGCGTAGTATTTCTCCGTCAATCCGCGCGCTTCGCCGATCAATTTCGCGTTGTACATCGATTCGATTTTTTCGGCGATCGCACTCGGCGCCGGAAACACCCCGACGTCCGCCTCGCCAAACGCTTTCATCAACGCGCTGTCGTCGAATTCCGCGACAACGAGCGGCGCGATGTCATTCTGCTCGAACCAGTCGTCCAGCCGGCGGCGCAGCGCGGTCGAGTTGACCGGCAACAACATGCGTGCGTTGTGCAGGCAGGCGGGGAAGTCATCGGTGTAGCGTTCAGCCCGGTGTTGCGCGGCAAAGAACCCGATCCCGCTTTCACCGAGCTGGTGATTGAATGCCTTCACGTTCAGACCGGCGGGGATCGGCCGGTCCGAGATCACGAGGTCGAGCCGATGGACCGCCAGATCAGCGAGCAGCTTGTCCAGATCGTTTTCCGCACACACGATGCGGATTTCGTCCGAATTCCTGAGCGCAGGCTCGAGGATGCGGTAGGCGATCAGCTTCGCGATCGAATTGACGACGCCGACGTTCAGCTCGAACGGCGTGCCCGGTTCACCGCTTTTCACGCGCTGGGCGAGCTCGGCGCCGAGCGAAAAAATCTCGTCCGCGTACTGATTAACCACCTGTCCCGTTTCGGTCAGACTGAGACGACGGCCGATCCGGTGGAACAAGGGCTTGTCGATCGCTTCCTCGAGCAGTTTCAACTGGCCACTGATGGTTTGTGGCGTGACGAACAAGGCCTCGGACGCTTTCGCAATACTGCCTTCGCGCGCGACGGTCCAGAAATATAGCAGGTGATTGTAGTTCAGATGCCGCATGCCGCTCCCCGGGTCCAGGTCCGGATGTTGTTGCTGAGCGGGCCATTATGCGGCCTGTGGTGGGTTCGGGAAATGCGAAATAACAGCGCTATTCGTTCGGAAAAACCGAATCATTCCTGCACCGGCGGCGCGCGTGGACGCGGCGGCCGGCGCGGCGGGGCTTCATGCGACGGAAACGGTGGTCGGGGTGCTCGCCGCCGGCGTAATGACCGGCGAACGGAAGTCCGCCGGTTTCACACTGAGGACCGGCATGCGCGAACGCAACAATATCGTCTCGGCCGTATCGCCGATCAGTTGTCCCGGGACCGCGCCGGTGCCGGTGGTGCCGAGCACGAGCAGGTCGACGTCGTTCGCATCGAGCCATGCGGGCACGCTGTCGCCCGGCTTGCCGGCGAGCAATTCCGCGGCGCAAGCGGTGGTGGTGGCGCGTCCGGACGCGGCGATCAAATCGTCGAGATACCGCGCGCGCTCTTCCAGCCACACCGCGTGGGCGTAAGCCTGGCCGTCGATGTAGTCCTGCAGCGCCGCCGGCTCGAGTGCGTCGCCGGCCTCGCCGAGAACATCGATGCCGTAGGGCCGCCATGCGTGGAGCAGGGTGATGCGCGCCGGTGCGCCGGCTGCTGCGAGCAACGCCGCGTTCAGCAGACGCTCGGCCATATCACCCGATACGGCAGAACCGGCGAAAATATCGCGGTCGATCGGTACGGCAATATGCAGCGGGTCGACGGGTACGCGGGTTTGCGCCGGATCCCGCCACAACCACACGGCGGCCGGACACTTGCGCACGAGATGCATCAGCCGGCTGTTGACCGGGTGCCCGAGCCCGTCCGGCGCGAACGACACGACGACCCCGACGTCGTGCTCGACGACGAGTCTTGAAATCGTCACGAACGGCTTGCCTACCGCAATCAGCAGTTCCGGCGGCTCGTTCACGTCAATCGCGCTCGCGAGCTCGCGCAGCATGCCGTAGGCATTTTCTTTGCGCACGGCCAGGATCCGGTCCTGCAGGATGCTGTCGGTTGCAATCGTGGGTGGCGATTCGACGCTTGCGCACAGGATCAGTCGCGAGCCGTTCGCTTCCGCGAGCGTTGCGATCACGCCGATTTCTCGCGCGAGTTGTTCCGTGGCGCTGAACACCGTCGTATCGATATCGACCAGATAGGGTTTTTCGAACATCGCTGCTGCCTCTCGCTCGTCGGCGTGTTTGTCTGAGGGGGCAATTGTTACGGGAAGCGCTCGTTCGGTCGCCTCGAAATATCCGTTCGTTTGCTCAGGCAAAACCGATTCGGGGCCGGCCGGACCTTGGTAGGGTATTGCCACTGGAAACACGTGCTCACGGAGCACGCCACAAGCGGAGAAGCGACTATGTTCGAACTGGTTTTATTCGCGGCGCTGAGTCACACGATCGCGGCGCCGTCAGGCATTCCGGATTTCGGTGAGGAAGCGGCACCGGTGGTGGCGCGCGCCAGCGGCAACGACGCGATAGCGCCGCCCGCGTTCGTCGATGCGGCAGGTATCAGCTGGCGGGCGAGCGTTGAGGCAGCGAGTGCCGGCGAGTTCGAGCGCGGCACGGCGTTCTCGCCGTTCGCTCGCCTGCGGGACACGGACACGTTCGAAATGGCGACGAGCGATTCGCCCCCTCTCGGAGGCAGTTACGACGCGTTGCTGGCGAAACGCTGGCACTGGTTTGAATTGTACGGCGTGAGTCGGCTGCACGTCGTGCCGAAAGAGTCGCGTCATCCGTGGTGGTTTTCCTACTGAAGCGCGGCGACCCCCAACTCGTTCCCCCAGTGAGTTTCCCCCGGGCCTGTCCCGGGGTTTTTTTTCTTCTGTGTCCGTGCACGCTGAATTAACATGTCGCCGGTAATGACACTCACCGCAAACCGGATTTCAGCAATGCATTCAAATCTCGTCCGCCACATCTGTCTCGCACTCCTGCTTGCCTGCGCCAATGCACACGCCAGCGAGGACTGGCACACCTGGGGGGCGATCGTCGCTACCGGTGATCTCGGCGGCGCCGATTCAAAGCTGCGTTACTGGCTGGAGGGGCAGGGGCGTTTCAACGACGACAGTTCGCGTTTCAACCAGGGCATCCTCCGCGGTGCGCTCGGGCTCGACGTTGCGCCCCGCGCGACCGTGTGGGCCGGATACGCATTTATCCCGACCGATCCGCAAAATCGCCGCGACGACATCGTCGAGCATCGGGCCTGGCAGCAACTGACGTGGAGCGCCGCGCAGCCGCTGGCGGGTTTCGCGCTGGCGACGCGCACGCGCCTGGAACAACGGACGATAGAGGACGCCGACGACACGGGCTGGCGCTTCCGGCAATTTGTGAAACTAACCCGGCCGCTCGGTGCGGGCGGAGTGGCGTACTGGTCGTTATGGGATGAGCTGTTCGTGAACTTCAACGATACGGATTGGGGCGCGGACGGCGGCATCGATCAGAATCGCGTGTTCGCCGGGATCGGCTTGAACCTCACGGCCAGCGCGAAAGCAGAAATCGGGTATATGAATCAGTTCGTGCGGCGGGCGAATCGCGACGACGCGCATAACCACATCTTCTCGCTGACCCTGTTGCTCGCGTACTGAGAAACCGGCTTACGACGGTTGCCGGTTCGTGCGCGGCCCTTTCAGCGTGGTCGGCGCAGCCTCAACGCGAAGCCGCTGAGCACGAGCACCGACGCCGGGTTCACGATCAGCACGCCGGCGGTACCAGACAGGCAGCCCGTGTGCAGGTCGAGCAGGACGCGTTCGAGCGACCCGCGTCCTGCTACCGCGAGTCAAACCTGAAGACAAGCTGCGGATGCGGCCGGTAATTGATGCCAACGTTGGCCTGGTCGAACGTCTCGAAACAGATAAACATCGCGCGTCCGGGCGCGCCACTGGTCACAGTGAACGGGATTTCGCGCTGATGCCGGCCGTGCGGGCGTGGCTCAAGACTCATCGCGGGCGGGTGGCGCGCGGTCGCGTGGGGGAAACTGCCGCGCGTGGGCCGGTACGCTGGTGAGCGTGATGCGGGTTGTCCGGCCGGTCGGGCGGTGTCGAGGTCGCCGGGCAACCGCGCGGGTCAGCGGTCGTCGCGGTTCCGTGGTGCAGGTCGCGACCCCGGGATCGTGCCACCCGGCGCGTTCAGGCGGTTACGCGCGCGGCCATTGCCGGTTGTGTTCCATGTCCCAGCGGAACTCGAACATCTCCTTCGGATCCGCACTCACTGTCGTTGCATTCGGATCGCTGACAGCGTGGTTGAACGTCTCGTAGCGGATCCTGCCGAACTGCAGGGACACGGTTTCCGTAAATGCATTGTCCTCGGCCCCACCTTCGGTGCGGATATCCGTGACGCGCACGTCTTCCATCGCCAGTGATACATATTGCTGCGCCTTCTCGCGCTTCCCGACCTGCGGTATCGCGCTGAGTTCGGCCGATCGGATCAACGTTTGCTCGACGAACAACCGCAGCAGGGCAGGGCTCTCGGGGCCGATGTGTTTCACTACCGTCAGCCGGTTCATGCCGGCGCAGGGCCCTGCATCGTTCGCCGCGCCGGGCGCGAGCGCCCAGTGCCACGACAGCAAATCGGCCCAGCCCTTGTGCTGGTAATTGCGCGTCCCGCCGACGACGCCGTCGAGTTTCAGGAATATTTCGAGCGACATGGTGTGTCCTTTCGTGATGATGGTCCGGTTCCCGGGTGGAGGTCCGGGGCGCGGGGGGGGAAGCGGTGGCGAAAACCGTGCGGAAAATCGCCGCGTTGATGCGGACGACGGATGGCAATGATGCAGGCAGGCGTTGAACGCACCGGCAGCATAGTCAATCGCTGCCGCCACGTATAGCGAAGTTTCAGCGCGCGACCCACCGTTGCGCGCCGGGCGCCGGCGACGCGGGCGCCGGCGACGCGGGCGCCATCAGCGACGCGTCAGTACGAAGCGGGCGTTGAGCGGCTGCGTCGGCCGGTTGTTGCTGTAGTACACCCGATCGATCGCTTCGATCTGCTCGCGTGTCATGTGCAGCGGCTGTTTCAGCACGAACCAGCGTACGCCTTCGGTCGCCGGCGGCGTCGTCAGTGAGCCATCGTAGGTGAAGTAGTCGAGTGAGGCGGGCAGAAAATCGCGCACGTCGAGCGCGGTCGCCGGGTCGACGATTTCATCGCCGGGGTGCGCGATCGCTTCACGGGTCAGCAATTCCGCGACTTCGGGATGCTCGACCGCGCCTTCGAAAAACAGCACCGCGACGACGGCAAGATGACCCTCGCCGTCGCTGTGCACGAAATGCAGTTCGACCTCGGCATGTTCGCCGTCGATCGTATGTTCGCTCGGCGCGTGGAAATGAAATTGCAGCAACTCGTAACGCTGCGAGCCGAACTGCAGCGACGCGGCCCGGGGACACACCGCTTCCACGGTATGACCATTGTTCAACAGGTGCAGCGGCTGCGCGTGCGGTTCGATTTCGAGCGGCGGCAGGTCCGCGCCGATGATGTCCGTGGTCACGATGTTCACCGGCGACTGCGAACCGCCGACGCGCGCGAGCACATATTCCGGGCTCAATTCGCCCCAGTGGTCCGGACCGCGCGCCGTCGAGTAATCCCAACCCGGTGTGCTTGCGGCATGTTTATCGGTGCCGGCATGGGGTTCCGTGGCCGTAACCGTCGCGACAGGGACGACGAGAACGACCACGGCCAGCAGCAAGCAAGACAGTCGCACGTTGATTCTCCTCATCGGGTTTTGGCCCACAGCATAAATCGCGACCGCGCGAACCGTCAGATTCGAGGCGCGGCGCCCCGTGATTGTTGCGCCGATCGGGCCACTGTGTCGCAGCGGACACCCGCTCATCGCGCTGCACGCAGGCTAAGGTGTCGCCGCGCACAAAGGTTTGATCGCGATCAGTAAACGACAGGTTGTCACAAGCCTGACTCGTTCTGGTGGCTTCGAATCACCGCTGCTGTCGGATCCGGCCAAGCCGCGGCGTCACACAGGATCGCGATTTCGCGCAATTATGCGCATCCTGCGGACGCGTTGTGCCGCAATGCAGCCCGTCTGCTGCGGTGTTGTCACACGCCGCAGCCAGCCAGCCAGCAGCGGTTCTTCCAGACGGGCAAGAGCCGGGATGAGGCATTCGGGCTGCACCCCCGAAATCCCGATTGGGCGGATCCCGATGCCATCATCGATGTATCGTTTTCAGGACTTCGGACGTCTAAACAATTGAAGCGGAAACAAGCGTGGATTTCCAGCTCACAGATTCAACGAACGGGAGAGAGATGTTATGAGCGAACTTAGCTTACGCGACCGTGAATTAGTGGCTCTCGGGGCGGCGCTCGCCGCGAACTGCATTCCTTGTGTGGAATTCCATATACCCAAAGCGCGCGAGGCGGGGATCTCGGATGCCGAACTGAGTGAGGCGCTGGCTCTGGCCGACAAAGTGCGCCAGGTTCCGGCGAAAAAGGTGCTCGAGGTCGCGGATCGCTTGATGCAAGGCGAGCATGCACAGACAGGTTCGGTACCGGGACGATGTACGGAAATGACGGGAGCGACGGATAAGAATCCATCGTGCTGCTGACGCTGCCGTTGTCCGCCGGATTCTGATGGGGAGGCACAAATGAGCCGCGAAGAAATCGTGCAAACGGCGCTTGAGGAATTGGCCGCACCGGTCACCGGCTACCTCCGTCGCTATTGCGGCGATGATCAATTAGCGCAGGATCTTGCACAGGAAACACTGATTCGTGTTGCACGGTCACTTCCCGGGTTTAACGGGCGTTCGAGCCTGAAGACCTGGGCGTTTTCGATTGCCAACCGCGTGGCGAGCGACCACTATCGACGAAGCGCGCGCTCGGTGCCACAAGTCAGTCTCGACGATGACATGGAGTTCGTCGATGAGGCTCCCGGGACTGAACAGCGCATCATTATTGACGAGATGAACGCGTGTGTCCGCGAGGTTATCGACACCTTGCCTGAAGCCTGTCGCGTGGCACTGATTCTGCGCGATCTTGAAGGATTGACCGTCGCTGAAGTCGCGGAGGTAAGTGACTGTTCGATCGCTACGGCCAAAATCCGTATCCATCGGGCACGCAGACGATTGGAGGAGGCGCTGGGCAAGACGTGTGAATTCTATTCGGATGCCGACGACGTACTTCGTTGCGATCGCAAGTAACGCTGTGTGGCAAAACGGCCGGTGATCAGGCGCGATAACACCCGTGAAACGCCGACAGGCCGGCCATGTATCGCACGGCGGGTATGCCGGCTGGCGGCGCCGTATTCAGCGAGGGGTCAGCGCGGCAGGAAACGGACCGGGCAGGTTTCCAGCCCGTAATTCAGCAGTCCGCCGGTCTGCCGTTGGCGCACCCCGGCGGCTTCAATGCCCCGGTACCGATCGAGCAATCCGTTCAACATGATTCTCGCCTCATTGCGCGCAACACCTGCGCCCATGCAGTGATGGATGCCGTGGCTGAACGTCAGTTGGCGGTTCAGGTTCGGTCGCCCGAGGATGAAGCGATCCGGTTCGTCCCACATTGCCGGGTCGCGGTTCGCCGAGGCAAAGAATATGGCTACCCAGTCGCCGGCCTTTATGTGCGCGCCGCCGAGTTCAGTGTCCTCGACGCATTCGCGATGCAGACGCTGGATCGGTCCGTCGCGGCGGATGCTTTCGTCGATGAACGGGCGTACGAGCGAGCGGTCGGCCGCGAGTTCGTCGAAGAAGTGTGGTTCTTCCACGAGTACATCGACGAGGTTGCCGAGCAGGTAGCCGGTGGTTTCCGCGCCGGCGACGACGAGCGTGACGCAAAAGCGCACGACTTCCTCGCGGGTCAGTTTCTGCCCCTCGGACTCGGCGCGGATAAACGCCGTCATCAGGTCGTCCGGCGCATCCACGCCGCGCCCGATGTCCGCGTAACGCTCCGTCACGGCGGCTTCGTAGTAGTTCCATAGATCGATATTGCATTGCCGGCGCTCGGCCGGCGTGAATTCCGAGGTCACCATGAACGCGTTTGCCCAGCGCCGCAGCTGCACGTAATCGCGCTCCGGCGTCCCGATCAATTTCGTCATCACGAGCGCGGGTAAATCCGGCGCAAGGCTCTGCATGAAATCCGTTTCGCGGTCGCCTGTCTCTTCGAGCAGCCGCTGCACCACGGCTTCCATCCACGGGGTGATGTCCGCTTCCACCCGCCGCGGCGCGAATGCCTTCTGCGCGATTGCGCGCAACACGGTGTGGCGCGGCGGATCATGGTTTACGAGCATGAGGGTCGGCGCCTCGGATGCCTCCTGCATGCGGTCGCGCGATGAAAACGTAGCGTGGTTGCGGCATACCTCGACCACATCCGCGTGCTTTAGAACAACCCACGCGGGATAGGGTTGATCCACGCCGGGGACGGTACCGGGCGGGTAATCCTCGAGTCCGAATGCGATCGGTCGCTCGCGCAATAACGCGTAGTACGGATACGGATTCGCGATCACATCCGGGGAATAGAGGTCTTTCACCGTGAAGTCTGCGGCAATCGACACCTCGTTGTTTGCGGCCATAACGGTCCTCCCTGGCGACGCGGACGCGCCGAATAGGCGATGGGGAAATTATTGCCGAAAAGATATTATGTCGCAAAGACATTATTTCAAAATGCAAGCATGCGACTGATAATGTTGCATTGCGCTTAGCGACCGCTACGCTAGGGTCTCGCCGACGGTAGCCGGCCGTAGCCCGGACCCGTGGGTGCGCTTATTCCCGCATCTGTTCAGGAACGTAATTGAAGAAGAATCCCAAACAACTCGCGAAGAAGGCGGCGGCCAACGCCTCCTATCTCGAGCTTTTTTTCCCCATCCATTACATCGTTGGCATCACGATCGAGGATGTTCTGCGTAGCGGTATGCTCACCCGGCAGCAAACCTGCATTCTGTGGCTGATCCGGGCGCAGGGCGACGGCGGACGCTCGATGCGCCGCAAGGAGATCGAGCGCTCGCTCGCGGCCTGGTTCGAAATCACGAGTTCGGCGGTCTCCAAGGCCTTGCGTGGTCTCGCGCGCGAGCCGCTGAAAATGATCACGATCAGCGAAGACCCCGATTCTGGCCGCGAAAAACTCGTACATCTGACAGCCCACGGCGAGCGCTTCCTGGAACGCGCAATCGATAACGGTAACGCGCTGATGCAGTGGATGACGGACCAGTTGAGCCCGGAGGAGATCGACAGCGGCATTCATTTCCTGACCCGGGTGAGCGAGATATTCGCGCAGCTGCCGCCATCCGGTGGCGGTCTTGTCGATCGGATCCCGGGGATCAAACCCGCTCGCCCCGGCCCGGTAAAGAAGGACACGGGCTGAAGCCCGCGTTGCGCGGCGGTGATCCGCTGCATGGCAGCGAGGTGGCGGGACAAGCGCACGTGTGACTCAGTACACTGATCGGATTTGCAATCCGGATTTCCCCAGATGCTGTATTTCGAAGATATCGCGGTCGGCGCAAAAGCAAGTTTTGGCGCCTACGAAGTAACGCGCGAGGAAGTGCTCGCGTTCGCCCGGCAATACGATCCGCAAGCGTTTCACCTCGATGACGCGGCGGCGGCGAAAACCCATTTCGGCCGGTTGTCCGCGAGCGGCTGGCACACCTGCGCGATGACGATGCGCATGCTCGTCGACAGCATGCACGATGAGGAACGCGCGGGGCTCGGCTCGCCCGGGGTCGATGAAATCCGCTGGCGCCATCCCGTCTACCCGGGCGATACGCTACGTGTGCAAACGGAAATCATCGAGAAAACCCCGTCCAGGAGCCGCCCGGAAATGGGTTCCTACAAGACCGCGACGACGGTGTACAACCAGGACGACGTGGTCGTGATGACCCTGAAGTCGATCGGCCTGATCCGGCGCCGGCCGTCGGCTTGAACCGCGACCCTGCCCGGCGATCAGCCCGTACCCGGCACGATTCATGGTCGCGGCCGCTGTGACGGCGGTGCGCGCGGTCAGCGTGATTTGCGTGCTCGCGGCCGCCGCGACGGTGTACTTCGGCGCGACGCTCGGCGTGTCCTTGTGGCGCAGTCGCGCGCTCACGGCAGCGAGCGTCGCCTTCGAAATTACCCCGCCGGCGCCCGCCCACCAACTGCTCGTGGTCGGCGACAGCACGGCCGTCGGGACGGGTGCCGGCGCGCCGGAATCATCCGTCGCGGGCCGTCTCGCAAGTGCATTTCCGGCCCTGCGTATCGACAACCGTGCCGTCAATGGCGCGCGCACCGCCGATGTCTTGCAGCAGTTGCAGCGCGAACCGCGGACGCATTTCGATGCGATCCTGATCCAGACCGGGGGTAACGACATTCTGCGCCTGACGGATCTGCCACGGTTGCGGCGCGTTACCCGGGAACTGTTCGACGCCGCGCACGCGCAATCCGCCCACGTCGTGATGATGAGCACCGGCGATGTCGGTCAGGCGCCCGCGTTCCCGTGGCCGCTCGATGCCTGGTACAGCCGGCGTACGCGGCAAGTGCGCGCGCTGTTCATGGAACTCGCGGCGGCAAACGATATTGATTATGTCGATCTGTTCGATCCGGGCGCGGACAACCCGTTCCGACGCGAACCGCAAAAGTATTACGCGCGTGACGGCCTGCACCCGTCTGCCGCGGGTTATGGCGCGTGGTTCGTGCGCCTGATGGCGAACTCTTCCATCAGCGACGTGCTGGCAGCCGCCGCACGGTAAAGCGTTTTCCCGACGATCGGAAACCGCGAATACGCCTGGAACCGGCAGCCTTTCAGCGTCGCGACTTGCTGATCAAATCCACGAGTTCGCCGAATTTCTGCCGTTGCTCCCGTTCGTCACCCGAGGCGATCGCCGATTCGACACACGTCGCGGCGTGATCCTTGAGCACCGCATCTTCGACGCGGGCGAGCGCGGACTTCACGGCCTGGAGCTGTTGCAGCACATCGATGCAGTAGCGCTCTTCCTCGATCATCCGGCTGATGCCGCGAACCTGCCCCGCAATACGGTTCAGGCGGCGAATGGTGGCGTTGCGTTCGAGTTCCATGGGGACTACCCTGAAGATACTATAGGGGGGTATAGTATCTGCGTATTATCGAAGAACACAAGCCCACGGCACCCGGAAAGGGTCGTCGCAGCCGGTTCTCCGACGCAGCAAGTCACGCCGACCAGGAAAGCAGTGCATGAACGAAACAGCCAACGTGAACCAAGCCGAACCGCAGGAAGCCCGCAAAGACCCGGTGTGCGGCATGATTCCAAAACCCGATACGCCGCATCGCTACAGCCACGACGGTGTCGAATGGCTGTTCTGCTGCGCGCGCTGTCGCGACCGCTTCGCCGCGGAACCGGAATCATTCCTCAACCCGCAAGCGGCCGCGGAAGTGCCACTCGCGGCGAAATACACGTGCCCGATGTGCCCCGGGATCGAGTCGCCGGGCCCCGCGGCATGTCCGAAGTGCGGTATGGCGCTCGAGCCGGAGATGCCGGCGGCGGCGACGAAAACGGAATATACCTGTCCGATGCACCCCGATGTCGTGCGCGACGCTCCGGGCGACTGTCCGCTGTGTGGCATGGCGCTCGAAGCACGCACGATTGTGCTCGAACCCGGTCCCGATCCGGAACTCGTCGACATGACCCGTCGCTTTACCTGGGCCGCCGCGTTCACGCTGCCGATCCTCGTTCTTGCGATGGGTGACATGGTGTTGCCCGGGTCACCCATCCATGCCGCACTGCCCGCGCGTTCCGGGCCATGGATCGAACTGTTGCTCGCGATCCCCGTCTGCCTGTGGGCCGGGTGGCCGTTCTACGTGCGCGCGGTGAATTCCGTGATTCATCGCGCGCTGAACATGTTCACGTTAATCGGACTCGGCGTTACCGTCGCGTTTGCTTACAGCGTCGCGGCGACGATCGTGCCCGCATGGTTCCCGGCATCGTTTCGACTGGCCGATGGTAGTGTTGCCGTGTATTTCGAAGCCGCGGCGGTGATCGTCACGCTGATCCTGCTCGGGCAAGTGCTCGAATTGCGCGCCCGCAGCGCGACGGGTGCGGCCGTGCGCGCCTTGCTCGGTCTTGCGGCAACGTCTGCCCGACGGATTGCGGAAGACGGCAGCGAAGCCGACGTGCCGCTCGAAGCAATTCAGCCTGGTGACCGGTTGCGCGTGCGTCCGGGCGAGAAGATCCCGGTCGACGGGGAGGTCATCGAAGGTCGCTCGTCCGTTGACGAATCCATGATCAGTGGCGAACCGCTGCCAGTGGAAAAAGCGCTCGGGGATCGGCTCGTCGGTGCCACGGTGAACGGTACCGGCGCACTCGTCATGCGCGCCCGGCGCGTCGGTGATGAAACGCTGCTCGCGCAGATCGTCCGCATGGTGGCTGAGGCGCAACGCTCGCGCGCGCCGGTGCAGAAGCTTGCGGACAAGGTGGCCGGGGTATTCGTGCCGCTCGTGATCTCGATCGCCGTCATCGCTTTCGTCGTGTGGGCGACGTTCGGACCGGAACCGCGTTTCGCCTACGCGCTCGTCAATGCCGTCGCCGTGCTGATCATCGCGTGTCCGTGTGCGCTCGGTCTCGCGACCCCGATGTCGATTATGGTCGCGACCGGCCGTGGCGCAACGATGGGCGTACTGTTCCGCAACGCCGAAGCGATCGAACTGCTGCGCGAGGTGGATACGCTCGTGGTCGACAAAACCGGTACGCTCACGCGCGGACGACCGGAAGTAGCCGCCGTGATCACACTCGCGGATGTCGAGGCGGACGAACTGCTCGGACTCGTCGCGGCGCTCGAGCGGTCGAGCGAACATCCGCTCGCGAGCGCAATCGTACGTGCGGCGGAGTCGCGTAACAGCGGTGTTTACGCCGTCAGCGAGTTCGCATCGGAGACCGGCAAGGGGGTCCGTGGCCGGGTTCACAACCACGAAGTCGCGATTGGCAATCGCTCGCTGTGCGCATCGCTCGGGATCGATCCGTCGTCTGCGGATGCGCTCGCCGAGGCCGAGCGCCGCGAGGGACGCACGGTGATGTACTGCATCGTCGATGCCGTCCTCGCCGGGATCATCAGCGTTGCCGATCCGATCAAGCAGTCGACCCCGGCGGCGCTCGCGCGCTTGCGCGATGACGGCCTGCGGGTCGTCATGGTGACCGGCGATGCGCTTGCAACGGCGCTCGCGGTGGCGGCGAAGCTCGGCATCGATGACGTGCGCGCCGACACACCACCCGAGCGCAAGCTCGAAATCGTCCGTGAATTGCAGGCCGCCGGCGCGAACGTCGCCATGGCCGGCGACGGCATCAACGATGCGCCGGCACTTGCCGCCGCGGACGTCGGGATCGCGATGGGCGCGGGTACGGATGTGGCGATGGAAAGCGCGGGGATCACGCTCGTCAAAGGTGATCTGCGCGGTATCGCCGATGCGCGCGCGCTGTCGCGAGCGACGATGCGGAATATTCGCCAGAACCTAGTGTTCGCGTTCGGCTACAACGGGCTCGGTGTCCCAATCGCTGCCGGGGTTTTGTATCCACTGTTCGGTGTCCTGCTGTCGCCGATGATCGCCGCCGCGGCGATGAGCATGAGCAGCGTGTCGGTGATTGGCAACGCGCTCAGGTTGCGCCACAGTCGCCTCGACGGGATGCAGGCGGGGCCGCCGACGGTAAAGGATGCACCGTGATAACCCTGCGGGAACTGCACGATACCCTGCCGCAGCAGGGCCGGGTGGACTGGATCGCCGTGCGCCCGGCGCGTGGGGTCGAAATGCGGGTGGTGCAACAGCTGACCGTCGATCCCGCAACCGGACCGCGTGGTGATCGTTACGCCGGGAACAGCGGCAAGCGGCACCTGTCGCTGCTGCAGTCCGAACATCTGCCGGTGATCGCGAGCGTACTCGGCGTTGCTGCGATCGATCCGGCGCTGCTGCGGCGAAACCTGCTCATCAGCGGCATCAACCTGCTCGCACTGAAACAGAAGATCGTCCGCATCGGCGCCGTTCAAATCGAAGTCACCGGCGCCTGCCACCCGTGCAGTCGCATGGAAACACAGCTTGGCGCCGGCGGTTACAACGCGATGCGCGGACATGGCGGGGTCACGGCGCGGATTCTCGAGGCCGGTACGATCCGTATCGGCGATAGCGTGGCGTTCGTGCGTGGCGCCTGAGTCCGGCACGCGGCGATGCCCGTTGTCGTGGTCGACGGTCCGCGTGTACCGCGATCGCGCGCCGGCTCGTGCACCGTTTCGCGCGCGCCGCATCGCCGAAGAGAAGTGGTAAGTTACGGGTTCCGGCAGAACAACAGGTCGCAGCATTTCCGGCCGTTTACGCAGCGCGCGGTGATTCTGCCCCGGGGGGGAATGCGTAAATGACGCAGCCAGCGATAATCACAAGCGCCTTCGTCGGCGCGCAACCGCGCATTGCGATCGACGTTGCCGGCACGACCGGGCACCTCGTCGTGTTCGTCCACGGGATCGGCGGCAACCGCCGGAACTGGACCGCGCAACTCACCGAGCTCGGCACGCATTACCGCGCCGTGGCGCTCGATATCCGTGGTTATGGCGCCAGCGAGGACTATGCCGGACCCATGCTGATCGACGATATCTGCGCCGATATCGCGCGCGTGATCGAGCATTTCTCCGTGCCCCGGGCGACGATCGTCGGTTTGTCCATGGGCGGCATGATTGCGCAGGAGTTTTACCGGCGATTCAGCGGGCACGTTCAGTCGCTGATCCTGTGCAGTACGAACGCGGGCATCGGCGTCGATTTGTCACCGGCGCAGAAACGCGAGTTCGTCGCGATGCGCAACGGCCCCCTGCTCGAGGGCGGTGAACCGGCGGATTTGATCCCGGCGATGCGCGCGGTGTTGTTTGGTGAAGCGCCGCCCGCCGCCGCGCTCGCCGGGATCGAACAAAGTGTCGGCGCCTTGCGCAAGGCGTCGTACATGAAGGCGATCGAGGCGATGGTCGAATTCGACAGCTCCGATCTGCACGAACGGATCGACGTGCCGACCCTGCTGATCAGCGGCTCGCACGACAAGGTGATCCCGCCCGCGCACATGCAGGCAATGCATCGCACGATCCCGGGCGCCGAACTCGCGGTGCTGGAAGGCGCCGGGCACCTGCTGAATCTCGAACAACCGGACGCGTTCAATCGTGCATTGAGGAATTTCCTGTCGCGCCACGTCGCGGCGTAAAGAGCGCGCGTACCCGACTGCATTGACCGCCTGCGTTCGGCGAACCGCTGCCGCTCTGCCTCAGACCGCTTGCCGGCACCTGATGAAATGCGCGATGGACGGTGTGCCGACTGCCGCACATGCATTAACGGTGTGAAACGGCATAATGTCGCGATGACGTCCACCCCCGATCCTGTTTCCGTATGACCCAACCACTGCTCCGCGTCGGCACGCTGTTGCTGGCGGTCGCCATTCTGCTCACCGGCCACGGGTTACAACTGACCCTGCTGCCGATGCGCGCCGATCTGCTCGGCTGGTCGACGGGTGCTATCGGCCTGACCGGCAGCGCGTATTTTCTCGGCTTCGTCATCGGCTGCCTGCAAATCCCGACGATCGTCTCGACCGTCGCGCATATCCGCACGTTCATGGTAATGGCCGCGATTGCGACGATCGCGCTGCTCGGCACCGGGGTATTCGAAACGGTCGGCGCGTGGATGTTGCTGCGCTTTTGCACCGGCTTCGCGTTCTCCGGTTTGTACATGGTGATCGAGAGCTGGATCGGGGAGACGACACCGAGCGATTACCGCGGCCGCGTGCTCGCGGTCTATGCGATGATTTCGCTGCTGGCGATGGTCGTCGGCCAGACCCTGCTCGGGTTGTCGCATGCCGATGATCCACGCCTGCTGATCGGGGGTGCGATGATACTGGCGCTCGCGATTATCCCGATCGGACTCACCCGGATGCCGGCGCCCCCGGCGATATCGCAACCACGCGTTTCCTTTCGCGTGCTCGCGCGTGCCTCGCGCGTCGCCGTCATCGGCGTCCTGTTCGGTGGTCTCGTTACCGGCGGATTGTGGGCGGTCGGGCCGGTCGTCGGCAGATCCCTCGGACTCGACCCGGCGGGTATCGGGCTGATGATGTCCGCTCCGCTGATCGGCGGGGCGCTCGCGCAGTTTCCGCTCGGCCGCCTTTCTGATCGCACCGATCGCCGTAACGTCATCGCCGGCCTGTTCTGTTTCGGCGCGTTCGTCGGTCTCGCCGGATCGCAGTTCGCCGCGACGAGCCCGACGATCCTCTACGTGGCGATGTTGTTTGTCGGCGCGACGAGTTTTCCGCTGTACGCCCTGTGTGTCGCCACGGCGAGCGACGGCCCGGATCTCTCGATGCTGCAGAGTACGAGCAGCATCCTGATTATGAACAGCATCGGGTCCGTCCTCGGGCCGCTGATTGTCGCGCCGTTCATCGGGCATTATGGCGGCGCCGGCTTTTTCCTGTTCGCGGCCGTTTGCATGGTGCTCGGCGCCGCGTGGTCGGTGTACCGGATCCGGCGCGTGGAACGGCCGAACCAGCATGAACACCGCTTTCAGGCGGTGCCGAAAACCTCCGTCGTGGTGGCGGAACTCATCATGGACGAACCTGTGCCCGCGCCGCACGCGCCCGCCGTTGTCTCGTCGCCAGGTGATGAGGACGCGTATCCCGAGGACGATGATGTCGAGGTGCGCGAACGCGCGTAAGCACGAGGGTGTCCTGCAGTCCGGAGCTTGCGCGCACGGTCGCGTGGCGTCGGGGTCGCGCTGCCGGTGTTGTGATGCGGTCCCCTGCCGGGGTCGCGTGGCCGGGTTTTGCTGCCGGGTCGAGCATCGGGCGACGCTGCGGGAGAAGAAAAAAGTGCGCGGATCCGACGTCGCGGGATGCTGCAAGTCAAGCATTATTTTGCGCCCGCGGATGCGCGCGGTCCGGCGATCCCCGCAAGCCCCTCGCGGCACGGAAAGACCCGTGTCAGGACCGCACTTTTCGCCGCGCTGACCTGCCGTTGTACGTTGCGACTCATTGATCTCCACCGCGATTCACGGCAATCTTCACGGCCCTCCTATGGAAAGCGAGATCTCATGCGTCGACTATTAACAGGCCGGCCGTTCACCGGTGCCCTGATCGGTTGCGTCGTCGCTGTCGTGTTCGTATCGCCACCCGCATTCGCGCTGCAGAAGCAGCGTCTCGGCTGGATCGAATGGGCCTGGCTGCAACCGGGCCACATCAAGGTCAAAACGAAACTCGATACCGGCGCGAAAACGAGCTCGATCCATGCCGTCGGCATCGAAGCGTTTGAACGTAAGGGGGAGACGTGGGTGCGGTTCCGGATCCCGCTGAAGCAACGTCCCGACGATTCCGACCATGGTGCCGATGTCGACGTCGAGCGACCGGTCGTACGCGAAACGCGGATCAAGGAACACGCTCGCGACAGCGTAACGCGCTATGTCGTCGAGATGGATCTGTGCATCGGCGGCATGACGTTCACGACACCGATGACGCTTGCGGACCGGGGCCGGTTCAATTACCCGCTGTTACTCGGGCGCTCCGCTCTGAAGGGGCGCATGGTGATCGATCCGGCCCGCACGTTTACCGCGAGCGAGAGCTGTGAAGTCGCGGTACAGAACTAGGCGAATGGCGTATCCGGAATGAAAAGGCTGCAATCAGCACTGTTTGTAATCACTCTGATCGGTGTCGGTCTCGCGATCATGTACACGAAGGTGACCGTACTCGGGCTGCCCCTGTTGCCGGGCCAGATCCAGCCGGTATGGGCGATCGAGGCGAAAATCGAGTTCGACGGGTTGCGCCGTTCCGCGATCGTCGATTTCGACATACCGGACGAACTCGGCGAATTCGTCCGCCTGAGTGAATATTTCGTGGCCCGGGGTTACGGCCTAAACATCGAAAAGGACAAGCGCGACCGGCGGGCGGAGTGGTCGACGCGCCGGGCGAACGGCCAGCAGCGACTGTACTACCGCATCGAGGTCGTGCCGCGCCAGGCACCACCTGACGTCGTCGATCTCCCGTTACCGAAGCCTCCGGCCGTACCGGCCTACGAGGAACCGCTCGCCTCGGCGATCGACGATTTGCTCGGGGACGTGCGCCAGGAATCGGCGAACGTGTTCACTTTCGTCAGTCAACTGCTCGTCACGCTGAATAACCCGGCGCCCGACAGCAATGCGAAGATTATCCGCGGCAATATCGAACGCGGCGGCGAAATGTGGGTGCAGCGTCTGATCTACGTGCTGGCCGGTGCCCGGATCACGGCGCGCATGGTGCGCGGCGTGGTGGTCGAGGACGGCACCTCGCATCAGGCGCTCACGCCCTGGCTCGAGGTGCACAACGGCAAGCAGTGGGAGGGCTTCGATCCGCTTTCGGGCGACAAGGGTTTTCCGGACAATTTCGTACGCTGGTCCGAGGGTGATACACCGCTCGTGCAGATCGAGAACGGTCGCAACGAACACGTCTCGTTCGCCGTGTCGAGCTACGGGCAGTCGCTCGCGAGCGTGGCGCGCGAACGCGCTGAGGCGAACGACTCCTGGTTGTCGAACACGTTTCTGTTCAACCTCCCGGTAGCGACGCAGAACGTCTACCGTATCCTCCTCATGGTGCCGATCGGCGCGCTCATCGTCGCCCTGATGCGCAGTGTCGTCGGGATCCCGACGGTCGGTACATTCATGCCGATACTCGTCGCGATCGCGTTTCGCGAAACGGAGTTGCTCTGGGGTATCGTACTGTTCGTCATGATTACGACCGCCGGGCTGTCCCTGCGCTTCTACCTCGAGCGGCTGCAACTGCTGCTCGTTCCGCGGCTATGCGCCGTGCTCGTACTCGTCGTATTGCTGATGCTCATGATCAGCCTCGTCAGTGCCGCGCTCGGGCTCGATCGCGGATTCTCGATCGCGTTGTTTCCGATCGTGATCCTGACCATGGTGATCGAGCATATGTCCGTCGTGTGGGAGGAGTCGGGGCCGGGAACCGCGGTCAAGGAAGGCGTGGGTACGCTGCTTGTCGCGACGCTTGGATACCTCGTGATGACGGAAGCGCACCTGACGCACCTCGTATTCCTGTTCCCGGAAATCCTGCTCATTTTGCTCGCCATGTTCGTGCTGCTGGGTCGTTACACCGGCTACCGGCTCGTCGAGCTGATGCGCTTCAAAGACATCGTGGAGAACCCGGCCGGCAATGTTCGCGCGGATTAGAAAGCTGCGTGAAGCCGGTGTCATCGGCATCAACATGCGCAACCGCGGTTACGTCATGGCGCGTAATCCCCGGCGCCTGTATTCGCTCGTCGACGACAAGGTGCAGACGAAGCGGCTCGCGATAGCTGCCGGTATTGCCGTTCCGGAATTGTTCGGCCTCGTCAGTTCGGTGCACGCCGCGCGCGATTTCGAACAGTGTGTAGAAGGGCAGCAGGACTTCGTGATCAAACCGGCGCACGGCAGTGGCGGCAAAGGTATCCTCGTGGTCGTCGGCCGCCGGCGTGACACGTACATCAAGGGCGACGGGACCTTGCTGAGCAAGGAGGAAATCATCCACCACATCGAGAACGTACTCGGTGGGGTGTACAGCCTCGGCGGTCACCCCGATCAGGCGATCATCGAGTATCGCGTGCGTTTCGACCCCGTGTTCGAGTCGGTCAGTTACCGCGGCGTACCGGACATCCGCGTACTCGTCTATCGCGGCGTACCGGCCATGGCCATGTTGCGACTGCCGACCCGACGTTCCGACGGCCGCGCGAACCTGCACCAGGGTGCGGTCGGCGTCGGGGTCAACCTGGCCACCGGCGACACGACGCTCGCGGTATTCAACGACAAGCGAATCCTCGAGCATCCGGATTTCGGTACCCCGCTGGCCGGCCTCACGATTCCGCACTGGGACGACCTCGTCGTGCTGGCGGCGCGCTGCCAGGAACTTGCGCCGCTCGGTTATCTCGGGGTCGACATGGTGCTCGATGCGGAACTCGGGCCGCTCGTGCTGGAACTGAATGCGCGTCCCGGGCTCGGGATCCAGATCGCGAACGGCCGCGGTCTGCGCGGGATCTTCGACGCGATCGATCGCGCGGCCCCGTTACCCGCGGAGGCGTCGCAGCGCGCGAGCCTGGCCCGCGACATCGCGCTGGGCAACGCGTCAACGGCGTGATAGCAAGGCACGCAGCGTTCGGGCATTTCATGCATGCGAGCGTCATGGCCACCGTGCTCGCTGCGCTGGTCGCACCCGGGGTGGCGTTTGCCGCGGTGACGTCGGCCGGCGAACCCGCGTCGCCGGCCGCTGTTGTCGCAACACCGCGAGCCGGGATTCCGGCCGCCGACGCACCGATGGCAGCAGCGGCAACGGCGTCAGTGCCGGAAGCAACGGACGCAACGGAAGCAACGGACGCAACGGACGCAACGGACGCAACGGACGCAACGGACGCAACGGACGCAACGGACGCAA
>MRWG01000384.1_pt1 | contig 58873 bp, 53 predicted proteins | sample 1013341 | NCBI WGS metagenome assembly MRWG01 (sample SAMN06117577, study PRJNA244670) | biofilm metagenome | biome: Water; feature: Cathode Biofilm; material: Biofilm; isolation source: microbial consortium enriched at the cathode of a solar microbial fuel cell | place: USA: District of Columbia ...
CTATGCGCGCGACGAGGAGGGCTATCCGGGTCTCGTCGTGCACGGGCCGCTGCAGGCGACGCTGATGCTGCATCTCGGCGCGCGGCTCGCCGGCCGTTCGCCGCGCAGCTTTTCTTATCGCGGCCTGTCGCCGCTCTTCCACGGCGGTCCGTTCACCGTCAACGCGGTCCGTTCCGGCGATGGGCTTGACCTTTGGTGCGCCGATGGCCAGGCGGCCAGGACGATGAGCGCCACACTGGTTTTCTGAAGCGCGCCGGCGGGCCGGCTTGGCCAGAGACCGCCGCCTTCCAACACCTTCGTCTCCGACAGAACCCCGCCAAAACCCGGGGTCGCGTGACGCACCGGCTTTGACAGCCTTGCGAACGGGGTCGCCGGCAACGATCGGGCCGTGGCCGCAAGACGACCGGCCGCCCGCTACCGTCGCTGCAATAGTGGTCGTGGATTGCCGCTTGCGGCAGAAATTCAAATGATATAATGATATACCTACATGCCATATAGGCGGCGCATCGGGAGGGTGTGATGGACAGGTTGGATGAGCCGGCGGGCAGTGTCCGTGGCGACAAGCCGCGTCCGGTCCGTCAGCTCCACGACGCCTCCCGTGTTCCGCTCTACCACCAGCTTTTCGTGATCCTGCGCAGCCGCATCTATGGTGGGGGCCTGTCGGCCGGCGATCTCGTGCCGAGCGAGCAGGAACTGTGCCAGGAGTTCTGCGTCTCGCGCATCACCGCCAAGCGCGCGCTCAACGAGCTTGCCGATGCCGGCTTGGTCGTGCGCGAGCGGGGCAGGGGCACGCGCGTCGTCGCGCAGCCGCCGGCCCCTGCGGTGATGGCGTCGATTGAGGGCTGGCTGGAAAACGTTTCCTTGATGGGCATCGCCACCACCGCGCGGGTGCTGGAATTCGGCTATGTGGCCGCATCCGCCGATATCGCGTCGGCACTGAAGGTGGCCCCCGGCGACGAGGTGCAGCGCGCCGTGCGCGTGCGCAGCCTCGACGGCGAGCCGATGTCCTTTCTGGTCACCTATGTGCCGAGCCGGGTCGGGCGCCGATACGAGCGCGAGGACCTGGAAGCCCGGCCACTGCTGCATCTTCTCGAAAAGGCAGGTGTCGAGGTCGCCTCCGCCCGCCAGACCGTTTCGGCCACGCTCGCCGATGCCGACGTCGCTGCCGCGCTTGGCATTCATGCCGGTGCGCCGCTGATCGAGGTCAGGCGCGTGGTGCGCGATAGCAAGGACCGGCCGGTGGAATATATCCGTGTGGTCTACCGGCCCGATCTCTACCGCTTCGAAATGTCCATGCGCCGGGTCCGCGCCAAGGACGGAGCGCATTGGGCGGCAATGCCGTCATCGCCGATTCCGGCCGGCGATGAGGAGGACAAGGGACCCTCGGGGAATCCAGGCCGGGTGACGACAGGAGGATAGTCATGAAGACCAAGACGACCGACAGGCTCGTTCGACCGCAATCCGGCATTGCACGACGCGACTTTCTGGCCGGCGCTGCCGCGCTCGGCGTGGCCTCTGCGGGCTTTCCGGCCGTGTTGCGGGCGCAAAGCGATACCGTCAAGATCGGGTTGATCCATCCGGTGACCGGGTTCATTTCCTTTTCCGGCAGCCAGTGCCGTACCGGCGCGCAGATGGCGATCGACGACATCAACGCCGCCGGCGGCATCAAGTCGATAGGCGGGGCAATGCTGGAGGCCGTGCTGGGCGACAGCCAGGGCAAGCCCGAAATTGGCGCGCAGGAAGTCAGCAAGATGGTCGAAGCCGGTGTTGCCGGTTTCGTCGCAGGCTATTCCTCCGCCATCTCGCTGGCCACGTCCCAGGAGGCGGCCAAATCGAACACGCCGCACGTGGTCGATGTCGGCGTCTCCGACCAGATCACCAGCCGCGGTCTGGCCAACACGTTCCGCTTTTCGCCCGGCTACGGCAAGGTGGCCGAGGTCGCGGTCTCCAATCTCGACACCATCAACAAGGCCGCCGGCTCGCCCGCCAAGAGCGCGATGATCGTGCACGAGGAATCGCTGTTCGGGACCGGCACCGCCAACTTGTTGAGCGAGAAGCTGCCGGCAATCGGCATCGAGGTTCTGGACGTCATCAAGCACGCCAACCCGACGCGCGACTTCACCAATATCGCCCTTCAGATCAAGTCGAAGCAGCCGGACCTGATCGTTCCGGCCAATTATTACAACGAATATGTGCTGCTTGCGCGCACGCTGCAGCAGCAGAAGGTCGAAGCCAAGGGCATCTATTCGGTGCTCGGCGGCGCGGCATCCAGCTACCAGTTCGTCAACGAGTATCCGCAGGCCGCCGAGCAGATCATGGACTGCAATCACTGGTTCGACCCGAAATCGGATGTCGCCATGGAGCGCAAGAAGGCGGCCGAGGCCAAGGGCGTGATCTACACCTACGAAGTGTTCCTGGCCTACAACGCCGTCGCCTTCCTGGCCGACGCCATCGAGCGCGCCGGCTCGACCGACAAGGACGCCGTGATCGCGGCGCTGGCCGGCTCGACCTGGGACAAGCACGGCATGCCCTACGGCCCCACAAAGATGGAAAACGGCCAGAACATGGGCGCCCAGCCGGTCAACACGCAAGTCCAGAACGGCGCCATCGAGGTGATCTTCCCCAAGGAGTTCGCTTCCGCCGAAGCGGTCTTCCCGATGGGCTGATCGCGGTCGCGACACGCTCCGCCGGGCCCCGGCCCGGCGGAGGCAATTGCGGCCCGGAGACCGACATGCCCGATCTCGCCATTATCATCCCCTCGGTTCTCAACGGCATCACCACCGGCGCGCTCTACGCGCTGGTGGCACTCGGCCTGACGCTGATCTACGGTGTGCTGCACATCATCAATTTCGCCCATGGCGCGCTTTTGATGCTCGGCCTCTACGCCGTCTATTATCTCAAGGCGCGCTTCGGCATCGATCCCTACGTGGCGCTGCTGATCGTGCCGCCGGCGATGTTTGCCCTCGGCTATGCGCTGCAGCGCGGCATTGTCGGCCGCGCCAGCCACGGTCGCGACGAGAACATCCTGCTCGTCACGCTCGGTCTGGCGATCGTCATCGAGAACCTGTCGCTGTTTTTCTTCCGCTCCGACACGCGCATCATCGACACGCCCTATTCGTTCGAGACGGTCGATATCCTCGGCGCCTTCCTGCCGTTGCCCAAAGTTGTGGCGTTCGCCGGCGCGATTGTCACCGCGGCGCTTTTGTGGCTGGTCATGGCGCGCACCGATCTCGGCCGGGCCATCCGCGCCGTGGCCAAGGAAAAGAAGGGCGCGGCCCTGGTCGGAATCGACACCGACCACGTCTACGCGATGAGCTACGGGCTCGGCATTGCTTGTCTCGGCGTTGCCGCCTGCCTGCTTCTGCCGAGCTATTACGTCAATCCGCAGGTCGGCCACGGCTTCGTGCTGATCGCGTTCACCATCGTCGTGCTGGGGGGCATGGGATCGTTCGTCGGCGCGCTGATCGGCGGCTTCGTCATCGGCGTGATCGAGGCCATGGGCGGGCTGTTCCTCGGCGAGAGCCTCGGCCAGATCGGCATTTTCGCGATCTTCATCCTGGTGCTGATCTTCCGGCCGACCGGCCTCCTGGGGCACAGGGTCTAGGGATGCGTTCGCTGCTGCTCCTGTTCGCGATCTTCCTCGTCATCGGGGCAGCCCCGGTGCTGATCGCTTCGGAATTCTGGCTCGACGTGGTCATCATGACGCTCTATGCAGCGCTGCTCGGCCAGGCCTGGAACATTCTTGGCGGTTATGGCGGTCAGTTCTCCTTCGGCCATGCCGCCTATTTCGGCACCGGCGCCTACACGGTGGCCGTGCTGCAGGTGCAGTTCGGCGTCAATCCGTGGATCGGGCTTGTTACCGGCGGGCTGGCGGCGGGAGCGGTCGCCGCCTTCATCGGCTTTTCCACTTTCCGCTACGGCCTGCGCGGCTCCTATTTCGCCCTGGTTACGCTCGCTTTCGCCGAGGTGCTGCGCATCCTGTCGAACTCGGTCGACTTCACCGGCGCCGGCGTCGGCATTCTGATCCCGCTGGAGCGCAGCCTCGCCAATCTCCAGTTCGCTTCCAAGACATCCTATTTCTGGCTGATCTGGGCGATGACGCTGGCGGCCTTCCTCGTCGTGTGGTGGATCGGCAATTCGCGGTTTGGCGCCAGGCTGATGGCGGTGCGCGATAATGAAGAGGCCGCCCGCGCGCTCGGCGTCGATGCATTTCGCGTCAAGATGGGCGCGATCGTCCTGTCGGGTGTCTTTTCCGGCCTGGCCGGGGTCTTCTACGCGCAATATCTGCTCTATCTCGACCCGTCGATCGCCTACGGTCCGGCGGTGTCCATTGAAAGCCTGCTGGTGCCGATTATCGGCGGCATGGGCACGCTGTTCGGCCCCTTGCTCGGGGCCGCCGCGATCCACGCCGTCTCCGAGTTCACCAGCGAGATGACCGGCGACGCGCCCGGCATCAGCCTGGCCGTCTATGGCGCGTTGCTGGTCGTCATGGTCACCTTCATGCCGCGCGGCCTGGCCGGCCTCCTCACCCGTCTCGGGGCCTGGCGTCGCGCGCGCCGGGTCGTCGCGGAGCGCCGCCATGCTTGAGGTCGCCGGCATCTCCAAGAATTTCGGCGGCGTTCAGGCTGCCCGCGACGTCGGTTTCACCGTGCCGCAAGGCGTGATCGCCTCGCTGATCGGCCCCAACGGTGCCGGCAAGACGACCCTGTTTGCGATGATCACCGGCTTTCATCGCCCGGACCGGGGTACGGTGCGGTTTTGCGGCGAGGACATCACCGGCCTTTCGCCCGAGGTGATCGCGCGGCGCGGCATGGTGCGCACCTTCCAACTCGTGCAGCCCTTCGCCGGCCAGACAGTGCGCGACAACATCGCCGTCGGCGCCCATCTCCACATCGCGTCCCGAGCCGACGCGCTCGCTTATGCCGGCGCGGTGGCGTGCAAGGTCGGACTTGGCGACCGGCTCGACATCGATGCGGCCGCGCTCACGGTTGCCGGGCGCAAGCGGCTCGAGGTCGCCCGCGCGCTCGCCACCCGGCCGAAGCTGATCCTGCTCGACGAGGTCATGGCCGGGCTCAACCCGTCCGAGATCGAGGCGGTGATCCCGATCATCCGCGCGATCCGCGACGAGGGCGTGACCGTGCTTCTGATCGAGCACGTCATGCAGGCGGTGATGAGCCTGTCGGAACATACCTGGGTGCTCAACCAGGGCGAAATCATTGCCGAGGGCACGGCCTCCAAAGTGGTCGCCGATCCGAGCGTGATCGAAGCCTATCTGGGCAAGGGCATGGCCGAGCGCATGCGCGCCAGGGAGGCTGCCAATGCTTGAAGTGGCGGGCCTGCGTGGCGGCTACGGCGCGGTCGAGGTGCTGCGCGGCGTCGACATCGACATCGCCCGTGGGGAGATCGTCGCGCTGCTCGGCTCCAACGGCGTCGGCAAGACGACCTTCGCCGCGCTTCTGTCCGGGCTTCTGCCCTGCCGCGGCGGCACCATCCGCTTTGCCGGCCACGACATCACCCGGCTCGGTGCGCGGCGCATCGTCGAACTCGGCCTGATCCAGGTGCCGGAAGGCCGGCACATCTTTCCCAATCTCACGGTGCGCGAAAATCTCGAACTTGGTGCCTATCGGCGCGGCAAGCCCAACCGCGCCGCCAACATCGTGCGCGTCGGCGAGACGTTTCCCCGGCTTGCCGAGCGGTTCGCCCAGAAGGCCGGCACCTTGTCGGGCGGCGAGCAGCAGATGCTCGCGATCGGACGCGGCCTGATGGCGGAACCCGAATTGCTGATCCTCGACGAGCCGTCGATTGGCCTGTCGCCGCTTTTGGTGGAGGAGATGTTTTCCCTGATCCGGCAACTCAACCAGGACGGGCTGACGATCCTGCTGGTCGAACAGAACGTCTTGCAGTCGCTGGAGATCGCCGACCGCGCCTTTGTCATGGAAAACGGCGAAATCCGGCTGTCGGGCAGGGCCGCCGCCATGCTCGACGATCCCGAACTGCAACGCTCCTATCTCGGGCTGGTGTGATGGCGCAGACGTTGGCGCAAAAGATCATCGCAAGCGCGGCCGGCCGCGAGACGGTCGCGCCGGGAGAGATCGTCACCGCCGCGGTCGATCTCGCCATGATTCACGATTCGGGCGGCCCGCGCCGGGTCGAGCCGATCCTGCGCGAGCTGGGCGTCGGCCTGTTTGATGCGCAAAAAGTGGTGCTGATATCCGATCATTTCGTGCCTGGCGACACCGACGAGGGCGCGCGCATTCTTGAATTGACCCGGCAGTGGGCGCGCGAGCGCAAGGTCGCCTTCCATGACGGCGAGGGCATCTGCCACGTCGTCCTGCCCGAACGCGGCCATCTCAGGCCCGGCATGTTCGTGGTCGGCGGCGACAGCCATTCGCCGACCGGCGGCGCCTTCGGCGCCTATATGTTCGGGGTCGGCGCGACCGAGATGGCAGGCGTGCTGGCGACCGGCGAGATCTGGCTCAAGGTTCCCGAAACGATCTTGATCGAATGGAAAAACCGGCTCGGGCCCGGGGTCGTCGCCAAGGACATGATGCTGGCGCTGTGCGGACGGCTGGGCATGGATGGCGGTCGCTACCAGGCGGTCGAATATGCCGGCGAGGCGGTCGCGGCGCTGTCGATGCAGGAGCGCATGACCCTGTCCAACATGGCCGCCGAACTCGGCGCCCAGGCGGGGCTGATCGCGCCCGACGCCACGACGGCGGCCTGGCTTGCCGCGCACGGCGGCGAGGCCGGCGACTGGGGCTCGCTCAACACCGACCCCGACGCCGAACTGCTCGAGCATCATGTCTTCGACGCCGCCGCACTCGCCCCGCAAGTGGCCGCGCCGCATTCGCCGGCCAATGCCGGTCCGGTCGGCGCGGCGCCGCCGACGAGCATCGACGTCGCCTATATCGGCGCCTGCACCGGCGCCAAATATGACGATCTCAAAAACGCAGCGACGATCCTGAAAGGCCGGCGCCTGGCCGCCGGCGTCGAACTGATGGTGGCGCCGTCCTCGCGCCGCGACCAGGAGCGCGCGGCCGCCGACGGCATCATGGCCGTGTTCGAAGGCGCCGGCGCGCGCATCCTGCCCAATGCCTGCGGCATCTGCGCCGGCTATGGCGCCGACCGGCTCGGCGAGGACGTCACCTGCATCTCCTCGACGGCGCGCAATTTCCGCGGGCGCATGGGGGCGGCGTCGGCGAAAGTGTGGCTCGGCTCTCCCTATACCGTGGCGGCCGCCGCGGTCGCCGGCCGCATCGTCGACCCGCGCGAGTTTCTGGCCGGCGGAGGGGCGGCATGAGCGGACGCGTCTTCCTGTTCGGCGACGACATCGATACCGACCAGCTCGCGCCGGGCGCCTATATGAAGGGCGGCATCGAGGCGCTGGCCTCCCATTGCCTGGAAACGGCGCGGCCGGATTTCGCAGCCACCGTCCAGCCGGGCGATGTCGTGGTGGCGGGCCGGAATTTTGGCATGGGCTCCTCGCGCGAGCAGGCCGCCGAGGCCTTGAAGCATCTCGGCGTCGCCGGGGTAGTGGCGCGTTCCTTCGCCGGCATTTTTTATCGCAACGCCATCAATCTCGGCCTGCCGGTCCTGGTCGGCGCGGATCTGGAGACGGTCGCCGACGGAGACCGGGGGGCTCTCGACCTGGACAAGAGCGAATTGCGGATTGTCGACCGCGATCTGTCCGTTCGTCTGGAGCCGCTGCCCGACAATCTCAGGTGCATGCTGCGTGACGGCGGCCTGGTGCCGCATCTCAAGAAGCGCTTCGCCGCGGAGCGCGCGCGGGAGACGGGCCGATGAGCCTCAGGAAACGATTGCAGACGCCGCCGATCCTGGTCGCGCCGGGCGTCTACGACGCCCTGTCGGGCCTGATCGCCGAGCAGGCGGGGGCGGAAACCGTCTACCTGTCGGGCGCCTCGATCGCCTATACCCGCTTCGGCCGTCCGGATATCGGGCTGGTCTCGATGAGCGAGGTCGCCGACACGATCGCCGCGCTGCGCGACCGGGTGGGTCTGCCGATCCTGGTCGACGCCGATAACGGCTTCGGCAACGCGCTCAACGTACAGCGCACCGTGCGCGTGTTCGAGCGCATGGGCGCCGGCGCCCTCCAGCTCGAAGATCAGACGATGCCCAAGCGCTGCGGGCATCTCGACGGCAAATCGCTGATTTCGACGGCGGAGATGGTTGGCAAGATCCGCGCCGCCTGCGATGCCCGTGTCAGCGAGGAAACCCTGATCATCGGCCGCACCGATGCGATCGCGGTCGAAGGCTTCGAGGCCGCCCTCGACCGGGCCGAGGCCTATGTCGAGGCCGGCGCCGACATGCTTTTTGTCGAGGCGCCGCAATCGCTGGCGGAGATCGGCGAGATCGTCCAGCGTTTCAAGGGGCGCGTGCCGCTGATGGCCAATATGGTGGAGGGCGGCAAGACCCCGGCGATCGATGCCGCGGGCCTGGAAGCGCTCGGCTACGGCCTGGTCATCTTCCCCGGCGGTGTGGTGCGCGCGGTCGCGGCGACGGCGCGCGACTATTACGCCAATCTGCTCGCCACCGGCTCGAACCAGGGTTTTCGCAACCGGATGTTTGATTTCGCCGGGCTGAACGGGGTGATCGGCACGCCGGAGCTGCTCGCCGAAGGCAAACGTTACGACGCGGAGGAGGATCAATGAGCGGCACCGCGACCGTCGACGCCGTAACGCTGGCGATCCTGAAGGGGCGGCTCGAACAGATCGCCGACGAGATGGACGCGACCCTGTTCCGCTCCGCCTTCAACCCGATCATCGCCGAGGCGCACGACGCCTCGCACGGCATCTACGACGCGGCGACCGGCGAGACGCTGGTCCAAGGCAAGTCCGGCCTGCCGATCTTCGTCGGCGTGATGGCCTTCGCCGTGCAGGCGGTCATCGAGAAGGCCAGGCTCAGGGGCGGCATCCACCAAGGCGATGTCTGGATCTTCAACGATCCCTATGACGGCGGCACCCATCTGTCCGACTTCCGGCTGGTCAAGCCGGTCTTCCGCGACGGCGCAGTGTTCTGCTTCCTCGCTTCGGTCGGCCATTGGCACGATGTCGGCGGCAATGTGCCGGGCAATTACAATCCCGCCGCCACCGAGTGTTTTCAGGAAGGGATGCTGATCCCGCCGGTCAAGCTCTATGATCGCGGCGCGTTTCGCCAGGACGTCGTCGATATCCTGTCGGCCAATTCGCGCCTGCCGATGTCGCTCTACGGTGACCTTAACGGCCAGATCAACGCGCTCGAACTTGGCGAAAAACGCATGCATGCGCTGATCGACGATTATGGCGCGCCGACGATTTCCGCAGCACTTGCGGCCCTGAAGGCGCGCGCGGCCGAGATGATGCGCGCCCAGATCGCCGAATTGCCGGCCGGGACCGTGTCGGCGGAGGATTTTCTCGACAATGACGGCATCGTCGACGAGCCGCTGAAGATCGCGCTCGACCTGACAATCGGCGACGGCCGCATGGTGATGGATTTTTCGCGCTCATCGCCGGCCTGTGCCGGCCCGGTCAACATCTCGCGCGCCACTACGGTGGCGGCTTGTTATGTCGCGCTGAAACATGTTTTCGGCGACGTGCCGGCCAATGCCGGCGTGCTCGAACCGGTCGAGTTCCGCATCGATCCCGGCTCGCTGCTTTCGGTGACGGCGCCGAAGCCGGTCGGCGGCTATACCGAGACCATCCTGCGCTTGATCGACGTTGTCTTCCAGGCGATCGCCAGCATCGCGCCGGGGCCCGCGATGGCCTGCGCCTACGGCACCATCAACGCGCTGTCGCTCGCCGGCCATCGCGAAAACGGCCAGCGCTGGGTGATGTTTTCCTTCTTTGGCGGCGGCCATGGCGCCCATGGCGGCGGCGATGGCCTCAACCACGGCAACGCGCCGATCTCGACCGCCACCATCCCGCCGCTCGAAATCCTCGAGGCGGCCTATCCGGTGCGCTTCACGCAATGGGCGCTGCGCCCGGATTCGGGCGGCCCCGGGCGCCATCGCGGCGGGCTGGGCGCCGTCTACGAGATCGAGCTACTGGAAAAGCAGGCCGATGTGTTCCTGTTCGGCGAACGCGGCCGCTTCGCCCCGCGCGGCGTCGTCGGCGGCGGTGACGCGGCGACCAACCGCTTTACCTACCAGCAGCACGATGGCGAGCAGCGGCCGCAGATGGTCTCCAAGATGGTCGGTGTCCAGCTCGCCCGCGGCCAGCGTCTGCGGCTCGAAACGCCGGGCGGCGGCGGCTACGGTCCGGCCTTTTTACGCCCGGTCGACGAGGTCGCGCGCGATGTGCGGCGCGGTTTCGTCAGCGCCGAACAGGCAGCCGCCAGTTACGGCGTGGCATATTCGGCGGACGGCGCCGTCGACGCCGACGCCACCCGCCAACTGCGCAGCCGGGAGCCCGCCACGTGAATGACAGAGCCTTTATTGTCGGTGTCGATGTCGGCGGCACCTTCACCGATGTTTTCGTGCTCGACGAGACCGCGGGCGCCGTCATCACCACCAAGGTTCCCTCCACGCGCGGCGACCAGTCGCGCGGCTTCGTCCAGGGCATCGCCGAGATCGTCGCCGATTTCGCCGACATTCGCACGCTCATCCACGGCACCACCGTCGGCACCAACGCGCTGTTGGAGCGCAAGGGCGCGCGCACCGGCATCATCACCACCGAGGGGTTTCGCGACGTGATCGAGATGCGCCGGCGCGACCGTCCGACCACCTGGGGCCTGAAGGGCGGCTTCACCCCGGTGGTCGAACGTGGCGACCGGCTCGAGGTCGCCGAGCGGGTGCTGGCCGACGGCTCCGTGTTCACTCCCGTCGCGGAGGACGAAGTGCGCGAACGTGCTCGTGCTCTCGCCGCGGCCGGCTGCGAGGCGGTGTGCGTTTTCTTCATCAACGGCTACGCCAACGACGACAATGAGCGACGCGCCGTCGAAGCGGTGCGCTCGGTCTGGCCCAACGCCTTCGTCACCGCAGCCACCGAGATCCTGCCGGAAATCCGCGAATTCGAGCGCGCCTCCACCGCCACGCTCAACGCCTATCTGCAGCCGGTGGTCTCGTCCTATCTGGAGCGGCTGCAACAGGGGCTGGACGGGCGCGGCTTCGCCGGCGAGCTTCTGATCGTTCAGTCGAACGGCGGGGTGATGTCGGCCGAGACCGCGCGCCGCTATCCCGTGCGCACGGCGCTGTCGGGACCGGCGGCCGGCGTGATCGCGGCAACCGCCATCGCGCGGGCTGCCGGTTTTGCCAACATCATCACCTGCGACATGGGCGGCACCTCCTTCGACGTGTCGTTGGTGGCCGACGGCAAGGCGACGCTTGCCGCCCAGACGGCGATCGATTTCGGCCTGGTGGTGCGCACCCCGATGATCGAGATCACCACGATCGGCGCCGGCGGCGGCTCGATCGCCGGGCTCGACAAGAGCGGCCTGTTGCAGGTCGGTCCCGAATCGGCCGGCTCCGATCCCGGCCCTGTCTGTTACGGTCTCGGCAATAGTCGTCCGACCGTCACCGACGCCAATCTCGTGCTCGGCCGCATCAATCCCGACCGCCCGATCGGCGGCAAGCTGGAACGGCTCGACATCGAGGCCGCGCGTGCGGCGATCGAAGCCCAGATCGCACAGCCGCTCGGACTTTCGGTCGAGGACGCGGCCGAGGCGATCCTGCGGCTTGCCAACGCCAAGATGGCCGGCGCCATCCGCCTGGTCTCGATCGAGAAGGGGCACGATCCGGCCCAGTTCGCGGCCATGCCCTTCGGCGGCGGCGGCGCGTTGCACACCGGCGCGCTGATCAAGGAGGTCGGCCTCGGCTCGGCCCTGGTGCCGCGCTTTCCTGGCGTCACCTCCGCGCTCGGCTGCGTCGTGGCCGATATGCGCCACGACCGGGTCCAGACGGTCAACCGGCTGCTGGACGATATCGACGCCGAAGCGCTCGGCCGCGCGATGCTGGCCGTCGCCGAGGACACCGAGGCTGTGCTGGCGCGCGCCGGCGTTGCCTTCGAGCGCGTCGACCGGGTGTTCGAACTCGACATGCTTTATCTCGGCCAGACCCATTCCGTCGCCGTGCCGATTGCGATCGGTCCGGACGGGCTCGACGCCGAAACGATCGCCGGCGCCTTCGACACTGCCTACCGCGAGGCCTTCGGGCGGCTTCTGGACGGCATCCCCAAACGGATAATGAACCACCGGGTCGCGGTGATCGGCCGGCGGCCGGCGCTCGACATGCAGGTTTTCGCCCCCGTCGACGGCAAGTCGGCCGAACACTGCCGGACCGCGACCCGGCGCGTCTACGCCGACGGCGCCTATCACCAGGCCGGTGTCTACGAGCGGCTCGGCCTCGCCGTCGGCGCGGTGATCGAGGGACCGGCGCTACTGGAACAACCCGATACCACGATCTTCGTCGACCCGGGGCTCGTCGCCGCCGTCGACCGTTTCGGCAATCTGGTGATCACGCCGGGAAAGGGGTGAAAAATGGCGCATGCCGCAATCGATGCCGCGCGCACCGCGCTGGTCATCGTCGATCTGCAAAACGATTTTCTGCATCCCGACGGCGCTTATGCCCGCGGCGGTCAGGCCAATAACGACATCGCCGCCCTGCCGCAACGCGTGTTGCCCGTGGCCGAGGCGCTGCGCGCGCGCGGCGGCTGGATCGTCTCGGCGCATTTTACGCTGGTTCCCGGCAAGCGCGGCGAGCCGTTCATCGCGCCGCATCTCAAGGCGATGCGGCCGTTTCTCGGCAGGGGCGATTTCGCCCCCGGTTCGTGGGGCCACGATCTGATCGATCTCCTCAAACCGGCCGATCTGACGGTGGAAAAAATCGCCTATTCGGCCTTCTACATGACACGGCTCGAGTGGCTGCTGCGCAAGGCCGGCGTCGACACGCTGATCTTTTGCGGCATCGTCACCAATGGCGGCGTCGCCTCCACGGTGCGCGACGCACACGTGCGCGACTTCGCCACCATCGTCGTGTCGGACGGCTGCGCGGCGTTCTCGCGCGACACCCACGAGCGCGCCGTGGCGGATCTCGCCACAGTGGCGCGCATCATGCGCTGCGCCGACGCGCACGACCTTATCGAAGGGGCTTGACGGTGGCGGCGGCCCCCGTCTTGCGCGGCGCGCCCGAACGGGTCGACGCGGCGGCCGATGTCGTGGTGATCGGCGCCGGCGCCTGCGGGCTGATGGCGGCGCTGCGCGCCCGTGCGGCGGGGGCGCAGGTGCTGGTTGTCGAACGCGACGCCACGCCCTCGGGCTCGACCGCGATGTCGTCCGGTTTCGTGCCGGCGCCGGCCACCCGCTTCCAACGCGAGACCGGCGTTGCGGACGACACGCCGGCCCGCTTCGCGGCCGACATCCTGGCCAAGGCGAACGGGCGTTGCGACGCGGAACTGGCGATCCTGGCCGCCGAAACCATCGGCCCGGCGCTGGAATGGCTCGCCGGTCACGCCGGCGTCGACTGGCGGGTTCTCGATGATTTTCTTTACCCCGGTCACAGCCGCCACCGCATGCATTGCGTGGACGAGCGCACCGGGGCCGCGCTGCACGCGCGCCTGCTGGCCGCCGCCGAGACGATGGAGATCCCGATCGCCACCCAGGCGCGCGCCACGCAGCTCTATGCCGAGGCCGAGGACCGGATCACCGCGGTCGGGATCGAGCGGCCGGGCGGCGCACGCGAAGCCCTGGGCTGCGGCGCGCTGGTTCTGGCCTCGAGCGGTTTCGGCGGCGATCCGGAGCTGGTGAAAACCCACATTCCCGAACTTGGCAACGCGCTTTATTACGGCCATGCCGGCAATACCGGAGACGCCGTGCGCTGGGGCGAGGCGCTCGGCGCCGGGCTCGCGCACATGTCCGGCTATCAGGGGCACGGCTCGCTGGCCCATCCGCACGCGATTCTGATTTCCTGGGCGCTGATGATGAAGGGCGCGATCCAGATCAACGGCGATGGCGACCGCTTTGCCGATGAAAGCGGCGGCTATTCCGAGCAGGCGGTCAAGGTGCTCGCCCAGCCGGGCGGTTTTGCCTGGAACGTCTACGACGAAACGGTCCACCGCTTCGGCCTCACCTTTCCCGATTATCGCCAGGCGCATACCGCCGGCGCCGTGCGCACGGCGCCGACCGTCGGTGTGCTCGCCGCCCTGACCGGGCTGCCGCAATTGCGGCTCGCCGCCACGCTGGCGGAGGTGGCGCGGTTTTGCGTCGGTGCGAAGCCCGACCCGCTCGGGCGGGATTTTGCCGGTCTGGCACCGCTCTTGCCACCGTTTTATGCGGTCAGGGTGACCGGCGCGCTGTTTCACACCCAGGGCGGGTTGCGGATCGACGACCGCGCCCGCGTCGTTGACCGGCAGGGCCGGCCGTTTGCCAATCTTTTCGCCGGCGGCGGCGCGGCCTGCGGCGTGTCGGGTCCCGAGGTTTCGGGTTATCTGTCCGGCAACGGGCTCTTGACGGCGATCGCCTTCGGCTTCCTCGCCGGTCACGAGGCGGCGCTCACGGCGCGGGAGCCGGCATAGGCCGGACAATCCGACATCAGCGTGTCAATCGCCGCAGCGAACGGCGGGCAGGATGCAACCGTTCTCGCCGGCGGCGAGCGGCCGAAATCCGCCCCCAGCCATCGGTTCGCGGCGCACTGGAGCTTGGCTTGTGGTCAGAAAGTCCCTGTTTCGGGCCTTCCCAATAACCCCATTAACGTCATTGCGGACAAACGGACTCGATGGCCCGAATGCACGTCGTTAGGCGTTTCCGGAAAATCCGGGCTGCCAAACGGCGAACGCCTGTTGAGGCATATGGAACACGATGAGCTTGCTCGAAAACGATCTCAAGATATTCATGCACTTCAGCAACGAGCACCCGGTGCTCCGGGTCGGGAGGTATGTCGCGAGTTGGGCATTCCGAACAGTCCTCGGTAGCGCGTTTCCTGAAGACATCGAGCGCGTTCAGCCATGCCGGCGGTCGACGCTGCCGTCCGTAATCCGGCGCGCCGCGAAAGCCCGTCTTTGTCTCGCTCTCCCATCCGTCGGTCATTCCGTAACGGATCGCCGACTACCCAGCACCACTGGCTTGGTGCTCCGCAGATGGACCGCTTCCCATGGCACCACGTGGCGGAATCCATCTGGTTCGGAAACCCGGTGATCGCAGCTTGACCGTCCCTGTCGCTCGCCGGGTGTACGAGACGAATGCGCCCACCGATAGGGCCTGCTCCAAGGGTGGGACGGCAGCCGGTCCGAGGTGACCTGTCGCCGCCGATCCGGATGAGAGTATCGTCCGCGCGCCGTTTTCTTCCGGCCTGCTACCGGTCCGATGGTTTTAAGGAACGATATGCTCATTGGCTTCACCCATCGCTGAACCGCGCTGCGGCTGAAGATGATTCCAGGTTCTGCAAGAAGCCCGGTTGCGTCTGCCTCGCACCGCGCGAAGCGGTGGTGTGCCGAAAGCCCAGGCAATGACCCCTCCGGAAAGCGGCAACCCGTCCGACAACTCGCAAGTCGAGCCCGCCATTCCCCACCGCACTCCTGTTCGTGCGGGCAAAATCAGGTTGCAATGGTCACGCAAACATGAAATATGCATAAGCGAATATAGTTCGTAAAAGCGAATTTCTTGCAAGGAGAGGGCGATGAAGAATCCGATGAGCCTCGCGGGGCGCAACATCCTCGTTACCGGGGCTGGACAGGGCATCGGCGCGGCGATCGTTCGCCTGGCGCACGATCTTGGCGCGCAGGTCATTGCGCTCGACATCAAGGAAGAAGGCATCGCCGCGCTCAAGGACGAACTGGGCGAACGCATCGACACGCTGGTTGGCTCGACCGCCGACCCGGATTTCGTCCAATCGGCCGTTGACGAGACGGTTGCGCGTCACGGCGCCTTGCACGGGCTGGTCAACAATGCCGGCATCGTTCGTGCGGCGATGATCGCCAAAATGGATCGCAAGACCTGGCAGGACGTGATCGACGTCAATCTGAGCGGCGTGTTCTACGGCCTGCAGGCAGCGGGGCGGCATATGCTCGATCGCATCGAGAACGGCGACACCTCGCCGGCGTCGATCGTCAACATCTCCTCGGACGCCGGGCGTCGCGGCACCATCGGTCAGATCAATTACGGTGCGGCCAAGTCCGGCGTCATGGGCATGACGATGAGCGCGGCCAGGGAATGGTCGTCGAAGGGCATTCGCATCAACACGGTCTGCTTCGGCGTGGTCGAGACGCCGATGACGGAGGTGATCCGCGGCGAAAAGTTCCGAGACGGGGTGATGGCCCAAATTCCGATGGGCCGCTTTTCCACGCCCGAGGAGGTCAGCCAGCCTGTCTGCTTCCTGCTCTCGGAGGCCGCCAGCTACATCACCGGCCAGCACCTTTCTGTAAACGGTGGTTATACGATCGGCGTCTGACCGGGAGCGCCTTTGCAATAGAATCGGGAGAAGCAGCGACGATGAGTTCTGGTTATGGAGAGCCGAGCGGCTACAGCGACGACCAGCGGTTGATCCGCGAGGGAATTGCCCGCGTCTGCAAGCCCTATGACGACGATTACTGGCTGCAGCGCGATACGGATGGCCGGTTTCCGGACGAATTCTGCGACGCGATCGCCGCGGCCGGCTATCTCGGCATCGCCATGCCGGAAGAGTACGGCGGCTCTGGCATGGGCATAACCGAGGCGGCGACGATGGTGCAGGCCATCACCGAGACCGGCGCGGCGAATGCCGGCTTCGCCGCCATCGCGATCAACATATTCGGGCTCAATCCGGTCGTGGTATTCGGCACCGAGGAGCAGAAGCGGCGCTGGCTGCCGCCGATCGTTTCGCGCAAGGATACGGCCTGCTTCGCCGTGACCGAGCCGAACACCGGCCTCGACACCACCCGGCTGAAAACCCGGGCTGACTGGGACGGCACGCACTGGGTGGTCAACGGCCAGAAGACATGGACGTCGACCGCGCAGAAGGCCACCAAGATGCTGTTGATCGCCCGGACCCGGCCGGAGAGCGAGACCGAGCGGCCGATCGACGGATTGTCGCTTTTTTATACCGATTTCGATCGGAGCCGCATCGAAGTGCGCCCGATCGACAAGATGGGTCGCAAATGCGTCGATTCCAACCAGGTCTATATCGACGGGCTGCGCATTCCGCCCGAGGACCTGATCGGCGAGGAAGGCAAGGGCTTCCGCTATCTGCTTCACGGTCTCAACGCCGAGCGCATCCTCATTTCCGCCTCGCTTGTCGGGATCGGCCGCTGCGCTCTCGATCGGGCGGCGCGTTACGCCAATGACCGCACCGTCTTCGGCCGGCCGATCGGCCAGAACCAGGGCGTCCAGCATCCGCTCGCCGAAAGCTGGGCGGAACTGGAGGCGGCGAGCCTGATGGCGTTCCGCGCCGCGACGCTCTACGACGGCGGGCACGAATGCGGCAAGGAGGCCAACGCGGCCAAATTTCTGGCCGGTGAAGCCGCCTTCAAGGCGTGTACCAATGCGGTCATGACGCATGGCGGCATGGGCTATGCCAAGGAATTCCACGTCGAGCGCTACATGCGCGAAGCGCTGATCCACCGCATCGCCCCGATCCCGCCGCAGCTCATTCTTTGTTACCTGGCCGAAAAGGCGCTCGGTCTCCCGAAATCCTATTGAAGGCAGATCATGGCTAGACAGGCGAAAGCGTATATTGCCGGCGTCTACGAACACCCGACACGCAAGGCGGTCGACAAGACCCTGGCGCAACTCCACGCCGAAGTGGCGCGCGGAGCGCTGGCCGATGCCGGGCTCACCAAGGACGACGTCGACGGCTTCTTCTGCGACGGATCGGTTCCGGGCCTCGGCGGGATGGTCCTTGCCGAATATATGGGGCTCAATCTGTCCCATACCGACACCACCGAGACCGGCGGTTCGTCCTATCTCGTGCATGTCGGACACGCCATGGCGGCGATCGCGGCCGGCAAGTGCAAGGTTGCGCTGATCACGTTGGCCGGGCGTCCGCGCGCCGAGGGTCTGCGCGCGCTCGGCGCGCGCGCCAGAGGCGAGGATTCGCCCGAGCGGGGCTTTGAACTGCCCTATGGTCCGATGGTGACCAACCTCTATGCGATGGCGGCCATGCGGCACATGCACGAGTTCGGCACGACATCGGAGCAGCTGGCCTGGATCAAGGTCGCGGCCAGCCATCACGCCCAGCATAATCCGCATGCAATGCTGCGCGATGTGGTGAGCGTGGAAGACGTGCTGGCATCGCCGATGATCTGCGACCCGCTGCACCGGCTGGATTGCTGCGTGATCTCCGACGGCGGCGGCGCCCTCGTCGTGGTCAGCCCGGAAATCGCCGCCACGCTCGGCGATCGATGTGTCAAGGTGCTGGGGCAGGGCGAGGCGATCAAGCACCTGAACGCCGGGCAGGTCGACCTGACCTATACCGGCGCCGCGCTGTCGGGCCCGGTCGCCTTCGCCGAGGCCGGGCTGAAGCCGGCCGACATGGACTACGTGTCAATCTACGACAGTTTCACCATCACCGTCCTCGAAACGCTCGAGGATCTTGGCTTCTGCGCAAAGGGCAAGGGAGGGGCGTTCGTGTCCGACGGGAACCTCATCTCGGGTGTCGGCAAATTGCCGTTCAACACCGATGGCGGCGGTCTGTGCAACAACCACCCGTCGAATCGCGGCGGCATGACCAAGGTGATCGAGGCCGTGCGTCAGCTTCGTCATGAAGCGCATCCGGCCGTGCAGGTGCCCGATTGCCGGCTGGCACTGGCTCATGGAACCGGCGGGCAGATTTCCCAGCGCACCGGTGCGGCGACCATCATTCTTGGGGGGAACGACGCATGAGCGAACGCATCTATCCTGATCCCGATATCAACCTGGAAAGCGAAGCCTACTGGACCGCCTGCAACGCGGGAAAGCTGCTTCTGAAACGCTGCGCCGATTGCGGCAAGACGCACTATTTTCCGCGTGCGATCTGCCCGCATTGTTTTTCCGACGCAACTGAGTGGTACGAGGCAAGCGGGCGCGGGGTAATCTATTCCTATTCGGTCACGCGCCGGGCCGACCCGCCCTACGCGATCTGTTACGTGCGTCTTGAAGAGGGGGTGACGGTTCTGAGCAATCTCGTGGAGGCGGATTTCGACACGATCAGGGTCGAGATGCCGGTCGAACTGACCTTTGGCCAGTCGGAGGGGGAACAGGCGATCCCGTTGTTTCGCCCCGCCGGAGACGTTGCATGACACGCCCCCTTGACGGAATACGCGTCGTCGACCTGACCAACATGCTGATGGCGCCCTACACGACACAGATTCTCGGCGACATGGGGGCCGACGTCATCAAGGTCGAGGCGCCGGAGGGTGATCCGATTCGCAAGATCGGTCCGCACCGCCATGAAGGCATGGGCCCGATCTTCCTCAACACCAACCGCTCCAAGCGCTCGGTGGTCCTCAACCTGAAGACCGCCGACGGGCTGGCCGCGCTCAAGGCGCTGCTGCGCGAGGCGGATGTTCTGGTCTACAACCGCCGTCCGCAGGTGATGGAACGGCTGGGGCTGAGTTATGAGACGGTGCGGCAGGTCAATCCGCGCATCATCTATGCCGGGCTCTATGGTTACGGGCAGACCGGCCCCTACGCCAAGAAGCCGGCCTTCGACGACCTGATTCAGGGAGCGGTGGCGATTCCATCGCTGGCGCGCATCGCCGCCGGCGGCGGACAACCCGCTTATTCGCCTGCCGCCATTGTCGACCGCTGTGTCGGCCTTTGGGCGGTCGGACAGATCAACGGCGCGCTGCTGCATCAGGCGCGCACCGGCGAAGGCCAGCGCATCGACATGCCGATGTTCGAAATGATGACGACATTCGTGCTCGGCGAGCATTTTGCTGGCCAGACGTTCGACCCGCCGATCGGACCGCCGGGCTATGCCAGGCTGCTGTCGCCCGACCGGCGGCCCTACCCGACCAGGGACGGCTATATCTGCGCGATGATCTATACAGACCGGCACTGGCGGGCCTGGTTCGAGGCGTTGGGTACGCCTGAAAGCTTCGAAACCGATCCGCGCTTCGCCTCCATGACGACGCGGACCGAGAATATCGATTCCATTTATGCCGAACTGGCCGACATTCTGGCGACGCGAACAACGGCCGCATGGGTCGATATCTTTGACAAGGCCGATATCCCGGCAATGCCGCTGGTCACCCCCGACGAACTGATCGCTGACCCGCATCTGGCCGCGGTCGGCTTTTTCCGCGACGTGGAGCACCCGAGCGAGGGGGCGATCCGCGACATGGCGTTTCCCGCCACATGGTCGCGAACCCAGCCCGAACCGCAGCGACTGGCCCCTCGGCTGGGCGAACATTCCATCGAGATCCTGCGCGAGATCGGTTTTGCCCCATCGCGCATCGAAGCCATGCTCCAGGCGGGCGCCACGGCGACCACCGAGCGGCAATAGGAGGAGCGGATGCGCGTGTTACGATCCTGGCTGTTCGTGCCGGCCGACAGTGACCGAAAGCTGGAAAAGGCACGCGCCAACCCTGCCGACGCTCTGATCCTCGATCTCGAGGACGCGGTGGCCGACGACCGCCAGGACATCGCCCGCGACATGGCGCGGACGTTTCTCCAGGACAACCCCGATCGCAGCCGACAGCAATTGTGGGTGCGCATCAATCCGCTCGATCACGCGTTCTCGGCGACCGATCTCGCAGCCGTCATGCCGGGCGCGCCGGACGGGATCGTGCTGCCCAAGGTTGACGGCGGACAGGACATCGACCGCCTTGCTGAACGGCTGGCTGCACTGGAAGCGGCCTTCAGGATCACGGCCGGCAGCACCAAAATACTGTCGGTCGCCACCGAGACGGCCGCCTCGCTGCTGCAGTTCCAGAGCTATCTGGAGGGCGTCAGCGACAGGCTGGCCGCGCTGACCTGGGGCGGCGAGGACCTTGCCGCGGCGCTTGGCGCGTCCAGCAATCGCGACCCACGCAGCGGCGAATACGATCATGTCTACGAGTTTGCCCGGGCGATGTGCCTGGCCGCCTCGCGCGCCATCGACGCTCAGCCGGTGGGCTGCGTGGTGGTTGATTTCCGCGACCTGGAGGCGTTGCGCATCGACTGCGAGAAGGATCGTCAGGCGGGCTTCGTCGGCAAGATCGCCATCCATCCCGCCCAAAGCGCGGTGATCAATGCCGCCTTCACGCCCACCGCCGCCGAAGTCGACTGGGCGCACAGGGTGGTCGATGTGTTCAGCCGCAACCCGGGTCTCGGTACGGTCGGGCTTGAGGGCAAGATGCTCGACATGCCCCACCTCAAGCAGGCGCGCAACCTGCTCGCGCTGTACGAGCAGATCAAGATGGCGGAGCAATAGCGATGGCTGGAGTACTGGACGGTGTGCGCGTGGTCGACCTGTCGACGGTGATTCTCGGCCCCTGGGCCACGCAGCAACTGGGTGACATGGGCGCTGACGTGATCAAGGTGGAGACGCCGAGCGGCGACACGACCCGGGAGATCGGCGAGGCGCGCAATCCGGGCATGGCCTCGTTTTTTCTGGGCACCAACCGCAACAAGCGCTCGGTGGTCATCGACATCCGCAGGCCGCAGGGGCGCGAGGCGTTGTTCCGGCTGGTGGGAACGGCCGATGTTCTGGTCCACAATATGCGCCCGAGCATCGCCGCCAAGCTCGGCATGGACGAGACGGCGTTCGCCACGGCCTATCCGCGCCTGATCTTCGTCAAGACCTATGGTTTCCGCGGCGACGGGCCGCTGGCCAATAAGCCGGCCTATGACGACGTGATCCAGGCGGCGAGCGGCATCGCCGACCTGCAGCGGGTGACGTCGGAAGGCGGAGAGCCGCGTTACGTTCCCTCGATCATGGCCGACAAGATCAGCTCGTTTTACGTCGTCTCGGCGGTGCTGGGAGCGCTGTTTCATCGCGAGCGGACCGGCGAGGGCCAGGTGATCGAGGTTCCCATGTTCGAATCGCTGGTTGATTTCCTCATGGTCGAGCACGTCAACGGCGCCGCCTTCGACCCGCCGCTGGGGCCGATGGGGTATGCCCGGCTGTTAAACAAGATGCGCCGGCCCTATCGCACCAAGGACGGCTTTATGGCGGTGCTACCCTATTCGACCCAGAATTGGCAGGACATGTTCCGCATCGCGGGCCGAGAAGATCTCAAGGACGATCCTCGTTTCGTCGACCTGGCAACGCGCACCCGCCATTCCGAGGAGATCTACGGGGTCTTGGCAGAGATCGTCGCCAACCGCACGTGCGAAGAGTGGCAGCGCGACCTCGATGCCGCCGCAATCCCCGTGCAGCGGGTCAACAGCAAGGAAGATCTGCTCAACGACGAACAGCTCGCCGCCACAGGCTTCTGGCACTTGGTCGATCACCCGAGCGAAGGGCGCATCCGCATGACCGATCCGCCGGTACGTTTCTCCAAGACTCCGAACGCCATCCACCGGCCGCAGCCGCGGCTCGGCCAGCACAGCCGGGAATTGCTGGCCGAAGCCGGCTATACGCAGGCCGAGATAGACCGGCTGATCGCTGAGGGCGTTTCCGGCGAGCCGGGGTAAGGCGCTCAAATGGGCGGGTGCCGTCGCCACAACAATTCGTGGACATAGACACTGCCCGAGCGTGACGTCTCGGGGGCGGTGCTGAGAGCCAGCGCGTCGCCCTCCATGCGCATGCGGCGCACCAGCGGACGCCCGATCCAGTGCGCAGCCGAGGCGAAGCGCACGAGATGGGTGATCTCGTCGTCGACGACCGTCCAGCTGCCGGCATAGGACAGAAAACTGTCGGTGGTCGGCCCGTTCCGGGAGACGGCGAAATCGGCGCGCATCAGGAAGGCGCTCATTTCCCCGTCCTGACCGTAAAGCAGTTGTCCCATGGCGTCCTCGCCCATCGGGTAGCCGTCGGGCACGCCGTTCTTGAGCGAATGCCAGCGGTGCAGGTGCCAGGTGCCGGTCAGGTCGGTCATCGGTTTCTCCTCAGCTGATGACGAAAAGGACGCCGGTCGCCGCAAGACCGATCCACAAGGTGTAGGGCCCGTTCCAGGACAGGCCGATCCTGACCGGAGGACGGCCGATGCAGCGCGCCATGATGCGGATCGTGGCGCCGAGCGGCGACATTCCGCTTGCCATGCACCAGGCGACGGTGGCGGCTAGGGCGAGCGCCGGCGCCGGCAGGTCGACGCCCGGCAGGTTGACCACGATTTCCAGACAGGCGGCGACCGAAACGATCGGGTTCAGCCCGAACGGCGCGGCGGCCGCCAGAAGCCACAGCATGGGGACCAGAAGCATCGCCCCGGCAAGATGATGATCCCCGATCAGGGCGGCGAGCGCGAGCGTGTCGACCTGGCGCGGCAACAGGACGGCGATGAAACCCGCCGACGTCAGAATGGCCACCTCCGAGCGCAGTGTCGCCAGTTCCGGAAGAACCTGCCTTTGCAGCACGCGCGCCCAGAGCCGCGGCACGGTCACAAGGCCGGCGCCGCGCTTTTGCATGGCCAGCCATGCCAGACCAAAACAGGGTACCACGCACAAAAGGCCTGCGATCGGCCGCAGTCCGGACACCGCCGTGAGACCGGTCGCGACCAAGAGCATGCCGATGGTCAGCATCACCAGCGGCACCAGCTTGGCGAGCGTGGAAGCGAGCGTGTGCGCGAAGGTTCCCGGCGGACGTATCGGATGATCCAGCCGGTCGATCAGCCAGCCGAGTCCCATGAAAGCGATTGCCGTGGCAGCGCCCTGGGCTGCAAGGTCGTGCCATTGGAAGTCGGGGATCGTGGTGACGACGACCTGCACGGTGATGGAGGTCGGCAGCCACAGCGTGCCGGCAGCGAAGCCGCGCACGATGGCGACGCTCATCCGCTGCAGGCGGATCTCTGCGACCCGTGCATCCCTTGCACCTTCGGTTGCCGCGCGCGTCACCGTACCGAGCAAGGTGACGGTGCCGAGATTCATCAGCAGCGCGAAAAAATGGCTGCCGAACGTCAGCATTAGATAGCGGCGCCCGGGCGGCTGCTCGACGAGAACGCGACCGGTCTCCCGCACCATGCGCGATCGTTGTGCGGCTGCCCGCAACAGGTCCATCGACAGGATGAACCATGTGAAGAAGGCGGCGCGGCCGACGGCCTTGACCAGGATATCCCCATCCAGCGTGCCGTTGGCCCAGCTCAGGGCGGCAAGGAGCAGGGCGGCGGCGGCGGTAACCTGTGCCACCAGCGCCATTTTGGAGAATTCCAGCAGCAGCCAGACCAGCATGGCCGTACCGATGAAAGGGGCGAGGGCCGGCTGCGGGGCGATTTCGTTGGACAGGGCATAGGCAAAGATAAACGCCAGGAGCAGCGCGCGCATTGCGCCCGCAATCCGTTGCTGGAAGATCAAGCCGGAGGTCCCTCCATCCGTGCCGCCCGTTCAAGCGCATCGCGAAACTCGGGCGCGGAAGTCGCGATCAATGCACGGGCGCGGGCGGCAAGGTCAAGCCCGCGCAGGTCGGCCAGGCCGTGTTCGGTCACCACAATGTCTACATCATAGCGGGCCGTGGTGACCGTGCGGTCGATCCGGGCAACGATCCGAGACCGCCTTGCCTCGCCACGCCCGGCGGTCGCCGGAAGGGCTATGACGGAGAGCCCGTTCGGCGCAGCTGTCGCGGCCTGCATGAAGTCGGGTTGCCCGCCGATGGCGCCGACATAATGAGGCCCGGCCTGCTCGGCATTGACCTGACCGAAAAGGTCCACTTCCAGCGCGGAATTGATGGCGACCAGATTGTCGAGGGCGCTGAGCGCTCTCGCGCCATGGGTGTAGTCGGCGCCGCACAGCATGAAGCCGGGATTGTCGGCAACATACCTGGTAACCTTGTCACCGCCCAGGACAACGGCCCCCACACCGATACCTGGGAGAAGGGGTTTGCGCGCATTGGTGAGCGCGCCACACGAAGCAAGATCGGCAATGCCGTCGGTCACGAGGCCTGAGTGAAGGCCGAGATCGCGGTGATGGCGCAGCCCGCCCAGTATGGCAGAGGGGATTGCGCCCACTCCGATCTGGAGCGTTGCCCCATCGGGAATGCGAGGAGTGAGCCGGTCGGCGATGGCTTCCTCTGTTGCGCCGGGCAGCGGTGCGGAGAATTCGGGCAGGGGAATCCGGCTTTCGATGGCAACCGCAATTCGGTTGAGGTCCAAAGGGCGGTCCATGCGCACCCATGGCACGGCCGGATTGATCTCAGCAATCACCGCGCGGGCATGTTTCATAGCCACCGGCAGAATATCGCTGCACCAGCCAAGCGAATGAGACCCGTCCGGACCCGGCGGGCTGAGTTGCACCAGGACGATATCCGGCCGGAATCGCGCTGTAGTGATGAGACCGGGAAGTGCGGAATAGCGGCAGGGGAGGAGTTGCAGCCTGCCGGCACGAGCGAGCGCGCGCACGCTGCCCAGCGCGCCGTAGCTCACCGGCGAGATGAAGTCGGTGTGGATTTCCGCGATCCCGTCGCTCAACTGCAGGCCCAGAAGCGCCCGGGTCGGCCCGATCCGGTGGCGGGCTGCGGTGTAGAGATCGACCAGGGCGCGTGGTTCGCCCATCGCCTGGCCCCAGGTGACCAGATCGTCTTCACGAATATGGTCGGCGAGGTCGAGCGCGGCGACGGGGATCGTGGCGAGCGGCATGGTCAGGCCGTTTCCGGCTGTTTGCCGAAAACGCCGGCGCTGTCCAGGTCGGCGATTTCGCTCGCCGCGAGGCCAAGGCGGGTCAGGATCGCGTCCCTGTCCTGGCCGAGGCCCGGTGCGGGACCGGTTTCGGCCACGGTTCTGCCGTCTGCAAAGGCGGGGAACGGCACCACCGGGCCCTGCGGCGTGTCGCGGCAAAGCTTGCGCGCACGCGCCTGCGGCGCAGCGCACGCCTCGGCATTGGTGACGCAGATCGCGGCCGGAACGTCGGCGGGGTCGAACAGGTCGATCCAGTGTTGCGCGGGATGTCGCGCGAACATCGCGTCGAGTTCGGCCATCAGGGCCTCGGCGTTGCGCGCGCGCGCATCTTCCGTGGCAAAACGCCGGTCGCCGAGTGCCGGCGCCACGTCGCGCGTGGCGGCGACCAGATTGTCCCAGAATTTGCGCTCGATCACCGTCAGCGCGAGCTGGCGACCGTCCGCGCACACGAAGAGATCGTTGGCCGGATAAAGATGGTCGACGGTGTCGGCGGGGGCGTCGTGACCAAAACGCAGCAGGCTGGAATAGAGCACGGCTTCGTAGAGGCTGATATCCAGCGTGCGTCCGCGCCCTTCGCGCAATGCTGCCAGTATCGCGATCGCGGCGAACGCGCCTCCGGCGATGTCGGCAATCGGCAGGGCGGCGCGGCCGGGCGGACGGCGCAATTGGCCGCGATAGGCCAGGCTGCCGCCCATCGCCAAATAGGCGAGGTCGTGGCCGGCCTTGGTCGCCGCGGGGCCGGTCTGCCCGAAACCGGACAGCGAGCAGTAGACGAGCGCCGGATTGAAGGCGTGCATCTGGTCGGGGCCAAAGCCCAGCCTGGCGGCCACACCCGGGCGGAACCCTTCGATGACGACGTCGGCGCGTGCGGCCAGGCGAGCAACAATGCCGGAGGCGCCGGGCGCCTTCATGTCCAGGACCATGCTCGACTTTCCCCGATTGGCACCCGCGAACATGGCGCTTTTCATATGGCGGGCATAGTCGCCGCCCGGCGGCTCGATCTTGATGATATCGGCTCCGAGATCGGCAAGGATCAGCGTTGTGAGCGGGCCGGGCAGCAGCATCGAAAAGTCGATGACGGTGAGTCCCTCAAGCGGTTTCCAGCCGGTGTCTGCATTCATGTCTTGCGTCGTCTCCTGTCGTGCTGGCTTGCGCCGGCATTGGCGCGCAGCGCCCGGTTGATGCGATTTTCATCGGTTTTTTGGACGGTGCGATTTTTCCTTGCAATCACAATAGTTCTGATATTAGAAAATAATTCGCAAATACGCAAACATTGATAGGCCGGCCGAATGCCGATTGCCTGTCGCGACGCGGGGGAAGTTTCATGGCCGGTTTGTGGTTTGAAGAGTTCGAAGAAGGGCAAGTTTTCGAGCATGCGCTGTCGCGCACGGTGACCGAGTACGACAACATGCAATTCTGCAACGCGACGCTGAACACCCAGCCGCTGCATATCGATTTTCACTTCGCCGCCGAGACCGAATACGGCCAGCCTCTGGTCAACTCGCTGTTCACGCTCGGCCTTGTTATCGGCATGACGGTGACGGAGACGACGCTGGGGACCACCGTCGGAAACCTAGCGATGACCGACATCAACTTTCCGCGGCCGGTATTTCACGGCGATACGATCAGGACGCGCACGACAATCACATCCAAGCGCGAAAGCAAGTCGCGTCCCAATGACGGTATCGTGGTGTTTTACCATGAAGGCCTCAATCAGCGCGGCGAGGTCGTCGCGACCTGTACGCGCACCGCGCTGATGCGCAAGCGCCCCGCGGCGGCATAGGGAGGGGCACTGTGGATCTGCAATTCAGTCCCGACGACCGGGCGTTTCAAGTCGAAGTCAGACAGTTCCTGGTCGACAATCTGCCCGCCAGTGTTCGCGAACGCTCCGAGCGCGGGCTCCATCCGGCCAAGAACGAGATCGTCGCCTGGCAGAAGAAGCTCTGGCGCAAGGGCTGGATCGCACCGAACTGGCCGAAGGAGTATGGCGGCACCGGCTGGTCGCTGACACGCAAATATATCTACAATCGGGAATATTTCCTTGCCGGTGCGCCGCAGGTGATTCCGTTTGGCATCGGCATGGTCGGACCGGTGATCTACACGTTTGGCTCGCCTGAGCAGAAGGCGCGCTATCTCGACGACATCCTTCAGTCGAACACCTGGTGGTGCCAAGGTTATTCGGAGCCGAATGCGGGCTCCGATCTCGCCAGCCTGAAGACCCGAGCGGTTCGCGACGGCGACCACTATGTGGTGACCGGCCAGAAGATCTGGACCAGTTTCGCCCATCTCGCCGACATGATCTTCTGTCTTGTGCGTACCGATCCGGCCGCCAAGCCGCAGGAAGGCATCAGCTTCCTGCTGATCGACATGCAAAGCCCCGGCATCGAGGTGCGACCGATCATCGGGCTCGACGGTGAGCACACGCTCAACGAGGTGTTCTTCGACGAGGTGCGGGTGCCGGTCGAGAACCGGGTCGGCGAGGAAAACAAGGGCTGGACTTACGCCAAATACCTGCTCGGACACGAGCGTAACATGGTCGCGCGCGTCGCCCGATCGCAATTCCAGCTCAACCGGCTGAAGAGGATCGCGGCCGACCAGGCCTGCGACGGCGGCGACATCCGTCGGCGCATCGCTCAGATCGAAACCGAACTGATGGCGCTTGAGGCGCTGGAGTTGAGATACCTGTCGCAGGAGATCGCCGGCGACATGCCGGGAGCGGGTCCCTCGCTGCTGAAGCTGCGGGGGGCGGAAATCGCCCAGGCAATCAAGACCCTGACCGTCGAGGTGCTCGGCCCTTACGGAGCCGTCTTTTTGACCGACGACGCCGTGCGAGGCCGCAATGACGGGCCGGTCGGGCCGGACTACGCGCACGGTGCGCTAGGCGATCATCTCTATCAGCGGGCGGCCACCATCTACGGCGGCTCCAACGAGATCCAGCGCAATATCATCGCCAAGCAGTTGCTGAGGTAGGTCCATGGATTTCCAACTCTCTGCCGAGCAAGCGATGCTGTGCGAAAGCGTGGAGCGTTTCGTTCAGGATCATTACGACTTTTCCGCACGCCGCGCGCTCGCAGACCAGCCGCGGGGCTATAGCCGGGATCACTGGCGCGTCTTTGCCGAAATGGGTTGGCTGGCTTTGCCGATTGCCGAGAGAAACGGCGGGCTGGGTGGCAGCGTCGTCGACAGCGCTCTTCTGTCCCGGCATTTCGGCAAGGGGCTGGTGCTCGAACCCTTTCTCTCGTCTGTGCTCCTTGGCGCAAGGCTTATCGAGGAGATCGGCACGGAGGACCAGAAGGCGTGGCTCCTTTCCGACAGCGTCAGTGGTGAAGCCGTCATTGCCGTCGCCCATGGAGAACCGGGCTCGCGCCACGATCTACGGCAGGTGTCGTTAAAGGCCGCCCGCGAGGGCGACGGCTACCGGCTGACCGGCAGGAAAACTGTCGTCACCCATGCTGCCAGCGCCGATCAGTTTCTGGTCGTGGCTCGGACGGGAGGAGAAGCCGGCGATCTGGACGGGCTGTCGGTCTTTCTGGTTTCGCCCGACGCGCAGGGATTGCGCCGGCAGGATTTTCACCTCGCCGACGGGCAGCCGGCATCCGACCTGTGGCTGGACGACGTTGCCGGCGTGTTGCTTGGCGCCGCCGAAGGCGCCGCCGCACCTGCGCTCGACAGGGTGTTCGACGAGGTGCTTTGCGCGGTCTGCGGCGATGCCGTGGGGGCGATGGAAGCCGTGCTCACGCTTACCCGCGACTATGTGGGAACCCGCCGTCAGTTCGGTCGCTCCATTGTCGAGAACCAGGTGGTCCAGCACCGTCTGGCCGACATGTTCGGTGCGCTTGAGGAAGCCTCTGCCCTCACCGAGATGACCGCTATGCGGCTTGCGGAAGGCGAGGAAGGAGCCGCCCGAACGCTGGCGGGAACGGCTGCCCGGGTGTTCGCGCTGATGCGATTCGTCGGCGAACAGGGAATACAGCTCCATGGCGGCATCGGCATGACCGACGAGTACCCGGTCGGGCACTACTACAAGCGCCTGCTCACCATCGAGGCGCTGTTCGGCAGCGCGGCGCACCATCTTCAGCGCTTTGCCACGGCACTCTGAAAGGGCGAAAGAGGCATGAACGACGATCTCAAGGCGATCCGCGACGGCGTTCAGGCGGTGTGCGACCATTTCGGTGACGCGTACTGGTTGGCGCGCGACGAGGATGGCGCATTTCCGCACGATTTCCATGCCGCTCTGGCCGAAGGCGGCTGGCTGGGCTTGACCATGCCCACCGAGCACGGCGGCGCCGGGCTGGGGGTCACTGAGGCAGCCATCATGATGCATACAATCGCCGGCGCGGGCGCGATGACAGCGGCCTCCACGGTTCATATCAACATGTTCGGGCCGCATCCGATCGTCGTCTACGGTACGCCCGAACAGAAAGCGCGCTGGATCCCGCCTCTGGTGCGCGGGGAGCACAAGGTCAGTTTCGGCGTTACCGAGCCCAATGCCGGGCTCGATACCACCTCGATCACCACCTTCGCCGAAAGGGTCGAGGGTGGCTGGCGGGTCAACGGCCGCAAGATCTGGAACACGACCGCCCAGGTTGCCGACCGCATCATGTTGCTGGCGCGCACACAAAAGCGCGACCAGGTTGCGCGCAAGACCGACGGCATCTCGCTGTTTTACACCGCCTTCGACCGCGAGCGGATCGAGGTGCGTCGTATCCCCAAGATGGGTCGCAAGGCGGTCGATTCGAACATGATCTTCTTCGACGACCTGTTCATCCCCGAGGACGACCTGATCGGAGAGGAAGGCAGGGGGTTTCATCAGATCCTCGATGCGATGAACCCCGAACGGATACTGATCGGCATCGAGGCTGTTGGCATCGGGCAGGATGCGCTGCGCCGTGCGTCGGGTTATGCGCTGGAGCGCCAGGTCTTCGGCCGTCCGATCGGACAGAACCAGGGAATCCAGCATCCGCTGGCGATTAACTGGATGGAATTGGAGGCCGCCTATCTGACGGCGATGAACGCGGCCGGTCTCTATGACAGCGGCCAACCCTGCGGGGCGGAGGCGAACGCCGCCAAATTTCTCGGAGCACGCGCCGGTTACGACGCGGCGTTGCAAGCCGTTCTGACCCATGGCGGCATGGGATACGCCAAGGAATATCACGTTGAGCGGCTGCTGCGCGAAGTGCTGATCACCCGAATTGCGCCAGTGAGCGAGCAACTGATTGCTTCCTTCATCGGCGAGCGCGTGCTCGGACTGCCGAAATCCTACTGACGGGAGGGCTTGATGAACGTCGACAAGGTTCTGAACTACCATTTCGAAGACATGCAGCCGGCATATACGGAACGCGACGTGATGCTTTACGCGCTTGGCGTCAATGTCGCGCTCGATCCTCTGAACGAAGCGGAGCTGCGCTACGTCTTCGAGGACGGTCTTGTCGCGCTGCCGTCTTACGCAATGGTGTTGGGGCATCCCGGCTTCTGGCTGCGCGATCCCGAACTGGAGATTGACTGGGTCAAGATTCTGCACGCCGAGCAGTTTCTGACCATGGCGCGGCCGCTCCCGCCCAGGGGGCAGGTGGCCGCCTCCTATCGCGTGACAGGGATCACCGACAAGGGACCCGAGAAGGGTTGTATCCTCTACTATGAGAAGACGCTGCGCGAGATCGAGGGCGGCGCGGAGATCGGTCGCGTGACGTCGGGCGTCTTCTGCCGCGGCGACGGCGGCACCGGCAACCACGGCAGCGTTCCGGAGGCGTTGCAGCCGCTTCCTCCAACCGAGCCGGACATGTCGGTGACCCGCAAGGCGGACCCGCGCTCGGCGCTGATCTACCGTTTGAGCGGCGACTACAACCCGATCCATGCCTCGCCGCCGGTGGCCGCCAAGGCCGGCTACGACCGCCCGATCCTGCATGGGCTGTGCACGATGGGTATCGCCGGCCAGCTTCTGTTCGAGGAGATGGCGGGTGGTGAGCCCGCACGGTTCGGCGGCTTTGCCTGCCGGTTCAGCCGTCCGGTTTTCCCTGGTGACACATTGCGTACCGACATCTGGAAGACCGGGGACGGCGCCCGCTTCCGGGTCACGGTCGAAGATCGCAACGAGGTGGTGCTCGACCGTGGGCAGGCCAGCCTCGTCGGCTGAGAAAAAACAGGGAGGACAGCGCCATGGGCGTACTGGACGGAAAAACGATCATCGTGACCGGCGCCGGCCGCGGTGTCGGCAAATATATCGCCCTGATGGCGGCGCGTGAGGGCGCCAATGTGGTCGTTAACGATCTGGGCGCCGGGGTCGGCGACCAGCAGGCCGATGGCGGCCCCGCGGAACAGGTCGTGCAGGAAATCCACTCTGCCGGCGGAAGCGCGGTCGCCGACACGCATTCAGTGGCCGACTGGGACCAGGCCCACGCCATCGTGGAACGAGCGCTCGATACGTTCGGCGGACTGCACGGCGTGGTCAACAATGCGGGCCTCCTGCGCGACGGCATCTTTCACAAGATGAGCCGTGAGGACTGGGAAACCGTGATCCAGGTCCATTTGAACGGGTCGTTTTTCGTCTCACGCGCGGCGGCCCGGCATTTCAAGGAGAACGCCGGCGGCGCGTTCGTGCATATGACGTCGACATCGGGGCTGGTCGGCAATCTCGGCCAGGCGAACTACGCCGCCGCAAAAATGGGCATCGTCGGGCTGTCGCGCTCGATCTCCATCGACATGGCGCGCTTCAACGTGCGGTCGAACTGCATCGCGCCATGGGCATTCACCCGCATGACCGGCTCGATTCCCGAAGACAACCCGCTTTACGCCGAGCGCATGAAGATGCTCGACAAGCTCAGTCACGGGCAGAAAGTGGCGCCGCTGGCCGTGGCGCTGCTGAGCGATGCCGCGCGCACGGTCACCGGCCAGATCGTCGGCGCGCGCGCCAACGAACTCTACCTGTTCAGCCAGCCGCGCCCGGTCCACACCATGCACGACGCCCAGGGATGGACCCCCTCGGCGATCCTGGAAAATGCGCTCCCGGCGATGGCGCGCGCGATGACGGCGGCGGATACTTCACCCAGCTATTTTTGCTGGGATCCGGTCTGAGGAGACGGACATGAGCGACCAACTGCTTGTCGACACTCAGGGCGGCATCACCTTCCTGACGATGAACCGGCCCAAAGCGATGAACGCGCTGTCGGTAGAGATGCGCATGGCCATCTACGACGCGCTCGACGAGGCCGCGGCCGATCCGCGGGTGCGCTGCGTGGTGTTGCGCGGCGCGGGCGGCAATTTCATGGCCGGCGGGGACGTGAAGAGCTTCGCCAGCGATTTTGCGCCGCTTGCGCCGGAAAAGCGGCGCGCCACGTTCGAGCGGCGGGTCCATGCGGTCAATCCTGTCATGGTGCGGATGAGTCGGATGCCGAAGCCGGTCATCGCCTCCGTGGCGGGAGCGGCCGCCGGCGCGGGAATGTCCTTTGTGGCGGCCTGCGATCTCGCCATCGCCGCCAGCGATGCGATTTTCCGGTTAAGCTACAGCGCCATCGGTGCCACGCCTGACGCGGGCGGCAGCTATTTCCTGCCGCGGCTGGCCGGGACGCGCCGGGCTATGGAACTGGCGCTGCTGGGCGACAGGATCGACGCGGCCACGGCCGAACGCTACGACCTCGTCAATTTCGTCGTGCCTCCCGAGCGCCTCGAGGCCGAGACGCTGGCGCTTGCAGAGCGGCTGGCTAACGGGCCGACCGTCGCCTATGGCTGCATCAAGGAACAGATCAACGCTTCGCACAGCAACAGCCTGGAAGAGCAGCTGATGCTGGAGGCGAGGAATTTCGGCCGCTGCGCGGCTAGCGACGACTGGGTGGAAGGGGTCACGGCCTTCGCGTCAAAGCGCAAACCTGTCTTCAGGGGGCGCTAGCGGATGTTTGATTTCAGCAACAAATCGGTACTGGTTGCGGGTGGCACCAGCGGAATCAATCTCGGTATCGCGGAAAGCTTCGCCGCCGCCGGCGCAGGAGTCTTCGTGTTTTCGCGCGATTCCGCCAAGGTCGACCGTGCGGTGGACCGGCTGCGATCGCACGGGGCGCAGGCCGATGGCTGCGTCGCCGATGTGCGCGAATACGGCGCCGTCGAGGCCGCGGTGGCGGGCGCGGTCGCGGCGCACGGTCCGCTCGACGTCGTCATCTCCGGTGCTGCGGGAAATTTCCCTTGCCTGATGAAGAACATGTCGTCGAACGCCTTTCGCGCGGTCATGGAAATCGACGTGCTGGGAACCCATCATGTGATGCATGCCTGCTATCGGCATCTGAACAAGCCGGGCGCCTCGCTGATCAACATCTCGTCGGGCCATTCCAGCACCGCGCTCATCGGACAGGGTCATGTCTGTGCGGCCAAGGCAGGGGTCGATCAGATCACCCGCACGCTGGCGCTCGAATGGGGCCCGGAAGGTATTCGCGTGAACTCGGTCCTGCCGGGCCCTATCGAAGGATCGGGCGGCATGGCCAAGCTGTTCCCGACCGAGGCATTGATGGAGGCGCGGCTCAAGGCGGTTCCCCTGCGCCGGCTCGGTCGCGCGCAGGAGATCGGCGATCTGTGTCTCTTCCTTTGTTCCGAGATGGCCGGTTACATCACCGGCGCCACGATTGCCTGCGACGGCGGTAGCGGGCTCAACCTGCAGCCGACCCGGTATGAGGACTATCTTGCCCAGGCAGCGCGTCCGTGACAGAGGTGATTCCACGAATTGACAATGTTACGGATTTTCGGATAGGATTTCCGATATGGGAAATATACCCGATGAGTGACTCTGAGGACATGGCAAGCAAGATGGGGGCACGCAGCGACGGGCCAATGGTTCTGCCGCGTGCCTTTGCGCTTTTGCGTCTGCTGGCGGAGTTTCCGGACGGGCGTAACCTTTCCGCTATCTCGGCCAGTCTCGACGTTCCCAAGAGTTCGCTGTCGTCGACCTTGAAGGCGCTTACGGAGCAGGGATTCCTCGACCGCAAGGGAACGCTCTATTTTCTGGGTTCGGAAGCCTATGCGCTCGCCTCGACGATCCTGGCGCGGCGTAGCATTCGCCAGATTGCCCGCCCGTTCCTGGAAAAGACTCTGGCGGAAACGGGCGAGACGGTGCTGCTGGCCGAGTTGGAGCCGGACAAGAAATACTCGGCCTATATCGATTTCGTGGAATCCGAGCAGTCGGTGCGGTTCGCCGTCGCGATCGGCACCCGGCGACCGCTCTATGCATCGGCCGCGGGCAAAGTGTTTCTGGCTTTCATGAACGAGGCCGAACGCGAGGCCTATTTCGCCTCGGTCGATCTCAATCAGCTGACCGAACGCACGATCTGCGACCGGGCGAAGCTGGAGGCCGATCTGAAGAACGTCCGCATGCGCGGTATCGCGATCACGATCGGCGAATACTCGGCCGACGCGGCCGGATTCGCCGCGCCGGTGCGCAATTCGGATGGCGCGGTGATTGGAGCGGTAAGCATCGGCGTTCCGGTGTCGCGCGGCCGGAGGGAGCGGGACAGATACATCAAGGCGGCGGTGGAAGCCGGCGCCGCGATCTCCAAGGTGATGGGGTATAGCCGGGAGGGCTAGATCGTTCGAATTGCTGGTAGTCGAAAATGCGTCCTTGGCGGGATGCATAACGGCTTCGTGCGGCCATTCGATGTCTGCAAAACATAGACCGAAATCCGTTCAAGGGAGGAAATACGACATGCATTCAAACATGCTCAAGGCGCTTGGCGGCGCGGCATTGATGATGGCGGCGCTTGCGTGGCCCGCAAATGCGGAAACGACGTTGTCGTTTTCAGACAACAGCGCCAACCGGGGCAGTCGCGCGGAAGCGATGAACTGGTTCGCCGACGAACTGGCCAAGCGGACCAATGGCGAACTCAAGCTGGAGATCCATTGGGGTCAGGCGCTGTTGAAAGGTCCCGCGGTTGTCAAGGGCGTGGGCGATGGTGTCGCCGACATGGGGCTGGTCATCGCAGTCTACAATCCGGCGCTGAATCCGGTCATGCTGCTGGCCGACCTACCGCTGGAAAACAACGATCCCTGGGCCGCGACACGTGCGCTTTACGAGCTCAACACCACCCATCCCGCATTGCAGAGCGAATGGGACAAACTGAACCTCAAGTTCGTCACGACGATGAGCACCGGTCCTTTGCAGATGGTGTGCAACGACAAGGTGATCGATTCGGTGGATGATTTCGCAGGCGTGAAGATGCGCGGCATCAGCACGTATTCCAAAGTGGCGCAGGATCTCGGCGCCAACATGGTGTCCGTAACGGCCTATGAGACCTACCAGGCGCTGGACACCGGGCTGATCGACTGCGCGATCTTCTACACCTACGCAATTCCGGCCTTCAAGCTGCCCGAGGTGGCCACCGACCTGACCACGCTGGATTGGGGGGCGTTGATGGGGATCGCCATCGTGATGAATCAGGACACCTGGAGTGCGTTGAGCCCCGAACATCAGGCCGTGATCGAGCAACTGGGGTCGGAATTCGTCGACGTGATCTCCGAAAAGGTCATCGTGGAGAAGGATACCACGCTGGATACCCTCAAGAAGGAGGGCGCGTTCAAGTTTCACGAGTTCCCTGCCGAGGAACGGCAGAAACTGCTGGCCGCGGGCGCCAAGTATTTCGACGAGTGGAAAGAAACCGTCACGAAGGCCGGCATCGACGGTGAGGCGGTTCTCCAGCACTATCAGGACCTGCTCGGGAAATGGCACGAAAGGCGCAAGGCCCAAGGCTATCCCTGGGAGGGCTGAATGGCTGCCCCCGAACGTGAGGCAGTGTCCCGGCCCGGGGCACTGCACGTCATCGAGCACGGGGCGCTTGTGTTGGCGATGGCGTGCATCCTGGCAATCTGCGCGCTTGTCGTCACCGGCGTCATGACCCGCGCCATTTTCAACTGGTCGCTACCGGATATGGAAATCGTGGTGCGCAACTTGATGATCGGCGCGGTCATCCTGCCGCTGGCCTATGTCTCGGCGCAGAAGGCCCATATCGCGGTGGACGTCTTTGTGGCGCTGCTGCCGGATCGCTACTTGCCGGTTATCAGCCTGCTCGGGTCGGTCGTCGGATTTCTCGTGCTCGTTCCGATCACCTATGGCGGCTGGCTGGCCTTTCATGCGGCCTGGACGGAAGGCGCCTACTCCTTCGGGACCTACAACCTTCCCGAATGGCCGGTGCGGCTGACCTTCTGGCTGGGATATCTCATCTTCGCCATTCGGCTGGCCGTGATGGTGGCCGGCGACTTCCTGTCCGTCTTGCGCGGTGGCGCCATGGACGGCGCATCGCGCAACGAAGGGTAGACGATATGGACCCCGTTACGATCGGCATGATCGGCTTCGCCCTGGCGATGCTACTCATCGCGCTTCGCGTTCCGGTCGGATTCGCGCTGGCCGGTTTGGCCGTCGTCTGCACGTTCCTCTTCTACGGTTACAAGTTCGGCGACGAGTTCCAGGCGATGCGCGCCGTACGGCCGACCATGTCGCTGATTTCCTCGAATGTCTTCCAGTTTCTGCATTCCTATGAACTCAGCATGGTGCCGATGTTCATCGCGCTCGGCCATATCGCGTTTCACGCGCGCATCACGACCGAAATCTATTACGCGGTCCGGGTCTGGCTTTCGCGCGTATCGGGCGGTCTGGCGATGGCATCGGTACTGGGATGCGGCGGGTTTTCCGCCATCACCGGTTCCTCCGTTGCCTGTGCGGCCGCCATGGGCCGCATCTGCATCCCCGAAATGCGCCGCTACGGCTACTCCATGCAACTGGCCAGTTCGACGGTGGCGATGGGCGGCACACTGGGCGCGCTGATCCCTCCCTCGGTCCTGTTCATTCTCTATGGCCTGTTCACCGAGCAATCCGTCAACAAGCTCTTTCTGGCCGGCGTGTTGCCGGGGCTGCTGTCGTTGCTGGGCATGATCGTCGTGATCTTCATCTGGACGCGCTTTCGTCCGCAGGATGCGCCGGTGCCCGAACAGGAATTCTCGACAGGCGAGCGCTGGATGGCCTTGTTGCGGGCCTGGCCGGCCTGCGCGCTGTTCACGCTCATCATCGGCGGTATTTATGGCGGCATCTTTACCGCCACCGAGGCTGCGGCCGTCAGCCTGACATTCGCTATCGTCTATGGGGTGCTCTCGCGCAAGCTCAGCTGGGACGCCTTCGTCAGCTCGCTGAAGGAAACGGCGGTGCAGACCGCCGCGATCTTTTTCATATCGGCCGGCGCCAAGATGTTCGTCGCCTTTGTCTCGCTGACCGGGCTTACGCGCGAAGTCGTCGCCCTGACCGAATATTACATGATGTCGGACTGGAGCGTGTTGCTGATCATCGTGTTGCTGTATCTCGTGATGGGCATGTTCCTCGACCCGCTTGGCATCATGCTTTTGACGCTGCCCTTCGTCGTTCCGCTGGTCGAGGGAATGGGGCTGGACCTGATCTGGTTCGGCGTGGTCGTCATCAAGCTGCTTGAGATCGGGTTGATCACGCCGCCGGTCGGCATGAACGTCTTCATCATCAATTCGGTGGTTGGCCGCGCCGCGCCCGTGCATATGATCTTCAGGGGGGTAATCAACTTTCTGACGATCGACATTGTCGTCTTTGCGCTGATCTTCCTGTTTCCGGTGATCTCGCTGCTGCTGCCCAACACGCAATGGTGAGCGGGCGCGTCTTGGCGGGGACGGAGACAGGGCAAAGGAGAGTGAGGTTGCAGACCCAAAGCTCGGCCACGATACTGACGAGCGGCCTGCACTGGCAGGAGATGGCGGTGGGCGCGCGGTTCCTCACCGGCGGACGCACGATCCTGACCTCGGAGATCCGCGCCTTCGTCAACCTCGCCGGCATGATCGAGCCGCTGTTCACGAATCGGGATCGCGCCCAGGACGACGCGCTGCATGGCGACGTATGTCCGGGCGCCTATGTGCTGTCGGTTGCCGAAGGGCTGGTATTGAACGCTACAGTGCGCGACACCGGCCTTGCGCTGCTTTCGCTCGACAGCCGGTTTCGCGCGCCGACCCGTGCCGGCGATACGATCGCGGTCGAGATCGAAGTCACGGCCTGCCGCGGCGAAAGCAACGGTTCGCGCGGCATCGTCACGACACGCAATACGGTGCGCAAGACGAATGGCGTCGTCGTGCTCGATTACGATGTGACGCGCATGGTCGCCGGACGATAGAAGGCGCCCGGCAGGCTCGGCCTCAATCTGCGCCCGGCGCGGTGACGTGCTCGCGCAACGCCGTCTTCAGCACCTTGCCGTAGCTGTTCTTCGGCAATTTTTCCACGAAGACATAATGCTTCGGCTTCTTGAACGAGGCGATCCGGCCGCGGCACCAGGCATCGAGTTCGTCCCTGCCGCAGAGGCGCTCGTCGCGCAGTACGACAAAGGCCATCACGTCTTCGCCCCACTCGGCGCTGGGAACGCCGATCACCGAAACCTCGAAAACCGCCTCGTGCGCCAGCAGCGCTTCCTCGACCTCGCGCGGATATATATTGCTGCCGCCCGAAATGATCACGTCCTTGGAGCGATCCGTCAGGGTCACAAACCCATCCTCGTCAACGGTGCCGAGATCGCCGGTTCTCAACCAGCCGTCGACCAGCGTCGCGGCGGTGGCCTCCTCATTGCGCCAGTAACCCTTCATCACCGTTTCTCCGGCGACGGCGATTTCGCCGACCTCGCCCGTCGGCAGGTCGACCATCGCCTCGTCGACGATGCGGACCGACACGTTGGCATGGGCGAAGCCGACCGATGCGCGACGGCGCTCGGCATTGGGATGGGTGACGTCGGCCACCAGGTCGCGTGGCAGGACGGTGATCGTCATCGGACTTTCGCCCTGGCCGTAGATCTGCACGAATCTGGGCCCGTAGAGGGCGAGCGCCTGATTGATGTCGGCGGCGTACATCGGCCCGCCGCCATAGATGATGGTCCTGATGCCTTCGCCGCGATAGCCGCTGGCCTCGGAGTCGGCGATGAGCCGTTTGACCATGGTCGGCGCGGCGAAAAACACCAGTTCGCCGAGATTTTGGCCAAGCGCGCGGATCTCGGCTGGCGCGAAGCCTCGCGAGGGCGGGATCACATGACAGGCGCCCGCGCGTATGAATTGCAGGTGGTAAAGGCCGGCGCCATGCGACATCGGCGCGGCGTAGAGTGCGTTGTCGCTGCCGTGCACGGTGTCGACATCAAGCGCGTAGCATAACGCCATGGCGGCCAGATTGTCGTGCGTGAGCATGACGCCCTTCGGCCTCCCGGTCGTGCCGGAAGTATAGAACAGCCACGCGACCTCGTCGCCAGCAACGGCGGCCGGAGATGTTACGGCGCCGTTCGGCGCGCCGGAAAACGCCAGGATGTTCGTGATATCCCAGAGCCCGATTTCGGGACAGCCGATCTCGGCCGGGTCTAAGCTTTCCCCGGTTTCCGTCAGCACCAGGCCGGCGGCGGAATCGGCGAGGATCCACGCGACCTCACGCGGGTGAAGCTTGAAGTTGATTGGCACGGCGATCGCGCCGAGCCAGAAGATCGCCTGGAGGAGGGGGATGTATTCCACGCAGTTGGCGCAGAATATCGCAACCCGGTCGCCACGCTTGATGGCGTGGCGCTCGCGGAGGTAACCGGCGAGCGCGCAGGTGCCGTGCACGAACTGCGCATAGGTCGCGACCTGTTCGGTTCCCAGGCGGATGGCCGGCGCGTTGGGCCGTGCCAGCGCGGTTTGATGGAGCCATCTGGCAATGTTCATCTCGGTGTCGGCCCCTTCCTTCGGCAATGTCTCACTTGTGCCAAGCCTACGGCGTTTGCCGGCGCGGCGCGATCCGGCCGCCCAGGCCTAACGCAGCGCTTCCTGAAAGGCCTCGAAGGTCCGAGCGCCCGCGAGGCCACGCTTGTCCATGTCGACGACCCATGTTTCGGCAACCGACGCGCTCTTTCGGCGTATGTCGGCCTTGTCGGCGGACAGGTCGGCGATTGCCGTGCCCTGAGCGGCGATCTCCTCGAAGTCTGAGGCCGTGCTCTCGTCGGCGAAACGACAGATATGCCGGGTGGTTTCCTCGCCGGCCCTGGTCATGACGGCGCGCACGTTCTCGGGCAGGCGCTGCCAGCGCTCTTCGGAAATCATCACGCTCAGCACCGCGGTGCCGAAATTCTCGCCGCGCGTGACCGATTTGGCCAGGCCGGCCACGTCGTAGGCGAGTGCGCTGGCGGTCGGGAAGACCATGCCGTCCACCGTGCCGCGCGCCAGGGCGTCGTAGAGTTCCGGCGCGGTAATGCGCACCGGCACGGCGCCGAGCGCCTCGGAGATCGCGTCCTGGCCGGGACTGCTGGTGCGCAGCTTGCGGCCCTTGAGATCGGCCACTGAGCCGAACGGCTCGCGCAGGAATATCTGGTAGGGCGGCATGACGACGGCGAAAAGCACGCGCACGCCGGCGCGCCTGTAGTCGCTCTTTGCCAGGAACCCGTCACCGGTCGCCAGTTGCCAGTAGGCGAGGGTCCCTTCGCAGGAGGTGGCGAACTGGCCGGGTAGTTCGGCCACCGAACTCAGCGGCAGCTTGTCCGAAACATAGGATGGTACGACATAGGCTATGTCGACGGTCTGCGTCTGCACCAGGCCGAGCATGTCCTTGGCCTTGCCGAGCTGCTGTGCCGGGTAGTGCTCGAAATCCACCGCGCCGTCGGTTTCTTCCTCGACCAGCTTCATCCAGTATTTGCTGGCCTGCTCCGTGAAGAAATGGTCGGCGGGCAGGGAGTCTGCAAAGCGCAGCGTCTCGGCTGCCGCGCCGGTGGCGAACAATGCGGCGCATGCCGCGGCGATCGTGGCTATTCTCATTGCATCGCGTCCTTGAATGCTTCCAGGACCTTGCTGCCGGCGAGACCGCGCCCGTCCTGTTGTTGTGCCCAGTCCCTGGCGATCCTGTCCGAGATCGCGTCGATGCGAGCCCGGTCGTCCTGCGACAGGGCCAGTTGCGAAACGCCTGCCTGTTCCAGTTCGGCGATCACGCCGGCCGTGTTCGCGGCGATGGTGGCGCAGGCCTGCTCGGTGATCTCGCTGCCCGCCTGTTCAAGCCAGCCACGTTCCTGCGCCGACAGATCCTGCCAGCGCGCCTCGGTCATGGCGTAGGTGATGGTGAAGCCACCTAGATTCTGATCGTAGGTGGCGCTCTTGGCGATTGTATGCAGGTCATAGGGCGGCAGCGAGGTCAGCGGGATCAGCAGACCGTCGATGGTTCCGCGCGAGAACGCCTCGTAGAGTTCGGTCGCGGTCGTGTGGATCGGTGCCGCGCCGAGTTCGTTCACGAACTGGTCCTTGGTGCCGCCGGAGGTTCTGATTTTCGTGCCGGCTATGTCGTCAAGCCCCTCGATCGGGTCTGCCGTGACGAGCTGGTTGGGCGGCAGCATGGTCGCGAACAGAATGCGGATGCCGAGCTGCTTCAACTCGGCATCGTGCAGCGCGGCACCTGGTCGGCTGACGGCCCAGAACGCCCTGGTGCCCACGCAAGGATCCGAATAGCCGAGCGGCAACTCTCCGACGGCGGCAAGCGGCAACTTGTCGGATATATAGGACGGGGCAACATAGGCGACGTCGGCGACCTGGCCGTTGATCAGTTCGAGCATTTCCTTGGCCTTGCCGAGTTGCTGGGCCGGATAGTATTCGAAGCCCAGCCTGCCGCCGGACAGTTCGCTCACCCGGTCCATGAAGGGCTGTGTCGCGGCCGTGTAGACATAGTGACCGCTCGGAAAACTGTCGGCCACGCGCAGCGTCGTTTCCTGCGCGAGCGCCGGCGCCGCGAGGCCCGCGCCGAGCGTGGCCAGCAAGAACCGCGCGCCATGAAATGCGTTGGGTGTCACCTTGTTCTCCTCCTGCCTGTGTTGATCACCGTTGCATGGTCGCCGGAAGCCACAGGGTGAGTGCGGGCACCAGCACCAGAATGGCGATGATGACGACATGCGCGAGGACATGCGGCAGCACGCCCTGAAATACCTCGCCGATGGGGCGCTCCGTATAACGGGCGACGATGAAGGCGTTGAGGCCGATCGGCGGTGTGACCAGTCCGACCTCTGCGGTCACGACCATGATGACGCCGAACCAGATCGGGTCGTAGCCGAGCGCGGTGATGATCGGCAGCAGGATCGGCACGGTCAGAACGATGATCGCCGCCTGATCCATGAAGGCTCCGAGCACCAGCAGGCCGGCCAGAATGATGGCCAGCACGGTCAGCGGCGACACCGGCAGCGCGGCGACCCAGGCCACGAGGTTCTGCGTGACTTGGGTAAGGACGATGAAGTAGCCGAAGACATGCGCGCCCAGAATGATCATCAGGATCATGCAGGTCGAGCGGATCGCGTTGGAGATCGCCGCGGCGATCGCGCGCGCCTCGAATTTGCGTTCCCAGCACACCAGCACCAAGGCGCCGGTCGCGCCGATGGCGGACGCCTCCGTGGGGGTGACGACACCGGTATAGATCAGCCCTGTGACCGCGGCGAACAGGACCACCAGCGGCAGGACCGGCGGCAGTGATGCAAGTTTCTCACGCATGGAGTAGGCGCGGGCGTTGGGGGCGCTCTCGGGATTGATCGTCACCAGCATAAACACCGTCAGCGCGATAACGATGGTGACGAGTATGCCCGGCACAATGCCGGCCATCAGCAGCTTGCCGATCGAGACGTCGGCGACGATGCCGTAGAGGATCAGCGCGATGCTCGGCGGGATAAGCATGGCCAGCGTGCCGGAGATCGCCACTACGCCGCAGGCCAGCTTGGGCTCATAGCCTTGGCGCAGCATGCCTGGCACGGTGGTGCTGGCCAGCGTGGCGGCCGAGGCCGTACTCGAGCCGGAGATCGCCGCGAAGCCGGCGCCGGCCAGGGTGGTGGCGATGCCGAGTCCGCCCGGCAGGCGCCCGACCCAGGTCGCGGCGCTGGCGAACAGGCGCATCGCAGCGCCGCTCAGGATGACCAGTTCGGCCATGAACAGGAACATCGGGATGGTGATCAGCTCGTAGCCGGTGGCCGCCGAGGCGGGACTGGAGGCCAGAATGCCGGCCATCATTGGCCAGCCGCCCTTCAGCCACAGGCCGACGGCGCCGGCGCCGAGCAGCGCGAAGGCGACCGGCGTCCCGAGCGCCAGCAGGACGAGCAGCAGGACGGTGACGGCGCCCGCCAGCATTACAGGTCACCGTTGCGGCCGGCCAGCGGCGGCAGCGCGATGACATCGTGGCCGGCAAGGGCCGAGAGCAGGTGTCCGATGGTGCGATGGGCAAGCCTCAGCCCGGTCAGTCCCAATCCCAGCGTCACCATCGCGCCGGCGATCCATGTCGGCCACAGAAGCGAACCGACAATGGCTTCGTCGTTGCTATAGGCCTCGATGGCGCGCTCGGCCACGGCCCTCGTCATGATGGCGAAGGCAAACAGCGCGAGCGCGTATCCGCCGACCAGCGATGCGTGACGCATGCGCGCGGACATGCGGTTGTGAAGGATGTCTACGCTGATATGGCCGTCCACGCGCAGCGTGTTCGACAGCCCGAGATAGAAGACTCCGGTCAGGAGATAGAGCGAGATCAGGTCGTAGGACCAGGTGAGCGGCGCGTTGACGGCGTAGCGCAGCGCCGCATCGGTCGTGGCGACCAGGGTCATGACGACGAGCAGCGCACCCGCACCGGCCATCGCCGCGGTCTCGAGCGCGGCCAGCGGGCCCGCGACACGCTTTGCAAACGCCATGGTTCCTCCCCTCCCAACGAACTGCGCGCCCCGCACGCCCCCCGGATTTCGGAAGACCGAACGTGCCGGACAGCTCCTCAACCGCATAAGTTCGTATAAAGGCACAATGTTCGTATATTTGAATATATGATCGCATCATAGTCGCGTCAACGACAAATATCTCCGGGACCGGATGCAAGCGCTCATTGCCCGAGATGGCTGCGCGCCGCGCTGTCACACGCTTGGACGTTGCTCTCGGCGGGGCTTCGTGGACAGAGGGTGTCCATGGTTTGACAGAGGCGAGCGCGACCAAGCCGGGCCACGATCCGGTGGGGTGTCGTGGCGGGTGAGCGAAGTGCTCCTGAAGCGCCGCATGCAGCACGGCGGAAGTCCGGTGCCGAGGCGGTGCTTCGAAGACTGCGCCATGACGAAGTCCGACAGGAACGGCAATCGGCTGTTTTCGAAAGCCGACAGCCGCGACCGGATCGACGGCGCAGCGGCCGCGCTTATGGCAAGCCAGAGAACGTCAATGGGCGAAGTGGGCGGGTCGTTCTATCGCCGGCCTATGGCCGCAGATTCGAAACGGCATTCGTTTGATTGAGATCTAAGAGGTGTCAGGAATTGTTGTCGCCAACGCTGTATCACCGTCAGCATAGGAGGCGGCGCAAGGCTATTTCAGTTGTTTGAAGAAGGTCGCTCACATCACGATCCACATCGTGCGTGCGGCTGTGCGATTCGCCTTGGAGCTTGTCGGCTACCGCGAGCAGGAGAGCGATTGTTCTATCTATGATTTCCTCATCCGATTCTGATCGTTTCCCCCGAGCTTTCGTTATCAGCGATCGCGCCCGCTGTTTGCGCGTGTCTCCTACACCGTGCTCTTTCAGTACTTGATCTATCAACTCCCGAGCCGACTGCGCCGCTTGACGAGCGCGATCCGGATTCGCGCCAAGTGCAGTTACCCACATGCCTTCGCGCATCTCGAGAAACCGCGGGTCCAACTCTCGCAGAGCTCGGTCAAGATCATCAATCGCGCCGCGTTTGAGCGCAGTCAAACCCGCAGGCGAAACGGTAACCCAGTCATCTGGCGCAGAGATGTCCACCCGGGGCTGCAGTAGCAACCGCATTCGAACAAGGTCATCAAAGGCTGCATAGGCGTCGTGACGCTCTTCATCGCTGAGCGCAGGTCGCCTCAGATAATGTGCAAGGTCGCCTCGCGAATAGCCAGTGCCGATCAAGTTGCCCCGGTGCACCGTCCGCCCGGCCCGATGCACGGCGCCGAGAATCGCTAGGCTCAGAGCGCGCTTGGTTAACCTGGGTCCGCCACTCACGCAATCTGTCATGTCGCATTCCATGTCGCGTCGAGCTGCCGAGTGTGAATGAAAACCCTTGAAATTCAAGGATTGTCATTTGTAACATGGTGCGACATGGATTCGGGCGGAATAGGCCTTAAGCCTTTGAAATTGTTGGTAGAGGAGGAGCGCTACCGCTTATCCCCACACCACCTATCGGCGCATTTTGCACTTCGCTGCCGCGCGTAGCACCTGGTCGAACGACTCTACCCATGAGCCGCACGAGAACGACCAATGGAGCTTCGGCAAAGTCGACCGCGACGAGGTCGAAGCGGCTGTGGCTGTAGCGGACTAATGGGGGCGCGCGGGTCGCCGTACATTACATGGGCTCGCGCCACCGGCGATGCGGGATCGCGGACCGAGCCTGCGTAGACGATCCCCTGTCGGCCGCCATGCAGGCGCCGGCGTGGGACTAAAGCCGCGACTTTCCCCAACGTCACGTTCAATGCTGCTCCCGGCCTGTTCGACACAGATCGTTTTGCGACGTCTGTCCAGGGTCGGTGGAGGCACCACGCTCAGATCCATCGCTTCACTTGTCTCGGATACTATCTAAAAGGATAGGGTAGAGAGCATACCAAACGGCATACGCTATCCGTCCTAGCCACTTGATCGAAGGAAGGGTTGGGAGTGTCCTATTGGCGAAAGGTCGGCGGTTTGTTCCGGGGGAAGGAATGGTTTCGGATCTGAAGACTCACGTCCGTATCGTGACGCCGGTGACCGCGAAGAACTTCCGCAGCCACGACCAGTTTGCGTTCCTTGAATCCGCATCGCTAAGCGTAAGTCTGGTCGCAATTGACAGCGGGCCCACTTCGATCGAGTCCGCCTTCGATGCCGCCGTGGCCGGACCTTCCACGATTGCGCGCCTCATTGAGGCAGAGGGCGAGGGAGTAGACGCAATTGTCATTGACTGCATGGTCGATCCCGCCCTCGAAGCCGCGCGTGAATGCGTTTCCATTCCCGTCCTAGGAACTGCGCAAATGTCGATGCATCTGGCTGCGTGCCTAAGCCAGCGCTTTACGATTCTCACGGTCATGTCGCGGATGCAGGCACAATTTGAGAAGCTTGCGACGCTGTATGGCCTTGGCAACAGGCTGGCGAGCGTGCGTGCTGTAGACGTGCCTGTTCTGAAGCTTGCTACCGACACAAGCCGGACAGCGAAGCTGCTTTCAGATGCAGCCTATCGATCCGTAGAACAGGATGGCGCCGACTGCATCATCTTTGGATGTACGGGGTTTCTAGGTCATGCCGACGCAGTCCGCAGGGATTTAACCGCACGGGGATACGATGTCCCGGTGATTGACCCGGTGCCGACCGCAGTCCGGATTGCGGAGGCGCTGTGCAATTCGGGCTTGTCGCATTCAAAGCTAACGTTTCCCTTCCCACCGCGGAAGCCGATCTCGGGGTATTCTGAGCTTTCCATGCAATCGAAAGGGGCGTCGAGCTAACATGGTTGCAGTGGACGTTGCCAAACCGGGAAGTAAGACAACACCCTTCCTCTCGATATTGCGACCGCGCCTATGGTGGCTCGTTGTTCCAGCTATCATATTGTTCGTTCTCTTTTTCGTTGTCCCCGTCATGTCCCTGTTCGCCATTGCTTTCGATAAGCCGGCGGCGGGAACTGTCACGTACCAGGGTGTATTCGATCTCGAGAACTTTGAGCGGTTTTTCGGCCGCTCAAGCTATTACATGGCCGCGATCCGATCGATCGCGTTGTCGTTGTTAGTAGCGGCTATATGCGTGTTTCTCGGCTATCCGTTGGCGTACCTGATCGCGAAAACGGAGCATCCAGGCCGAAACACCCTCCTGATGATCGTCGTTCTGGTAGCGATGCAACTGGATATGGTCATCCGGTTGTACGGATTGATGGTCTTGATGGGTGATAACGGATTGCTCAACTCCGTCCTGTTGGCGGTCGGTCTCATCGAGCAGCCTCTTCCACTAATGTACAACGTGTTCGGCGTGATCGTGGGGCTTGTCCAGTTCACTCTGCCCTTCATGATCCTCTCGTTGATAGGCGTCATTCGCAGCATAGATGTATCGTTCGAAGAGGCTGCGCGCAGCCTGGGCGCGACGAGAACGCAGGCCTTCCTCAAAATCGTCCTGCCTCTATCCATGCCCGGCATACTGGCCGGAACACTCCTGGTTTTCGCGCTCTCGATCAGTTCCTACGTCGTGCCAGCCCTGATGGGCGGGTGGAAAGTCGTTGTGCTGCCGATCCATATCTTCCAGCAAATCGCGGAACTCGGACGTTGGCAGTTTGGTGCTGCTGTTGCGGTTGTTCTGTTCATTCTCAGCGTTGGGGCCGTCGCCATCTATCAGCGTGCTGCCGGCAGGGCCGCGGGAGGCCGAATATGAACAATAGCGGCGTGCAGGCAATGCGCCTGCAAAAATCACAAGAAGAGCGGGAAATCCCGGTGCTGTTTCTGATCGGTTCAGTATTGGCGATGACCGTCCTGCTCCTTCCGGTGTTTATTGTCGTGTTAGCAGGACTGAATTCCGGAGACTATCTGTCATTCCCTCCTGAAGGCCTTTCATTCCGGTGGATCATGGAATTTCTCACATCCGGTACCTATCTGGATGCGTTTCTGTTTAGCTTTCAGTTGGCTGTTCTAACTACAGTGGTGTCCACTGTAGTTGGTACAATGGCCGCTCTTTATATATCGAGAAGCGGAAACGCCATTTCACGATTTCTGCGGAATTTGTTTCTCGCACCCATAGTTCTTCCCGGCGTCGTTCTGGGGCTTTCATTGTATGTGTTCTATGCAACGACGGAAATTGGTCTTGTGAGGAGTTTTACAGGGCTGCTGATTGGGCATGTGATTGTGACATTTCCGTTCGTGGTGGCGACTGTAACCGCCTCATTAGCGGGATTTGATATGAGTCTGGAGGAGGCCGCTCGCAGCTTGGGAGCTGGTCCGCTTACCGCCTTCACGAAGATAACACTAAAGATTATTGCGCCAGGAGTGATGGCGGGATCGATCTTCGCGTTCATCGTATCGTTCGGTCAGTTTGAGGTTTCGCTGTTTCTAAGTGCGGCCGATCTCGAACCTCTTCCAATCGCCATGTATGTATCCCTTCGCTACAAGTTCGAGCCGATCGCTGCTGCGGCGGGGATATTCGCGATTTTCCTCGTCGTTATTTCAATGGTTCTGACCAGCCGGCTCGTAAATTTCAAGCGCCTCTTGGGCCATTCAGATGACTAGCGTGCAAGAACGACAACCTTGCGCTGGCAAGCTGCCATCGCGGCAAGGAGGATGCAGTTCACATCGTGTGACTAAACCATAGTCATTCAATAGGGAGGAACCGATGAGAAGACGCGACGCGAGCTTAGAAGACCGCGGTGTGACGGCCAAGGGCCTCACGAGACGCAATGTGCTTGCCACCGGAACTGCGGCGGTCGTCGCCGCGACCGGCGGCATCCCACTCTTCAACATTGGCCATGCCTGGTCTCAGGACGTGGCCTATGACGGGGGCATTTTTGACGCCGGCGGCGCGGTTCTCCGCGTCGGAGAGTGGCCAGGGTTCTGGCAAGAAAACATCAGAAAACTTCTCCTGGATGAATTCGAAGCCGACTTCAACTGCAAGATCGAATACGACGGAACGTGGCCATTCTATCCCAAATATATCGCAGGAGGACCACAGAATCCTCCCAACGACACCAACAACTGGAACCTGCTTGAGGTTATCAAGACGCATAGAGCAGGTGATTACTTTGTTGGTATCGATGAAATAAAGGCCAACGTTCCCAATGCCAACGACCTCTGGGATTTTGCGCTCGAAACCGGAGCGGGAACCACCTGGGCCTACAATCGAATGTGTTACTTCTTCAACACGGATAAGGTCGATCCAGCACCGGTAGGGTTCAAGTCGTTTTGGGAGGAACGGTTCGACGACCACCGTCGTGGAACTTACATAGCAGTCAACGGGCTTCAGCATCTGTTTTTCATGACCGCCTGCCATGTCTGGGGTGGCGATCACAAAAACTTGGAAGCCGGCTACGATGCGATGCGGCGCCTCTTTCCCGTCAAGCTCTCGGATTTCACAGGCAACATGCAAACTTTGCTCAGCCGGGGCGAAGTCGACATCGCCGTCATGAACGAAGGCGAGGCATACATGATGCAAGACCGTGGCCAGCCTGTTGGTGTTACGCACTGGGACGAGAAGAAGGCGTTGCTGACGCAAACGTCGACGATCTCGCGGTATTCAGAGCCCATGCAGAAGAAGCTGTCCTATGCGCTTCTGAATCGTAGGTTGTCTCCGGAGTTTATGACGACGTTCAACGCCGTGTTCAGGTATCGCCCGACAAACTCAAAAGCAAAAATTCCAGAAAATATGATCAATAAAGGCGTAGTTAACACCGCCGACGCCGTGAAAGACTTCTGGATTCCGGATTGGAACTGGTTCGCGAGTGTTGAAGCGGATGTTTCTGAAGAGGTCAACGACATCTTTGCCGGATGAGTGCCGCGGATAGGAGGCGTCGTTATAAGGCGGCGCCTCCAACGCGCGATTCGAAGAGGACGCGATGTCTAGCGTTGAACTCCAAAATCTACAAAAGAGATATGGACGAGCCCTCGCTGTGGATGGGGTGGATCTTCACATTCCCGAAGGTGAGTTTTTCTCTCTTTTGGGCCCAAGTGGCTGTGGGAAATCGACGACGCTTCGGTTGATTGCGGGATTCGCTAAATCGACAGATGGCACGGTCAAGATCGGTGATGAAATTGTCAATCATCAACCGCCTGAACGCCGCGGTATTGGGATCGTGTTTCAGAACTACGCGATCTTCCCGCACATGGACGTATTCGAGAATATCGCATTCGGTTTACGCATTAGGCGCGTACCCCAGGAAGAGATCGTAAACAGGGTCGGTGAGGCTCTGGAGCAGGTCGGTTTGTCTGGCTATGAAAAGCGCTTCCAAAAGGAAATGTCAGGCGGAGAGCAACAGCGCGTAGCGCTTGCACGTGTTCTAGTTACGCGACCGCGTATTCTACTGCTTGATGAGCCGCTTTCGGCGCTCGACAGGAAGCTCCGTGAAGAAATGAAGATTTGGATCAAGGATCTTCAAAAGAATCTGTCAATTACGACGATCTACGTCACTCATGACCAGAGCGAAGCGCTGACGATGTCTGATCGTATAGCGGTCATGAACCGAGGCAAGATAGAGCAAGTTGGCACTCCAGTTGAAATATATGAGCATCCTCAGAACGAATTCGTAGCTTCATTTATTGGAGAATCGAACCTGATTGATGTTGAGGTGATAAAGGTTTGTGACGGCATCGCGTCCGTGAAGCGCGGATCGTCAGTTGTCTTAGCGGCGGCCAACCCGATGGCGGTAGGTGGAAAGCGCGCAAAGCTTCTTGTGCGGCCGGAGAGCATGCGCCTCGGAGTATCTGGTGATGTCGGCGATTGTGCGCAGACGGAAATGACAGTCGTCGACAAGGTTTTTCAAGGGTCACTTCTTCGCTATCGGCTCAAGTGGGAGGGGGTCGAGCTTTTTTGCGAGATCCAAAATCATGCATTTGAAAGCGTGTTCGACGCCGGGGCGAAGGTCGATGTGGGATGGAGTCCGAAGCGCGCGACGCTTTTGTTCCGGTGACTCGACACATTCACGGCTCCCAAGAAAGGACGGCGCCTCATGCGCATAGGAATTGATGTCGGCGGGACTAATACCGATGCCGTTCTCATGAAGGGGTCCGAGGTCCAGGCGTGGTGCAAGACGCCGACCACCAACGATGTCGAAACAGGCATTATTACCGTCCTCAGGTCTGTTCTCAAAGCAGCCAGCGTTATGCCCGAGGCGGTAGATGCGGTCATGATCGGGACGACCCATTTTACGAACGCTATCGTGGAGCGACGGCGCCTTCTTGAAGTGGCGGCTATCCGGCTTGGGTTGCCGGCGACGAAGTCGCTCCCACCCTTTTCCGACTGGCCGAGCGGCCTCGCAACCGTGCTGGGCAGGCACATCTACATGTTGCGTGGTGGACACGAATTCGATGGGCAGGAGATTGCGCCGCTCGACGAGCGGGGACTGCTCGAAGCGATCGCTGACATAAGGCGGAAGCGGCTACGGAGTGCCGCAGTCAGCTCCGTGTTCTCGCCGGTGCAGAACGGAATGGAACGTCGGGTGCAGGAGATCCTGCTCAATGAGTTGCCAGATATCGATGTGACCTTAAGCCATGAGATCGGAAGGGTCGGGTTCCTCGAGAGGGAGAACGCAGCAATCATGAACGCCAGTCTGGCAGACTTGGCGACTCGGGTGGTCAATGCCTTCCGTACGGCGCTGGAGCGGATGAATATCACCGCTCCGTTCTATATCTCGCAGAATGACGGCACGTTGATGACGCCGGATTTCGTTGCGCGCTACCCGGTACTGACGTTTGCCTCCGGGCCGACCAACTCGATGCGCGGTGCGGCGATGCTGGCAGGCCAGCCTGACGCAATGGTGGTCGACATCGGTGGCACGACTTCAGACGTTGGAATGCTGCTGCATAGCTTTCCCCGCGAATCGGCGGTGTCAGTCGATATCGGCGGCGTTCGCACGAATTTCCGTATGCCGGATGTTTTGGCGATCGGCCTGGGGGGCGGAAGTCTGGTGCACGATGAAGGCCGCAGGATTGGTCCGGATTCGGTTGGATACGAACTTCCTGAGAAGGCGCTCGTGTTTGGCGGTGACACTCTGACGGCGACCGATGTTGTCGTTGCCGCGGGATTGGCCGAGATCGGTGATCGCTCGAGAGTCGCGCACCTGTCGGGCGCGACCGTGGAAACCGCGATCGGACGGATGCACCACATGGTCGATGAAGCGATTGACCGGATGAAGGCCAACCCTGAGCCTCTGCCCGTCATCCTTGTCGGCGGTGGATCGGTGCTCATATCTCGCGATCTTCCATCGGCGAGTCATATTATCCGACCCAACTACGCTTCGGTGGCAAACGCCATTGGTGCGGCGATCGCACAAGTCGGCGGCGAGGTCGACCGCGTCTATTCCCTTCAAGACCTGGGCCGAGACCAAGCCCTCGCGTCGGCCCGCAATGAGGCGGAGCAAAAGGCGATCGAGGCGGGTGCGACGCCGGGCTCGGTCCACATCATCGATATCGAAGAGGTTCCGTTAGCCTATTTGCCGAGCAGCGCGGCGCGGATCCGCGTCAAAGCGGTTGGGGATCTGGCTTTCTAGGAAGCTACCCTAATGCATCCATTGCCGGGTTTGGTATCTTGCATAGTTTTGGAGAAAGATATGAAGAGATTAGGGACGCAGGATCTTCTTGATCTTAGCGTTGGCGCGGCATTCCTCGGTACCGGCGGTGGAGGGGATCCATATGTCGGCCGCCTGATGGCTCAGCAGTGCTTGGATGAAGGCCTTCACATAAACATTGTCGATCCCAAGGATGTCCCGGAGGACGCCTTAGTGATCCCTACTGCAATGATGGGTGCGCCCACGGTGCTCGTTGAGAAAGTGCCGAGCGGAACCGAAGCCGTGTTTTCGCTTCAGCGCCTTGAGGAATGTTTGGGCAGGAAGGCGTATGCAACGATGCCGATCGAGGTCGGCGGCATCAATTCGACTATTCCGTTGATCGTGGGTGCTCGACTCGGGCTTCCAATTGTCGACGGCGACGGCATGGGGCGCGCCTTCCCCGAACTCCAGATGGAAACCTTCGGAGTCTACGGAGTCAGCGGTTCGCCAATGGTGATCAGCAATGAGCACGGCGACAGCGCGACGTTCATGTCTCGGAGCAACGAACTCATGGAGCGGTATTCGCGGAGTGTGACAATCCGAATGGGCGGGACGTCATTCATTGCCGTTTATCCGATGTCAGGGGTTGAGGTGCGTCGAACGGCCGTGCCGAACACGTTGTCGCTGGCGATGCTGATTGGGCGTGAGTTGAGGGTGGCAAAGGCGGAGCACCGAAATCCGTTCGATGCCCTATTGGGTCTGCTCCCTCACACCCATTACTCTTACGGTCGAATTATTTTTTCTGGGAAGATCAGTGACGTCCAACGCGAAACGCGCGACGGCTTTGCGATAGGTAGAGTTGAGATTGAAGGTCTCGGTAGCTGGGATGGCGTCATGCAGATCGAGATCCAGAACGAGAATCTTATTGCACGCGTGAACGGCCAGGTTCGAGCGATCGTCCCTGACCTCATCTGTATCATGGATTCGGAAACGGCCGAACCCATCACCACCGAGAAACTGCGGTACGGCCAGCGTGTCACCGTGGTCGCGGTTTCCGTTCCCGAGATCATGCGTACAAGTGAGGCACTCGAGGTGTTCGGTCCAGAATGCTTCGGGTACTCAGAGCCGTTCACACCGATCGAAACTCTTGCGGCGGCTGCCCCCTAGGATGACGTGATGAAAACGCTCTGGCGCAGGATCGTGCTGCGATGGCAGTTGATAACGAATTTCGCCTATGACTGGCATCGCTACCAACGACACAGTTTCGTCCTTCGCTCGCGTACGCGTGAGCATCGGAAGGCGATGCTGCACATTCTGGCGCATTCTCTGGAACATGGGATGGCGCTCAGTCATCCGCGACACGGCTTCGGGCAGGAGAAGGCAGCTTCGCTAACTGCGAAGCTCGAGGCCTATCTTGAGGACTTTGGTCCGGATGCTTCAACTGATTGGGTGCAGAACGTCCTGACAGCGTATCTCGAGCATCACACGCGTGATGGCATCGACATTGCGTGGCTTGTCAACCATCTGGCTGCGCTTCCGTCCTACGACGCGGAGCGAGGCGTAAACGCGCAGGCGGGCGGGGTCGAGCACGTTACGAAACAAGACATTGAAGAGGCAACGAATTTTGACTTCGACCGGTTCATGCAGATGCGGCATAGTGTACGCCAATACAGCGGCACTCCGGTCAGTGAGCGGGCGATAAGGCGGGCCGTCGCTAATGCCCAGTGCGCTCCGTCCGTGTGCAATCGACAGACCTGCCGCGTCTACGCGCTGACCGAGAAGGAGGCCATCCGGCAGGCGTTGACATATCAGTCGGGGAACGCTGGTTTTGGGCACGAAATCGGTGCTCTTTTCGTCATTACCGCCAATGTTCAGCACCTCAACCTGATCGGCGAGCGCTATCAGGGATGGATCGACGGAGGCATCTTCGCGATGGCGCTGCTTCTTTCGCTTCACGCCCAAGGACTAGGGACTTGTTGTCTCAACTGGAGCGTCGACAAGAAGCGAGACCGGGAGTTGCGGGAACATCTCCAAATACCAGAAGAAGAGCTAATTATCACAATGATGGCCGCCGGGCATTTGAAGGATGATTTCACTGTTCCGGTGTCGCGCCGAAAACCTCTCGACTCGGTGCTCATATTGGATCCTGCGGGGAGTATCTAGGCTGCCGAATCCCGGCTGCGGAAAGTGTCGGATATGTGCAATTGCGCTACACACACAATTCATCATCGGCATGTCGGATGGGATAACGCAACTCCACCGGCTGTACGGATCGAACCCGGAGATACCGCCGAATTCACGTGTATCGACGCTGGCTCGGGCCATTTCAATCCGGAAAGCACGCGGGAGGACGTAACAACGCTGGACTTCTCGAATGTGAATCCGGTGAACGGCCCGATATTCGTATGCGGGGCAGCGCCTGGCGACACGCTCAAGATCGATATTCTATCGTTCCGGCCCAGCGGCTTCGGCTGGACAGCTATCATCCCTGGTTTCGGACTGCTGGCGGACCAGTTCCCCGAGCCGGAACTGTTGCTTTGGCACTACGACGCAAAAACATGCGCCCCGGCGGCTTTCGGCGCACATGGACGGGTTCCGCTTAGGCCATTCGCCGGGACGATCGGCCTGGCGCCAGCGGCCAGGGGTGTTCATTCGATCGTTCCGCCGCGCCGTGTCGGTGGAAATCTGGACATCAAGGACTTGACGGTTGGCACGACGCTTTACCTGCCTGTCGAAGTTCACGGCGGTCTGCTGTCTATCGGTGATACCCACGCGGCACAGGGGGATGGCGAGGTCTGCGGTACGGCCATCGAAAGCGCGATGGATGTAGCAGTGAGAATCGACATCCTCAAAAACACCGGGCAGGAAATGCCGCGTTTCACCACACCGGGCGCCGTTAGCCGGCATGTGGATTCCGACGGCTACGAAGTGACGACCGGCGTCGGCCCTGATCTCATGGAGGGTGCGAGAGCGGCCGTCTCCCATATGATCGATCTCCTCTGCGCGATGCACGGGCTCACGGCGGAGGCGGCATACATGCTCTGCTCAGTTTGTGGTGACCTCAGGATTAGCGAGTTGGTCGATCAGCCGAACTGGGTCGTCGCTTTCTATTTTCCGCGGGTTGTTTTCACGTAGCCACGCACATCGGCTGTGAAAGGTGCTGGGGTTACGATGTAAGAGAAGTGGATACTCGGACGGCCCAGGCTAGGACAAGGCGATGTCATTGGATCAGCGAATACGACCGTCGTCGACAATAGGTCGCGTCATACAACGGAAGCGGTTGGTTGAGACGCTCAAGGCCGGCTTAGACCGGAAGATCGTCCTCATCAAGGCGCCACCAGGATACGGCAAGACATATCTTCTCGCTGATGCTTTTGGCACATTGGCCAAGGCCGGATACCGGACTGTGTGGCTTACTGCGGCGCCATCGTATGCTCGCGTAACGGAGTTTCTTAGCGAGCTAGCAGCGGCATGTGGTTTTACTTGCCCTGTGACCTTGGACGAAGATGCCACCCTGACGGAGGAAGCTTTGGGAGAGCACTTCGGTGCTAGCACTGTAGTCACAGTCGTCTGTCTGGATGCATGCGAGGGAATTGAAGCAGATTGCATTCGTGCCATCGCGCGGTTGGTCGAGAACGCTCCAAACAACGTCCGGTTTATCTTGGCAAGCCGAACCTGGCCGGCATGTCCCGAACTAGCTGACCTCGTTCTTCGAGATGCAATTCTGCAGATCGGCTGGTCCGCTCTGCAGTTTGACGAGGAGGAGGCCAAGGCTCTTCTGCCGCATCTTAGCCAGTCGGCGGCAGAGATAGACAAGGTCTTGGCGTTCTGTGCGGGATGGCCTGCCATCATCCGTCTGGCAGAGTTTGTGAGTGCCCACGGGCGCCAGGACTCGCGCGTACTCAGCCAATTTTTGGACGGGGGCGAACCAACCCTGCGGCGCTATGTCATCGAGAATGTAGTGTCGGCTGTTGGTCCAGCCGTGGCGCGCTGTTTGGGGCTCTCCGGGCTTTCCGAGGTCGTGTGTTGGGAACTGGTCTCCGAAATCGAGGGCAGCAGCTCGCCAACTAATGTGAACCGACATGAAGATTTTCAGGACGCTGAACCACTTATTCGTCCGGTGGACGACCGTCCGGGTTGGTATAGCGCTCATCCCACTATCCAAGCAGTATTCAGGTATGATTTCGCTCGACTGCCTCGGGCGGAGCGCGCGCGGCTGCATCTGAGTACATCTCAGTGGTTCGCGGCGAATGACGAACTCGAGCAAGCCGTACATCATGCTGTGGAGAGTGGCGACTATTTGTTGGCCAAGGAGCGTATTCGCGAAGCCGGGGGAGTAAGGATCTTCCTTCGATGTGGCTTCCCTGCCCTCCATCGTCTGATCTCGGAGGTCCCAACTTCGGCAATCTTGGAATCATCGGCCTTGCAGTTGTGTCAAGCCGTCATTTTCGGAAAGCAAGGACAAATAGAGACAGCGAGAGCACTTGTTGAAGGTGTGAAATCGTCAATTGGAAACAGTCAAACAAATGCCGAGGTTGATGAGGAAGATGTTGAGCATATTGATAGTCTTATAGGAATATACGATGATTCTATTTGTGAAAAAGAAAAACTAAAGAAAACGCTGAGTGAATCTAAAGAGATTCTCCCAAGAGATTTGTGGAAGAGCGGATGGCTTTCAAACCATCTATGCATCGCATATACAATTCTCGGCGATTTCCAGCGCGCTGAAGCAGAGGCTCTTAAAGCGCTTGCGTGCTATCAAGAGCAGGGCGTGACCTATGTGCAGGCCTTTATGCTAATTCACCTTAGTTTGATCAACAATAGCATGGGCAAACCTCGCACGGCTATTGAGTTTATCAGCGAGGCAAGGCGGCTGATCGAAACCGCGCACCGCGGAGACCGAAACCTAAGCGCAATAATGAACGTGTCGTTGGCTGAAGCCCTTTATGGCGTGGGAGATACTGAGAAAGCGACGAACTTACTCGACGAAGCGATACCGAGATTGCGTCAAGGTGAGGCGTGGGTTGATCTTTTCGAGCGGGCCTTTTTGATACGTGCTCGGATTGCGATCTCAAAATATGACTCCCGTCGTGCTCTGCACATAGCTGACTTGGCGGAGCAAACTGCAAGGCAGCGCAGATTGCCACGTCTCAGTATGTTTGCTGGACTTCTAAAAATGGAAGTATTGGTTCGGACGGGACTTAGAGAGGCAGCCGATGACCTTGCCGCAGATTTCCTGTGGATACGCGAACATGAATTTTGTGCCAGGGCCGTTAATCATCGGGAGGGACGGTGGTTCGCATGGCGTGAATATCACCTCGGATTGGTCAACTTATCGCGCGTGTTTTGGGCCCAAGGAAATCGCGAAGAAGCAGTCTCTGTATTGAGCATGTTGTCCGAGGCTGCCAAGACGATATCTGCAGGTATCGATTTGTCAAATGCCCGCGCTCTACAATTCAATTACTACTGGCATATGCAGGAACAAGACAAAGCTCGAGCAAACTTTCAATTAGCTGTGGCGCTTGCAACGCCGCAGAGGCTTGTGAGCGTATTTGCTGACGAAGGGTATCCGATGACCATTGCGATCCGAGGATTATTGCGTCGCTTCGGTGCATCCGCGTTCAGTTATGCCACAATCGAGTTGACTAATTCCATCTTTGGGAATTCGACGAAAAACCATGTAGCAGCGGAAGTCGGTTCCAAGGTCGATAGAATCGAGGTCCTGCTGTCTGAACATGAGCGAGAGATACTTGATCATTTGGTGCGCGGCCTATCCAACAAGGAAATCGCCATTCAGATCGGTAGAACGGAAGCGACCGTTAAATATCATCTGCGCAGGATCTATTCGAAGTTTGGCGTAAGATCGCGCGGCCTCGCGGTCGCAATGGCAAGGCGTGCTTCTATCGCCAGTTAGAACCGAGCTTTTCGGATCGGATATTTGTAGTCGGGCCGGCCTACATGTCCCGTGCCGTCGCATGCTCTGAGACCGAACTTGGAGCGCCGGTGGCTGGAGTTTTCCGGCTTTCTTCACGGTGACGGGCTGGCTTCGCCACCGGGATTTTGTAATGCGATCGGGACGTT
>MRWG01000385.1_pt1 | contig 58609 bp, 54 predicted proteins | sample 1013341 | NCBI WGS metagenome assembly MRWG01 (sample SAMN06117577, study PRJNA244670) | biofilm metagenome | biome: Water; feature: Cathode Biofilm; material: Biofilm; isolation source: microbial consortium enriched at the cathode of a solar microbial fuel cell | place: USA: District of Columbia ...
TCGCAATCCTCGGAACAGGTGGTCGCCTTCGATCGGAATGACTGGTCGCGTTCAATCGGAACGTCTGGTCGCAATCGTCGGAATCCGCATCTATGCCACGCTGCAGCGCTTCGCGGCCGACAGCGGCATGATTTTCCGACGCGGAATCGCCGCCGCCTTCTCGGAGCTGGATCGTCGATTCAGATCGCATGACGGGTTCAAAGTCGGCAGCCGGGTCATCCTGGATCGCGCGTTCGACGACTCCGGCCATTGGAATTTCTACACCCGTAAGCGAGACGTCCTCATCGACATCGAACGGACGTTCTACGTTCTCGATGACGAGCGCCAGCCGAGCTATGGCGGTGTCGTCCATGCGATCGACAACGCACGTCGAGGGTCATGGGGAGCACGACAGATCGAGGTTGAATGCCGGTACTTTCGGGTTCGCATTTTTCAGAACGGGAACATGCACCTGTGGTTCACGCGCCGTGACCTCGTCGAGCAGGTGAACAAGCTTTTGGCCGAGCACTACGGTGAGGTCATCGGTGACGGCCGGGCGAACGATGAATCGGACCTGTTCCGCCACAAGACGACACCGGCCCGGCGGTGGGGCTTCTTTCCGACACCCGACGACACGGCCGACACGATCGTTGCCGACGGCTATCTCTACAGGGCACCCGACAAGGCACCCCTGCGAGTCCTGGAACCCAGCGCCGGCACCGGGCAGCTTGCGCGCCGGTGCGTCGAGAAGAGCGCAATCGTCGACTGCGTCGAGGTACAGCCCGAGCTTGCCGACCAGCTCCGGGCCGAGGGCATCTACCACCGGGTCGTCTGCGCTGACTTCCTCGCCATGACGCCCGATCCCGCACAGCTCTACGACCGCATCATCATGAATCCTCCGTTCGACCTCGAAAGAGACGTCGACCACGTCGTTCACGCGCTCGATTTCCTGGCGTCGGATGGTCTCCTAGTCGCCATCATGTCGGCCGGAACCGAGTTCCGCGAGACCAGGAAGGTGACCCACTTCCGAGCACTGATGAACCGCCTCAATGCCAGGTGGCGAGATCTTCCGGCCGGGTCGTTCGCGTCCGTCGGCACCTACGTCAACACGCTCTATGTGAGCGCTTGGAAGAACGGTCGGCGCTCCTACTAGGCACGCTCTCCAAGCACATCGGTACTCCCCTGCGCCGGCCAGCTCACGCTGCCGGCGTCGGCATTCTCGACACGCGGTTTCGCGCTGGCGGCCTCGATCGCCGATGGCCGGAATCGGAGTGACGGGCGCCTTCAGCACCCGCCACGCTCTTTTCAGCGCAGCGCGCTCGCGGCTACGCCGCTACTGCGCACTACGCCGCCGCGGGATCGGGGCGACGGCCGCGTTGCGGCCGGCGCCTGGCTGTTCGCTATCAGCCGCTTCGGCTGCTGCCCTGCGCCTAGCGCCGGCGCACTTCCCGTCTGCGCCGGAAAGGACGGGCGCAGCCCGCACGACCGACAGCTCGGCGGTTGGTCAGAGCCGAAAATCAGCCCAACCGCGTAGGACAAGATAAGGAGATGGGCTCGTGGCGTGGTCCGGCCGGACATAGATAGCTGAAATACCTTGCCTTTCTGTGGGTCCATGTTATGCTAATAACACATACGTATTACATGCCCGCCGCTAAGCAATTGAAAATGCCGATAGAATTTAGGCCCAAGCTGCAGTTTCGCGATCCGCCTCGGGATGCCGACCGAGCAGGGCGGGCGGCAGCCACTGCGATCGCCTACAAGGTCGTTGGCGGAACGTTCGCAGCGCGTGCCACATCGCAGGTGATGCGGCGGGTGAACATGGGCCTGCCGGGTTCGTTGCCGTCGGCGGTACGGCGTGTCGGAAAGGCAATCGCCAGGGGCTCGAACCGGCGTGCAAACACGGCGCGCCGTCCCGTACCGCAGCCGGTGCTTTCGACCAGCCCATTTCGGCAGCGAGTGATCGTAAAGACCCGGGTCGTCAACATGGCCGAGCGCGCGTCGGGCAAGGCGCGGGCACACATGAATTACATCACGAGAGATGGTGCCGGCGTCGACGAGCAGCCGGCGGAATTGTTCGGTGCGGGCAGCACCGATCGAAAGGATTTCGTGCACGCGCTGGAGCAAGAGGACCACCACTTTCGCCTGATCATCTCGCCGGAGAATGCGCCCGACGACATGCAGCGCTTCACGCGCGACGTCATGGAGCAGATGGAAAAGGACCTCGGCACAAAGCTGGAATGGAAGGCGGTTGTGCATGTGAACACCGACCATCCGCACGCGCACGTTGTTCTCCGGGGTGTCGATGAGGATGGCCGATCTCTGTTCATCCCGAACACCTATCTCACGCGCGGACTTCGCGCCCAGGCGGAGCATCGGCTGACGCGCGAGCTCGGCTATCGTTCCCAGCTCGACATCGAAAACTCGCTCGAGGACGAGGTCTCGCGAGTGAGGGTCACGTCGCTGGATCGCGATATCGAGCGTCTGGTTCGGCAAGACCGTACCGTCGATTTCATGCACGTGCCGACGAAGGAGTTGGCGGCGGTCCACCAGCGCCGGCTCGTGCGGCGTGCCGAAACGCTCACCGCTTTGGGCGTCGCGGAGAAGGTGGAATTCGGCCGCTTCCGGCTGCCGCCTGATTGGAGCGAGCGGCTGCGCCGGAAAGCCAATGCGATCGAAATGGCGTCCCGGGTGGAGCGTCAGTTTGCGGGCGAAAATCGTGCGGTGGTCGATCTTGGCGACGGCAGCGGACCGCGTCGTTCTGTGATTGGAGAGGTGCGCGCCCGTGGCCTGGCCGACGAACTGCACGATCGGCCGTACGTGGTGATCGATGGAGCTGACGGCCGTGCTTACCACAAGACATTCCCGACTCTCGCAGCCGCGGAAGACTGTGACGAAGGTGCGATCGTTCGCATCACTCCTGGACGAAGGGACCGAGGGGACGGACAGCGCGGCCGCCCGTTCGTCGAAGTCCTGGAGCGGGGTGGACTGGAGAAGTCGATCCGGCAGGACGGGACGAACTGGCTCGACGACTATGGCCGAAATCGAACCGCGGGCGCGCAGCGGACCAGCCTGCAGCGGAGGTTGTCGGAGGCGGCCGGTCGGCGCACCGAGTTCGTACGCGGAGTGGCGCGGAGCGTCACTGCGGACGCGCGTTTCGCGCATTGGGAGCCGAATTGGAATCGCGCTGTGCCAGGCGACATCGTCCGCGGACTGCGAGACGAGACCGCCTCGCTAGTCCATTCGAAATCCGGCCGACGTTTCGAGGGTGAGTTGCGCCACATTGTCGAGAGCGATCGAGGTCGTCTTGGCATCGTGGTGAACCGGACCGCCGGCAGCTTTGCCGCGGTGCCGCTGGGACACAAAGAGAGAGTTCGGCTCGGTCAGAGCATCGCTTTGGAGGCGACGCCGGCGCAGGAGCGGACGCGAAATCTCGTGCGCATGATCGCGCGGTCCCGCTCGCTTTAGGGGGTGGTGTCATGCTGAAACGGACAGCGGTCTTCTATCGAGGCCTGTTCACAATGTCGCTCTTCGTGCTCTTCGGCACATGGGGAGCAACGCAGTACGTGGCCTACAAGTACGGATATCATCCCGCTCTCGGAGAGCCCCTTTTTTCAGTCGGCGCACATAAGTTTTATGCACCGCCGATGTGGTTCGTCTGGATCTTTCAGTTCGCCGAACCGGTCGAGCCGATTTTTGATACGGCCTACCTCATTATGACCGCGAGCACGACGGCCGGCTTCTTCATTTTCATCACCGCGGTGACAATGAAGAAGAAGTTGCCGTCCGGAAAATTCGGCACAGCGAAATGGGCGACTTCGCGCGAGCTGGAGCCGCTCAAGGGTCATTCAGGCGTCATCATCGGGTGGTCGGGTGACAAGCGCGACCGGCGCGGAAACATTCCGCGGTACGTCTGCCACGGTGGTCCCGAGCATGTCGCACTGATCGCGCCGTCCCGGTCGGGCAAAGGGGCGTCGACGATTGTGCCGACGCTCTTCCGGTGGACGGAGAGTGCGTTTGTGCTCGACGTGAAGGGAGAAAACTGGATCGCGACCAGCGGATGGCGATCGCGGTTTTCGACGTGCTTCCGCTTCGATCCGGCGTCGCCGGACTCCGCGAAGTTCAATCCATTGCAGGAGATCCGATTGGACCATCACGCGGTCAGCGACGCCGACTTGATCGCGTCGATGCTGGTGGATCCCGACGGCACGAAGTTGAACCCATCCTATTGGGACCAAGCCGCGAGAATCTTCCTGAAGGTCGTCATTCTGCACATCCGATATGTCGATCCGGAGGCGAGCCTGGCTCGGGTCAAAGTCTGGTTGAACCGGCCGGGCATTCCGATGGAGGCCAAGCTCGCCGAAATGGCGGCGACGCGGCATCTCGGCGAGCACGTTCATCCGGTAATCGCCGAAGGCGTCCAGACCCTCAACGACAAGTATTTTCCGGAGTTCTCGTCGATTCTGAGCACCGCACGATCGTATCTGGCGATCTATGACGACACGATGCTCGCCGATAACACGTCGTCGTCCGACTTCACCATCGACATGCTTATGAACGGCGATCGACCTGTGAGCGTGTATGTCGTCTTCACGCCGTCCAACGTGCAACGCTTGCGCTTCTTCCTGCGGCTGTTCGTCAGCCTCGTTGTGCGCAAGCTGACCGATGTGAACGTGGAGGCCGGGTCGACGCCACACCGCCGCCGCTGTCTGTTTCTGCTCGACGAGTTTCCACGCCTCGGAAACCTGTCACTGCTCCACGATGCGATCGGGTACCTCGCCGGATACGGCATCAAATGCCTGATCGTGGCGCAGTCGGTGAAGGATCTGTACAGGATCTACGGTCGCGATCAGACCATCATTGAGAACTGCGCAGTCCGGATTTTTCACGCGACGAACGATCCCGACACCGGTGAGTATGTCTCGCGCTTAGCCGGGACTGCAACGCATCGAGAGCAAGAGATCAACGTATCGGGACATCGGCTCGCGCCGATTCTGACGCATGCGTTTGTGTCAGAACAGGAGACATCGCGGCCGCTGCTCACACCGGGCGAGGTACAGGCCTTGCCGCTTAACGATCAGCTCCTCTTTGCACCCGGAATGCCGCCGGCGCGGCTGAAGAAAATCGAATGGTGGAAGGACCGATTCCTTGCCGCCCACCACGCGACCGCAACCCCAGCCGTGCCGATCGGCTACGAGGCGCCGCCGAATGCCTGGCGCGCCGTTGCCGTCGCTCCTACCGAGCCGCCGCCTGACGCTTTCGAGGACCTAACGGACGAAGCTGGCGAAGGCCCTGACGTTACGCCCGACTTGTCAAAGATGGGTCGCCTGGATCCGTCGGGGCAGGCGCTGGAACCCGAGATCGACGAAGCGTACGGCGAGACAGATCCCGATCGCGACGGTCCCACCACCCGAATAGTCGAGAATGGCCAGCATGACCTCTTCCGCATCTAATGTGCCGAAGCGGTTCCGGTTACCGCCCCAGCTCGCTGACCAGGTCGAGGCCTTGGCAAAGAGCGACGGCGTCACGGAATCGAGCATCGTGACCAATGCCCTGGAGGCGTACTTTCATCCGCAGAAGCCCGACTTCGTGGCACTCGAAGAGACGATAGCCGCCACCCTCGATCGGCTCACCCGAGCCATTCGAACTGTACATCGAGATCAGCAACTCGGCCTGGAGACGCTAGCGCAGTTCGTCCGTCTGTACCTCGGTAGCACGCTGCCGCCTTCGGACGAGCTGCGGAACGAGATTCTGTTACACGCGCAATCTCGCTTCGACGCCTTCCTCCGGGCGGTTCGGGACCAGGTCGTGAAAGATGGACCCTATGTCCGGGAGGTGCTGAAGGATGGAGGCTAACCTTCTTCAGGAGCGTAACGCACAGGCGCTCATGACCGCCTTGCGCAGCCACATTCCGGCTCTGGATGATCCTACCGTCACCGACGTTTTCGTGAACGACGACGGACGGCTCTGGATAAAGCGGTGGGGCGCTGCCGCCGAGTTGCATGGAGCCGAATTCCCCGCGTCTGCCGCAGAAGCCGTCCTTCGGATGGCCGCCGGAGCCACGGACACCGAAGTCAATCGACACGCACCCCGGCTGTCTGCGGAGCTTCCCAACGGCACGAGATTGCAGGGATTCATCCCGCCAGTGACAGCGCGGCCGGTGCTTGTGCTGCGGTTACATCGCGAGGTCGTCATACCTCTGGACGACTATGTCTCTGCAGGCTTCATGAACGTTGCCGCGGCCGATGCCATTCGCCAGGCTCTCCGCGAGCGACGCAACATCATGGTGGTCGGTCCCACCGGGAGCGGGAAAACCACACTCGCGAACGCCATGCTGATGGAGCTGGCGTCGTCTGCTGATCGCATCGCAATCCTGGAGGACACGCGGGAACTCCGGTGCGATGCACCCAACACCGTGCGGCTGCGATCCTCCCGCGTCGTCAGCCTTCGCGAGCTGGTGCAAGATTCTCTCCGGATCAAGCCGGACCGCATCGTGATCGGCGAGATCAGGTCTGGCGCCGTCGCGCGCGAGACGCTCAATGCGTGGAATACGGGTCACCCGGGCGGCATCGCCACGATCCATGCCGACAGCGCAGCCGACACTCTGCATCGGCTGGAGCATCTGCTGTCAGAGGAGTTTGCGGTCCCTCCCCGCCACCTGATCGGGCGGTCGATCGACGACATCATATTCATCGGAGTATCAGGTGGTTCGGCCCGCCTGCAGGAGCATATCCGCGTTGGCTGGTCGGGATCACGAAACGAGTACGAGCTGGCTTCGGCCGTGGGCCGAACGGCGGACTCTTGACGCGCGCCCGCGCTCGCCCGTAGGTTTGCCGACCGGAAGCACATAAGACGTAAGTGCTATTCGCAGCCAAGGAGCCCTGCCATGAAGCCCGCTTTCAAAGAGCCCCTATCCCAGATCTGGCGCGTCACCCTGGCGGTCTCTGCGGCCGCGGCGGTCATGCTCGTTCCGGACCTCGCCGATGCGGCGACGTCGATCGGCTCGGCCATGCCGTGGGAGTCGCCCATCGACAAACTTTCGACGAGCCTGCAGGGCCCGGTGGCGAAGGCTGTCGGCGCGGCGAGCATCGCCGGGTCGGGTCTGGCGGTCGCGATGGGCGAAACCGGCAGCATGCTCCGGCGGGCCGGCAACGTTGCAGTCGGCGGCTCGGTTGCGTTCAACGCCGCGTCCTGGGGCCTGCCCCTGCTCGGCTATACCGCGGCGGTCACTTTCTGAGGATTCCAATGTTCGAAGAGCCGGTACCGCAAGCCCTCACCAAGAGGCTGTTGACCTTCGGGCTACCCCGGGAGCTCGGGATCTACATCGCGACCGGTGCGGCCGCCGGCTTCTTCGCCCTCCATCGATGGGAACCACTCGTCGCCGGCGCCGCAATGTTTGTGATCGGCGGCCTGATCCACAAGCGAGACGAATGGATGTTCGAAATCCTCATTCGCCACATCCGCTATCGCGATCGGTATTTGGCCTAAATGGCTTCGCTACTCGGCAGATATCGGATTGGCGCGTTCAAGGCGAGTACTGCACACGCTGTCGCCGAACTCCTGCCCTGGACGCTCGTACTCGAAGACAAGCGGACCGTCCTTCTCAAAGACGGGGCCTTCATGACGAGCTGGTCGGTTCGCGGTCCGGACATGGACGCGGCGCCCGACTACTACTTCGGCAAACTCTGCCAGGACCTCGCTGCCTACCTGAACGAACTCCAGGGAGGTTGGACGGTCTTCTACGAGGATGCCCGGGTACCGAGCGCCCCCTATCCGGACAGTGTCTTCAGCAACCAGGTCGCTCAGCTCATCGACAGCGAGCGACAACAGCAGTTCTCAGGACAGAGCCACTACGAGAACCGCTACTACCTGACGGTTTCCTATCTTCCGCCGTCGGAAACGCACAGCAAGATCAAGCGCTACTTCATTGAAGGTGGCGGCACGGATGGCGACTCCGCCATGCCGGCTTTCACGGACTTCCGCCACCAGGTCGCCGCGCTCGACGAGGCATTGCGTTATCAGCTCATGGAGGTTGTTCCGCTCCTGGGCGACGCGCTGCTGACCTACCTACACTCGACGATCAGCACCAACCGTTTCGACGTAGGCTCCGGCGACCTGCCCATACTCCTCGACCGGCTTCTCTCGGATGAAGATCTCATCAGTGGCCTCTATCCGCGGATCGGCGATCACCACCTCCGAGTCATTGGAATCAAGCAGCTTCTCGGGCCAACCAAGCCAGGCTTGTTTCAGCACCTCAATGCGCTTCCCTATCCCTATCGCATCGTCGCGCGCTTTATCGCCGTTGACGATGCGAAGGCGCAGGCCGAGATCAACCGGCTCGGTCGATTCTGGTACCAACGGCGCAGCAACATCCTCGCCATGGCGTTCTCGTCCTTCACAGGCGAGCCGCCACGCGAGAACCCGGAAGCGCTGCGGCGCGCCGACGAAGCGGACGACGCCGCGCTGACCGTCCAGGAACGGCGGGCCAGTCACGGCTACTGTACCTTGTCGATCGCCATTTGGGACCGTGACGAGGCGGTGGTCGAGCAGCGCGCAATCGAAATCGCCGAACTGGTGAGGCGGGCCCGCTCCATCCCCGTGATCGAGCGGGTGAACGCCTTCGAATCCTGGCTCGGCATGGTTCCCGGGAACAGTGTCGCCAACGTGCGGCGGCCGCTTCTCTCAACCATCCACTTCTCGCACATGGCGCCGGTGGCTGCGACATGGGCCGGTCCCGCCGGCGTTTCCCACGAGCAGCTTGTCGGACCGCCACACATCATCTGCGAGACGAGCTCGACCACGCCCTTCCGGTTCTCGACCTACGTCGGGGATGTCGGCCACTTTCTGGTGATCGGCCCGACCGGCGCCGGCAAGTCGACGCTGCTAAACCTCCTGGCAGCTCAATGGCTTCGCTACTCCAACGACGCCGGCGATGCACAGGTGTTCGTCATCGATCAGAAGCGGTCGTTGCGCTGTCTGGTACGCGCGCTCGGCGGCACGTATCACGACCTTGGTAAGACCGACGACACGGTGACCCTCCAGCCGCTCCGGGACGTGCACCGGCCGGCCGATCGGGAGTGGGCCGCCAACTGGCTCGCTCGCCTCTTCAAGAACTCAGGCCTCTCGCTCACGCCGGAACAGCACCAGGAGATCTGGTCTGCCCTCTCTTCGCTCGCGACGCAGCCGAATGTGCACCGCACGCTGTCGGTTCTGCGAAACACACTGCAGAGCGATGAGCTGCGCCAGGCGCTGACGCCGTACACGATCGCAGGACCGGCCGGGCGCTATCTGGATGCCGATCACACGGAGGACCCCGACGCAATCGAGGCCATCGATCTCGCCGACCTCCTCGATACCGAGTACGCGGCGCCGATCCTCGACGCCCTATTTCACCGCTTCGAGCGCCGGTTCGACGGTCGACCGACCCTTTTGCTCGTGGATGAGGCCTGGCTTCCCCTGATGCGCGGCGACTTCCTCGAGCGGCTACGCAAATGGCTGAAGACGCTGCGCAGCCGAAACGTTGCAGTCGGCCTTTCAACCCAGGAGGCCCACGACTTCCTGTCCTCACCGGTCGCGCAGACCATCCTCAACTCGTGCCCGGCTCACATCTATTTGCCCAATCCAGCGGTCGCCAGAGAGGAGGTCTACAAGCTGTACAAGAGCATCGGGCTCAATGAGCGCCAGATTCAGATTGTTCAGGATGCCCAGCAGAAGCGCGACTACCTGTTCGTGACGCCGCTCGGTACCCGTCTGGTCAGCTTCGCACTGGGCCCGATCACCCGCGCGCTCTGCGCCTCGACGAACGACAGCGATCAGCACGCCATGGATGCAATTCCGCTCAGCGTCACTGGTCCGGACTTCGCCGCCGAGTGGTTGGATCGGTGCGGAATGCCTGAAGCCGCTGTGCTGCTTCGCGAACCCCTCGCCGTCGCGGCCGAGTGAGCATCATGCGGGCCGTTCACCTTCTCGGCAGCGCCGGCGTGATTTTCGGCGCGACACTCCAGGGCGCCCTGGCGGAAACGGAGTGTCAGCCCACCCCGGTCTTTCTCAACGTCGACTACCGAGGCTCGCCGGGCGACGCGTTCGTTTACCTCTCGCCCAACCGAGATCAACCGCTGCACCTATGGGGACGCACCGAGGCGATGTCGGCGTTCTCCGAGCTCGACCAGCATGTCACGAGCGTCGGAGGCACCAACCATCGTCTGCCTGGTGCAAGCATCGAAGTCACGCCGGTGAGCCGATGCGGCTCGTCCGGCTGCTACGAGCTTCCGGCCATCAAGATCGGCCCCGACCCGCGGTACCCGGCCACATGCATCTACGGCCCGCTCGCCGCGCCGACAGCGGCAGTGACCTTGACGATGCCGGCGCCGACTACCTGTCAGCCCCAGCGGACCTCGCTTGTGAATGGACGGCGGGTCTACACCGGCCTGACGCTCCGCGCGTGCAGAGGTGAGATGCGCTACGCGCTGCCGAACGAACCCGAACAGACGATCGATATCGGTACCCTGGGCATCAGGTTCAGCGACGGCTACATGGCCTACAGGAACTATTTCCTCCCGGGCGCTCTGACTGTTTTTAAGGCAAGCATCAGAGGAGACCAGATCGTCGGTGGCGGAATTACTTTTTCCGACCTTCTGAGTGGCACGGGCGGCTTCATCTACCGCGTGATGATCGACATGCCGAATCAGTACGAAAGGTCTGAACGATGAAGATCGGATGTCGGATGGGTGTAGTTCGTGTTGCGGCCGCCCTTCTGATCGCAGCCGCGCCTCAGCCAGCATCGGCGCTGACTGTCTTCGACCCATCCAACTTTTCTCAGAACGTTCGCCAGGTCGCCGAGTCCATCAAGGCCTTCTACCAGCGGAACGAACAGCTGATCCAGCAGATCATGACGGCGGCCAACACTGCGCGCGCCGTCCAGGGCTTGAGCAATGGTAACTACCTCGGCGCAGTGTCCAGCGTAGCTGGGCTCGCCGGCGTCGATGGCGAATACCTGGGTATGCTGAACAATGCGCGAATGCTGGTGCTGCGTTCCGATCAGCTCATGGCGCTCGCCGACAGCATCGGCAGCCCGGCACATGCGGCACAGGCCGCTGAACTCGCCATGACCCTCACAAGCAACGTTATCTCGGACTCGGCAGCTCTCCTGGCGCGACTCGAACCCATGGCCGCGACGAACCAGCGCCTCGCGCTTGCCATGACGTCCAGCGAAGTAGCAGTTGGGTCCACTCAGGCGCTGCAGGCTCAGACACAAGTGGCAGCCGTCGAAGCGCAGCTTCAGGCACAGACCTACGAGATCCAGCGCCTGCGACTGGCCAACGAGCTCGCGCGTGAGCAGCGCGAGCTATTGGACCAGCAGGTCGCTCAGTACCGATACCAGCAAGAGACCGAAGCCCTGCTCCAGCCAGTACCGAAGGCCGATGTTGCCGCCGATTGGTGGAAACCCAAGACCAAGTTCTGACCCCAGCGGAGGGCGACAATGGCCTTCGGGTTGCTCGACGACCGCGTTTCATCCCTGGTCGCCCTCTTCGAGAGCGGACCAACTATCTACCTCGAACCGGCGCTCTCGTTGTTCTCGAAGCTGGCCGTCCTCGAGATCGCGCTGTTCGGGATCCTGTTCGCGGCCGGTCGGTCGAGCAACATGGCAGACGTCGTCGTCCGCCTCATGAAGCTCGGCACCTTCTTCTGGTTCATCACCGAGTTTCCGAAGTGGCAGGGCACCATCCTCAGCGGGTTCACGTGGGGGGCGCAGAACATGCTCGTTGAGGGTGGCTCGGCCTCCCTCCTCCCAAGCACCTTCATCCAGCACGGATTCTCCGCCTGGTCGCTGGTACGGAAGTGCTCAGAGGGCTTGAGCTTCTGGTCCGGTGACGGCGGAACGCTGATCGTCCTGGCCCTGGTCGGTGTGCTCCTCTTTCTCGGGATGCTTTGGATGGGCATCACCGGGGCAATGACGATCCTCGAATACTACCTGGTCACCGCGATCGGCTTTCTACTGCTGCCCCTCTCGGCGTTCTCACCGACCGCTTTCATCGCCGAAAAGCCGTTCTCCGCCTTCATTTCACTCGGCGTAAAGGCCGCTACGGTGACGCTCTTGAGCGGCCTGATCATCACCGACCTGAACGGGCTGCTGAATGGCACATCAGTTTGCACCAGCGGCGGTGAGGTCGCGGATCGCCTGCGAACCGTGGGGCTCTTGCTGGCGTCTGCCGTCTTCTATCTTGTGCTGTTTATCTTTGCGCCTCGCCTTGCCGCCGGCGCGCTGACCGGTACCGCAAGCCTCGGTGCCGGCGCCGCCTTGGGTGCTGCCATCGGCCTCGCCGGCGCAACTGCCGGAGCCGCTTGGGGGGCGTCCAAGATGGGTGGCGCCGCTTTGAAAGGCGGCGTGGCTGCGTTCCGCGGAGCACATAGTGCGGTGAACGCAGGTCGCGCCGCGGCCGCCGGCATCGGCGCAGCGGCCAAGGAAGGCGCGAACATGGCCGGTGCGGGAGCGGGAGCGATGAACCGAGCTGCAGGCGCTGCCGGCGGTGTTGCTGCTTACGGCGCCCAGGCCGCGAAGGATGGAATCAGTATTTCCGCTGTTGGGCAGCATTTCAAAGAGCAGTCGGCAAAGGCTGCTGCGCAAAGAGCGACTGCAACTCAAAACGGTCGCTCTGCCGCGCGCAGCTTCAAAGGCATCCGCCAAGCCGCTGACCAGATCCGACGCATTGATGATGATGGAGGCGAGAAGTAAGCATGTCTAAAGACGCCACCACACCGCCGACGAACCCGTACCGCCAAGCCGGTCGGGTCTTCGCCGACTTTCTCGAAGCCGATCGCCGCCGCACCCGTCTGCTGGTCGGCCTCGCGGTCGCGCTCTTCCTGGCGCTCATCGCGTCGAACGTCACGATGATGGAGATGTACCGCGAGCGCCGCGAGCACCTGGCGCTGGTCGAGGTCGACGCCGACACTGGACGAATCGTGCGGAAATTCCAGCCGAGCGACTACCAGCCCACCGACGTTCAGAAGAGCTACATCGCCAGGGAATGGATCAAATTCGTGCGCCGCCGCCCGGCCGACAAGCTCGTCATGCGCGACGATCTGTTGTGGGTCTACGCACACACGGCGGGTGCTGCACGCGAACGCCTCGACGCCCTCTTCCGCGATCAGAACCCGTATGACCAGCAGAACCTTCGGGTCGTCTCCGGCCTGACGGCGTTTTCCAAGTCCGCCGATTCCTACCAGATTTCCTGGAAGGAGGAGGAGTTCAACAAGACGGGCGTGAAGCTCGGCATGGTCGATCACAGCGCCCTACTGACGATCGCTCGGCGGGTTGGCGCTGGCACCGATGTCGACCGGAATCCAGTTGATCTGTTCGTCATCCACTTCGATTGGACAGTCCGCGAGAGCCGCTCCTAGTTCCCCTTTTTGAGTTGAAACACATAAGACATAAGTGTTAGGTAGGATCCATGCCGAAACGCGCGCTCGCCCTTCTCCTCGCCGCTGCCACTCAGACCTCTTGCATGCCTTTGGCGGGGATCACCGCCACGCAACCGCTCGATGCGACGGTCGCCGGCATGCGGGAGATCCGCTACATCGAAGTACCCACAAGCCCCGTGGCACCACCTCGGATCGTCGAAGTGCCAGCATCGACTCTGGCGCCATCGCCCTCTGCCACCATGGCCACATCGGTGCCACTGCGGCTTGCGCCGACATCGCTGCGATCCAAGCAATCCCTCAAGGGCGCAGTTGACGCCGCCACCTACGACGACGGCCGCGGCCGCTTCGTTCAGGGCCGGCAGGTCTATCCGTATTTCGACGGCGCCGCCTACGCAATCTATGCCACGCCCCGTCGCATCGTCGACGTGCGGCTGCAGCCGGGTGAGCAGATCCTCTCAGCCAATGCCGGCGACACCTTGAATTGGCGCCTCGAGCCGACGGTGTCCGGTTCTGGTGATCACCAGACGGTGCACCTGTTCATCAAGCCGATCTCCGAGGAGACCGATACCAACTTGGTCGTCACGACCGATCGCCGGACCTACAACCTCGAGCTCCGTGTCGCCGGACCGGGTAAGCCTTTCCACCACTCGGTTTCATGGACCTATCCAGATGAGGAGCGGGCCGAGCTGCGCAGTCAGATCGAGGCCCTGCACCAGGTCGGCCGGGTGCCGGTACCTGCCGACGCCACCGCCCCGAGCCGCGCCGGCCGATACACGGTCGTCGGCGGTCCCGCCGAGTCTGTGGACGACGCCCTCGCGCGCCTGAATTTCGGCTGGACCGTCGAGGGTGGTAAAGGCCAGTGGTGGCTTCCAAAGGAGATCTACGACGACGGGGCACGAGTCATCTTGCGCTTCACGCCGGACATCGGTCGGCGGCAGATGCCCGTCCTCTCGCTCCTCACCGAAGACAATCAGATCGAGATCGTCAACTACATCCAGAACGGAACTGCGTTGATCGTCCCGTATCTGTTCGACCGCGCCATGCTCTACATGAGCGGCGAGCCGCGCGACCGCGTCATCATTGCCCGCACCGGCATCTGGACGCACGGCGACCGGGCTCCGAACTGACATGGCTGATCTGCTGCCAGATCTGAACTCGGCTGGTGCCGTTCGTGTCAACAGGAAGTTGATAATCGGCGGTGCGGGCGTTCTCGCCTCACTCCTCGTGGGCGGGATCGTTTATGGCCTGGCCGAGGGCCCTGCACCACAGGAGACCAAGCCGGAGCAGGACTACAACACCAGTCTCAATCGATCGCCAGAACAGGAGCGACTTGAGTCGCTGCCTGCCGTGTATGAACCGGAGACGCCCCCGCCGCCGCCACCAGCAAAGGACCGGGCACCGGATCCGGAGCCGACGCCGACGCCCCTGACACCGCAGCCTGGCTTCATTCCGGGCCCTCCGCCCGAAGACCCCATGAAGGTGGCGGCTCGGCAGTCAGCCATCAGCTTCTTCAACAATGCCGACCCCCGCCAGGGCGCCGGTCTGCAGAACTTACTGCCGACGGTCTCTGCTCAGCCAGACGCCTCACCTCCCGCCGACCGCGCCCTCGAAGGCGCGTCGACCCCATCGCCGGGCGGGCGCGCGACCGCACTCGCTCCCGCCGTCGGCGGAGTCAATCCGTTCGTCACCCTCGCAGCCGCAGCCACGTCGAACTCTACGAGGCTTGCGACGCGCGGCGCGTCGCACACCGTCTATCCGGGCACCATCATCAAGGCCCGATTGGATGCGGCGATTGACACGACACATCCCAGCTCCACGCGCGCTCGCGTTGTCGAGACCGTGTTCGATCACAGACGCGGCCTTGTCCCGGTCATTCCCCAAGGGACAACCCTCGTCGGTGAGCCTTCGTCAAATACGCGGTACGGCCAGGAGAGGGTGTTCATCGCGTGGACGCAGATGACCTTCCCTGACGGCCGGATCGTCGATGTATCCGGCATGTCAGCCGGTGACGCGGCCGGGCGCGGCGGCAAGGAGGCCGACGTCGACAACCACTACCCCGAGCTCTTCGCTACGGCGGTTCTATCCAGCCTGTTGTCCGTCGGCGCCACCGTCGCCGGCGGCGAGCCCGAGGACCCGCTGACGCTACAAAACCGTGCTGCCCAGGGTCTCGGCAACTCGGTCTCAAATACCGGAACGACGCTGCTGGGCCGCGCGGCGGCCATCCCGCCCACGCTGACCCTCCAGCCGGGTGAACTCGTCACGATCATCGTCAACCGCCCGATCACAGTGGAGACAGTGGAGCCCCAATGATCCAACGGCAAACGCGACTGCCCGCCGAACAGAAGGCGCGCATCATGGCCTATTGTGCAGAAAAAGAAATGACTCTCGAAGAGTATTTCAACAGCGCCCTTCGCCGATTTTTGACCTCGCCGACGCGCGTCGGAATCTACCGCGCGGTGCCGAAAGCCACGCCTGCCCTACACGTGCGGTTTGACGACGATCTGTTTCCCGCACTCCGAGATCTCATGGAACGGCACCAGATCTCACTCACCGCTCTTCTATATACCGCCATCTGTGAGCACGCCGAAACCGAAGGGGTATTCGCATGAGCACCACTCTTGCCATCACGCCGGACGCGCTGGTCGATGCCCATCTGGCCGTCAAGGTCGAGCTGACCGGACAGCTTGCCCGGGACCTCGAACTTTACGCAGAGCTGTATCGTGAGGAGCACGGGACGGAAATCAAGCAGGAGCACCTTGTTCGGGAATTGGTCCGGCTCGGCATAGCCAGCGACCGGGCGTTCCAGAAGCGCAAGAAGAAGCGCACCGACGCCGCGGATAGGAAGCCGGCGCGGCAGCGGCAGGCCGCCAGCACCGCCTCCCAGCCGATCTCGGCCACCAGCCAGTCGGACGCGGCATGATGAAGCGCTCGGCGCTCTTCGCCGCGCTGCTAGTGGTCGGCTGCTCGCCGACCCTGCAGATGTCTCATCAGCCGCCGCCGATGCCGTCGTTTCTCCGTACGACGTCGGTGATCGCGCTGTCCACGCAACCCCCGGCGCCTAGCCGCGATTCTGCTCCGATGGCGCCGGCAGCCCTCGCGTCCGTGCCGGAGCGGCCGACTCCAGACACCGCTACCCCTGTATCGCTCACCCGGGACGCGGTTCCGCCGGCGCCGGTTGAAAAGGCATCCGCTCGGCCGTCGACTGCCCTGATCGCCCAGGCCGCGCCGGCACCTGCTGCAGCCCCGTTTCCGCACGTCTCACAGGCCGAGCCGGCAGCACCTCCGGCAATTGCCGATCCGGCGACAAACGGAATGCTGATGAAGGGCGCGCCCGCGCAGATCGAGGTCCCGCTTGTCGAGCGCGCGTTCGAGGTCCGCTCGGCCACGTCCGATGGGGATCCGCTTCCGAGTGCGCGGATCCCGCAGCCGTTCGGCGCGATCGGCGCCGACGCGCTGACGCTTCTGCGAGAACTCGCCCGCCAACGCGGGTTCTCCGTTGCTGCTGATCGAGCCATCCAGGATCGCACGGTGTCGTTGCACCTGGACCATATGCCGGTTTCGCGGGCGATCGACGCGATCACCCGCGCCGCGGATCTCAGCTACAGCTTCCAGGACGGCCAGTTGAACGTCACCGCGATGCGGCCCTATACCCTCAGTCTTCCGCCTCTGACGTCCAAGGCGATCGGAGAAAACACCGCCTACGAAGACCGGGACGAGCCGTTCTATCAGCAGATCGCCGACACCCTCGAAGGCTTCGGTGCCCAGAACGTTCGCCGTCACATCTCTGGTCGCCTGGTCTCGTTCTCTGCCGGGCCGAAGGCGGCGGACGCGATCAAGCAGTATGCCCGCGAGCTGCGGGAGAAGCGCGTCCGCATCAACTACGACGTCTGGATCGCCGAGGTCTCCGCCACATCTGAGGACTCGCGCGGGATCCGCTGGGACGAACTCAGCGCCAGCATCGGCGCCCTCGACATCGCGTTTTCCGGCGGGACGGTCGTGGCCGAGGGCTATTCCCTCGCGACCGGCTTCGTTGCCAATGGCCTCGACATATCCGCAGTCGCTTCCTTCCTAAAGCGCCAAGGTGACGTCGAGGTGCTGTCGAACCCGCACGTTGCCATGATTTCGGGGTCGTTTGTTCGTCTCGACGACACCACGACAGACCCGTATCTCGCCCTTCAGCCCATCGCGCCGACCACGGACGACGTCAACGTCAATGTCACCACCGGCATTGATACTCGCGAGCTGACCACTGGAATCGTCCTGACGGTCGCCGGCGACTATCAGGACGGCCTCGTGACGACCTCGCTTCACCTCAGCCTGTCCGACCTCGTGAGCTTCGAGGAGTTCCAGGTCGAAGACTCGTCCGTGCGTCTGCCCCGGTCGTCCGAGCGCACGATTTCCACGCAGATCTCCACACCGCCCGGTGCGACCGTGGTCCTGGGCGGTATCTCGCGTTCCGCGTCGACGGCCGACGACCAAGAGGTGCCCTGGCTCGGCCGGGTCATGCCGTACCTCTTCAGCTCCACCACCAAGACCCAGGAGCGCAAGCAACTCGTCATCGCGCTCGTTCCGCGCATCGCCCGATTCACGCAAGGAGGCCAGGGATGAGATATTGGGGCTATGCAGCCGCGGCGCTCTACCTCGCGGCATCCTCCGCGCACGCCCAAACGGTCAACCCATTCGGCGCCCGCGCCCAGCCGGCGGCTACCGCCGTGCCCGTCACACCCCAGCCGATCGGGATGCCACTGCCGCCGCTGTCGTACTTCGCGGTTGTCGGCGACGTCGCACTTCTCACTGACGGGCAGCGTGTCATACGCGCCGCCAACGGTCAGAAGGTCACGATTGCCGGGGCGACGTACAAGGCGGTGCTCAAGAACGATGAACTCGTTCTGACCGACAGCCGCGACGATCCGGTGTTCTACGCTTCGCTGGGCTACGGGGTCTTCTCCGACAAGGCGTCATCGGAATGACCGACGATTCGCTTCTGCCGGACGTCGCTCGCCGCCCGGCTATCGGGATCCTCGCCGATCGTGCTCGCCACGTAGCCAAGCGTTTCCTCACGATTCCGCGCTTGCGACGCCGGCGCCCAGCTCCCGAGACGCCGCCCGAGGCACCGACCCCGGCTGTAACGCCCGCGGCCGAGCGACCAGCCGGGAACGCGCTGGACGTGAGGTCCGCGACGCGCGAGTTTCTTGACGCGCTCGCGAGCACACAACACCTAAGTGCCGATCGCGCCACCTACGTGGAGCGCATCGTCCGCGAGCACCAGGTGCGCGGCCAATCCATCACTGCGGCCGAGCTCGTCATCCAGTTCGGATTTGTCAGCGCCGGCCGCGTGCTGGACCTGATCCAGGAGCGAAATCTGCAGATGCCGCTCCCGGCAGATGCGGCGTGGCTCTATTCGTTGTGGCCGGCCTCGTTGCTCGCCCAAATGGGCGTGCAGCCGATCCGACTGCACAAATCCACCCTCTACCTCGCGGCCCTTCGTCCGCTGCAGCGCTTCGAGAATGACGCACTGATCAGGCGCGCGGCTGCCGCTTCCGTCACCATCGATCGCATCGTGCAGGAGCCGCAGGACACGGTAACGACGCTCGCCGGAATCTACTCGACCCCGCACACCACCGGCCAGCAGTTCATCGACCTTCTCGCCCGCCACGACATCGCCGCCGAGCCCGAGCAGCTGGGCCCGGCCCTGGACTCGCTCTTCAGCGATGCGCTCGAGCACGGCGCATCGGACATCCACCTCGAGATCCATGACAACCTCAGCGAGACGCGGATCGAGTACAGGCTGGCGAATACGCTGGTCCACCGGGCCAATATCACCCCGCGCCTCGGCCGGCGCCTGGCGACGCTGATCCGAGAGCGGGCGCGCATCGACACCTCGAACATCGAGAGCCCGTTCGACAGCGACTTCCGGTTCGAGTTCCACGGCCGGCCGATCGACATCCGCGTTGCGGTGCTGCCGACGTTCGCCGGCCAGAAGTTGACGCTTCGGCTCAGCGATCCCACGGCCTTTCAGACGCTGCGCGAGATCTTCGGGCACTTCCCCGAGCTGGCGGACCGCCTCGAGGAGGAAAGCAGCTCGGCCACCCGACGCGGCTCATTCGGCCTGGTCACCGGTCCGACCAACCAGGGCAAGAGCACCACGCTGCGCGCATACACCATGAACATTCCGCGCCACCGCCTCCGTGTAATGGAGATCGGCGACCCCATCGAAGTGAAGACGCCGCTGACCACGCAGACACACGTCAACCGGCACGACGACATCGGACTGACCTTCGACCGCTATCTCAGAGGCGTGCTCCGTCACGATCCGGACGTCGTGTTCGCCCAGGAGCTACGTGATCCCGAGACCGTCAACGCGGCATTCCGGATCATCGAGACCGGTCACAAGGTGCTGGCCACCCTGCACGCGGACTCGGACATCGACACGCTCCCACGCCTCTTTTCCCAGGTCCCAGAGCGGCGCAATGAGGCCGCGTTCATCGTGTCGAAGTTTCTAAGCTGGATCATCCACCAGCGCCTGGTCGATACCCCTTGCCCGTCATGCTCGACCGCGGTTGGCGCCGATGTACTGCCGGAGCACGCGTTCGAGCTGCTGGGCGCAGAAGACAGCGATTCCTTCGTGTCGCTGTCGGCCGCGGGGTGTGACCACTGCCTCCACCTTGGGGTGCACGGCCGCACGGCCGTCCCGTCGGTGATCTGGTTCGGAGCCGCTGCGCGAACGCCGCTGCTGCACCGGCTCACCGGCATTCTGTCCGGCGCGGACGTCGCTGACTACACCGCCCTCCTCGACCTTCCAGGCATCGAACACCTGCCGCGATCCGCCGGTCTGCGGACCTTATCCAAGCGTCGGGTGATCGCCTGGCAAACCGCCGTGTTCGAGACCGAGAGAGAGCAGAGCCATGCTCGGTAATCCCTTCCGCGCGACGTCCACGTACATCGAGGCCGTCTACTACGACCCGGATCAGCGCACGACCGGCCGTCAGTACTTCCACAACGGAAGCGTCGCGGATGTCCGGCGACAACTCACTGGTGGCGGCAAGACCATTGTCTCCCTGAAGGAGCACGTTCACCGCGCCCTGAACAATCAGATCTACAGCTCGGGCGAGCGGGCCAATTTCCTGCGAACACTCTCTGCATTCATCCGAGCCGGGGTCAATCCAACCCAGGCCGTCCGCTCCACGGTCGACATGATCGACCACCGGCACAAGCGCGCCGAGCTACAGCCCGCCGTCGACATTCTCGACGCTGGCGGTTCGCTCGCCGACTGCCTCACCCGGATCCCCCTGCTCGATACCACCACCAGGTCATTCCTGGCCGCCGGAGTGGCCGTCAACTCAGTTGCGGGAATCATCGATCCCCTTCTCACCTACCGCGGATCCAAGACGGCCATCTGGCGGGCGATCACCACCGGCCTTGCGATCGCCGGCTTTGAGCTGGTCATGGCGATCGCATCCGCAGCTGCCATGGAACTCGGTGGCTTCGACTGGATCCTGACCGAGATGGGCAATGCCGACGCTGCCGGCTTCGCGGAGAAAGTCGAGTACGCCCGCGCGCTCAATCGCGGCTTGCTGGTCGCCGGCATCCTGCCCTTTCTCTATATCGGCGCCGTCATCCTCCTCTCGACCTCGGACCAGGCGCAGGCGCGGCTTGCGGCCGGCCTGGTGCTCGACCGAACGCCCTTCGTCGGAACGCTCTTCCGCCACCTGGCGATCGCCGAGACCTTCACGATCTGCGCATTCATGCTGCGGGCGGACGCGCCATTCCTGCTGGCCTGCACAACCGCACGGGCCGCTACTGGCTGTCCCCCCGCCCGCGACTACTGGAGCCGCGTCCTCACCCTGCACCGGGATCATGGCGAGCCGGTAACAGCGGCAATCTCGAAGGCGACTGGTCTGCTCACGCCATGGGAGCAGATGCCGCTTGCTGGACACAGCGCCACGCGACACCGCGACCTGGCTGAAACCATGGTCTCGATCGCGCAGGACCGGCTTCATGCGGCAACCGTCGAGGCCAACCGCCTCACGCGCCGCCTGTCACTCGTCATCCTCGCCTATCTCGCCGCCAGCATCGGCCTCTTCATCTACCTGGTGGTGGCGCAGAACTCCGTCACAGACACCCTCTTCCAAGGAGCGCGGTGATGATCCCGTACGTCCCCTCAACGTTCGGGGCGGTGTCGGCGCCTGTTCCGACCTCCCGAAAAGCCGACGTGGTGGCGCACCACACCGCCGCCGGCCTCATGCAGACCGACACGGTCGCCGTGATCCACACGGTTTCCGCCGGCATGGTTCATGTCCTGTTCGCCCGAAGCACCGAGTTTCCATCCGATCCGGCCCAGGACGAGTACGTCTGTGCGCTCGCCGCCGCGCTCCCGGGGCATCGGGAACACCGCGGTCACGGCGTCTACATCGTCAGCTCGCACAACGGGCTTGCTGCCGTCCGAACCGTAGCGAACACCGTGCGGTCATTTCACGGCGACCCCGAGCTGGTCCACGCGTGGGCGGCCGACCAGGCGCTCCCTGTCCATCAACTCGACGAGGCGGCCGGATCCAAGTGGAACCTACCTCTCTACCAGCGCGAACAGCGCAGCAGTCGTCTCGCCTTCGCCCTCGCGCTCAGCGGGCTCGCGTTCGCCACCTTCACCGGCTTCAACATCAGCGACCTTCTCACGCGCAATGCACAGGCGGAGCACGAGACCGCCAAGATCCGCAGCGATTCGCGCACCTACGAATCGGAGCTACGCCAGGAACTCGGCCGGGTATCCGGCCAGCCTGCCCTCGAGACGATCGGCCGCCTCTATTCCCTCAGCCGCCTAGCGCCGGAGACCGGCGGGATGCTGACCCTGTTTCGCGCCCGCGGAGGCGAGATCGAGTGGACCGCCGAAGTGCCGGACTGGGTCACCAACGCCCAGATCGATTCCTACGGCCCCGGCATCACCCGCCAGCGTCTGGCTGATCGCCAAATGCTCCGCCTGACGGCCCGGGAGACGATCCAGTGAAAGCGAACGCCCTTCTCGTCGGCGTCCTCATTTGGGCCGGGGGCCTGGCTGCAGCTGTCTACTCGACGTCCCAGCTCGACGAGGCCCTCAGCCGGCAGCACGTGGTCGCGACCGCCCGGGCCCTGATGCCGCGCCCGATCGGTCTCAGAGCGAAGCCCGTGCCCGCCTCGGTCTACAAGCGGATCGCGGACACCCTGCGATCGACCAACGAGGTGGTCGAGTTTCAGGCGACCGCTGACACGCTCGCCATCCGGACCCGCGACACCGCCGAGTATGCGTCGTGGATGCTCGCCATCACGACGGCCATCGCCCAGGCCCCCGAATACCGGTGGACCGTCAAGGAACTCTGCGCCGGGCCGATCTGCCCTGGCGCCCCCCTCACCGCCGAAATCGCGGCCCATCAGATCCAGACGGAGGTCAGACAATGACGACCATCAATCGCGAGCATCCGGACGCCGGCTTCGGCTGGATCGGCGTCATCATGATCGTGCTGATCCTTGTGGTGGCGATCGGCGCCTACTTCGTCACGTCGTCGAACACGTCATTCAGCCGCATACACGAGTACCTATCCCGCCTGAACGGGAACTCGGTGTACTCGACCGCCGGCAGCATCAACCAGGCCATCTCCTTTGCGAACGCGCAGGGCTTCGGCATCGAGAACATCGACTTCATCGACACGACGCCGTCCGACAGCGCCCGGGTGGGCTTGTTCGACCCGGTGAACGGGGCGACCGCCGAACCCACGATGAGCAACGGCCTTCTGATCAATCGGCCGACGTCGATCGACGACGATGATTGGGGTCGCTGGGCACTCGTCGGCAATAGCAGCACCGGTGCCGGCACGTTCACGGTCCCGAGCATCGCCACGTCAGCACCGGAATGGGCGATCATCCTGCCCGGGATCAAAGACCAGTACTGCAACAGCATCAACGCCGACCTCTGGGGCGTCAGCGAATCGGACGACATCCCGGTCGCCAGCTCCGTCAGCTCGACCACCGTGTACGGCCCCATGCAGCAGTCGACGCGCGTGCAGGCCGTGACGATCGATCTCACCAGTGCTTCGCCGTCGTCTTCCTTTGACGGTCGCTCGAAGGGGTGCTTCGCCACCTCCGACGGCATCAACGTGTTCTACCTGGTCGTCAGTTCCCGATGACCCCCCGGTCGACACACCCCGATGCCGGCTTCGGCTGGATCGGCGTGATCGTGCTGGCGCTCGTGGTGATTCTCGCCATCGGCGCCTACTTCATCCAAAGCCAGTCTTCCGCGGGCGACACGCTCGGCCGCGCGTCTACGAAAGCCCGCCTCAATGCGGACGGGAGCCTCATCGTTCAGCGGATCAGCGGCTGCGCGCTGCAGTATCCGACGAACGCCGGCACCGGCCCCTTCCCCTCATATCCGGACCAGCCCACCTCCGACCTGGCCGAAGATCTCGCGTGCCCGGGCAGCGGCGCCGATCTCTGGTCGGGCGCCGACGGCGTCTATTTCCCGCCAACCCTCCGCGGGTTCGGCGACTGGACCTATCACCACGACACCGACGGTATCTGGATCGAGATCACCGGCGCGCCGGCCGACCAAGTCCTGCTCGACGAAGTGGTGTCCGAGTTCGGCGCTGCAGCCGCCCAGCCGACGCCGGGGACGCTGCGGCTCTTCGTGCGCGGGACTTGAGCGATGCACGCCGCAGCCTTGATCGTCGTTCTCGGACTGGCTCTGGTCGGCGGCATCTTCGCCAACCATGCCTACCAGCGCTCGGAAGACCAAGCGTTCCTGGCAAAGTACGTCGCGACGGTCGAGACCCTAACGCGTAACCTCGACCTCGCGGCCGCTCAATCGGGGCACCCGGACGGCGCGACCCTGCCAGACCTTACGACGATCGCCGTGTCGTCGATCGAAGCCGACACGGACGCTTGGGGCACCACCGTTCGGCTCTGCTTGAACGACGTCGACGACACCTTGCCGGCGATCACCGTGCTCAGCGCTGGCCCCGATCGCGTCCGCAATACCGACTGCACTGCGGCGCTCGCCGGCTCGCTCACCGGCGACGATCTGATCAAGAGCCTCCGATCCGCCCAGGTCTTCGCTCGCCAGCCGCTCACACCCGTCGAGCAGGAGATGACGGCGAACTATACGAACCGCTGCTCTCTAGGCTTCGACCTTCTCGAGAAACCTACCGAAGCAACCTTCGCGTGCTTCAACCTCTGTGCCGCGTTCCGCTCGTTCAGCGAGCGGTACGGCTACCACGACACGCCGCCGGACTGGAGCTCATGCAGCGCGTCCCCATGACCCATCGGGACGCCGGCGCCGTCGTGCCGATCGTCCTCATCATGCTCTTCTTCGTGGTCCTCGCGCTGACGCCCATGTCTCGTCGCGTCGGCCAGCTCCTCGATGCAACCGACCAGACCATCCGCTACTCCACGACAGTCGATCGGATCGGTATGGTTGCGTTCGCACTCGGCCGCGTTGCCGCCCTCTCGCCCGCCGGGCTGCTCGTCCCGGTTCCGGCCGATGCAGGCGGTGTGCCGGCCGCGGCTCACACTCTCACCGCCGACGAGTTTGGCGAGCCCTACGCCTACTGTCCGGCGGCCGCCTACGATTCCTCTGCGGATCCCCTTCTCGCCGTGGTCTCCGCTGGGCGCGACCGCTCTCTGGCCACGAGCTGCACGGATGCACTCACCGGCGCTGCCCAGGGCGACGACATCCTCCGGCAGCTGTCTGTGTACGAGGCTTCGCTGATCCCCCACCAGGTTCAGCCGGAGAACGCCACCATCAACAGCATGTGGCGCAGCCGCTGCGCCTCTATCGGTGTCATCCAGAATCTCACCGCGGCCTCGCGTTGCAGCGAGTTCACGCCGCTCTGGTCGTCCTTCGCTGCCAGCAACGCCGGGCTGTTCCCATGATGCATCCGCTCCTCGTGCTGCTCGCGGCAGCCACGACCTTCTTCGCTCCGATGCTCAAGAGCGCGATCCAGACCAAGCAGGATGCCGTCGAGACGGCGCGCTCCGTCGAGACGCGGTCGATGCTGTTCGAGGCCGCCCAGATCCTCGCGTCGCACGGCACCTACGAGCTCGCGACCAACACGATCCTGCTCCCCATGCCGGGCACCGACGACGCGCTCCCTGCCGCCCTGCCGGCTCCGCTCAGCGACGCCTGGAGCACGGGCCTCGCCTACTGTACGGGCGCTTCTCAGTCCCTCCCCGATGTCGCACTCGCCCTGGTTTCCGCGGGCCCCGACCGCGTGCGGACCACGTCCTGTTATGCTGCTCTGAACGGTACATCCTCGGGTGACGACATACTCGTGCGGATGACCCACGCCGACGCTGCAACATGGGCCGGTCGGACCGAGAGCCGGCTGACACTCGTGAACCAGGCGGAGGAGCTGGATTGCGACGCGCCGCTGGTTGTCGCCTACGACAATGGTGCCTGGGAATGCACCAACGTGGACGATCTGATCTCGGCAGAACTCGACGGATCGACCGCGGATTGCGCGGTTGCCAATGGCACCGGTGAGAAGACCTGGGATGGTGCGGCCAAAGCCTGGGGATCGTGCATCGTCGTCGAGTGCGATCCGGGATACGTGGAGCACAACAACGCCTGCATCCCGGAGGTGATTCCATGCACCGTTGATAACGGATCAGGGACGGCGACCTGGAACGGCACCGAATACGGGCAGTGCGTCGCGACGTCCTGCGACGAAGGGTATCGAGTCGAGAATGGCCAGTGCGTCGAGGCCCTGGTCGTCGGGACGTGCTACCGCATAACCTGCACGTCCCGCAGGGGTCGAACACGAACGCTGATCGGAAATGCCGCCGATGCGAACGTCGTGCATGCGCGCGCACCCAGTGGCTTAGGAACCTGGGTGGTCGGCGTTACCGGCGACTCCGCAGGAGGCTTCCGGCTCAACTTCAGCTACAACTGCATGTTCAATCACGCCGCCGGGGGCAACGCGCAGTTCTCGAACAATTCGAGCTGCCAGCGGTACGGGCCGTTGAACTCCGGCGAGAGCGGCCTGTTCACGGCCGGATACGGCGCCTACTTCGCTTCGTGCCAAGTGCCGACGCCCTGCTAGGGGTGACATTCTGACGATTGATGCCCGCAAGGGATAGCGGGACTCGATCAATTGCGCAGGGCCGCTGACAGGCACGGAATGCCGGGATCTGACCTGGAGCGGCCGTTCTCAACACTGGTGGCGTGAGGCGGGATACGGGATCATCATCAAACTTGTGGTCGAGCCAGCCCGACCACACACTGGTTCACGAGCGGAATTCTTGTTTGTTCGACGGGTAATGGGTATCCGGCGCTCGACCCCATGATCACGGTGACGTGTTACCAGAGAGGAAGCGTCGGATGATGGACACCGACAGCGACGCGGCATGGGAACCGACAGCTGTGCTCGCAAATCTCTCGATGGGCCGCACGTATGAGGATCTGCCGTTCGCAGTCGAGGGCGGATACTATGCAATTGTCGGCCACGAGGATCTGCGGCTACTGAACGCATGTGATAGGCATCCGGTCATCCGTCGGTTTCTGGGCCGCTTCAAGGACGCCTTCGGCGATTGTCTGTCCCCGGCAGTGGTAATGAGGCGAAGCGACGCGCCGGCAGCCACTCGGACCGTGGAGGCGTCGGCCGGCTTCAGGGATGCGGTCGCCATGTCGGTGATCCCGCTTTCGCGCGCCAGGGGCACTGGGCGCCGGACCACATACGGCGTAGCCTACAGCGACCAATTCGACTTCTACCCTTGGATGTTGACCCGCGACTACCACGACTTGGTGGCGATGACGCCGGCGATGCTCGCGATTCACGAGGTACGTCTGTTTCGTGGGCAATCGACCCCAGGGCTCGCTCCCGCTTCGCTACGGGATAGTGATGTCGATGTTCCGTTGTTAGAGGAGCTGCTTCGACGTTGGCGTCGGCTCCATGGCGGCGAGGCACCGCCGTCTCACGACGATGTGGCACTGTTTCGCTCGCTCAACATGGCATTCCAGGCCAGCAGAATGCCCGGCGGACAGGAGACCAGCATCTACGATATCGGTCGGCTGATAGCGCTTTGGATCAGTGCCTTCGAAATCCTGGTCCACCCTGGCGGCAATGGGCGATCAGGCCCTTCACAAGTGCTGGATCGCCTCCGTTCAGTACAATGGCTGGATCCGCGGATCGCGGAACTGCTACCGCCAACTCCTGGGATGCCGGCCAGGCGCCGTACGCAAGTCGCCGAGATTGCTCCGGATCGGCTCTACCGCCTGTTGTACGATGCTCGCAACGACTTCTTGCACGGCAACCCACTGGACGAGCTGGACCTAGTTGTCGCCCCCTCTGGAATCCACATCGCCCGCGTAGCGTCCGCGCTGTACCGCCTAGCTCTGACGGCGACTCTGGATCTGCGGTTTGACCGCCCCTCACCGCCTCTCGATGACGTCGCGGCTTGGACGGCCTGGGCCGCCAGTCGGCGCGAGCTGCACGAGCATCAAGGGAGGTTCGAGAGTGTTGTGTCTGCGGTATTTGCTACACCGAACGCCGAGCACCGTGAAAATATTGGGCGCCGATTGCCGGCTCCACCCAGCGACTGATGAGGAATACGGCGATGGCGACGAATTCGGATGTCCTTGAGCAGATCTTTGTGGAGCATCTCGCGATAATTCATCGCGCCGACGTAAGTGATCTCAAGAGCTGTTCGGAGCAGGACGCAACCAAGCTTGAACCCGGGGTCACGGCCGCGATGCCATGACGCCCGTCACTGCCTCATCGGACGACCCGCCTACCGGCGAACCCTGCTTCGGCCGTCACATCGCTGTCGCCCCGGCGCCTCCGAAGGCACGCGCGACGCCCTCGATCGTGCCAATACAACCCCATCGACGGCCGCCGCGACGACAAACTCCCGACCGCTATCGTCGTTCCGCCGCCATCGATCCCGGCCAGCGCGTCCCCGACGCAAGCCGCTGCCCCATCAAATCCTCATAGACCGCTGACTGCCCGCCCGGCCCCTGCGGGTTCCTTTCTGGGAGGCTTTCGGACGCCGGCCCTCAACGCGGGGGGATAGGTCACCACCGGCCGGCATCCGAAACCCTTCACCGAAGTCGCCTTCTGCGTCGGGTTCCAGGCAGCAGGTTTTCACGACCAGGCCGCAGCGCGCGCCAGCGTCGCCAAAACGATCCCGGCGCACAGATACGGCCCCAGCGCCACGTAGCCGCCACCGTGGTGACCATGCCGCTGTAGTCCAATCGCGGCGAGAAGCAGTGCTGCAGCCAACCCCACCGCCGCCGCCAGCCAGGTCCCGACGCCGCCTAGGCCGAGTGCCGCGGCCGCCATATAGTTCCAATCTCCTCGGCCGAAGTAGGCTTTCTGCGTGAAGGCCCTGATGGACCACCACAGGGCGTGGCCGATGCCGGCAATTGCAAGCGCCAACCAGGCGTGCTCGATCAGCACAGTCGCATCCTCGAACGTCGCGAACGCACCGCCGGCGGTTGCCATGCCGATCACATCGGCAAGCGGCAGGATGCCACCGCGGTGATCAGCAACCGCAGCCTTCAACGTGAAGCCCAGGAACGCTAGTCCCGCGAGCATCTTCAGTCCGAGGGCGGCGTCCAAGCGCGCAGCCCGCCACAGTTGCAATACGAACCCGCCACGCACGATTTTCGCACGTCCCTTGACTCCAAACCCATGAAGTTTTTGACCTTGTGCGACATAACACTTATATCTTATTAACTGCTGTAACGAGTGTCTACGCTCGACCATTCAGGCTATTGAAGAAAACTGCACGGAAGATGTCAGTCACCAAATACAAAACGGACAGGGCGGGATACGTTTGCCGAATAATCCGTGTAGCGGAAGCTGATGCGAATCATATCAAAGAACAATGTGAGGACCATGGCCTGACGCTTCTTACCTTTTACGAGGGATCTGCGTCTGCGTACCTTCAGGCCCGTGATCGCTCTGAAAAAGGCCCGATTGTGCCAACTCCTTTCAACACACCATTTCACGTATTTACGGTTCGACTCTCCCCACCAACCTTTGCCCGCTTGGATGAGCTTGCTAGAGAAGAAGGCCTAAACCTCGGCCGTATACTCGCGACCATGATGATGTACGGCAGCGCTTTGCTGGATACGCCTGAAGGGTTGCGGCACTTCGTGCCGCCTGAAGGGCTGACGAACAAGTCCTAGCAGCGCGACGGCGTGCTCCCTTGCTGTTCTTCCTACGGCCGCCACATGCGGCCCCTCTTCCTCGGTGACCTCCGCCAGCATTTCCAGCACACACTCGTACGAGCCAACTTCGGCTGCGCACGCATCCACCCACGCTTCGAGGTCTGCCCGCTCCACCCGCTCACCTTGATGCACGATCTTGCGCTCGACCGCCTCTAGGAGGTCGATGCGCTGCAGTCGTTCCCCAACCTCCACAACACACTCCGCACTTAATAGTTACGTTCCATCCACGTCCTTCCTAGGCGGGACGCGCAACCGAAGTCAACGCCAGATTGTGCCGGCCGGAGTGTATTGTACGTTGAAATCGCTGTGCTTTTTCTTCGTATTTTCTGGACATTGCGACGGCCTCACGCCTAGTTGCACATAACACATATGTGCGATACTTTCAGCGATGCAGCTCAACGCCAGGACGAGGCAATTGGGGAAGCGAATGCGGCAGCTTGGGTTTTCAGCATTGGTTCTATCGGCAACGGCCGCGTGCACCCTTCCCGGGTCCAGCTCGATCGTCGCGCCGGCTGGCCACCACTGCTGGGACATCGGTCCGCAGGGTGCCTTCCTCCAAGACGCTGGTGACCAGGATCGCCAGTACGCCTCGCGCGCCTGTCAGACTGCTCTCGAGCGAAACGCGGACAACCAGGCTACGAGCTGGTACGTGCCTGGATCCCGCACCCTCGGTAGGGTCACGCCCGTGGCTTCCTATCAGATCGATGACCGGACGATTTGCCGGGAGTACGCCGTGACGATCGGCGTTGCCGACGGGGCAGCCAAGCGGGTCGCCGCGACGACCGGAACCGCGTGCAGGCAATCCGATGGAACATGGTGGGCTTGGCCCGTCCCGATTCCCGAAGAACTGCGCAGATCTCAGACAGCGGCGAATTACGGAAGTCCGTGAATCCAGCCGTTTAGGAGTCCCACTTGGGGGTCAATTTCGCGCACGTGCTAATATGTAGTATGTGCCTACCCCCCTGACACTCACACTTGGAGGCAGCACCGCACGTAGGGCCTGAAAACCAGACGGCCGCCCAGAGGGCGGCCGGTGGATACTGGAAAACGTTTGGCGACGTTCAGTATCCGCATTATCCCCATGAGTGTCAACCAGCAAAGCGGATTTTCGCTCTGCTTTGTTGCGCCCGCACGTGCCGTGCCTCCTGAACCCGGAGGTTTGCGGATGCCTAGACTTGACTCCGTCATAGCGGAGCATCGCCGTCGGTTCCTGGAACGAACCGCACATGTTCAGCCCACACTTGAGCAGTGGCGGGCCTGGACCGACGCGTCAAAAATGCCGGAACGACACCGCCAGTTCGACCTACCAGGCCTGGACGACAGGTCGATACGCCGCGGGTTCCGGCGGCGGCGCGCGCTGCGCGCAATCTCGACCGCGTACACGTGCCAGCGGCGGCGGCCAGGTCGCCCGAGCCGCTGGGCTGAAGCCGAACTCCGCTCTATGGACCTGTTCGCGGCCGACATCATCCCGGAGCAGGTCCTGGAGGAGTCGCACCTGTCGCCGGCGGATCGCCGCGTGTTACTGGCCCTGCTGTTCTATGCCCGGGGCCGCGAGGCCTGGACCCAACACATGGCGCCGATCGCCAACATGGCGCGCGTCGCACGCTCGACAGCACATCTCGCGATCGCTCGCCTGGTGAACGCCGGCTATGTCACCCGCCAGGAGAACAGGATCTCGGCCGACCGAAACGGCCCGAACTGCTGGGCGCTCCTTGATGTTCGCCTGCTGGTAGCGTCGGCGGAGCTTGCGGGGCGAAGCCGGGAGGATTCCGTGCTCGACGGCGAACAATCTCCTTTGATGCACAGGGTCCAAAAGATTGGCCCGGTGAAACACGCCCAAAATATTAATACTAAGAGCCGCGAATCCGCGATGACGATCGCCCGCACACGCCAAGCCTCCAGCGGCGGAAACAGCGCCTCCGGCGCGCCGCCGCTCGCTCACAGACAATGACGGAGCCCTGACATGACTAAATTGCTCGGCAACGGCCGAAGCGGTTTTCGCGCATGTTCACCTCCGGCAACAATGGTGCAGCTCGACGGCCTGCCAGCGGAGACCGTCGAAGCGACTTGCCCAGGTGAGCCCACAGGGACCTCCGATCATCGTTCCGCTGTCTGGCCGAGGGACGCTCCACTCCGGCCGGCTCCACCTATGGACTACCTGGATAAGCCGCCCAGTTTGGGCGGCTTGGTCCCGAAATTAAGGGCCTCCACACACGAATCTTGCTTGCGGTTAGAAAGACGTTAGGGGGTTAGAAGACGTTACCGGGGGAAAACACGACGCGATTACAAGGCGGTGCGCTGAGCGAGCGCGTTCAAGGCATGAAGATAAAGGAGATGCCGCACGATCGCTGGGCGGTCACCGCACGATCGGTAGGGAGATCACCGCACGAAGGCCCGGCCTTCCTGGGGTCTCAGAGCATGAAGGTCATCCCGGCGAAGTTGGATTCGTGCCTTGAGGGCCTTATCTCGCATTGCTCCGCAGCCGTAGAGCGGTCAAAGCACGAATCTGTTCCCCCCGCGTTCCCGAGTCGCCAGCTTCCCGGCGGATTTCCTTCCCGATTCGTGTCCTGAACGCCCTATCTGCACCCGCACCGGACGCCCGTCGGTCTCCGCGCCCCCGATCCAGGCACCGGAATCTCGGCAGCGCGCCACCGGATTCGTGCCTTGAGCGCCTAGAACCGTGATTTCCAGATGCCAAGGCATTCAACGCACGAATATTCAGCGTTGATCCAAGGCCACATGTTGTCAGAGTAGGTCGAGCGAGCCACTGGATTTGCCATGTCGAAGACACTGCAATTGCCCCTGCAGCTTGATGGACCGGTCGTCGGCGCCATAAAGGGCGAGCGCAGCATCATGGCCTACCCCTTCTTCGACCTGGACAAGAGGGCGCTCAAAGCACGAATCGAGTTCGAAGATCCAGACGTCGGCGTGCGGATCGCGGTTCGCGCCGCCGAGGGCGCCGGCGTGCCGACCATCTATGACAAGGACCTGGTGCTCTACGTCGCCACCGTCATCGCCAAGCGGATGGACGACGGGAAGCTGACCGGAGACGAGCGCGACCGCATCGTGAATTTCTCGGTACACGACTTCTTTCGCGTGGCCGGCCGGTCGACCGACTCCCGCTCCTACGAACGATTCAAGGCGATGCTCGATCGCCTCACCTCCGCGACCATCTCGACGAACATCGAGGTGACGGTCGACGACGAGACGATCGGCGCCGATGGCTGGTTCGAGTGGTTTGAACGCACCGGTACGGGGATCCAGTACCGCAAGTCCGCGGACGGAAAGAAGCGGATCAGCCATGTCCGGATCGTCGTCGGAAAGTGGTTGTTCAACGCCATCGTCAAGGATCGGCGCATCCTGACGTACGCGAAGCGGTATTTCGACCTCGAGCCGGTGCCACGGCGCCTCTACGACCTGGCGCGAGTGCACGTCGGGCACCAGGAGCGGTGGCAGGTCAGACTCCCAAAGCTGCAGGCCCGGATCGGCGATCACTCGCGAATCTCCCACTTCCTGAGCGCTCTCAAGAAGCTCGAGGTCGAGGATCCGCTGCCGGAGTACCGGTTCCGGATCATCGAGCCAGTGCGACCTGGGCGGGAGCGGCGATCGGCCGCCGATTTCGAACGGACCATGGTCGTCTTCACCGCACGAAGCGATGCTGAGCGTCAGCCGTCAACACTCGAGCTATCTGCAGTCGACGCGGAACCGGCGGTGGTTCGCCATCCGCAGCTTGTGCGGCACCTCACAGCCATCGGCTTTGGCGGGTGTCTCGGAAAGGCGAAGGCGGTAAATCGTGCACTTCGAGAGCGCGGCCGATCGGTTCATCGTGATCGGGATCTGGCGTGCGACCCTGTCCTGCTCGCAAATTTGCTCGTCGAGCTCGGCTTGGAGCTGCCAGTCTGAGAAAATGCTGATCGCATTCTGCTAGCAACTGCTATGACAGCGTTCGCGGCGGCCGGAACCTGCCGAATCCTCCGGAGGGACACAATGACGACGGACGGACCTGCTGATCTCATGGCGTTCACGACCCGGTTGGCGAGCGCCTACTTTTCCCGAAATGCCGTCGTACCCGACCAGATCGCGCAGGTAATCGGCGACATTCACGGCAGCCTCGGCGCGCTCGGCCGAGAGCAACCGGAAGCCGATGTCCAGAGGCCGGCTGTCCCAATCAAGAAGTCCGTCACGCCGGACTACCTGGTCTGCCTCGAGGATGGAAAGCAGCTGAAGATGCTGAAGCGCCATCTTCGGACCACGTATGACCTGACGCCGGAGCAGTACCGCGCGAAATGGGGCCTGCGATCCGACTATCCGATGGTGGCGCCGAACTACGCCAGACAGAGGTCGGAGTTCGCGAAGAAGATTGGCCTCGGCACGACCGCGACGCCGGCTCGGCGGAGGGGCCGCGGCAAGGCCGCCGTAAAGGCTTGACTAGCTCCAGTTCACTCCTGACGGTCGGAGCGCGCGTTAGTGGCAAGAAGATCCGGCGGGAGCGCTGCTGACCTCCAGCCTGGAAATGACGTGGGCGAGCGCGCCGCTGATCGTCTCAAGTTCTGCGGTCGGCACTGCCAGGACGAACGGTTTCTCTTCCGCGTCCCGAAAACGTAGCAAACAATGCTCATGGTCCGCGGAGAGTGCGAAGCTCTCAAGCTGCATGACTTCATAGGCACTGACCTGATCCATAGCGTCTCTTGTCTCACTGAATGAGGGGGCACCCAATCACGATCCTTCTTCGACATCGCCTTCTCCCACAAGACGCAGCTAGTGTCACCGGTACCATGAATTACGGAAACCCCTTGACGGGCCTCCAATTGTCGGGCGACCTGAGAAACTGACCCCCTGTCGACTTTGAGAACTGACCCCTCTTCGATCTTGAGGAGGACCTGATGGCGAATGCAGTTCTGGTTGAGAGTTCCCCGCGTGTGGTGACGATGCGGGGAGAGGAGATGCTGCAGCCAGACGAGGTGGCGGCGATGGTGCGGCTGCACGGGCTGGGTTGGGGTGCGAAGCGCCTGGCCCGCGAGTTCGGTTGCGCTCGGAACACGGTGCGGCGGTACCTGCGCGAGGGTGGCCCGGTGCCGTTCCGCAAGCCGGCCCGGCGCTCGGTGTTCGACGGGCTGGACGCGTGGCTGCGCGAGCGGTTCTTCCGCCACGGCGGCAACGCCGACGTGGTGCGCCAGGAGCTGGCGGCCGAACACGGGATCGCGGTGTGCCTTCGCCATGTCGAGCGCCGTGTGGCGGGGTGGCGTCGCGAGCTGAAGGCGGCGGCGCGGGCGACGGTTCGGTTCGAGACGCCGCCGGGCCATCAGCTGCAGATCGACTTCGGCGAGACACGGGTGTGGATCGGGGACGAGCGACCGCGGGTCCATCTGTTCGTGGCCACCCTCGGCTACTCGCGACGGCTCCATGTCCGGGCGTCGCTGAGGGAGCGCCAGGCCGACTGGTTCGCCGGGATGGAGGATGCATTCCTGCTGTTCGGTGGTGTCCCTGTGGAGGTGCTGCTGGATAACGCCCGGGCGCTGGTCGAGCATCACGACGCGTCGACCCGCGAGGTTCGGTTCAACGCCAAGCTGCATGCGTTCGCCCGGTACTGGGGGTTCCGGCCGCGCGCCTGCGCTCCCTACCGCGCCCGCACCAAGGGCAAGGATGAGCGCGGGGTCGGCTACGTGAAGCGCAACGCCATCGCCGGCCGGCGGTTCGAGAGCTGGGCAGCGTTCGAGGCACATCTGGCGCGCTGGTCCCGCGATATCGCCGACCGCCGGATCCACGGCACCACCGGCGAGGCGCCGGTCGCCCGGTTCGCGCGCGAGGCAGCGGCACTGCGGCCGCTCGGCGGCCGGGTGCCGTTCGGCCAACTACGCGACCTGACGCGTCGGGTGCAGGCCGACTGTGCCGTCGACATCGACACCAACAGTTACTCGGTGCCGTGGCGGCTGATCGGCGAGGCCGTGATGGTGACGATCTGCGCCGGCCGCGTGGTGATCCGCCACGCTGGCGAGGTAGTGGCCGATCATGCCGTCTGTCCCGGGCGCCGCCAGCGCATTATCGACCGCGCCCACTTCGCCGGCGTCGCCGGGGCAGACGGGCCGGTTCGGCAGCCGTCACCGGCTCCGGCCCTGCCGGCGCCACCGTCGTCGTTGCTGCGGCCGCTCGCCGAATACGAGGCCGCCGCCGGGGGAGGCTGGTGATGGCGGCGCTCGACCACGACGCACTGATCGCCATGCTCGACCGGCTGAAGCTGACGGCGATCCGCGACCAGCTCGACAGCCTGCTCGACGAGGCGGCACGATCGGAGATGACGTTGCGCGAGGCGCTCGCCTTCCTGGTGTCCCGGGAGATCGCCCGGCGCGACCATCGGCGCATCGAGATGGCCACCAAGATCGCGCAGTTCCCGTTCGTGCGCGACCTCGAGGGGTTCGACTGGAGTGCCCAGCCCTCGCTCGACCAACGTCAGCTCCGTGAGCTCGCGACCTGCCGTTGGGTGGCGCACGGCGATGCGTTGCTGTTCTTGGGGCCACCCGGAACCGGCAAGACCCATCTGGCGGTCAGCCTCGGCCGCGAGGCGATCCGCAACAACTACAGCGTCCAGTTCGTCGCCGCGGCCACCCTGGTGGCGACGTTGGCGAAGGCGCATGGCGACGGCCGGCTCGACGAGCAGCTGACCCTCTACGCCAGGCCGAAGCTGCTGATCATCGACGAGCTCGGCTACCTGCCGTTCGAGCCGGACGCCGCCCACCTGTTCTTCCAACTGGTCAGCCGACGCTACGAGCGTGGTGCAATCCTGCTCACCTCGAACCGCACGATCGCCGAGTGGGGCACGGTGTTCGGCGACCCGGTAGTCGCCACCGCCATCCTGGATCGCCTGCTGCACCACAGCACCGTGATCACAATCCGCGGCGACAGCTATCGGCTCCGCGAGAAGCGCCGGGCTGGCCTTTTGCAAAAGGCCAGCCCGGCGCTCGAGCCACAACCTGACGCAACCAACCCATGACGGGGGGTCAGTTCTTCAGGTCGCCAAGGGGGTCAGTTCACGAAGTCGCTTGATACCAATGAAGGCGCTGGGCGAACGAAACGGGAACCGCTAGACTCCGGACCCGGCCTGCTGGCTCACGAATCGTCCGGGGAGCGAATGACCATCCGCCGCACTCTCGTCGTGTCGACGCCCTTCGCGGGCAGGATCGCCCGGCTCGCCGTCGCCAGGGCCGGGTTGCCGGGTGCCCGCATCATGACGATCGTCGACCTCGCCTCGCGGCTTGCCGGTGGTTTCCTTCAGGTTCCGACCCGCAGGGCGCTGCAGGAGGCCGTGACCGCGGCCCTGCTCGAGAACGGGCTGGGGGATCTGGACGAGGTGCGCGACCTGCCCGGTATGAGCCGGGCCGGAGTGACGACGCTGAACCGGGCCTGGGCCGCCGGTATTGATCTGTCCGTTCGAGAGGATGTGCATCCGAGGCGCGGTGCGGTGTCGCTGCTCGAAGAACGGGTACTCGATCGGCTGCCGGCCTCCATGCGCCGGCCTTCGGACATTGCCAGCCTCGCCCGGGCCAACCTGTCTCACGCCGCGGCGGTGCTCGGCCCGACGGTCTTCGAGCGGGTGCCCGATCTCGACCCTTGCTGGCGCGAGCTGATCGTCAATCTGGCAAACCATGTCGAGGTGACCTGGCGCTCGGGAACGCGGCCAGTGCCCCCCTGGATCGAAGGCACCGCCATTCGGCTGGAGTCTGCCGCGGCGTGCGAACCGGCGATTTCCGGTGAATCCTGTGCCAGCCCCCGGCACGAGGCCCTCGAAGCACTCCGCTGGGCCCGGGCATTGATGGCGACGGGTATAGCCCGGCCCGAGGAGATCGCCATCGCCGCGGCCGACCCAAGCGACTGGGATGCACACATCCTGGCCTTGGGCGACGACGCGAATATCGACATTCACTTCGCGCACGGCCGACCGGTGACAGCCCTCGCGGAGGGGCAGGCCTGTGCGGCACTGGCCGACATCCTGCTGAACGGCCTGACCCAGGACAGGGTTCGACGCCTGGTCTCGTTGACCCGTGGCCAGTGCCTCACCTTCGACGCACTGCCGGACGATTGGCACCGCGCCCTGCCACCGGACGCTCCCCTGCTCACCCTCGACCGTTGGCGCCAGGCTCTCGACAAAGCCGCTTCCGACGGACATGACGTTCGAGCTCCCCTCCTCGGCGTGCTCGAACGACTGGAACATGGTGCCGCCCAGGCCCTGGAGACAGGCACCTTCATCCTGAGGGGTTTGGCGCTGGCAATCTGGCAGAAGGCCCTCGAAGAAGGGCCCGCCAACGCCCTCGACATCACGCTGCAGACGCTGCGAACGAGTGACGGTCTGGAACCGGGAGCCCACGTCGCGTGGATGCGGGCCGACGATCTCGCGTCGGCCCCACGCCCGTACGCCAGGCTGCTCGGTCTGACCAGCCACGGGTGGCCAAGGCGCCAGAGCGAAGATCCATTGCTGCCGGATCATGTGGTCCGAGCCCGCGATCTCGATCCGGTTCCGATCCCCGAGCGGGACCGACTCGACTTCGCGGCGATCATCGCCGCAGTCGAGCGCGAGGTCGTGCTCTCTCGATCCCGTCGGGGTCCCGACGGGCGCTTGCTCGGCGCCAGCCCGCTCTGGCCGGAGGATCTTCGGCCGGTCTACCGTCGACGCTCGCGCGTGCCTGCCCAGGTCGCAAGCGAAGCCGACCGGCTCCTGGCCCGCCCTCTGGAGTTCGCACGGCGCCCGATTGCGGCACAGGCCACCGCCTGCTGGCAGGACTGGCACAGCCCAGAGCTGACCGCCCACGACGGTGTCGTGCGCCCGAACCATCCGGTTCTCCTGGAAGCCCTGCGGCGCACCCAGTCCGCCACATCCCTGCGCCGGCTCCTGCGCGATCCCATCGGCTACGTCTGGACCTACGCCCTCGGGTGGAAGGCGCCGGCCGAGGAGGAGGAGCCGCTCAGTCTCGACCAGCGCGCATTCGGTGAGCTGGTCCACCATGTGCTCGAGCAGACGGTTCAGCGTCTGGAACGAGGCCCTGGCCTGGCGGCCGCTTCCCCGGATGAGATGCGCGCCGTCATCAATGCGGTGTCCGCTGAAGTCGCCGCAACCTGGGAGCAGGGCCGGCCGATACCGCCCGGTGTGATCTGGCGGCGCACGCAGCGCGACGCCGCGCAGATGGCGTTCCACGGTCTCAGCATCACCGAGGATCCTCTTGCCGAGCAATCGTCCTGGCCGGAGGTGCCGTTCGGGCGTCCCGACTGGCCAGCCGACCTAATCGGCGACCTACCTTGGGATCCACACGCGCCGGTGACCATCCCCGGAACCGACATCGCCATCGCGGGTCTGATCGACCGGCTGGACCTCTCGGGCAACCGCACGCGAGCGCGCGTGACCGACTATAAGACCGGCAAGGTTCCGCGGGGCATCGCGAGCCGCCAGCTGAACGGTGGTGGGGAGCTCCAGCGGTGCCTTTACGGGTATGCCGTACGGGCCCTCGTCGGGCCGATCGACATCGAGGCGCGGCTCGTCTACCCGATCGAACCTGGCGCCCTGTATCCGATGACGGACACCGACGCGCAGCTCGAGACCCTGACGCGCTACGTGGTGATCGCCCGTGCGAGCTTCGCCGCCGGCACGGCGGTGATCGGCCCGGACAGCCACGCCGAGTGGAACGACTTCGCGTTCGCGCTGCCGGGGAATGCCAAGGCCCGGTACTTCCGGGACAAGGAGGGACCCGCGCGCGCCGCTCTCGGCGAGCTGCCCGAACTCTGGGAGATGCCCTGATGCCGGCCCCCGTCGACATCGAAGCCCGCGCCCGCGCGCTCCAGGACCTCGAGCACACGCTTCTGGTCGAGGCGGGTGCCGGCACGGGCAAGACCTCGTTGATGGCCGGCCGGGTGGTTGCCCTGCTGGCACGGGGTGCGGCGCCGCGCTCGATCGCCGCGGTGACCTTCACCGAACTCGCCGCCAGCGAGCTCGCTCAGCGCATATCCGTGTTTCTCGACCAGGCGCTCGCTCGCCATCTCAGCCCGGAGCTTCAGCCGGCGTTTCCGAACGGCGTGTCCGACGACGCGCTCGCGAATCTGCGCGCGGCGCGCGAGCAGATCGACGAGATCGTCTGCACCACCATCCACGGATTCTGTCAGGCGATGATCCGGCCCTACCCGGTCGAGGCACGGATGGACCCGGGTGCGAAGATCATCGACCCGGCCGAGGCCGAGATCGTTTACGGCGAGCTGTTCGACCAATGGCTCCGCGTCCGATTCGACGGCCAGGGGCAGGATGACGACGTCCTGGTCGAGATGCTCTCGCAATGGGGTGACGGTGCGGTCGAGCGGATCCGCCAGATCGCAGACGTTCTGCGCAGGAACCGAACGGCCCGGCCGCCGGCCGCCGAGGTGTCGCTGGACGACGCTGAAGCACTCCGGGCAGCAGTCGCCGCCTGGCGGGCTTGGTACGACGGCCAGCCCCTCGATGAGCCCGAAAGCCGGGCGATCGTCGAGGAGTTCAAAGTCGCGGTCGATCGTGTCGGCCAGGTCCTCGCGAACGGCGCGCACGCTGCGGCGCTGGTGGAGCTTGCCGAGCCGCAGCGGCTGTCTTGCATGCACAAGGACAAGTTCTCCTTCTCCGCCTACCGCAGGAAGGGGAAGTGGGAGGGCGCGGCGAAGGCCGCCGGGCTGCCGAAGATCGAGGGAGAGCGGCACAACGCGGCCGCCATGGAGCACTACGAGGCCTGCTGTGACGCCTTCACGGCCTTCTTCGGCCAGGTGTCGGCGGCCCTGCTGCATCGGTTCGCGGCCGAGTTCGCCGAGCTGACCCGCATGTACGCCGATCGCAAGAGGGCAGCCGCCCTGCTCGACTTCGACGACCTGATCTACAAGGCGCTCGACGTCCTCTCCCGAAACGCCGATGTGCGCGATGCGTTGAGCGAGCGCTTCCGTCACATCCTGGTGGATGAGTTCCAGGATACCGATCCGCTGCAATGCGAGATTTTCTGGCGGCTCGCCGGGACACCGCCGGCCGCGGAGCCGGATGCGCGCTGGAGCCGCTGGCTGCTACGCCCGGGCCAACTCTTCCTCGTGGGGGACCCGAAACAATCGATCTACCGGTTCCGCGGCGCGGATGTTCACGCCTATCTCGAAGCCCGCGACGCGATCTCGACGAGCGCCCCCGACAGCATCCTGCGCATCACGCACAACTTCCGCTCACTGCAGCCGATCCTCGATTGGGTCAACGCCCGCTTCGAAGTTCCGATCCAGGCGCAGGACCTGGAGTTCCAGCCCCTGACCGGGACTGAGGATCCGCGACCTGGTTCCCAACGTGTGGTGGCCCTCGATGTCGCGATCGACGGCGACAGCCCCAAGTCGGAGGATCTCCGGGAAGGAGAGGCCGCCGCCGTCGCTGACCTGTGCCGGCGGCTGATCGGCGAGCTCGAAGTCCGGGACAAGGACGGGTTCCGCCCCTGCCAGGCCGGCGACATCGCGCTTCTGGCGCCGAGCGGAACGGACCTGTACGTCTACGAGCGCCAGCTCGAGCTGCGCGACGTGCCGATCGCCTCACAGGCCGGCAAAGGGTTCTTCCGTCGGCAGGAGGTCCAGGACCTGATCGCCATCACCAGGGTGCTCGCCGACGCCCGGGACACCTTGGCGCTCGGTGCCCTGCTGCGCGGTCCGCTCGTAGGGATGACGGAGGAGCGATTGCTGGATGTCGTCCAGGCCCTCCCCCGTCCCGAGGGCGCGGAGGACCGGATCCCGCGACTCACGCTCTGGACGCCTGCCGTCCACATCATCGACCCGATCTGTCGCCATGTGATCGAGACCCTGCAGGGTCTGGCGAGGCGCGCTCGACGGACGACCCCCTACGCGCTGCTGGCGGATGCCGTCGCGGCGTTGGACGTGCGCCCGCTTCTCGAACAGCGTCACCGGGGGGAAGCAGAACGCGCGCTCGCCAACGTCGACCTGTATCTCGAGCAGGCGCATCCCTATTCGGTCCGAGGGCTTCGGGCGTTCGCACGGCACATGCGCCGGATGTGGGAGGATGACGAGAGGCAGGCCGAGGGCCGGCCGGACGCCGAAGCCGAGGCGGTCCAGGTGATCACCATGCATTCGGCCAAGGGTCTGGAGTGGCCGGTCGTGATCCCGATCAACACCATGACCGCCTTCGTCAAGCGGCGCGGACCGCTGATCCGACGGAACGACGACACCCTTCACATGCGCCTCGGCGGCATCCTGCCGCCCGCTTACGCCGAGGTCGAAGCGTTCGAGGATACCGAGGACGAGCGTCAGCAAGTCCGGCTGTGGTACGTGGGTGTCACCCGGGCCCGGGATCTCCTGATCATCCCGAGACTCTCGCAGCTCCCGAAGCAGGCGTGCTGGATGAGCAGGATCGACCTCGGTCTGGCGGAGCTGCCGGCGGTCGAGCTGGATCGCTGGGCGGAGACCATGCCGGCGCGGGAAGCCGAGCCGGCCAACACCCAGGATCGCGAAACCTTCGCCCGGGAGGCGGCCGCGATCACCGCGATGCACCAGTCGGTAACCTGGCGCCAGCCAAGCCTTCACGAAGGCGAGGCCTCCGCCGAGGTGGAGCCAGTCATCGTGGCGACGTCGGAAGAAGAGCGGACCGTTCCTCAGATACGTGGCGGCACGGCCCGCGGGCTGGTGCTGCACAAGCTCATCGAGGAAATTCTAACCGGCGAAACCGACGATGCGGAAGTCGCGATGACGGAGCGCGCCGGCCAACTGCTCAACCAACTCGGGATCGAAGCAGTCAACGATCCGGCTGCGGGGTACTCGCCGGGCGAAATTGCCGCGAGTGTGGCACGTGCGCTGGCCCTGCCTGAAGTTATGGAGGTCAGGCCACGGCTTCTCCCCGAGCTTTCGGTGGCGGCCACGAACCTGCAGGGCGATCAGGAGGTCGCAACCTCCGGCATCGCCGATGCGGTGGCGCACGACGATACCGGCCGCATCGACACCGTTGTTGATTGGAAGTCGGACGTGGCCCCTACCAATGCCCAGAGAGCGCTCTACCGGGAGCAGGTGCGCGACTACATGGTCGTCGTCGGCGCGAGTCGCGGTCTGATCGTCTACGCGACCGAGGGTGCCGTCGACCACGTGGGCGAGCGCCTCTGACCGGCCGAGCCGTGAGGCGATCGAGCGATACGATCCAGTTTGACGAAGCGTGGCGAGCGGTCAATTGGCAACGCTCTGCCCTCAAGATGCTGGTCGGCCAAGCGCCTGCTTCTCGGTCAGTTTGGCCGGACCCGGATAGTCTGGGTCGCGGGATCATACTCGAATTGGTGAAGCGTGCCGTCTCGAATAGCGGCGACCGCCTGGGCAACATGCTCGGGAAGTACATAGAACCACTCTCGGGGGCGGACCTTCTTTCCGAAGCGGTCGGTTATGTAGAGATCAGCGGGCCGAGCGGCCTCGAAGAACCGATGCAGCAGGTCTTCGATTTTGTGGCGGGATAGATTACGAAGCTCATACGTCGCCACGATGTCGACCGGCGCCAGTAGAAAGGTCGGGTCGTTGCGAGCATCGGCCACGCGGCGGGTCACGTCCTGGGTCGTGACTCCAATCTTGTGAAGGATCGTCCGCACTTCCTTGACTGCGGGTTCCTCAGATCGGCTGCGCGCTACATAAATTGTGCCGGTCAGATCCAGACGGTCGGCCTGCCAGTCTGGATCAAGGGGACCGAGGCCCGGGCGATGAATCAGCCGCGACGTCGCATCCTCGGCCAGTGATTTACGAAATGACGAAACCAGCAGATCGCTCTCGGTCCCGTTAGAGAAGATCACTCGCAGACGATGATCGCGCTTGCCGCCCCGCAATGACATCTCCGCCTTCTCGGCAATGTAAGCGAGTAGGCCTTTGCGGATGAAGAAGTCGCCTTCTAGCGGTTCAATCACCTGATTGGGAACGATGACGGATACCTCGCGTTCGCCGGTCTCGAGGTGCTTCTGCATGTCGTCGAAGCGCGCTATGAAGGCCTCAAAGTCCGGACACGGGCGCATCTCGGCCCGGTGGTCGGGCATCGTTCTCTGCGCGGCGGGTGTCACGTTCTTGATGGTCGCCACGGCATCGGAAATCGGGATGTCAGCATCGGCGAAGATGTCGTCGAGCGAGGCAGGGATTTCGTCAGCGTCGGGTTCGTCGCGCCAGTCGCGGCCGGGTTTGGGGGCTTCGTCCTGGTCGAAAAGGCCGTTACGGTCTTCCTCAGTCAGCGCATCTGTCCGTCTCGCCTTCAGCCGCCGCCAAATTACACCCAGCCGCATCTCTTCGTGATCGGCGGCCTCTGGGTTTGGCACACGCCCCTCGCGCTCGAAGAAGTCGTTCACCTCGCGGACGATGCCGGCGTTGCGCTCGTCTTCCGGGGTGCGCGTCCGGCGCGCCTTCACAGTAACTTCGAGGAGACGGAACTCGTCCGGCTCATCGAAGATCTCGTCGAGGGTTGGTCTGCGCGCCATGGCAGTGGCTTCGCTCTGGTTATCCGGAGGCCTGAGCGCGCATGCGTTCGGCCTTTTTGGTCCGCAGCCATGCGTGGGCCTCTGCAAGGCGACGCTCTAGCGGATCAGCGGCGTGCGGGTTCGGTTCGTGACCTTCTATCTCCCGGAAGCGCTTGATACGCGGCCAGAGTGTGCGTGCCTCGTCCTCGCTCATGTCTATCCTCTGGGCCACCATCGCCGACTGAATTTGCTGGAGCAGCGGCGCGTCGAGGGCCTTGGAAGCAACGTCGAAGCCTTCGCGGAACGGGTTCACGCTATCAATGAGGTCGATGTCGAGGTCGCGGACGTTTATGAAGCGCCGCACCATGTTGAGGAGGTTCATGTTGCCCCCGCCGCTGTCGTCGTCCTCGGTGGCGTTGCCGCGGTGGTCGAGGTGCACGGCCTCGACCTCGCCGGAGCCCGTGGCGCCATGTGCTTCCTTCTTAGCCAAAGTGATGATGTTCATGCGCGCCGCGAGGTCCTGGCGGATCGCCTCCGTCTCGTCGTCACTAAGGTCCTCGTAGCTGTTCTCGATGATCTCCGTCAGGACCATCTGTGTAGCCACTTCTGGCGCAATGTCGTCGGCAATTGTGCGGCGGTCCATTTTCTGGCAAGCCTTGGCGACCAGGTCCTGCATGTCGTTCTCACAGATGGCACGGGCCCGGTCGGTCGGCGGCTCCTTCAGACCCTTGATGCCGATGTGGACGACGCCCTCCTTGTCGACGCTGAGGGGTTCGCGGATATCGCCGTCCTCGCGCCGATAGAACCGGAAGTTCGGGGCCAGCACCTGCTCCATTAGCAATGCGCCTGAAATGGCCTTCAACATGTCGTTGACCGCGTCGGCGACGATGGTCGTCTCGACGCCGGGCTCAGCTACGAGGTTTGTGAACTGCGCGTGCGCCTTCCCGACTGCATCCCGCGTCGCCCGCCCGATGATCTGGACGATCTCCGTCAATGATGATCGATAGCCGATCGTCAGCGCGTGCTCGCACCAGATCCAGTCGAAGCCTTCCTTCGCCATACCGAGCGCGATGATGATGTCGACCTTCGCGCGATCCGCCTTGTCATCACGTCGCCCGTCGGAGCCCGTAATCTCGCGCGTGAGCGCAGCCTTTACGCTGTCACGCCCCGGCCCATCGTCGACCAGGTCGGCAATCTTCAGCACGCGCCCATCGGCGCGCCTGACAAGGTCGAAGCCGGTTGCCGGTTCGCGCCCGACGTACTCGCCGATCGCATCCATGATCCGACCTACCTCGTCGGTCTTCTCACCGTAGGCCTCCGAGGAGCCGCGGTGGGGGATGTGGATGATCGTCTTGCGGTCCGTATCCAGGACGTCGCGGATCGCCGATGTATACTGGCCGCGGTAGAACGCGTAGCTGATACCGAGCGACTTGAGGTGATCATATCCCTCAAGCTGCTCGTAGTAGGAGTAGGTTATAGAGCGAAACTTGGCCTCGTCCTCGGGCCTGAGCACCGGCACGGCGTCGCCGCGGAAGTACGACCCCGTCATCGCCATGACATGCGCGCGCTCCCGCGCCAGCAGCCGACGCAGGATCTCACCGAGCCGGTTGTTGTCGCCGGCGCTAAGGTGGTGGAATTCGTCGATGGCGATCAGGCAATCGTCGAACGCCTCGACCCCCTCGACCTCCTCGATGGCGTCGAAGGCGAAGCGGAAAGTGGCGTGGGTACAGACTAGCGTCTGGTCAGAAGAGGCCATGAAGTCGCGGAACGCCCTCACCTTCTGGCTGCGCGGCCCCTCTTCGGCACCGCTGACGCACAGGTTCCATTTCGGAGCCACAGACCAGTCCAGTGGATAGCCGCCGGAGCGCAAGTCGGTCGAGCGGAAGGAAGCGCCGATCGAGGTTTCAGGGACGGCCACGATGACCTTGCGCACGCCCTGGTTCTCGAGCTTGTCGAGCGCGACGAACATGAGCGCGCGCGACTTACCCGCCGCCGGCGGCGCCTTCAGCAGGATGAACTGCGCGGCCCGGGCATCGTAGACGCGGGCCTGCATGGGCCGCATGCCAAGTGCGTTCGTCGCCTTCGAGGTGCCGGTGCGGCCATAGGAGACCCGGACGAGATCGACCATCAGGCGGCGTCCTTCTTCATCTTCGCGACGCGCGCGGCGTAGAGCTTGAACAGGTGCTCAAGCCGCTCGGTGTCGTTCCGGAACGGCCGGCCGATGTACATGCTCTCCAGCAACGCGTCGTTCTCTCGATGCACCTCACGTAGATCATCGGGCATCTTATCGGGATCGTAGAGGTCCGCCAGCGTCTTCGGATAGTGCTGGTAGCGGGTCTTCAGTATCCTGCGAGCAGAGACTTCAAGGGACACTGTCTGGCTCTCGGTTAATACTGGAATCGGGAAGGTGTTGTAGACGAGCGTCACGGCGTAGCGGAAGCGGTCCTCGAGCCGACCACCCACCGTCGCGAGCCAGGAGCGATGTATGGCAGACGAGAGGACCGCCAAGAGCCAGGGCGGCGGATCGTAGACGGCGAATGCTGCATGGCTCAGCACCACCCCCTGTTTCAAGGGCGTGGCCGGCAGGTATAGACGGTCCTCAGACTGCGTGTTCGGCACAGCAAGCACGGGCGCATTGCGCCAGGTGGAGTAGCAGAAGCGGTGCGGTCTGTCGGCCGCGCGCCTGGCATCACGTCCGGCATTCTCCCGGTAACGCCGGCACGCCTCGATCCGCGTCGCGATGGGCTGGATCGATAGGGCCTCCTCGAGACCGGCGTCGTCTACCCATACGCAGTAGCGCTCGCGGCCGTAGAGGATCTCATCGCCGCCGAGATACGGCTGGAGAAAGCGCTCGGCACGCGGGTCCTCGGCTAGGAACGCCTCGCGCTCCTCCGGAGTGACGACAAGGCGCTTGCCGTCCACAGGATTGCTGCCCATCACCATCGCCGGGAGGTCTGCGATTACGGACCCGCGCCCTGAGACCGGGATGAACGGTCCCGGGATCAGGTAGGGGCTGATGGTGTTAGTTGTTGTCATGAATCCGGGTTCGTACAGGCGGCACTGTGCCAGCTTCTCCGAGGTGAGCCCGAGGATGGTGACGCTGACGCCCGCGATATCGGCGGCCGAGTTGCGCCACTTGAAGGGCCGGTAGGCAAAACGAATGTGGAGGCCGCGACCAAAGATGCGGGTCCAGAGCGGCACGACCTGCTCTCCCTGGCAGACGGAACTCGTGACCACGAAGGCAATCGTCACGCCGCGACGCGCATGTTCAGCCGCCTTGACAATCCAGCCGCTCACGTAATCGAGGAGCTGAGCATCGCCGAGGCCGACCAGATCGATGTCCTCGATCTGTTCCTGTGTGCGCTTCTTGGCACCGAAATAGGGCGGGTTGCCGAAGACGACGACCTCGGTGTCCTGCTCTGCAAGCGGCGGACATACGTGGGTCCAGTCGGTCCGGAGCGCATTCGCGCAGCGGATCCTCCCTCCTCCCTTCAGCGGCAGTGATGCAGGCATACGCCCGAAGGTGTCAGCGAAGCGCCGGTCGGCCTGCTGCTCTGCGACGAACAGCGCCAGCTTCGTCGTTTCCACCGCGAAGTCGGAGAGCTCGATACCGTAGAAGTTCGAGAGGGAGATCGAGGACCACATCTGCGCCTGTGCTCGGCCCTCGAGCTCCGAGAGGCGCTCCAGTATCCGTATCTCGCGAGCACGGAGTTCGCGGTAGGCGACGACAAGGAAGTTGCCCGAACCGCAGGCGGGGTCGAGCATGACAAGTCGCGCGAGGCGGTCGAGCGCACGCCGCAGCGTCTTCGGCCGGTCCCAAGCCTTCTCGATCTCCGTATCGATGTCATCGAGGAACAGAGGCCCGAGCGCCTTCATGATGTTCGGGACGCTCGTATAGTGCATTCCGAGCCTTTCGCGGCTCTTCGGATCGGCGATGGACTGGATCATCGAGCCGAAGATGTCCGGGTTAATCTCCACCCACCTGAGGCCGCAGGCCTCGCGCAGGTAGCGGAAGGCGATGGCATCGAAGCCGGGCACATCGATGTTACCGGAAAAGAGGCCGCCATTTACGTATTCGAACGCCGCCGCCCATCCCGGCATGCCCTCACGCGCGTCCTTCGGCGTGTTCATGGCGGAGAAGGCATGGGCGATCGCCTCGCGCGCGTGCTCGCCTTTATTGCCGCCGTAGGTGAAGATGCCCTCGGAGAACTGATTCTCCGGAAAGATGCCGACATCCTCGGCGAACATGCAGAAGATCAGCCGGGTCATGAACTGATTCATATCGTGGCGCCGTTCACCGGTGCCCCAGTCGGGGTTAACCCGCAACAGCGCGTCGTAAAGCTTAGCGAGCTTGCCCGACGCCTTGATGTCAACGGGGTTCTCCTCGGCGGGCCGATAGCGGTCCTTGCCGGCGGCGGGCAGGAAGAATCCAAAGTGATCGCCCAGCTCGGAGTAGTCACAGTGAAGCGTGTCCCCACTGCGCAAATGCTCGGCGGCGACAGTGTGACCGTCGGTTGCGATCAGGATTGCGGGCTGGTGCTTTTCGGTCTTCTTGCTGGCGCGCAGGGCCTGCAGCGCCGCATCCACTGAGCATGCCAGCGCCGGCGCGTAGTGGAACTTTTTGTTGAGCAGGACGCCGCCCTGGATGTCTGAGCGGTTCGTCGAGCCGGTCCGCAGTTTTGACACAGTGGCGCGGGCGTTGTCAGTGGCTTCGGCGAACTCGAATCCAAAATCGGCCGGCTTAAAGGGCTTCGAGGCAACTACTTCCAGTGCGTCGTAAATTTCCGTTGGGTTCATGATCCCCCTCAAATGATCAGATCTCGTATTGCTTGCGTGAACCCAGTGGAAGAGCGGCAGTCAAGATTTTCCGCTGCAGCTCGGTGTTCTTGGCGCCTGCGACAGCACCCGCCTCACTTGTGGCGGTGCCGAAGATTGTACTGTGAATGGATGCAGCTACCGTTCGGTAGTCCGACCCGCCCATCGGCCCCTCCCACAGTGAGCGCCCCAAAACTGACGGATTTGGCGTCTCCGGGCAATGTTCGGTCGCCGCCCCGCCGAATTCCGCGCAGCAGCTCGCCCTCCAGCAGTCGCGCCAGAGCTGTCAGCCGGACCCCAACGGCCAGTGAAAGCGCCGGAACGCTTTCGCGCGTGGCGCTGCTCGCTTTATGTTCCGCCCGGTCGGGCATCGCAGCCGGAGCGAAGGGCTTCCACTGGCGTCGCCCTCAGTTCCGGTTCCGCCCCGGACAATGAGACAGACAGAACCGGAACACCATCGCGCCCGCCTCCTGCGCCGAGCCGACACTCTGGATCTCCGACGCCTGCCTATTTTCCGGTCGAAGCCATGCTCTCGGACCAGGTCGCGGACGTCGTCAAGTACCGCCCGCTGATGGCGTAACCGACCGACGCCGATTTGTGGGAGTGCACCGTGCCCTCGACCAGCTCTAGGTGTTTGGTGCCGTCGCCGGGGCGGTCGGTTGCTCGGCGACGGATCACCGACCCAATGTTCCCGGTCGGTTGTCAGCTATCGCATCGGTGGACTTGCCTTCGGATTTCCCTCGATACTCCGTGATGAGATTGGGGGGAGAGCGATGCGGGCAGTACTAGGCATCGATGCGGCGTGGACGCTAACGGAGCCGAGTGGCGTCGCACTCGCAGTCGAGCAGGGTGGTGTGTGGCGGCTCGTCGCCGCAGCAGCATCGTACCGACGATTCGAGGCCCACGCTGACGATAGTCTGCCGTCGGAGCCGCGCCCGTCCGGTTCAATGCCCGATGCAGCTTCGCTGCTTGCTGCGGCCGCAGTTTTGTGTGGCCAGCCAGTCGATCTGATAGCGGTCGACATGCCGTTGGCTCAGTCGGCGATTACAGGCCGCCGCGCCTCGGATAACGCCGTGTCGAGGGCCTATGGCGGGCGCAAATGCAGCACCCATTCTCCGAACGCAATTCGGCCCGGCCGGATCAGTGACGACCTGCGAGAAGGGTTCGGTCTGGCCGGATACCCGTTGCGCACAGGCGATGCAGAACCGCCAAGCCTAATTGAGGTCTACCCGCATCCAGCTCTTGTCGAGCTTGCGGGTGCTCCCCAGCGGTTACCGTACAAGGCTCGGAAGGTAAGACGATACTGGCCTTCGATCACTCCGGCTGAGCGGCGGGTTCGACTGCTTGCGCAGTGGGCGGCAATCGTGGCGCTGCTCGAAGATGAAATCGCGGGCGTGAGTGCAGAGCTGCCGCCGCTCGGTCGGGGCGAGCGCGGCGCGGCTGTGAAGGCATACGAGGACACACTTGACGCCGTAATCTGCGCGTGGGTCGGCGTGTGTGCTCTTCAAGGAAGGGCGTTGCCGTTCGGCGACGACGTCTCCGCGATCTGGATTCCGGTTGCTGGGGTAGATCCGCTGCGATGCTCATTGGCGTGATCCAGAAGGGCCATTTCCTCCGTCGTCAGGTTGCCCCAGTCGTGCTTGTGCTGGTAACCGCGGGTTATCGAGCATTAGCGATCGGCCTGATGCTGCACATGAGGGTCGGGGGAGAACGCTCATTCAAATTGCTCATGCGCCACGAGTGCGTCAAATTACGGACCTGCGGCTGTCGTGCAGACCGAGCTCACTCAAGTTAAGGAAGCCGCGTACACCGAGCAACTGATGACTGTTCGTAAATTGTATCACCCCCCTCGGAAGACAGATGTTAAAGCGTCCATAGATGCGTGCCTGATGAATGCCGAACGCCTATTGGACGATGCCATGCAGCTAGAATTCCGCGAGCACGGCGGCACGCGCCTAGCCATTTGCATGTTGGCGCAGGAAGAATACGCAAAGGCGTTTCTCCTATACCTGGTTCAAGAGGAGCTGGTACCGTGGGACTCAGATCTACTGCGTGCTATCAGAAACCACGCGTGCAAACACCTAGCCGCCATCGTCATGGAGTACATAGAACCTGAATGGACTACGATTGACGAATTCCGGATGATTACCCGCGCCGAGTACGACCTCGACGGCCGCTTTCCACCGCGGGTTAGCAGCGCATTGAATATCCTTTATCATGAGAAGATCAGACGCGGCTATTTCTCCCACGACAATGACTATGAGGCGGACGTGCTCGCCGTTGCTCTTGGAGAGCGCGACAGGGTCAAGCAAAACGCCATCCACATCGACCTCGACAAGAGCTGTCGAGTTAAGAACACACCGAGCGATGTGACGAGAGAGGACGCTCAAGTTGAGTATGAGAGAGCGCGCCGATACGCCTCCATCGTGAACAAGCTTGTTGGTTCAAAGGCATTTGAGGGCGTTCAGTTACAAAAGCTCAAAGAAGCCGCGAAAATTGTATTTTGGCAGAAATACACGCCGAGAGATTCCGGCACATAACACTCTTTGGCGCCCTCGAACGAGCCTCGTCGCTGAACCTTTCAGCTTCAGACGGAGCCGATTCTGAATATCTACTCCCGTTGCTTTGGATACCACGGGAGGCGTTCGATCTCGTATGGCGTGCGGCCCTGTCCACCAACCTCTCGCCATCTTTTTCGGCGCCTCTGAGCCGCACGAAGGCTCATTCCCATAAGGTAAGCGACGGCCAACGGGCTTTTCCCCAAATCGAAGAGCCGATAGCAGATCTCGGCCCCGCACCTGGTCAAATGACCTGTATCCGTCGCCCCATCATGGCCGTTCTGATGAAAGTTCAGGGGGAAGCGAGGATCCAACTCCCCCACAAGATCCGTCCCGCTGAGGTCGAGCTCCGCGCGGACGGCGTGGAAACGCTGCTTCTCGAGAAGGATCTGTTTCTGAATGAGCTCCTCCAGCCGCCCAAGCTCCTCTTCGAAGAAGCGCTCGGCATGGTCGAACATGAGGCCGTCCATCGAGAGCGTATGCACCATGTGTCGCGTCCGCCCCCATAAAGACTTTTTGTAGCCACGGAGGCGATCAAGGGCGTCTCCCTTGTACAGAGGTGGATCATACGCGAGGAATTCGGACGCTCCGTAAGACCTAGTGAGGTCTGACATCACAAGGTGGACGCGGTGAGCGATATCATTTCTGTAATCTAGGAGTTCAACGAGTTCGTCAGCCTCAGAAGCAGTGAAAATGCTGGTATCGACCGCATAGCGAAGCGCCTTGCGCAGCTTGTTCCCCTGCTTCGGGTCATGCTGGCAGGCATGTCTGACTTTCTGCGCATCGGCCGACGAGAGCGTCCCTGCCAGTTCCGCATCGCCCAATACACGAGCGATCAGCACCCACAGACGCTGCTCTTCGATCGTTTCCCAGGGGGGCGCGGCAGCATCGCGGATCGCAGCCGGATAAATCGTAGTCATCACGAACCTACGAACTTCCTCCGCATAGTACAGATAGAGAGCCGTCTCCACTGCCCTGTAGCGCAGAACGTTGCGCTCGAGCGCCGAGTGCCGTCCCCCCCGCGGATCGTTGTACCTGCTATGCGGAAACGTGCGTTCGTAGCCACCGGGGTGCGATTTGGTCACTCCCGCCATCGTGCTTCGCCTCCGATTATTCTCGGTCCCCCCCGAGCGATCCGAACATATCGGAGATACTACGGTCGGCATCACGTTCGAAGCGGTAGCGCTCCTTCCACTCATCCTGCATGTGATCAGAGGAGGCTTCCTCGTGCTCCTCGAACTCCGATTTGGCTTCATCGACCTGCTGGATCAGCGCCGTAACATCGACGCCGAGCTCGTTGCGGAACAGCTCAAGGTCCTCAACCAGCCCATCGAACTGCTCGCGGGAACGGCACTCGCGCAGGTCCTCGCTGAAATGCTGCTGCTGATAGCGTTCGAAGCTTGATCGCGCGGCGGCGACGGCGGGATGGTCGCGGTCCGTTGTGTCGATCACGCTGATCAGTTCGCGCAGCTCATCCGAGCGGCAACCTGTGCGCGCCTCCTCAAAGATGGTGGTCTCTACCTGCCCACGCATCTCCTCCACATCGCCATCAGGAAGGAAGGTCGCGGCGGCGAGCGCGCGCAGGAGTTCGACCGCATCATTGATGTCCGGACGGCAGCCTTGCCATTCCCGAACGAGCCGCGCGAAGGAAGGCGCAACCAGGGCGGCGATCTCAGCGCTTTGCAGCCGCTCGGCCATCTCCACCACGATGGCCAGACGACGCTCGAAGGTGGGCCCCCGGAATCCGGTCACCCTGCCGCCTAGGGAGATGCGACGGTCCTCGACCGCCAGTCGGCCGATCGTGGGCGCGAACCGCGCCGCCTCGCGTTGCAGAGCTCCCAGCACACTGGCGCCGGAAGCGGCTTTGGCGAAGCTCCAGATCTGCTCGACCTGACCGAACCCGGCGGCGCCTGTCACGATGTCGACGGCGTTGTCCGGCGCGGCTCGGATCACCGCGTTCAGGAGATCGAGCACGGATGGATCGATCACCTCGAAACCGTGCGCGCCGGTCGCTTTGACGAAGCTGTTTGCAACCTCGCGCAGGCCCGAGCGGAAATCCTCGGGCCGTGTCGGGAAGCGATAGCGCGCCGCGCGCGAGGGATGGAGCGCCGCGAATGCTGCCTGCAACAGCCGTCCGCCGCACTTGCCGCCGAGCGAGCGCAGCGCGAGCAGCATGGATCGGCCCGCCTCGGTGATCTCCTGCTCGTATGCGTGACGCCAAATTTCAGAGGGCTCGCGAAGGAGGTTCTCGACGAAGGCGCGGTAGCGGTCGACCGGAACCGTCCGAAGGCGCCGATGGCTTGATAGCCATTCGATCAGTCGTGGGTTGAATTTTGCGTGCTTAATGATGCGCAGATAGAATTCGTCACGCAGCAACTCGTCGCGGTACGCGTCGGGTAGATCACTGAAGTAAATGTGATTGTAGAGAATCCGAGCTCGCAGATTCTGGCTATAGCTCTGCATGTTGAGGACGACCCGCACGTCGTCGAGATCGGATTGGCGCAGCCGCTCGGATCGCTCGAAGGCCTGCGCGTAGACGTGCTCGCGCGTCGTCAGGATGAGGTGCGCGGTCGGCGTCGAGCGGACCATGGCGATGAAGTTGAGCAGCGCGCGGTCGTTGGTTCCGGTGGACGCGCCGGCGCGATCGCCAAGAAAGGACGCTCCCATGAAATCATCGAAATAAAAGATCTGCCGCACGCCGGCCTGGAAGAGTCGTTCGCCTTCCTCGATGTCGCGCTGGATAAGGACGGCCCGGTAACCCTTCTCTAGGTGAGCGTAAAGCAGGAGATCAGCGAGCGTGGTCTTTCCAACACCGGGAGGCCCAGCAATGATCACCACGCGTTCTTTAGCCAGCATGTTTATGGCCGTGGGGTAGGCGTCGCTTGTGACGTAGCGTCGGGCCTGATCGTGAACTTGCTGTGCCTTCAACTCACTTCGGGTGACCGCGGCGTTGTGGACCACGCGGTCCAGGACGGATCGGCTGGCGAGCCAGAGCTTGAAGTGCCGCCCCTCGACCTCGGGATGTTGCCCGAGCAGGTTATTGAGGGCTTCCTGACCCAGCACGTCGGCGGGCTTAAGAACGTCGGCACCGATCATCGCGACGATCTCGTCCTTGTTGGCCGGAGACAGCGGTACGGACGTCACCAGGACGTAGCGGCTCGGCTCAAGCCGGCGTACCTTCTCCGCCTCGTTCTTGAGGGCGCGTAGCAGACCAGAAAGCCCGGTCCGGAGATAGTGCTTGACCTGGACGACCGTCTTGTCCGGGCCGGAAGCTTGGCGCAGGTCGACGCCGCCGTCGCGCCCCGCCTTGAAGCTTTCGAGCGTCACGCCCCAGTGCGCCTGCAGGAGATCGCGGGCTAGGATCTCCAGATCGTAAGGTGACAGTTGATGAAAGTCGTAGTGCGGCATTGTCTGTCACAGCCTTGGTTCGGGGATGCCCGAGTTGCGTCAGTCGTGAGGCCGCTCCGGTTCGAACGGCGCCATGGATCGCCAGGCTCGTACGAATGCGAGAAACTTCTATAGAGCTACGTGGACGCCGCCCCGACTAGCCCAAGCGCCCGGGCCTGATCCAGCAGGTTCTTGACCGATGACGGATACCACTTCAGCCGACCGCGGGGTGTGGGGGTTTCCGTACCATTTTTCCCGAAAGTACCGGGGACTGTGGCACGGAAACCCCAAGAGGAGCATCTTCCAACCGACATCACCACTTGGCCACTCTGCAGCGGCGACCGCCTACTCCGACTCTGCTCGGAGGACAGACTAGGCGCGCCAGTCGCCGATCCCGTCGAAATTCTTCTCGAGCACGGTCATTGGGTCGGGTTGGCGGATTCCGACCCGCTGGCAGCGCTCCTGGACTTCGTACAGCAGATCCGGGGTGAGCATTCCGGGATCGTGGTCGTGAAGCAACTCACCGATCGCTCGGATTTGCCGGCGAAGACCCTTGCCAACCGGATCCGCGAGTTGGTTCAAGGAGCCGGTCGGGCGCAACTGATCAACAGTGAGAACCTCAGGTTGCCCAGATGTCGCTCGGCGGCCGAACCCGGTCCCGCGGAGATCGGCCAGGATTGCGCAGATCAGAACCAGAGGGCATAGCGTTGAAAGTACGCTAAACAACGCTAGCGCAGAACAATTAGAGAACTGGCGCGGCGATGTTGAACATCCTTGCTACAGCGGATCCTGCGAGGCCCGGCGAAGATCGTCCAACACCACGCAGTCAGGTCCAGGCCCACCGGCACACGCGAGTTCGCACTCGGCCGCAAAGGCGGCGATCGAGCGCTCCAGGGCCTTCATCTCCTCCAGCCTGGTCCGCACGGTCGCCAGATGGTCGCGCGCCAGGTCCCGAGCCTCCAGGCATGACCGTTCCCGGTCCTGGATCAGGGTAACGAGCGTGCGCACCTGCTCGATCGACAGGCCGAAGTCGCGGCAGCGGCGTATGAACGTGAGCCGCTCCACGTCTGCCGCGCCGTAGCGGCGCTGACCGCCGTCTCGACGCTCTGCGGCCGGCAGCAGGCCGATCTGCTCGTAGTAGCGAACCGTCGGCGTGTTCGTGCCCGTCCGCCGCGCAAGCTCTCCGATCTTCATGTTCGGCATCCACGTGGCTGGTCGATACCCCTTGAACCTCAAGCTACTTGAAGACCTACCCTCGTGCGAGACCCGACCGCCATCCCGATCGACGGCGTCGGGCCCACGACAGGAGCGTCAAGATGAGACCGATCACAGCCGACAAGACGCCGATCGCCTGCACCCTCGGATCCGGTGATTTCCAAAGCCGTCTCGCCTGGATCGCGGAACTGAACCGCGACGCCCTGCGCTTCCGGAGGCGAGATGGGCTCAGGCTCGAGCTGAGCTATGCGCCGGAAGCCATCGACCGCGTACGCGAGATGGTTGCCCGCGAGCAGGAGTGCTGCTCGTTCCTGATATTCGACCTGCGTACCGAGGGCGAGTCCCTTCGGCTCGTCATCGAGGCGCCGGAAGGTGCACGCGACGCGCTGGACACTGTGTTCCAGCCCTTCGAGGCCCCCGACCCCGGCTCCACTGGATGCAGCTGTGCGCCGGCGGGTTGTCGTGCCCCGGTTCGCTGACCGTCCTTCAGCCGGCGCCGGACAGGACATAGCTCGGCGACCGGGCGGTGGGATCGTCGTGGCGGCCGCCGCAGCCACGGCGACCGCAGCGTTGGCCTGTGCCGCAGGCTGCATCCTGCCGTTCGCATTGCCGGCCGTCGTCTTGGCCGGTACCGGAGGCGTCATCGCATGGCTCGTCAATGCGCAGGGATGGATGATGAACCTTGCCGTCGTCGCCGTCGCAGCCGGCTGGATCTGGGTCGGCTGGTTGAGCCTGAGACACAAAGCCAGGCCGGCACTCTCGACGTTCGGGGTGATGACCGCAGCTACGCTCGCGCTCGCCTTGGCTGCCGTCTGGTTCGTGATCGAGCCGGTCTTCGTGCGACTGATGATATCGTAGAGTGCCCGGCCAGGACCGTTGGAAGGTTGATGGAACATGATCCGGAGAAAGGTCCTGCCGCTGCCGGCGGGCCGTGCAGACAGTGGTGCCGTGCTCCGTAGGGCACCAGCCCCGTGAGCGCCGCGCTGCCGTCGCTTGCCGTGTATCTCGGTGCCGCCGTCGCCGAGATCGCCGGGTGCTTCGCCTTCTGGGCCTGGCTGCGGCTCGACCGCAGCCCGCTGTGGCTGGTGCCGGGCCTCGTCGCGCTCGCGCTCTTCGCCTTCCTCCTGACCCGGGTCGACCTGGCGTTCGCCGGGCGCGCCTACGCGGCGTATGGCGGAGTCTACATCGCCGCGTCGTTGGCGTGGCTGTGGGCCGTCGAGGGGCAGTCGCCAGATCGTTGGGACCTTGTCGGCGCGGCTGTTTGTGTCCTGGGCGCCGCCATCATCCTGCTGGCACCGCGAACGTGAGCGCAAGGCTGAGCCGGTTGTCGTCGACTACGAAGCCGCATCGCACCGAATGACATTGCTTCAGTCGCCGAGCATCTCGTCGATGATCGGACACTCCGGCACAGCATCGCCGCTGCACTTGTCGGCGATGGCCGACAGGGTGCGCTCGAGGCGCTGCAGGTCGCGGATGCGGTCCCGCACGCTCTTCAGGTGCGCCGTCGTCATGGCGTGGATGTCGCCGCAGGTGTAGTAGTGCTCGTCGACCATCGACAGCAGGCCGCGCAGCTCCTCGATCGGGAAGCCGAGCTCGCGCGCCCGCAGGATGAAGCGCAGCCGTGACACGTGGTCGGCGCCGTAGACCCGGTAGCCGGCGGCGGTGCGCGGCGGATCCGGCATCAGGCCGATCCTCTCGTAATAGCGGATTGTCTCGAGGTTGCAGCCGGTGCGCCGGGCAAGCTCGGCGCGCTGCAGTCCGCTCTCGAAGACGTGATCGCTCATCGCACGACACCCCTTGAGCCTGTACCGACTACAGACCCTAGCCTCGGATCAGTCGAAGATCGAGGCCCAGCATCATGACCGATACACGATCCGAAACCCTGATTCGGCCCGACACCGGCGAGAGCCGCCGGAGGGGATGGGTGGCGGCGAGCGGGTTGGCTGGTGCTGTCCTCGCGTCATCCTGCTGCATCGTCCCGCTGCTGCTCGTTACGCTCGGCGTGTCGGGCGCCTGGATCGGCAACCTGACGGTGCTGGAGCCTTACAAGCCCTGGTTCGCCGGGGTGGCGCTCGTCTTCGTCGGGCTCGGCTTCCGGCAGGTGTACTTCAAGGCCCGGGCCGTGTGCGCCGAGGGCTCCTATTGCGCGCGCCCGCAATCGGCGTTGGTCACCAAGTCCGCCCTCTGGGCGGCCACGGCCCTGGTGCTGCTGGCGCTCACCATCAACTGGTGGGCCCCGTTCCTCTATTGATCGTTCCACCGCACGGAGATGAACCGATGTGTCGACCTCTCGTCATTGCCGCCTGCGGGCTGACGCTTGTTGCGGCCGGGGCGCTGTCCATCACCGCGGCCGCACCGCTCGCCGCCCAGTCGAAGGCGGCCCAGACCGCGGCCGTCGAGACCAGAACCTTCGCGGTCGACAACATGACCTGCGCGCTCTGCCCGTTGACGGTGAAGACCGCGATGGAGCGGGTCGAGGGCGTTCGCTCGGTCACGGTCGACTTCGGCGCGAAGACCGCCACGGTGACGTTCGATCCGGCGGTGGCGACCTCCGAGGCGATCGCGGCCGCGTCCACCGACGCCGGCTACCCGGCGCGGCCGGC
>MRWG01000386.1_pt1 | contig 58533 bp, 54 predicted proteins | sample 1013341 | NCBI WGS metagenome assembly MRWG01 (sample SAMN06117577, study PRJNA244670) | biofilm metagenome | biome: Water; feature: Cathode Biofilm; material: Biofilm; isolation source: microbial consortium enriched at the cathode of a solar microbial fuel cell | place: USA: District of Columbia ...
ACGGGAGTCCGGAGCGTAGCGCAGCCTGGTAGCGCATCTGGTTTGGGACCAGAGGGTCGGAGGTTCGAATCCTCTCGCTCCGACCATTCTCTCAACGGGAAATACGCCCGTACTTGTTGAGATTATCCTGTAAATACCAGCCTCTCCACGCGAAACCCCCACCCTGTCGCCTTGCGGCCAAATCGGACAAAGCCGGACAAATTCCGACTTCCCGAGGTGGCTCAGAGGTGGCTTGGGTGGCACAGGGCTTGAAAGCCACCGTCTTCAGACTCGAAAGAGAGCAAGAAGACATGGCCAATAACAGACTCAAACTCACCCAAACCAATGTTCAGCGCCTTATCAGGGCGCATGACGGGGCAAAAAAGGTGCGCCACTGGGACACTGAGGTCCCGAAACTGTTTTTGGCCATCACGCCGAAGGGGAGCGCAGCCTACAAGCTCCAGATCGTGAAACCCGACGGCAGCAAGACAGACGCGAAACTGATCGCCGCAAATGACGGCTCTCCCGAAATTGCCCGCGCCATGGCCATGAAAGAATTAGGCCGGATGGCGATGGGAGAAGCAGACCTGGTCACCCGCAAACGGAAAACCAAGGAAGCGGCCGAGAAGGAAAAGACTTCCACGTTTGCCGCCCTCGCCACCCGGTTCATGGCGACGCCCGAGAAATCCCCACCTCGGGTCAAGCAACGCACCTATGATGAACGCGACAGGCTATTGAGAGTCCATATCCTGCCTTCGCTTGGGGAAGAACAATTCCGGCAGATTACCAGGGCGCAGATCCGCGAACTCGTTCGCGCGATCCAGGCCGAGGCAGCCAAGCACCCCCGCGCCAGGGAAGGCAGCAATCCCGGCGCAAAACTCGCCAATGAATGCCAGGGTGTTATCCGTGCGGTGTTCAACTGGGCCATCGAAGAAGAACTGGCAGATATGAACCCGGGCACCTTCCGGAAACTGTTCAAGGACACACCCGACAAACGCTCCCAGATGCCTGACGGGGCGCTGAAGCTCATGTGGGACGCATTGAACGAAGAACTGCGACGCGACGAGGGACGTCACGGCTGGGGATCCGCGCTGGCCATCATGCTACATGCCTACACCTTGCAAAGGCCCGCCGAAATTGTTGCTGCCCGGCGCGACCAGTTCGACTGGACGCACGGAAAGGAAATGTGGCGCATCCCGGCCGGCCAGACAAAAACAAACGAGGTTTACGAGGTGCCGCTGTCACCTCAGGCAGCCGCGCTGTTCCGCGAAGCACTCTCCAAACACAGGTCGCCATGGGTGTTTCCGAACAAAGCGGGCGATGATCACATTCGCCACGACGGTCCGAAACAGCGCTGGATGAGAATACGCAACAAGCTGGTGGCGGAGGCCCGGAAAGTCGATGAGCCCTGCCCACTCGACGGCGTTCAACTCTATGACTGCCGGCGCCTCGGCCGGACCCTTCTGGTACGAGAGCTCGGAGTGTCACCCGTGATCGCCGAGGCGTGTATCAATCACGCGCCCGACCGATCAATGCACACGCGTTATGATGTGGGTGAGAATATTGACGATGTTCGCCGAGCGATGGAGTTGTGGGGCGACGAGGTGGAACGGCTTGTCGGTAAACACTCGCGAATAGCGATGTTGACCATTTCGAGAAACGCATGAAGGCAGTGAAGTGTTAGGGTATGATGATCCGGCTTGGACGCTAAAATCCGGCGGCGATTTTAGCCTCTCCACCATTTGAAATGCTTGGCTCTGGTGGTCCGGCCTTGGCGTTAAAATCCAGCGGCGATTTTGACCTTGCCACCATGGCACAGGCCGACGTTACGGGCAAACTCGGCGGGAGATTGCCCATTGTGAGCCATGTGAGGCCGGCTCTCATTGTAGTCGCGTCTCCATGCCTCGATCAGCCGCTTTGCTTCGACCAGGGAAGCAAACCAATTGATGTTCAGGCACTCGTCACGCAGCGATCCATTGAAGGACTCAATGTGGCCATTGTCCGTAGGGGTGCCGGGGCGCGAGAAGTCCATTTTGACCTTGTGATGATATGCCCAGAGGTCCACGATCTGGCCGGTAAATTCGGCGCCATTGTCGGCAAACAGCGCCTGCGGAGCGCCGCGCAGGTAGACCAACCGGTTCAGGACCCTGGCGACATCCTCGCCCCTCAGGCGTGATCCGACTTCTATCGCCAGGCACTCGCGGGAGTAGACATCAATCACTGTCAGCAAGCGGATCTTTGCGCCGCTGGACAGCTGGTCATGAACGAAGTCCAGGCTCCATGCCTGGTTCAGTCCTGAGGGTTTACAGCGCGCTTCGCGATGAACCGCCATCTTTCGTCTGCGGGGCCGTTTGGCGCGTAAACACAGGCCTTCTTCACGGTAGAGCCGATAAACGATGTGCTTGCCGACCTGCCAGCCCTCTCGCTTCAGCATGATATGAACACGCCGGTAGCCGAACCGGATCCGGGTCGCCACAATCTCATGCATGCGCTGGCGCAGCTCGGTCAGCGGGTCCGTCCACAGCGGCTTCCTTTGCGTTGAACGGTGTTGCTGCGTCAGGCGGCAGGCCCGTCGCTCGGAGTAGCCGTGTGACGCCCGCACATAGTCTACTACCTGTTTCATGAGCGATGGCCGGGGAACTAATGAGATGGCCCGCCCCGTCTCTCTGCGGCAAAGTGAAATGACAACCAAAGGAGGAACCAATGATTAGAAATGCCCCTAAAAATGCTGCCGTGTTCGGCATCGATCTTGGCAAGAACGTATTCCACATCGTGGGCACAGATGCGCAGGGAAGTGTGATTCAACGAGTGAAGTTCCGAAGAGACACGCTGCTGCAATTCTTCGAACGCGCAAGCCCCACAATCGTCGGCATGGAAGCGTGTCCCGGCTCGCAATGGCTCGCTCGCAGGCTTGGCGCGATGGGGCACACGGTTCGGATTATGCCGGCCCAGTTCGTGAAGCCATATCTTAAGGCAAACAAGTCTGACACGCTCGAGGCAGAAGCCATCGCCGAAGCCGTGACACGGCCAACGATGAGGTTCGTTCACGTAAAAACGACTGATCAGGTCGACATCCAAAGTTTGCACCGCATCAGGGATCAGTTGGTCAGACAAAGAACCGGTCTGATCAATCAGATGCGCGCGTTCTGTCTGGAATATGGCGTTGCCATTCGTCAGGGCGCTGGTGTGTTCAAGCTGGATTTACCGCGCGTTCTTGCCGACGAGGAAAATGACCTAACGCCTGCGATACGTCGCCTGCTGACAGACATGTTCGAGGATTTGCGGCACCTAGAGGCCCGTATCAAGACAATCACTGTCGAGATCGAGGCACTGGTCGCGCGCGATGACGTTGCTCGGCGGCTCACGACGATTCCGGGAATCGGCCCACTCGGTGCAAGCGCCCTTCTGGCAGCGGTCGGTGATGGAAGACAGTTCCGCCGAGCACGTGACCTGGCTGCCTGGCTTGGGCTCACGCCCAGAGAGCACTCTACCGGCGGCAAACAAAAACTTCTGGGCATTTCAAAACGAGGGAACACATATGTGCGACGGCTGCTTATCCACGGCGCCCGCTCCTGCATCATTCACCTCGACCGCAGCAGGCACCGACTTGGCGAGTGGCTCGATGCCTTGCAGAAGCGCAAGCACATCAACAAAGTAACCGTTGCGCTCGCGAACAAGATGGCGCGCATGGCGTGGGTGATCATTACCCGGCCAGGCGCGCTCTATGAACGGCGCGATCCGGCCCTAGGCTGAGGACTGCGCCCCAACAGATTGCGAGGCTCGGGAGAATGATGACGAGACAGTCGATCGGCATATTGTAAACCCGCCGCAAAAAAGCGGGCGATCAGCCCGAGGTACTTAGTGGGAACAATGTGCGCGTATCTCATCATGGCCTGGCTGCAACAGCAGCCCACTTGCGAGAGGCCGGATACATTTAAGCAAACTGTTACTCGTCAGACACCACCCGAAATCCCTTGCAATGACGGGGCGGACCATACATTTTTTAACAGCACGTCCTGAAGGACCGCCTTGTCCAGGCTAAGTTCGGCGACAAGCTTCTTCAGTCGCGTGTTCTCATCCAGAACCTGCTTCAGCTCGCGGACCTGATCGGACTCCAGACCCGCGTACTTCTTCTTCCAGCGGTAATACGTCATCTCTGAAATGCCGAGTTGCCGGATCAAATCCGCAACCGGCATACCCATATCAACCTGCTTCAATGCAGCCACGATCTGTTCCGTTGAATAGCGCTTCTTCATGTCGAATTTCTCCTTCGAAATCCGCCAGAAAACTAACACACTTTCCGGACCACTTTCACCAGCTCACGTCATGTGATCGAGATGTGGAGACGCGATTATAATGAGTGTCGGCCTTTAACAACATGCTGATTCCGTCAAGCGACACCTTCACTGAATGCGCGGATGAGTTGGCTGAGCGCTCCCTCGGCTTCAGCGAAGCACGAGCCCGGTTCGCCCCGCTCATGATATTCGCTAATGACTGCCAGGCAGATAGCTGCTAGCTCTCTGGCTAATCCATTCGCGCCTGCGGATGCTTCGAGGCTTTTGCGAAAATCATTTGTCAATCGATTAGCAGCCGCGCCGACCTTGCGGGATTCGACGTTCGGACGCGCGAGCAACAATTCGCGCCTCCGAAGATGCCAGCCTTTCTGAACGAGAGACAAGGACGGCTTACCAAGTTCGGCGGCAACGAACCCGTCGATCAGATTGGCAAGCAAAGTGCATACAGCCAAGACTGCTACGTCATTGCGGAAACCATTCTCAAGCATCCTTGTTTGCGCAGTATAAAGGCCCAAAAGAATATCGACGGCGGCAGATGAGAGCCTCCCCACAGGCACGTCAGCTTTGTCATCGCCTACCGCATTTCTCGCCAATGCCGCGACAACAGTCACTCGCCCGGACCCGATTGAAGTTTTCTGCACAAGAACAATAGTCTACATTTCCCCGAAGAGAGCCGGCCTCACAGCGGCAAGACCAATCGAATGCGTAATAACTCATGCTTCGGACAGCTTGTTCAGAAGCAGAGCTAGCCAAGGCGAAGACTCTTATACTGGAACCTGTTTAGGGAGCACATACCGCCACGATTTTCTGAGACGTTTCGGACAGCCCATTGATGCGCGCTTGCCGATCCGGTATTCCTGCCGATTCAACAAGCTCGTCAATGGACTCTTGTCCTTGTTCTTCAGCGCCTGTTGCTAAGCACTCACAAAAATCCTGACTCTCCTCCTCGCTCAAACCGTCAGCAACAGAAACCGTTACGCAGACGCGCCGCAAATCATCTCGGCCCTCCGCTTGCGCGCTCGCACAATACAGGGCCGCAAAACCAGAGGCAATCAAAGCAAACTTTTTCAACATTTTACCACTCCTTTTTTAGTCCTTGTTCGAACTTAATTATTAAGTCAATTGCAGCATACGAATTTTAGATATTTTCGTTTCGCACTAACGACGCACCGCACCTATTTTTCTTCCGCCTCCTGAATGAAATTCATGACGAGTTTTTCAAATCTCGCAGCATGTTCAATTTGCGCCCAATGCCCGCACTCTCCAAAGACATGCAACTGAGACCTCTTGATTAACTGCGACAGCCGCAGGCCATTTTCCAGCGGCACAACCACGTCTTCACGCCCATGAATAACCAGAACCTCATGAGGAATTTTCTGGATATCGCGTTCATCACTTGCCAAGTGCTCCAGCCATCTCCCCCGAGGCGCAGGAAACATCGCTGAGAATGACTCCTGAAAACCCGGACGAATGCTTGCTTTGTACCGTAGTTCAGCAAGCTCATCCGTTACCAAACTTCGATCATATGCAAAGATATCCAGCAAACGGCGCATATTTTCAATGGATGGAGAATACCCCCAAACCTGGTCAAGTCCCTCACTCAGCCCCAACGCCAAACCCGCGCTTCCCATCAGAACAATGCGCCGAACTCTATCCGGGTGTCGAATGGCCATCGCAAGAGAAATCGCACCCCCGAAGGAATTGCCTACGAGATCGGTCCGTTCAATATCAAGAGCATCCATCAACCCAACAACCTGGTCGAGCCAACTTTCCATATTATAGTAGTCTTTACCCGGACGTTCTGAATATCCGAACCCGAGCATATCAGGAGCAATTACTCTGGCCACCTCACTAAAATTTGGCATTGCCAATCGCCAGTTTGCCCAAGCTGAAACCCCCGGCCCTGATCCGTGAATCAGAAAGAGCGGTTTCCCAGAACCGAGATCATGATAGTTCGTCTTTACACCGTGAACTTCAATGTTACGTGCGATCTCTGGGTTGGTATTTTCAGATACGCTCTGAATGGCCATGCTAGAATCTCCTAAATGCAGCGTCGGGGGTCGGACGGATCTGGATCAGTTTTGCGGACGCGCCGCTCAAGCTCCTGTGCCCATAAACTTATGTCCCCACATGCTGATGCTGTCATATCGGACGACAGACCAATCTGACTCGATGGGTCGAGCGCCCCATCCATACTCGACAGCAAAGCCGGAAGGCGTGACGCCGTAGAACGAATACATGTGGTCATTTGTGTGCCGACCGAGCGTCATCACGATCTCATTCTTCTCTGACACGCGATCATATGCGCGCCCGACATCATCGAACGAGCTTACTTCCAGCATAAAGTGGTGTAACTTCTTGGAGGCGGGCGCTTGGATTAATGCCAGGCTATGATGGCGCCTGTTGCAATGGAGAAAGTTCACCTGAAGCTTCACGTCCGGATTGACCTGCCAGTCGATGATGTCGGATAGCTCCATTCCCAGTCCACGGATGTAGAAATCCAAAGAACGTTCAATATCTTCAACACTCAGGACATAGTGCCCAAGTCCCTGATCCTGAGTTAGAAATCCAGATACACCCGTAGGCGAAATAAACGGCTCTTCGTAGAGTTCGCTGGCACCATAATACACCTCAATCTTGATCCCTGACGGATCAAGGCAGGATACCAAATCAATCACTCCCCGTTGCGCCAACAGCTTGGAATCGGCCTGCTCGACGGAGATACCCATTTCCTTTAGTCTTTCAGCGATCTCAAGCATCTCGGCCCGATTCGAAGCTTCGAACCCCGCATACAAAAGATCATCTGCGGCACCCGGATGGACTGCAACCCGCCAATTACGAGAATCCATTCTCAGAAAGAGAGTGTCATTTCTCGTCCCAGCGTCCATTAGCCCTAACGTTCCGGTTGCGTAATCCCGCCACGCATCAATGTTTGATGCAGAAAAACCCAGATATCCCAACTTCTTAACGCTCATTGTCTTCTCCCTGTCTTTTTGATTTTAGTATGTATCCGTACTTATTGTACTTCACGCGACCGTCTTTGCCGCCAATTTGAAAATGTCTTTCATGCGAATGAGTGGATCACGAATTGATTTCGCATCTACCTGCATCCTCCGTTCAATGATTTTTGATGCGAAAGAAAAATCTGCCGGCTGGTTTATTGAAACAACAGATTGAAGCTCCCCACCATTCAATCGACACACCGTCATTCCGGTCCCTCCGGGATCAACCCGAGTGACGACATCGCCAGGACCAGTGACTTCGCCCATCATCTGTATCCGATGCCCCGCTATCTCCGTCCAAGAAATCGGAACTTGCGGTGCTGGCTCACCCTTTCCGAGCATTGCTCCCGCAGCCACAGCCGCCTGGTTTTGAGAATTCAGATAAGTCTCCAGACTGCGGCGCCCTCCGCTCCTGAGAGGCCAACTTGCGACATCGCCCGCTGCGTACACCGTGTCGCTTGAAGCCATACCAACTGAATTTACAATGATGCCCCTCGCGCACGCCAATCCAGCATGCTCTGCTAAAGCGGTGACCGGCTCCGCACCAACGCTGACGATTGCCAGATCACCAGAAAATCTTCTTCCGTCGCCGCATCGTACTTCCCGGAACGAGGGGTCTAGATCTACATGAGTAATTGAGACACCCGTGTGGACTTCAACCCCTATGGCCTCCAATTCCTCTCGACACCACGAGCCTATTGTCTTGCCCAGAACACGCAACAAGAGCTCATTGGCAGTCTCAAGGATAATCGCCTTTGCACCCATCTTCTGAATTGTAGTGGCAAGCTCACATCCAATGAGGCCTCCCCCGATGATGATGACTTGTGCCCCAGGGGAGATTGCTCCCTGTAGAGCCACGCAATCGTCAAGTGTCCGCAGTGAGTAAAGTCCCGGCGTCTCGCTATGCGCATCTAGACGCAGAGACCGCGCCCGAGACCCAGTGGCAAAAAGGAGCTTGTCAAACTTGAGGTCCGAGCCAGAGCTCACCTCAATACGCATCGAGGGCAAGTCTATTGTTTCAACGCGAACTCCCAGACATTTCTCGACCCTGAATTCTTCGCTCCAATTACAACCCATTAACAAAGGGGGGGCAGATTTGGTCGCTAAAGCAGACTTGGACAAAGAGGGTCGATCATATGGCTCATACGGCTCGTCGCCAAAGAGGAAAATCTTTCCCTCAAACCCCTGGTCTCTGAGCGACCGACACGCTGTCGCCCCCGCCAGACCCGCACCTATGATCGCGAAACTCTGCATCAATCGTTGACCTTACCAGATTCGAAATCCACGTAGACGTCGTTGCCCTCCACCTTCACGGGATAAACAGTTAAGGCCGCGCAAGCGGGTGGAGCCTTCACTTTTCCCGTCCGCACACAGAATTTTCCCCAGTGAAGCGTACACTCAATGACGCCATTTTCGAGAAAGCCATCCGCTAACGACCAGTCGCCATGTGTGCAGCGGTCCTGAGTCGCGAGGATCTCTCCGTCTAAGTTGAATAGCGCGATAGGTTCGTCGAACAACTCCACCCGCAACGCGTCACCTTCAGGAACTTCGTCTAGGCTGCAAACTTTCTTAAAAGCCATCACGATACCTAGAAAAAGATGCTGAGATTATTAGAGAGAATCGTACTTTGATCGATGTGTATGGTTCTCTTAGCGATCATGAAGCCGAGCTTGTTGTCACTGCGGCGCAGTACATCCATTCGCTCTCCTGCAAAAATATCGACCTGCCGTTCCAGACGATTTCGGTAAAGAATAAATGACGACGTCACATGAACTTCCTGATCATCACTTGCATCGTTAATGATGACGTTCGCTATGATGTGGCGCGTTCGCGAAGCCGGGCTTTCAGACCATCCGACATCCGACATTAATTTCCGCTGCCGCCCACGCATCATCACTAGATCATCATCAAAATGCGCGTACTCACCGTCCTTAGAGTATTCGAGCTTTTGATCGCGCCTCGTGCGATTCGTTCTCAACGGCATAAAGTACCTGATGTCCTTGTCCAGAAGGTCAAACCAATCGTTGAACTCGTGCCGATCAAGCAGAAGAGACTCCTTATAATAGAATTGCTCAACTTCATGCTGCAGCAGCAGAGCGGCAGTGCTTATCTGCGACGCTGATGACTCTGGTCCCACTTTTTCTTTCAGCATAATTATCTCCAATTTGCGCGATTTATGCGCCCGTTATTCGCGAGGGTTAATAGAACTATCGGTTGAGCGCACTTCGCTCTGCCTACGAAACGGGTGATCCGCTCACAGACCTCCCTACTTTGGCCCGAGTGTGTCCCAATCAGGTTCAGTCATCATACGGATCCACTGATGATAGAGTCCGCGAGCGGCTTCTTCATTGTACACATACCCAATACTGCCCGGGTAATGCGGATTATCGGCAGCAGAACGACCTTTTCCCATTTGAATGTTGAGCCGGCGCTTCCTAGCCTGATGCCCTCGCAACACAGCCTGGATTTCGACCCAGTTTTCACCATCGTCTTGCTCGAATACGCCTCCGGCAGAAAACGTTCTTAATGTCTGACGGCGGTACTCTTCCTTGATCTCGTCAGGAGCATCAGCATCTACAACTGTAAATGCCCATATCTCTGTCTCGTTCGGGCCTCTCGGCTGCCAGGTTCGAACGGTGTTGATACCGGGAAGGAATGAGCAGGTTGGGAAAACAGTCATGTGCTGGACCATCAATTGACGCGCACGCTCTGCGCTTCCCAAGCGCCTCTCCGCCCTGGCGGCCGCTTCACCTTCCGTCCAATATTTAGCAATCTTGGGCCCCATGATAGCCACTAGCATACCTGGCTCTCCGACATAGAAACCCGTTCCATGCCCGCCCCACTTCGCCCTGAACTGGTATCCCACCGTCGGAATCTTCGCATCCGAAAGCTCCATACCTTCGGGCAGGCCCGCCTCGATACCGGACAGATGGGATACGGTTCCGGCATGATACATGTCACTACAAAACTGCTCAGCGGCAAACTTCCAGTTGCATGGGATAACCCATTTCTGCATGCCGCTGATAACTTCAGTACCCGCCTCGGTTCGATCGAGCATGTGGTCCATGTAGAATGTCGCGTCGCCAAGATACTCGCGCAGATTTGGCGCGTTTTTATCCCAGTTCGCGAAGATCAAGCCCTTGTAGGTCTCAACCCTTGCCTGGCCCGGCCCCCACTCGGCCTTGTTGAAGTCCTCACAGAATGCCTCAGACTCATATGGTACGTTCACCAAGTTTCCGCCGATGTCGTACGCCCAACCATGATAGCTGCATGTAAACGATTTTGCGTTGCCGCCATCGGTTCGACAGATTCTCATCCCCCTATGCGGGCACTGGTTTAGAAAAACCTTCAAGCTTCTATCTTTTTGACGCACAAGAATGACGGGATCCTCGCCCATATAGGCCGTCAAAAAGTCACCGGCTTTGGGAACATGTGTCTCGTGCCCGAGCATAATCCATGATCGTCCGAAAACGCGTTCCTGTTCCAACTCATACAGATCCTGATCTGAATAAATTCTTGGATCAAGCGTGCCATTCTCTTCGTCAAGCAGAGCCGTTATCTCCTCGACATTCCAAACATTTTTCTTCTCGAACGCCTTTGGTTCGTGCCCGATGTTCAGGCGCGTCTTTGTTTTAGCCGTCGTCATATTTGTAACCTTCCTTGATATCATGAGCCGCCCATGCCTCCATTTTTAATATGAGGCCTGCCGGCAGAATTAGCCTTCCTTGTCCGGACTTTCCAAAATCAGACCACGCCCCTTCAAGAATTCTACGGCTGACCAAATATGAAAAGATAGCGCCTCAACCGCCGCATCGGCGTCACGCGCAATGGCCAACTCGAAAATCTTCTCGTGTTCAGAATGAGCCAACACGCCAGGGCTTACTCGACTGGCTGTAGACAACCGCCGGTAGCGTTCCGCTTGCTTGTAGAGAATAACTCGGAACTTCTGCACCCAGCGAGAGGAAGAAGCCGATACGAGCGCATCATGAAATTCCTGATTGCGCTGCTCCCATATCTCGAATCCTGCGATTGGATTAGCTTCGAGCCTTTTCTCCGCAAGGGACAGTTGGTGATATGCTTGGACAACCCGACCTTCCCAGTCATCTTTCCCGGATACGATACTATCCCGCAACGCTGATGCTTCCAGCAGGACCCGCGCCTTGGTCAAATCCTCGAAATCAACAAGCGACATCGGCGCCACTCGAAAACCTTTTTGGGATTGAGTAAGGACGAGCCCATCCGACACGAGAAGAGATAACGACTCCCTCACAGTGCCAACACTCACTCCATAATTTTCACTAAGTGGCTGAAGCCGCAGCTTGTCACCCGGTCCATACTTGCCGTGGATAATATCGAGACTCAACTGCTCGTAAGTCGACTCAATCAGGCTCCGAGGCCCGTCTGATTCGGACTCAAATTCCGTCCGGCGCTGGAACATTTCACCCGTGGACATGATTGATAGTCTCTTCCTCACCTTGGATTATTCTTTTTTATCAAATAAAATTATTTTTTTTCTTATGTCAACAAAATTCAGGATTCATTCCCAATTTCTCAGCATTCCGTGTGGGCCATAGAGTCCCACACACGCCCGATATTCGTGTTCATTATCCTTTGCCCAAGCGCCTGACAAAATGTTCACTCGAGAGATAATCCAGACGCACGTTAGCGTTCGCACTTCCGCGTAGCGCGCCTCAAACAAGCACTCTCATGAATCTCAAAACCAATTCATTTACTTCCTCAGGCCGTTCTTGTTGAATCCAATGACCGCATCCGGATAGAATGTGCGACCCGACATAATTCGGAACGAACTCGCCTACACGATCAATTGCCTCTAGCCCCCATCCTGTCGTGACATCGCACTCTCCCCCAATAAACATCGCAGGTGGAAGAAGCTGAGTGCCGTCATGTGACTCAAGCTGCTCCCAACTCTTTTGAATACCTCGATAATAGGAAAAAGGCCCTATCATTCCTGACCGCTCGAACTCTTGCGTATAGAAGTCCAAATCATCCGTTCCCAACCAGACCGGAAGATCGGCTGGCGCATGCATTTTGTCCCGCATTCGAGCACCAAACGGTATACTAAGGGCGCTCGCACGTATGATGTCCACTTGCGGTAAGTCCAAAAGTCCAGACAAACCCGCACCCTTCATACTCTCGCCTGAAAAGGCCCACAGAACGTCGCGCATCCAACCACCCGAATCTTCTTCGAATTCCCGTATGGCCGGTGCCAGCGAACCAAAATAGTCCTGATAGAATTGTTGGTCTGGTCCAGCCAATTCTTTATGAATATCTTCTGGAGAGCGTTCACCGAAAGGAGAGCCAGGCAGAGCAATTAGCCCGCGCCCAGAGAAAGGAATTGCAAGCCCCACAACGCCACGGAAGATTTCAGGATGCAACCAGGCCGCCGTCCAGGCAATCATTGCCCCCCAGTCATGCCCAACGACAACGGCACTTGAGGCACCTAACGCCCTGACCACACCCACGATGTCCTCGACAACAGATTTGATCAGATAATATTCGGAGTCCAAGAATTTGGATGATCGCCCATAGCCTCTTAGATCAATGGCAACGGCCCGGTAACCGGCCTCGGCTAAAGCTGAAAGCTGGTGGCGCCACGAATACCAGGACTCCGGAAAGCCGTGAACGAGTATGACTAGTGGGCCTTCGCCTTCGCACACGGCGTGAATTCGGGCAGAGCCGACAGTCAAGAATTGTGAGCTTCTTTGTTGCATGATTTTTTCCGAAATCAGAAATCAAAATTGTCTCTGTACGTCCGTGAAGGTCGGTTCCAAAAAGCAAGTCCGGATAGCCCCTCGGGAGGTATCCTGCTGCTCCGAAATAACTTGACCGCATAGCTCTCCGCCGAACTATTCAATTCTCAAAACGACATTGCCCGGCAACGCTCCGCTCTCAACCAGTTCATGGGCTTCCACGAGATTTGCAAAGCTCACTTTTTTTGCAATATTATGCAGGACGTTCTTGTCCTTAAGCATGTCTTGGAGCACCAACAGGGCTCTTTGCCTATCTGGCCTGGATAATTTGTACACGATGAAAAAGCGATAACAGATATTGCGCCCGATTGACGGCGAGAAAGGTAAAGCGATTTCTTTTTGACTGCTGCCATAGATGACGGCCAGCCCCCCCTCTTTCATAACCGCCACGTCTATTTGAATGTTGGCAGCCAAGTCTACTTCGATAATCCGGTCGACGCCCCGATGGTCCGTAACCTTGTTGATTTCTTCGACCAGCGTGTCTGTTTTGTAGTTGAATACAAAATCTGCTCCTGCGCGCCTCGCTAGGGCCGCCTTCTCCTCACTGCTGACTGTCGCAATGACAATTCTGGCACCACAAAATTTTGCCGCCTGAATCGCGTAATGGCCAACCGCACCTGCGCCACCCGCGACGAGGACAATCTGCCCCCGAACTCCTCCGTCAGTTGCGACGGCATGACAGGCGGTCATTGCAGGAATGCCGAGACATGCACCGTTCTCAAGCGCCAGCCCGTCCGGCATATGCTCGACCTGCTCAGAAGGCAGCACAACGAACTCAGCGGCAGTTCCATTGCTTCTGTTCCATGCGGCATTCCAGACCCAAACCGCATCGCCCGGCTGAAAATCGTCAACGCCATCACCAATCATATCAACCAGTCCGGCTCCGTCGCTATGAGGAATGCGTGGAAATGGAATTGTGGAGGGGATGTGCCCACTGCGGGTTTTGACATCAGAAGGGTTCACACCCGACCATTTTAACCGCACCCGAACTTCGCCGGCCCCAGGCGCCGGCATCACCATCTCCCGCAGCGTCAATACGTCCGCAGCTGGCCCTGTATTCTGGTAGATATAAGCTTTCATGTTTTCCCTTTCTGGCGTCAATTCCAGATTCAAAAATTACTCATCTGTGGGCCGCCAAGACATTTGCCATTGTGGTGAGGCCGGATACGCGCCTACCGAGCAATGGCTGAAGTGATATCATTCAATACCTGCGGGTCATCGATCGTCGCCGGAACTACATAGTCTTGCGACTCCGCAATGCTCTTGATCGTTCTCCGTAGAATCTTTCCCGACCTTGTTTTTGGAAGTTGATCGACAACGATGACGCGCTTGAAGGCAGTTACCGGACCAATTTCGGTTCTCACCAAGTTTACGATTTCTCTCGTAATTTCTTCCTCTGCACGCGTGACCCCATCGTTCAAAACGATGAGCCCAATTGGTAATTCTCCCTTCAAAGAATCTGCAACTCCAATAACGGCGCACTCCGCGACATCTGGATGCGCCGCCACCACTTCCTCGATTGCACCAGTGGACAGGCGATGACCCGCAACATTAATAATGTCGTCAACGCGGCTCATGACGAAGATGTAGCCCTTATCGTCTATATATCCGGCATCCCCGGTCTTGTAGTATCCGGGGTATTCCTCAAAGTATGATTTTAGAAATGACTCATCGTCATCCCACAGTGACAGCAAACACCCCGGCGGAAGCGGCAGCTTTATGACAATAGCTCCGTGCCCACCTTGCGGCATTTCAGAACCGCTCTCATCCACAATGCGAACATCAAATCCAGGCATAGGAACTGTGCTAGAACCATATTCTGTTGGCAGCTGTTCTATTCCCAACGGATTGGCTGCGATCGGCCACCCTGTTTCAGTCTGCCACCAGTGATCTACGACTGGCACATCAAGGAGACGCTCTGCCCACTGGATCGTGTCAGGATCTGCTCGTTCACCCGCAAGAAACAGCTGTCTGAAACCGGAATGATCGTAACCGGAAAGTAATGAGCCTGCTGGGTCGACTTTCTTGATCGCCCTGAACGCCGTGGGTGCCGTGAAGAGCGTATTAACCCGGTGCCGCTCAATCACCCTCCAAAAGGTTGCAGCGTCTGGTGTTCCCACCGGCTTTCCTTCAAACAGTATCGTCGCACTGGCGTTAAGAAGCGGACCATACACAATATACGAATGACCGACGACCCATCCTACATCCGATGCGGCCCAGAACACCTCTCCCGGTTTGACATTGTATACATATGCCATCGACCATTTGAGAGCGACCGCATACCCCCCGTGATCCCTGACGATACCCTTCGGCTTTCCAGTCGTCCCCGATGTATGCAGAATGTATAGCGGGTCGGTAGACGCCACGCTCACACATTCGGCTCTCTCGCCAGCCGTTCTTGCGGTTTCAACCAGGGCGGCCCAGTCGAAGTCCCGCTCATGCTCAAGCTCGCACGACCTGCTAGAACGCTGGAAAATGATTGAACACTCAGGTTTGTGCGGGCTGAGCCTGATCGCCTCATCAAGGAGAGGCTTGTACTCAACGATACGACCAGGCTCGAGCCCGCAGGACGCTGACAACACAATTCTTGGCGTCGCGTCCTCGATTCGAGTGGCAAGCTCTCTAGCTGCGAACCCCCCGAATACGACCACATGGACTGCTCCGATGCGCGCCGTCGCAAGCATCGCAATCACAGCCTCGGGAACCATTGGCATGTAAATCAAGACCCGATCGCCGGCATTCACCCCACGCTCTTTTAGCACGGCCGCAAGTATACCAACCTCATCGAGTAGTTCAGAATAAGTATACTTCCGCACCGCTCCCGTCATTGCGCTATCGTAAATCAGCGCCAGATCATCTCCACGGCCATCGCGCACATGGCGGTCCAAAGCATTCCAGCATATGTTACATTCGGCGCCGACAAACCAACGGGTCGCATGATCTTTCGATTCTCTGAGTACGTCGTAAGGTCTATACCACTCAACGGCATGAGACGCTGCCTCCCAAAACTCATCAGGTGCCGATTCCCATTTCTGGTATGTCGTTCTATAACTTCCCATAAGAATGTCTTCCAATACTGCCGGGTCCACCTTGCCGCCACTATGTTCTTTACAACCGCACAACCAGTTTCCGGCCTGTGACCAAGACGGAATAGTTCCAATTTTCTTCGGTGTGAATCGTAGCTCGGCAGCACGTGCGGGTTGGCAATCTTGATGAATGCCAACCCGAGAGTGACTAGCGTTTGTCTCTCAATTTATCGACGTCGAACAAAGAATTGTCCATCTGATCAACTTTCTCCCAATCCGACGACATGCTGAGCATCGTGTGCCGTTGTGAAATCAAGTTTGGAATAATCACTGAACGCCACATTGCGCGTCCCGTTGTGGGCTGCCACCAGCGTGAATCGTCCCAAGTCCGCCATAGGTTACCCCGACGATCGTACATTTCCATCCACTGGGTATAGTAGAGTTCCTTATCTACCCAAATGCGTTTTTTGGAGTACTGGTAGCTGTTGGTGAGATCATCGATATCATAAACCCATACCGGCCTCAGCTCCATGTCAACAATTCCCGTCAGAGCGCAATGCGCCTCATCCGGACGATAAGGATCGTATGCTGCACCAACCTCCGGTGCGGCTAATACGAAGCCCTCTTTAACCATGGTGTACTTGAATTTGCGTTTATCAGTTTTGGTCCACTGACTACGCCATTCGTCCCAAGTGAGCTCCAGAGACGGAGCAATTGGATCTTGGCCATTGGTACCAGTAAGAGTGCGAGTACGACGGAGCGTAGGGATGAAAATCTTGAAGTTGTCATCTTTGTCAGCATCCGCGTACCGAAGTCGGACACCGGCTAATCCTCGCACATCCCTAGGCGAAGTTAGTAGCAAAGAACCCGCTTCGGTGACACCTTCATATCCCGGAACATTACCGAGCGGAGTTTTACCAACTCTACCCGCCATCTTGCGCCACCAAATATTGCCTGTGTAAGAGCGTTCGACCTTATTGCTGGAGCTACAGCCGGTCATCAGTACCGGGTTGAACCAGAGATCTTCTGTTCCCACGCCGTGCGCATTGAACAACCAGTTTAGTTCATCACCATTTTTTGGTGTCAGGAAAGGCAATCCGCTCTTTGTGAGAACGCCATTCTTTCCGTCCCTGTCTACCAACTCGCCCTTTTCATTAATCGTGAAGGGATCTTTGCCCAGCTTCTTGGTCGCATCTAGCAGAGCTTTCTGCATATAATAATGGTTCGTGGGAACAATGCGGATACCCTTGACACCCATCCACTCACTATTGAGCCGATCAATCCAGAACTTTGGAAGATAGTCTGACAACCAAGGCATTGACGCCAGGTTGTCTTTCGTGATGATTAACCCTGGTTTTAGCTCGCCCGGAATATCGGCGTCCTCTATGAGGCTCGAGGCCGTGTAACCTCTGAAATCCTTCCACTCTTTCTCAAGTTTTCGGGTCTCATCATTGTCAAGCATATCAGCCCAGGCTTTGTGTTCGGGCAAGCCCGTCTCCTTGGCAAACGCCTTCCAGCGCTCGATATAATCTTCTTGTGCATTCGCTACGGGCGTTGCAGCAGTCGCAACTGCCATAAGCGCCGTCGCTCCGATCAGAAAGCTTTTCAAGCTTAACCGTTTCATTTTCTTCTCCATCATCAAGAACCAGACATCTTTGCGTTATCGTTATGTTTCTCTAGAATTGGTAGGTCAGAGAAAACTCAACGTAGTCCGATTTGTTATAGAGCCCCAAAAGGCCCTGCTCATCCTTCCCGCTAAAGTAGCCCACTTCAATTCTGGGCTTCCAATTTCCTCCTCCTACGGAGAAATCTATTCTCTGCCTTATCGCAACGCCACCTTTATCCATGTCCCAGATCGCCAAGCCATCCAGAGTCACTTTGTCGTTTAAGAAACCCTTCGTGTACGTCTGAGTTATGAATTCCTGGTTCTCTTCAACATTTGTAAGCGCGTAAGGCGCCTGAAACAGGAGCCCATCAGCATCTTCGGTATGGATCTCGAAAAACTGAGTTGTCATAAAAATCGAACTGCGCTGCGATTCCCACCCCGGCACCCAGAAATTATAATCAAATCCGACCAGGACAGACAGCTGATCTCGTCTCGCGATTGTGTCGTCACGGGTAGTGATGAGAGCTGGTGTGCCGACGGTCATCCGCCCGGGCACAAAGGGGTTCTGAATCACCCCCTTGTTGAAGGGTTTGTCAAACTCGTATGCGGCCTCCAAACGCAGTACCGGAGAGACATCCTTTCGACCGAATCGGAGCTCCGTCATATCGCGTGTGAATGAAAAACCGACGGTCTTTTGCCGAAGTGTGTAATCGAGGTCAAAATCTGCAGTAATAGAACACGGCACCCCTCCAGCCGCCGGATCCAGAATATCAAGGCAGCCGAACGGAATTAGGGGAAAGTCCCCCGGCGCCGCAGTCCCAGCTGCGAGAGACTGGATGAAGTCAACGTACTGACCAGGCGCATTCATCGCACCTATAGTGGTTGGGAGATCAATGGGCACATTGACAACGCCCGCTGCATTTGGATCTCCGATAAATGTGCCAATATGAACTGTTGCGCCGGTGTTGACGACTATCGGCAGATCCTGAAAACCGTAAAATCCATTAATTGTCCCCTGCCCGCCAAGGACATCGAATTTTAGCCGCATGCCGACCTCGGAATCTTCCCAGTCGTCTGTTTCCTTGTCCGACAGCCTTGCTCCCAACAAGGGCATGCCGAAACCCGACTGACCTTCCACCAACCTCGGGAAAGGCAGACCGAAGGGGCCTCCGGACGTACTGGAATTCGGCGTGGGATTATTCACGATGAATTCGGAATGGCGCACCACCGGAGTATAGATCACTTCCAGTGATGGATCCTTCAGTCCTAACCCCTCGAAAGGAGCAGCCAACCCAAGCTGGTCGATATCCAATGATAGGGCTGCACTCCACTGAGGTATCCGCAAGTCCTCGGTGTCTGTAAATATACTCCTTTGGCGGAGATCCTGTGGATTCAGAATATCGAGAAGCCGCAAGCCATCTGCTTGCCCCCACCCTCGCTGAAACTTTCCAATCTTCAGCGACGCGCGTCCCTCTGAGTCAGCTAACGCTATCGACAGCTCTCTAATCACGTCCTGCTCGAAATCATCGAGTATGCGATTTTCTTCACCGCTATTACCAAACGGTTCAGGCAGCGTGAGCGCCCCATCCTGCGAGAGTAAAAAATCAAAGCGATCTAGAAACGGAGGGCCTTTAGTAAAGTCTTGCGTGCCAGGCCCGGTTGAATCTCCATCATCAAGATCATAGTACCAATCGCCGCGCAGCCAAAAATCGGAAACGACCGTCACGTTGCTATTGGGAGTCCACTCAGCCTGAAGCTGCGCTACAAACTGGGAAGGCCCCACTCCAGTTCCACCACCATACCGGTCAAAATAGACGCCCGTCCCTTGCGTCAGACGTCCGCCCACCCAGACATTGTCGGGCAGGTTCAGCGCTTCAGCCAATGACTCGGCATTCGCTGCTAGCGGCATCATAAGGACTGTGGAAAATGCTGTAGCCCCGAGCAGGCATAGCTTTTGCGACTTAGTTTTAGTTTTTTTATTCTTGGTGTTCATCTTTCTCTCCCTCACTTTCTATTTTTTCCGATGCGCAGCCAGGCTCTATCGCCCTCAATCTAACCAACCATCGCCCTGACTATTTTCTTCTGTGTGCTAAACGGAAATCCCCGCGGCTTCAGCAAGCCGATTGCTGCAGGCACAACAGTGAGCGCCCCCACCATGTTGAACATCAAGATGATCGCCAACAGAACGCCCATCTCGGCTTGGAACCTGATCGGAGACAGGAAGTACCACGGCAATAGCGGCAGTATCATCGTCAGTGCCGTAACTATCACGGCAATACCAGACGTGTTGAACGCCCGGCCCGTCGCCTTCGCGAATTCATGGCCGTGCCTCATTTCGTCGCGTATCCGGTCTGCCATGTAGATGCTGTAATCAACACCACGGCCCAAACCCAACGCAGCAAGCGGGAGCGTATTCAAGTTCATCCCCACGTCCATAAGCGTCATGACACTCATGGTGATAAAGTGAGATGTCGTCAGTACAAGTATGATCACGACTGCAACTGCGGGTGATCGATATAGCCAGAGCAGGTTAACTGCGATAACGATGATAATGGCAATAAGGAGCACATTTTCTTTATGCTCGATCTCGTCGTTGCTCGCCTTAATTATACCGATCTGTCCGCCGGCGAACCTCACACGCGGCTCCCCATCTGAAAACTGATAGGTGTTTAGAAATTCTTGGCCCGCCGCCATCAACGCATTCACGGTGTCAGCACTATGCTCCCCCGTATAAATTGAGAGCTTACCGATGCTCCATTCCGGGTTCGTATAGGCGGCAAAGTCTCCTGGCTCACCGCCAGACCGGAACATGTAAATGTTAAATCCTATTTCTTCTTCTGTATCAGGAATTGTTTGGTATGAAGGGTCCCCTTCCCACAAAACCATGTTGATATTTTTTACAATCGGAACAAGGCTCTGTGCGCGAGTTGCCGGAAGAACTCGTTCGTAAATATAGCGATCAAATGCTTCGATCTGATGATACACACGCGGATCTAGCATGATCTCTCCATCACCGGAGAAATAGGCCTGCATTACATCCGTACCGACACGGTCAAAGCTTGAGTTGATTTTTTTGACATCTTTGTTGTATTGGGAATCTTTCCACAGGATCGGGCTCCCTTCTGCGTCACCTATTTTTAGCCCCTGCGAAATGAAAATGCCCGCAATCAACGCAGCGACAAAAGCCGGGAGGAATACATATCTGGACGTTTTCAGCCCAAATATTTTGGCTAGTGCGGCTTGACCCGGTAAGGTGGTGCGGAATTTTGTCGGCTTCCGAAGGACCGCCATGAACGCCGCAGCAACAATAATTCCCGGGGTCAGCGTTAGAAGCCAAAACGTGCAAATGAAGGCAAGCGACTGTATGCTTGGGATAGTCACCAGAGCCAGAACCGTAAATCCAGCTGCATCGGTAATCACAGCCGCAGTGCTCGGGAACAGAAGGCGCTCAAGGCCTTCTTTTACTGCATCACGCATGGTGGCACTATTTTCGATTTCATCGAAAACGCGCGAAACGAATTGAACTGAATGGGATAAGACAGTGGCGAAGACGAAAAACGGCAGCAGGAGCAACAGGGGATCAAGATTGTAACCGACCAAGCCAATGACGCCAAAGCCCCAAATCGTGACAGCGAAGGCCACGAGCATTGGAACAGCAACGCCAACCCAGGATCTGAAATAGAAAAGTAGGACGGCAGCGATAGCCAGCACAGACGCCGCAAAAACCAACAGCATCTGAGGCAGATATTTCTTAACCGTACCCAGAAGTACGGGTCTGCCAACGACTGATATTTTTACATCTTTCGTCGAGAATTCTGATTTTAGATTGTCAATAAAGGCGACGAACTCCCGAGAATCCACCTCCTCTGAAAGCTCGGCAGAAATAAGCATTGAATGCTCATCCAGTGAAACCAATGAGCCGAGAAACTGCCCCCTGACGATTTGTTTGAAATGCTCCATATCAGACTCAGAGCGGGGCACTTCCGGCCACATAAGAGGACTGACCAGAATTTGCCCCTCCCCGCCGGCCACCGATCTCGTCTTCCGGAGATTGGCCGCCTCAAACAGAGGGCGGATATTGTTATCGTGAAAATAGAACTCGTCTGATACTTCCCGATACGTTTCAAGAAAGTCCGAATTGTAGATGTCGCCTGCTTTATTTTCGACTTCGACAAGGACATTATTGACTCCACCAAACTGACTCCGGAACTCCTTATAGAGTTCGACATTCGAATGGTTTGCAGGCAGCATATCTTCGAGAACGACCTTCAACGAGACACCTGTCACGCCGAAATAAGCCGCCCCCGATGTGACCAGAAAAGCGATTGCCAGAATGATTCTGGGAAATCTTATGACGAAATTCGAAATATAACTTACCACTGAATTTGAGCCTTTGATTGAATTTGCAACAAGCGAACTACTCCTGTTACCACCGCACTAACGGCTCCGGATCTGAGACATCGAATTCGGTTTTTAGTACGGCACCGTTCGCCCCAACGACAATATACCATCCGTGTTCAGATGTTTTTGAGATTCCTCCGTACCAAAGGAATCCTGGCTTACTCTCCAGGGGCAGCAATTCCGATACAGGCAATCCAGCTTTTACACGTACCACCCCGCCCTGGCCTACGATCACTCCGTCACCATCTTGGTCTAATGTTAGATCGAACAAATGCGCATCTGTCCCCGAGGACAAAGCTGTGATCGTCGGGACACGGTCCTCTAAGCGTTCCGAGCCCTCTTCAACGTCACTGTCCGAACCAAATCGAACCATTGTAAGCTTGCCGCCAAGCCCAGATATTAGCGCCTCCGAACGCCATGCATCTACCGCTGTGAATGTGACCGAGGCATCGGGCGCGTCCAGCACCTCCCAGCTCAATCCATCATCGATTGACGACGCTATCAGGCCGAACTCCCCAACCAAAACCAACCGCCCGTCCTCGAGACGTGTAATGCCATTCAATCTCGGTAGATCACGCCCCTGATATCCGGATAACGCCTGAGTTTGCCACGTTTTACCGCCATCGGACGTGTGAAGCACTGTAGCCTCATGTCCGACGACCCAAGCTGTCTGGGCGTCGAGACAGTAGACATCTCGCAAGTTAATGCCCGGCTCAACATGCACAACTTCCCAATGCGCTCCCCCGTCTTCAGACCTCAGGATCTTGCCTCTACTCGTGACAGCAATGCCGACGGCCTCGTCCACAAAGTCGATTCGCCTAATTAAGTCCGTAAACGGCAAGGGCTCGCGCTTCCAGTGCCCTCCTCCATCCTCGGTCTTCAGTAGTGTCCCGTAGTATCCCCCCGCCCAGCCCACAGAATCAGAGACAAAATCGACGGCAAATAAATTATCAGGAACAAACCGTACACGTCCGTCAGTTGGCATCTCTATATTTGACCGAGGGCTTATGTCGGGGGGCGATAAAACGGCCTGCTCTGCCAGCGCCCCAGGTTGGGAGAAGTAAAGCACCCCAGCAGCAGCGGCAGCATGAGCGAATTTGGAGACCGGCAGGTTCATAGATTTGATCCAAAAGACCGCCAGCACCGCTGGCACAATTTCGACTTAGTTGGTGAACGCGTTCAGGCTGGGTCAGCCCACGCCAATACCGCCATCGGACAAGATGGTTGTGCCTGTGACGTATCGAGCCGACACCGGACAGGCAAGCAACGCATATAGCGCTACATGGTCTTCAGGCTTTGCGGCAAATCCGAGCGGTGTCATGCCCTCGATAAGTTTGTCGATCTCTGGAATCTCAGCCATCTGGGACTTTGCGTGCTCGGATGAGGGCGATCCGGAAAGATTGGTAATCGTACCTCCAGGAGCTACGCCATTAACCCTAACGTCTGGCGCGACTTCCTTCGCAAGCTGCTTGATGAGTCCAATCACAGCGTGTTTCGATGCCACATATAGCGGACCACCTCCGCCCGTAAAAAAGCTCGAGCTAGAGGCCGTGAAAATTATCGACCCTTTAGACTGGCGAAGCGCAGGAAGACACGCGTACGCTCCGAGCGCGTACCCCTTTACATTCACACTAAAAATATCATCGCAGACTCTTTCGAGCTTTTCTTCATCCTGCGCTTCCAGAGGCGTAATAAAATCCCATATCCCTGCATTGCCGATAAAGGTGTTCAGTCCACCGAATCTCTCCACGGCAAGGGCCGCAGCGCGCTGATTGTCTGCCAGACTGCGCACATCCCCAATTACTGTTTCAACTTCAGCCCCGAACTCACCCCGCAACGAACTCGCCTGTTCGTCATTGACGCACAGGACACATAATCTGGCACCCTCCTCGACAAAATGATGGACCACCGCCCGGCCGATTCCCGTGGCTCCGCCCGTAATCAAAACGGAACTGCCGCTTAGTTTTGGCATAATTAAGTACCTCCCTAACAACCTTACTTGAAGTGCAAGATTTTGTTCTTTTTTTGAGGAAAAATGATTTTTTTGGTTGTGTCAATATTTATTTACGAACAGCGCTAGCTCAAATTCCGCAGCAAGGATCGAAATTTGCATGTGGCCAAAGGCAACTGTGCTATCGATGCCGCTGTTAATTTCGCCATACGGAACAGACGCCAGCGCAACTTAGTGCATCTGACTCCCGGATTGGACAGTTCCCTACGCCCCGGATGTCGACAAACTATTTCCCGACTCCGAGATTTTACTCCGTGCACTAACGTATTACTCTCGGCTTTTCTGGAACACTCCGAACGCAGTCCATGTTCCCACATGTCCTATTGTTCGCGCATGGCCGCTTTCGAGAATATTCTCGACGCATAAATATCATGGGTAGGCCTACAGAATTCCAATCCTGTTCACCCGAGCGCGCAGATTTCATAAAGTTTCACAATGTGGGAGCGATGCCACTCATTCGTATCCGGCCAGGTTGACGCGCAACCGGATAGCGGCTCAACCCAAATGTGTCGTGTCAGGTTGAACTTCACTGCCATTCAAGGTCAGGGAACGCTCAAGAGATACGACAACCAGTCTGTTTCCTCCGGCGGAGCTAGGTCTCCGCCAAACTCTGGGAGCCTAAGCGGCTCCCATTTTTTTGACCTCTCATCTCCACATGATCAGGCGCCGGCCCCTAAGGTGGAAGAGATTGACTGCGCTACCCCGTTGAGCTGAATCAGGCGATCACGCTGTTCTTTAGGACTCGCCCACCTCTGGCTAGATGAACTAGAAATTGCGCCCACGACCATTCCCCGCGAACTGAAGACTGGCACAGCGATGCAATAAAGTGCGTTATGAACCTCGCCATCGTCAACGCCGAATCCCCTAATGCGCGTGCGATGTAGTTCTCGTTCGATTTCGGCTGGGTCCGTGATCGTTTTATCCGTGAGCTTTGGAAAGGGCCCGCTGGTTATATACGCCTGTCGCTCGTCGACCGTCATGTGCGAGAGCAACACCTTGCCGATAGCAGAACAGTACGCCTCCAGCTGCCCTTTCTCGCGCGTGAACACCTCCTCTCCTTCAAATACCGCCTTCGCGAGGTAGGTAACCATGTCGTTCTCCAGAATGCCAAAGTGGGTCGTGGTTTCCAACGCGACACTTAGTTGGTCCAAAATGGGTCGTACTATTTCCGACAGCACAGCATGTGGTGTGAACCCCTCCAGCTTCTTCAAAAAAACAGGGTTGGGCAAATATCGTCCACGCTTGGATCGGCAGATGAGCCCGGCCGAATGGAGGGCATTCAGATGCCTGTACAGAGTCGATTCCGGCACTCCGAGCTGGACACTCATTGCGTCTGATTCGAATACACCGTCTTGCTCAACAAGCGCTCCGAACAAGGCCATCGCCTTGTCGAAGGAAGACATGGATCGTGTCACACGGATCTCCATTTATCACATTGTGATAGTAGTTGGCCTGCCTCGGATTGCAGTGTCAAGTACATCGCGTAGTTTGCGATCTACATTCCAAGTCACTTACGGACGCGAACCAGACCATGATCTCCAGAGATGAAATTCAGAAGGCTGCAGATGCACTGTTCGACGCACACACGGGACAAACCTACTGCGCGCCAGTGCGTGATCTCATTGGTCTTGATCCGCAAGCCGGATACGAGGTCCAGGCGATCAACACAGCCCGGTGGGTGTCCGCAGGACGACGAGTTGTTGGCAGGAAAATTGGCCTGACGTCAGCGGCAGTCCAAAATCAACTTGGCGTAGACCAGCCCGATTTTGGCGTCCTCTACGCGGATATGGAATATTGCGACGGTGATGAAATTCCGTTGTCAGCAACTCAACAACCCAAGGCCGAGGCTGAAATAGCCGTTATACTCGGCAGGGACATCAACGCGCAGGATACAACACCAAGCGAACTTATCCGAGCCATAGACCACGTCGTGCCTGCCATCGAAATTGTGGGCAGTCGTATCAAGGACTGGGATATCCGCATTTCGGATACGATCGCGGATAACGCCTCATCCGGCCTATATGTCCTGGGCGGGCCTGTTCGTGCACTGCATGGGCTTGATCTCGTCAATGCCGGCATGGTGATGAAATGCAATGGACGCCCGGTTTCATATGGCGCCGGCATCGCGTGCCTTGGAAACCCGCTAAACGCCGCCCTCTGGCTCGCACGAAAATGCGCAGAGCTCGGAGCACCCCTCAAGGCCGGCGACGTCGTTCTGACAGGTGCTCTTGGCCCGATGGCCTCAATGGGGCCTGGTGATCTGTTTGAAGCGGATATCGAAGGTATTGGGTCGGTTCGCCTCGCAATTGCGGCGAAATAGGAGACATAGGAAATGACAACTCTCAAGAAGACCAAGGTTGCGATCATCGGATCCGGAAATATCGGAACTGACCTCATGATCAAGGTCATGCGCAAGTCGAAGGGTCTCGAAATGGGCGCGATGGTCGGGATCGATCCCGACTCGGACGGCCTTGCCCGGGCGAAGCGCATGGGTATCGCGACCACGCATGAAGGAATTGACGGTCTCGTTAAGCTCGACGTGTGGCCCGAAATCGGAATTGTCTTTGATGCGACATCTGCTGGCGCACACAAGCGGCACAATGAAGTCGTCACATCCGCTGGCAAGGTGATGATCGACCTCACGCCTGCGGCGATCGGGCCGTATGTCATACCCGTCGTCAATGGTGACGCGCATCTGGATGCGTCAAATGTCAACATGGTCACTTGCGGCGGGCAGGCGACGATCCCAATCGTGGCAGCGGTAGCATCCGTCGCGACAGTCCACTATGCGGAGATCGTCGCTTCCATCGCCTCCAAGTCAGCCGGGCCGGGAACGCGGGCCAACATTGATGAATTCACCGAGACAACCGCAAAGGGTATAGAAGAGGTTGGAGGAGCCCGGAAAGGCAAAGCCATAATCGTCCTGAACCCGGCAGAGCCTCCGATGATTATGCGCGATACGGTATTCACCCTCTCTAGTGGCGCGGATGAGCCTGCAATTGAGGCCTCAATTGAAGCAATGGTTGCAAAGGTCAACGCCTATGTGCCCGGCTATCGGATGAAGCAAAAGGTTCAGTTCGAACGGTTCGGCTCGAACAACCCGGTCAAGATTCCGGGCCTGGGCACGTTCGAAGGCATCAAGACCAGCGTCTTCCTGGAAGTCGAGGGTGCTGCCCACTACTTGCCTGCATACGCGGGAAATCTCGACATCATGACTTCAGCTGGCATTGCGACCGCTGAGAAGATCGCCGCGCGGCGGCTAGCCAAGGAGACTGCCTGATGGCGTTCGATCCCAAATCCGACAATCTTTACATTCAGGACGTCACTCTGCGCGACGGGATGCATGCAATCCGACACCAATACGGTATCGAGCACGTCAGCAAGATTGCCGCCGCCCTTGACCAGGCCGGGGTCGACGCAATCGAGATTGCACATGGAGACGGCCTGAATGGCTCAAGCTTCAATTATGGTTTTGGTGCCTACACAGACTGGGAGTGGATTGAAGCCGTCGCGGATTCAGTGAAAACGGCGAAACTGACCACGCTCCTCCTTCCGGGGATCGGAACGATTGAGGAGCTGAAGCATGCCTATAAGCTTGGCGTCCGGTCTGTCAGGATCGCCACACACTGCACGGAAGCCGACGTATCGAAACAGCATATCGGTGTTGCCAGAGATCTGGGTATGGACACGGTTGGCTTTCTTATGATGTCCCACATGGTCGAACCTGAGAAATTGGCTGAACAAGCCGCCATGATGGAAAGCTATGGTGCCGAATGTATCTATGTCACCGACAGTGGCGGCGCGCTCGACATGGATGGATACATCGCCCGGCTTCAAGCCTATGACAAAGTCCTGAAGCCGGAAACTGAACGGGGTATCCACGCCCACCACAATCTGTCCTTGGGCGTCGCCAATTCCATTGTCGGCGTTCAACATGGCGCAAGACGCGTGGATGCTTCGCTGGCCGGCATGGGTGCCGGGGCCGGAAACGCACCGCTTGAAGTGTTTATCGCTGCCGCCGAGCGAAAGGGATGGAAGCATGGATGCGATCTTTTCGCGCTCATGGATGCCGCCGAGGAACTTGTTCGCCCACTCCAGGACCGCCCCGTCCGCGTTGATCGCGAAACGCTCTCGCTAGGCTATGCCGGGGTCTACTCGTCCTTCCTCAGGCATTCAGAGAAGGCAGCGCAAGATTATGGGATCGATACACGTGAAATCCTGGTTGAACTAGGACGTAGGCGTATGGTTGGTGGTCAGGAAGATATGATCGTCGACGTAGCCTTGGACATATTGAAAGAACAACAATCCACCCAATAACTTGCGACGTGAGAGGCCAATTCTTATAGACCGTAGTCTCGCATCGCGATCACGATGCGAGACTACAATCATATATCTGATATCAATCTCTCAATGCAGCATGTTGTAATGGTGGCTGCGGGCTTCAATCTGTCTGGACGAACGACGCAGTCAGAACACTGCTCAATCAGCTTATGTTTGTACAGTGCTTTTAGTTAAGTGAGCGCACATTTTCACGGCCTTTTGGCCTAAGCGAGCAACCTTAAACTTCCATGATAGATTGAAATTGGCACATGACCTGCATTCCCCTGACGCGGGAGGCTGATCCATGCTTGTTCACACGATAGAAGACCTGAACGATACGCTTGTTAGGTATGATTACACCGCCAATCTCTCACGCGGGAACTGGGCCTGGGAGTTCGCCCGGCGTAACTCTTCGCTGAGAGCCGCCGCCTATTCTGCGCAACCTATACTCGAAACAAGATCGGCGTGTTGTGACATCCAGCTTCTCCGGATTCGCGAACAGGACCACCAAGCCGAGAACTGGGGCCTCCTCTTTTTTCCGAACCCGGATCAATCGGCACTGACCACGCATGTCTTCTGGTCCGACAAGACGTATCCCCGAAAGGTCGCTGTTCACGTGCGTGAACGCGAACCAGGCGAGATCGATGAAATCTTCGAAAAGAGCACACGCCTCTGCAAGATTATCCATCTTGTGGACGCTTTTGAGCACGAGCACATCCTTGTCAAAGGCAAGAAGTGCTCGATTCAGGTCAGGTGCAGTGGCAAGTCGCTGTTATCCCTGGAGCCTGTGAAAATGGAATTCTCGATCTCGGGTTTCAGTACTCTGCAGGATCACGTGAATACGCTGAACCGTGCCCAGAAGGTCTACGGCGACGACGATACATCACCCCCGGTCTGGTCCCGCAAGGGCCTCGGGTATCGCAACGCGCTTGTCGCGCTGGATGCGCAGGAGGCAGGCCTCAGCTATCGGGAAACAGCGATGATCTTCTACGGTGAAAAGCGCGTCTCGGAAGAATGGGCTGGACCGTCCTCTGCCATGAAGTCCGAAATGGCCCGCCTGCTCGCCAAGGGCCAGCGGCTGCGCGATGGCGGTTATTGCTCCCTCCTGGAAGAGAACCTCTGAGCTCACCCTGATACATCGAAGAGCGTGTACGAAGTCATCCAGTCAAACGCCCGATATCGATGAGCGGCTTACGACTTCATAGTGTGTTGTGAGCTTCTCAATGCACCTGTAAGCATCGCCCTCCCCCCGCCCGCTGACGCGGGGCTGTCCGGGCGGCTGGAGCCCACAAAATCCGGAAAGGCATTCGACCAGGCCCGGCTCGTCTCCGGTCACGCGTCCTCCCGTCCGGGAGGTCACGCGCTGCGGGGGCTCGCCGGCTGGGGGCCGCGTTGCATGCTTCCCACTGGCCTTGCGGCCAGAGGGGTCATGGACGCGTGGTCTCTCGAACCCTCAGTCGGCCTCAGGCGATGGCGTGAGCCATTTGCCGAGCACGGTGACGTCTTGGCGTTCGTATCCCAGGGCGCCATAGAAGGCGGTCGCATTCTGGTTCTCACCGCGCACCATGAGCTGGACCTTGGGCGCGCCGCGGACCGTGAGCCAAAGCTCGGCCTCGACCATCATTTCGCGTCCATGGCCGCGGCTCTGACGGTCCGGGGTGACCGCCAGATAGTAGAGCCAACCGCGATGGCCGTCATGGCCAACCATGATGCTGGCGACGACCACGTCATCCACCGTGCCGACGAGGATTGTCGCATCGCGTGATGTGACTGCCCGGTCCAGATCGGCATTCGGGTCGTTCCACGGCCGGGTCAGCGCGCACGTCTCCCAGAGCGCAATCAGCGCCGCGCGGTCAGCTTCCCGGAACTCTCGTATATGCAAGGCCATAGGCACGATATCTGGAGGGATTCGTGTTCACGGCGCCAGCCTGCCTGTTTGGCACTTGCAGGCTTGAGCAAGCTTTCCCAGCAGCCGTGAGGGGGCGGACGGCGCGTCTGCCCGGGCGCGGCCCGCGCACAAGGCGCCGGTGACCTGGAGCCGTCTGGTACCATCGCAATCTCCTACCTTTCCGCCTTGCCCCCGGCCCTCATACGCCCGGGCGCCCGCACCTCTCGTCCGCCCCCTCCCGTCTGCCGGGAAAGGCACGCGGGCGAGGATCAATTTTGCGAGGCTGACATGACCCCTTCACACGAGACTCCCGCTCCCCTTGGAACAGCGACCGGACCGGATTTGCGGGACAGACCCCGCGTCTATGTCGCCTGCCTTGCCGCCTATAATAACGGACGGCTGCATGGGGCTTGGATCAATGCCACCGAGCCGGACGAGATCATGGAACACGTCCGCGCCATGCTGGCGGCGTCGCCGGAGCCGGATGCCGAGGAATGGGCGATCCATGATCATGAAGGGTTCGCAGGCGCTAGCTTGTCAGAATACGCCTCGTTCGAGACCGTGTGTGCGCTGGCGGCGTTCATTGACGAACATGGCGCGCTTGGCGCCAAACTCTACCGCGAATTCGGCGACGACCTTGAGCAGGCGCGCGCAGCGTTCGAGGATTATGCGGGCGAATATCGCAGCGCCGCAGACTTTGTCGAGGAACTGACGCGCGACAGCGGGACGGAGATTCCGGCCTCGCTCGATTATTATATCGACTGGCAGGCGCTTGCCCGTGACATGGCCATGAATGGCGAGATCATGGTGTTCCAGACGGGCTTTGATGAAGTCCACATTTTCTGGAGCCGCTAGTCATGGGGTTCCGAGAGAGATTAGACCGCTATGTCTGCGAAGGCGACAGCATCGCCTGTGAGGTTGACGGCTTTCGCGTCATCGCGCGGATTGTCCGGGACGACTGTCCCGACGCACCGGATGAGCGCCAGGACGGATTCTGGCCATCGCTCTATATCAATGATCCGGGCTTCATCGGACCGGGGAATAATTTCCGGGAACGTCTGGCAAAAGCACAAGCCGAGGCCGAAGCCGTCATGGACGCGTGGCGCAAGGATGAATGGTTCTATTGCGGGATCGTGCTCGCCATTGAATGCGAAGACGTCGAACTGGAGGGTGAGGCAGATCAGGAAAAGGTCCAGTGGACCTTTTCCCTGCCGAACGCCGCCAGCCTCTGGGGCCTTGAGGCCAACTATCCGGGGTCTGACAACGCCTATCTGAACGAGGTCGCGGATGAGTTGCTCCCCGAAGCCTTGGAGGCAGGCCGAGCCGCACTGAAACGGCTGTTGTCCTCTGCGCCATCACAGGCGGCGCGAGCATGAACGCGCTGGACCAAATTCTGGGGCCACGCCCGCGCCTGACCCTCGTCGTCGAGGATTCCCGCATCGTCGAAATCTGGGTCGACGGTCGCGCGCCGCTGATTGGCCTCAAAGACTATGACTGGGGCGCGTCCGACCGGGACGCGATGCGCGACGCAGAAGGCGTCCCCTTCACTCCGATCAACTGGAAAGGCCCGGCTTGGGCGCTTGGCCTTTCGCTTTACCCGCCAGAACAGGAGGACAATTCCATGGCACAGCCCGCACTGAAAACGATCCCCATCGAGCAACTCCATATCAGCAAACTCAACATGCGACATGGGCGAAAAGCCCCAGATGTCTCCGACATCCTACCGTCGATCCGGGAGAAAGGTATCCGCCAGACGCTACTGGTCCGCCCGGAAGGTGATGGCTATGGCGTCATCGCCGGACGGCGGCGCTTCCATGCCTTGCAGGTCCTTGCCGCTGAGACCGGCAAGCCGATCGCCGTTCCGTGCGCGATCATGGAAGCGGATGATGACGCCGCAGCAGTCGAAGCGTCCCTCATTGAGAATGTCGCCCGCGTGCCCGCGACCGAGATGGAGCAATACAATGCGTTTGGAAAGCTGGCCCAGACTGGCCGGACGGTGGACGAGATTGCCGGGCACTTCGGGGTCACGGAGTTGAAAGTCCGGCGCAGCCTTGCGCTCGCCAATCTATCCGGCCCGATCCGCGCGCTTTATGCCAAAGACGAGATCGACCCGGAGACGATCCGCGCGCTCACGCTCGCCACAAAGGACCAGCAGGCCGAGTGGCTAGCCCTGTTCAGGAGCGAGACGGAACGCGCGCCCATGGGCCGCGCCTGCAAGGCATGGATCACGGGCGGAGCCATCATCACGACGGACAAGGCGCTGTTTGATCTGGCGACCTATGACGGCCGGATCACGACTGACCTGTTCGGAGAGACAGGCGTGTTTGCCGATGCCGACGCGTTCTGGAAAGCCCAATCGGCAGCGCTCGCAGCCAAGGTCGAGACCTGTATAGAGGCCGGTTGGCGCAACGTGGAGGTTCTCGAACGCGGGATGTATTTTGCCAGCTGGGAGCATGTGAAACGCGCCCGCACCAAGGGCGGCAGCGTCATTGTCGAAGTCCGCCATGATGGCACCGTGACCTTCCATGAGGGCTACATTACGCAGGCCGAAGCCCGAAAATTGGAGAAGCGCGCAAGGCCGGGCGGCGATGCGGAGGCGACCGAGACCAAGCCTGAAATGTCCGGGCCACTGGCACAGTATATCGGCTTGCACCGCCATGGCGCAGCCCGCGCGACATTGCTTTCCCACCCAGGAATCGCCCTCCGGCTGACGGTGGCTCATGCTATTGTCGGGTCCGCCCTGTGGACTGTGAGGCGGCACGAATTCCTTGCCCGAAAGGAAGACATTCAGGCCAGCGTGGATGGCTCCCGTGCCACCGCCGAGATGAACGCTGCCGGGGACCATGTGCACCGCTTGTTTGAAGCCCACGGGCTCGCATCCCTGCGCGCAAATGGCGACGCCTATCACCTTAGCGAAGTCTTTGCAGCATTGCTCGGAATGGATGATACAGAAACCCTCAACGTACTTGCCTTTGTGATGGCTGACACGATGGAAGCGGGTGGTCCGATTGTGGAAGCCGTTGCCGTCGCCACCGAAACCGATATGGTCGCCTACTGGAAACCGGAACCTGTCTTCCTTGATCTCGTCCGCGACAAGCGCGCCATCAATGCCATGGTGGCCGACATCGCGTCTCCATCGACGGCGAAAGCATCGCTCACGGACACGGGCAAGGCCCAGAAGGAACTGATCTGGAACCGGATCATTGGCGAAGGGTGTGAGGCCAGTCCCGACTGGCGTCCGGGATGGATGCAGGTCCCGCCAACACGCATTGTGACAAATGCGGGATCGCAGCCAGCAGATGCATGGGCACGGATCGCCTGCCTGTTTACGTCAGACGAGGACGACGTTTCTCCCGAAAACCAGCCTGTCGCAGAGCAAGAGGTCGCCTGAGAGATTGCGGTCTTTATGTCCGTGGAAGCAGAAGCCGTCCGGCAGTATGTCGGGCGGCTTTTCCACATGCTTTTACCAGACGACTACGCACCCGCGCGGTTCAGATCAAACCAGATGCGCCTCCAAAAAATCACCGGTCTGTGGGTTTCTTGTGGCCTCCGAATGCGATTGCCAAAGCGGTCTGTTCCGCTTCTCCGCTTGCCTCGGAAAAACACCCTGTTCCCGTCTGTTGCCGTGTGACCTGGACGACACGAAACGGTCCTGAAACCGGACATTCCCACGAATTTCCCCGCCGCTGTGCGGCTCCTCGCGAGACAAATTCGTGCGCCTGTCCGGTGCTCCGCTCTGCTGCGCCCTTGCAGGTTCAGACCCGCTCCGCGCCGTCCGGGCGGTCCGGCGTCGACGGGGACACGGTGTCCTTCGAAGACAGCCACGGAAACGAAAAGGAGACCCCCATGGCAAACGCACTCGGATATGTCAGCGAAACCAAAACCGGCTTCGAAGGCGCCCTCGCAATGATGAACCTCTCAGCCGCCATCCGCATCGAAAAGAACGCGGAAAAAGCCGAAGATGCCCAGCCGGACTACCGCATCTTCGCCGGTGAAACCGCGACTGAAATCGGCGGCGGCTGGATGCGCAAGGCAAAGTCCTCGGGACGCGAATATGTCTCGCTGACCCTCGCAGATCCGCAGATCGGCCCGCGCCGTATCTACGCGAACCTCGCACCGGTCAAGGGTAAGAAAGGCCGCCACGTGATCCTTTGGAACCCCAGGGACTAAGGCCCCGCTGAGATCACCAGACTGGCCGCTCCGGAGAGATCTCCGGAGCGGCTTTGCCTATGCGCCCGTCGCTTCAAGGTCTGTTGGCGCTCACGCCTGTAGGAAGCGATGCGCTGTACGCATGGTTAAGCAGGGTTTCGCAGATGATCGGCATATCTTCGCGACTCCCGATTAGGATCATCCCTTGTTTTCCTGACGCCGGGAGCCGTCCGCGAAGGCCCGGACCTGGCATCAGGAAAGCGTTTCATCATGCAGACCGACGGCATTGGCGAAAGCCCGTTCCTGACCACAAAGGAAGCGGCACGGTTCCTTCGCGTGTCAGAAAGAACGCTCCAGAACTGGCGCTACGCCAGTCTCGGTCCGGTCTACCGAAAGCATGTCGGTGTTGTCGTCTATCATGTCGATGACCTTCTCCGTTTTTCAGCGTCCAGCCACCGCCCAGGAGACGCGAAAAATGGCTATTGATCTGACGCTTGTTTCACTTGTGGAGGATCAAAATGGCCTGACCGAACGCCTGCTCTTTGGTGCGCCGCGCATGATCCGGAACACCTGCGATCACAGGCAGATGGCCGCCTTCTTTCCGGGCGATGTGTTCGGATATGAGCGCAGGCGCACCACGTTTCGAGCTGCCGCGGACTGGCAATTATTTATCATCCGGGCCGGATCATCAGGTGACCGGATCAGCCGAGTTTCAGGCATAAAGCCGGGCGGCATCCTGTTCCTCTCTGCGCTCCATTCCCATCATGCGAGGCGCGCTTTCGAGGCGATCAATGCCATATCCGAGCGCACCGATCCAACCACCATCTCCGCCGCCTTCTGGCAACGCCTGTCCACGCAATTGCAGGCCGGGCTTCCGGTTGAACACCTTCTTGAACGAGAGGTCTGGTGATGGATCAGGACCGCGCGATACCGCTTGCCTTGTCTGCCCTTGGAGCAGGGATTCTCTGGGCGGGATTTGTGCTGAAACCGGCACCGAGACTGCTCTACAATCCGAGCGAAAGCGCACCGATTGGCTGGTACAAAGTGGAGCCGCTCAAGATAGCCAAACGCGGTGATCTTGTGGCATCCCGCCTGCCCGGACACGCCGAAAGCCTGGCCGCAACACGTGGATACCTGCCGGCAGACATACCGGTCATCAAGACCGTCTGGGCCGTTGTGGGCGATAGGGTTTGTGTGGATGCCGGCGTATTGACCGTTGCTGGCCAGCCGCCCCTGCCCCTGCTTGGACAGGACCGGTCCGGTCGGCCCCTGCCCGTCTGGACCCAAGGCTGCACATCCCTTCGCCTGGGTGAAATCCTTCTCATTTCGAATGAGACCCCGGAATCCTTTGACAGCCGGTATTTTGGCCCCGTGAGCCTGTCGCATGTCATCGGGCGGGCTGTGTTTCTGGGGGATATCTCCTGGCACACTCCTGACGAGAGAGAGGCATCGGATTGGGAGGGTGGCGATTGCAAGATAAAAGCTCATGGAGCCAATGAAGGGTCATCGCCTTGTCTGCACATCGATTTTTATGGCTCTATCACTGAAGACATAGCTCCGTCGTCTGAGCGAATGCTCAATGACGACTACAGGATCGGATGGCTCCATTCCGGAGAACTGGCCTGTTTCCCGCCGGAGCAGCCGGAATGAGCACGCCGCCGGACAACCCGTTCACGCCGAGACCTGGCAGGATTCGCTCGGCCGGATCAGGGGGACGCGCGAAGACTTACCTCACGCGGATGACGAGGGCTTTGTCGTCCGCCGGCGGCGCTCGCCGCACCACCCTGCCCGCCCGGCCGCGCCCAATCCCACGCGGCGGGCAAAGGCGCGTTATCGTCAAGGCGCGCATCGTCCGTATGTCGGCATCGAGCGCCGCGGCCCTTGCCGCGCACATCGGATATATCCGGCGCGACGCCGCGCTTGAGGAGAAGGATCGCGGCAAGCTCTTCGATGCCGTGAGCGAGGATGCGGGCGTTTCCGATCTCACCAAGTCCATCGCGGATGACCGGCATCATTTCCGGTTCATCGTCTCGCCTAAGGACGGCGCGGAAATGGCGGATCTCAAGCCTTTCGTCCGCGACCTCGTCTCGCAGATGGAAACCGATCTCGGCACGCGGCTCGAATGGGTCGGCGCGGTGCACCATGATACGGGCCGGCCGCATGCTCACCTCGTCATCCGAGGACGCCGTGACGATGGCTCAGACCTCGTGATGCCGCGGGCGTACATATCGCACGGGATCCGCGAACGTGCGGAGGACATGGTCACACTGGAGCTTGGCCCGGAGACAAGGCTCGAACAGGAGCGGAAACTCAACGCCGAAGTTGCCGCCGAACGGGTGACGCGGATCGATCATTTCATCGCCCGGCAGATTGATCCTGAGGGGGAGTTCCGGCTGAAGGACAGCTCCTCACACTATCGCACCCTTCATGCCGCCCGGCTACGGACACTGGAACGGCTTGGGCTTGCCCAAAAGCTCGGTGCCGGACGTTGGCAGATGCGGGAGAATTTTCGGGGCGTGTTGCGAGATTTGTCCGAGCGTCATGACATCATCAAGACGATGAACCGTGCGCTCGCCGGACGCGGAGACCGGCGGCTGGATGCGGACACAATCTTCGACAAGTCTGATCCGGATGGGCGAAGTGCGACAGGCGCAGTCCTACAGACGGGGCTCACAGGTGAAGCACATGACCGGGCTTACGCGATCATCGACAGTCTCGACGGCCGCGCTGTCTTTGTCGAACTTGGCGTTGCAGGTGAGTTCGAGGAACTGAAGCGCGGCGCGATCGTCACCGTGTCGCCGCCAAACCTTGAACCGAAACCTTCAGACATCACGATCGACCGAATCGCGCGGGCGAATGGCGGGGTCTATTCGGCAAGCCTGCACCAAGCCGACGATCCGCGATCAGGTCCGGAATTTGTCGCAGCGCATGTGAGAAGACTGGAAGCCTTGAGGCGCGCTGGTCATGTCGAACGGACAGCCGACGCGGACTGGAAGATCCCACCGGATTATCTGGATCGCGCGAAAGAATACGAACGGGCGTTTAGGTCAGCGCAATTGCTCGTGCGATCTGAGCTTGGGCTGAAGGATCAGGAAACTGCGCTGGGCGTCACCTGGCTGGACGAGGCGCCTTCCGCATCCGGCGTGCCGATTGGGTTTGGCGAGGAGGTCGCTGAGGCGCAGGTCAAACGGCGTGCGTTTCTGGCGGGGATCGGAATGAATGTGGAGGCAGGCACAGGGCTATCCGCAGCACAGAAGTCTGAGCTGTTGAAACGCGACCTTGCGCAGGCAGGGCGGTCTCTGAGTGAAGAGATCGGGAAGCCGTACTCGCCGGCGCCGGAACGCGGTCATGTGGATGGCACCTACCGCGAACCAGTTTCCCGGGTGAGCGGTAAGTTTGCGGTCATCGAACGGCACCGGGATTTTACGATTGTGCCTTGGCGCCAGGTGCTGGAACAGCGGCTTGGGATGGCGGTGTCGGGTGTTGTGCGCGGGGGTAGGATTTCGTGGACACTGGGGCGCGGGATTGGAATGGAACGCTAATAGCGAATGCGTATTTCGTGCTAGAATACTAAATATGCCGAAAGACTGGGAACCGACAAGATATTCGACCTAACATCGTTCCTGGCGGCAGCAGGGCCGTGGCCCAGAATTGTAGCTGAATCTCAAAATAATATAGCGGGTCGAAGGCCTCAAGTCATTCCACTCAACCTAAGCAAGTGACAGAACCAACGGAATCGATGAAATATGATAGCGTATCGAACGCAACAGACTGTTAATCTTTGTGCACTGGAGCTTAAGAATTTGAGACCATTATCGGACACGCAAATTAATGCACCGAAGGTTTGTCTCTAATATGGAACTAGGTTGCCCCAAAAGGTCTCTGGGTGCTTTTTACACACCTGAAGTCTTGTCCGACATACTTTGCCAGTGGGCAATCACCGATGCCACCAACACAGTTTTGGAGCCTAGTTTTGGGGGATGTGGATTCCTTCAGTCCGCAAAATCTACCTTAACTCGTTTAGGTCAACCCGCGCCGGTGAAGCAATTGTATGGATGCGATATCGACCCACGAGCATTCGGCCACCTGCAGTCGATTTTGTCGCAGCCTGTAGATACCGAACGATTCCATCTGGGAGATTTTCTTGCATTCAAGCCTCACGAGACCTGGCCAGCGAAATTTTCGGCGGTTGTAGGAAACCCTCCATATCTTCCATATCGCAAGATTGATCGTGCGGCTCGAGCGCGTGCACGTGCCATTTTGTCGGCTGCCGGTTTTGATATAGATCTCAGAGCGAGCCTGTGGGCCTACTTTGTCGCACTTTCCTGCCAATACGTTGAGACGGGCGGGCGAACAGCCTGGATCTTGCCAAGTAGTTTTCTTCACGCGAACTATGCAATTGATCTAAGGAAATTTCTCGCCAGACAATTTCCCACGATGCGGGCATTCGAGCTTGAACAACGGTTCTTCGTGGCGGACGGAACGGAAGAGAAAACTATCGTCCTTTTGGCCGCAAATAAGGTTGACCAAACACTAAATGTCCCCAATGCGAGCACAGACATCGACCTAGTGCGCTGCAAAGGGTTGGAAGAACTCACTGAGGCTATCCAGAACTGGGACAATGGCTACTCTGAGCGCACATTGAATTGTGGTACGTCTGTCGCTGACGGGCTACAGACAGATGCCCGTGCGCTCATGGCAGATTTAGCCAAGTCCACATCAGCCACTCTGCTCGGTGACCATGTCGACATCAGAATTGGCTTGGTGACTGGCAATAATAAGTTCTTTGTTCTCGACGAAAGCACACGCAGGCAGAGCCACCTGAATAGCAACGAGCTTCTTGGCATATTGTCGAAGTTTAAATACGCACGTGGCTTGCAGTTCGAAGAAGCGGATCACGCAGAATCACTTAGGCAGGGCGGTCGAGGATACCTTGTTAGCTGCACAACTATTGAAGAGGCTTCAGAGTACTTGAAGGAGTACCTGAACTCTTACTCTCTAGAGGATCGGAAGCAGTGCGCTACGTTTAGGAAACGTTCCGTGTGGCACCACCCCGACGACGGGAACGTCCCTGATGCGTTTTTTCCTGTTATGCATCATGGAGGGCCGCGGTTAGTCCTAAATGAGGGAAAGTACCCCTGCACTAACACGATACATCGCGCATTTTTTAAAAGCGACACTGGGATGCTAGATCGAAAGCTGACTAGCTTGACTTTATTGTCGTCATTTTCGCAAATATCATCGGAGATCGAGGGGCGCTCATATGGAGCTGGTGTGCTCAAACATGAACCGAGGGAAGCTGAGAGAATACTAATTCTTAAGCCGAAGATCCATGGAAACACAATAAATTCAGTTTATCGACAGGCGGATATCCTCTTACGCAGCGGCAAAGTAGACGGTGCACGCCAGCTGGTTGACGCCTCCTTATTTGAAGCTCTGGGGCGCACTAACGCTTCACGCGACATAGAAATCTTGGATAGTGCTCTCAGGGAGATACGAAGCCTAAGGCACCGCTAAGGTCGACGATCCGCCCACTGATCATTCCAAGAAGCATCCAGCAATACATTGGCGCCTGAAACGCCTATAGATTTGGACAACTGGGCCAAGTAATGTGGATAGCATATTTTTTGGGATTGATGGATAAGTGCTAACCATCGACGTTCCTGGCGCAACGATTGTATCCATATTTCCTGAAAAAAATTTGCGGCTACGACCTCGCAGAGCAAAATCACATCCATTGGAGGAGTAAACCACCGCGGCTGCTGCACCGAAGAATCTAGGTGATTGTGAGGAGCATGCTTATACCCACCGTATTGCAAATGCGTTATCGGCCCTGGCTGATCCAGGTTTGCCATATCGAAATGCCAACGCGGGCAATGCACGCTTTCATCCTCGAATTCCAATGTGAGAGCGATATCCCACTTTTTGAATGGAATGGCCTCCGAGTTCGCCGGTGTAACAACACTGATTTCCTTAACACCAATTTTGGGAATGAATTTTCGCCCCTGCCGATCAACACAAGGGAGGAAGGAGACCGGATTTTGTATCGGAATACTATAGTCCCAAGCGAGCTCAGTCTTGCTTTGCAACTTATCTGCGGCCTCAGAAAGAGCGGCAAACCCTTCGGGAGTGAGAATTCTGGTATTCAGCAGCATGGTCCCACAACTATTAAGGGCCTTTGACATCTCCTTATGAGTCGGGACAACCGTCGTAGCGACCATCGAACTACTCGCCCGGTCGTTTGATTATATTCGATCGTATGTCCCTTACGATTTGCTCATCGGCCTCCTCGATACGTATCTGCTTGCGTTCCAACTCCTCTTGCCGATCAACGCAATCATAACATATCCGCCCGCGCTCACTGAACGCCGTAATTCGTGGATCGAATGCAGCGACGGAATATCGGAGTTCAGTTGGCCCGTCGCACACGCGACAAGCTGTGACGAAGAATTCACTAGACGTCCCACTCCAACGCGACACTGCGGGTATGATCTCAAGATCGAACTTCGCATTCAGAAGGCCAACTCGTTCGGCACCGATGATACCACTCAATGGATAATCAAAAGTCTCGCCCGCCCACTGATTAAATCGATGTCGCCAAAAACGCTTCCAATGGGAGGAGAAGACGCCATCATACAGGAACTCGTCAAAACCTGCTGCGGCGGTGAGCGCGGAAAACCCGTTATGATCATTCTCGGAAATGCCTAGCCTAGCGCGCAAAGTACTTTCATCCAGCAAAATGCCTGGCTTCTCTATTAAGCGCTTCAGGATTTGCCTAGCGATCAAATGAGTGGCTTCTGGCTCGCCTCCTGCGTTTACTAGTAACGGCTTCAGACCCTCTGTTGGGATGGTAGCGTATTCGTATTGCTCCAATTTTAGCAGGCTTCGCACCAAGTGCTCAGAGTCAACATTGTCCGTGATCTGCTTAATGTCACTATATGCTGTTACTAGACCGCCAAGTGCTGAGAGCATGTCATCGCGAGAGCCGGGCTCTGGCGATTGCAACTTCGCTTTTAAAAACCAAAGATCGAACAGATCATGTGAAGTTTTATCCGGCGCGAAAAGGTTGCGAATATTTTGCTCGGTTGAGAGCAATACTATGGGCGCGTCGTTGTCAGGATGCTCCAAAAACAACTCTCTTAAAACCTGCGCAAGTCCGCCCGCTCGAAAATCAGAATCATATCCTTCCTTTCGAACAACGTCCAAGCGGTAGTCCATAACGATGATATCCGGCACGATATGAAGCACACGCTTGCTGACGTCTGAAATTGTTGTGGGGGGAACGATTTCAGAAAAATCTATCCCACCCTGACTAAGCAATGCACTTAAAACACGCTGCTGGTCCTCATCGTCGTCAATAAATATTCCTTTGGTCATAGCCACGCCCTCTTCACCCTAGATCGCTTGAAGAGTTACCTCAAAAGCTGTTAAAAAACCCTCCGAGGCATCGACAAGGCGCGCTTCGCCCCCGTAATTAGAAGCGATGTCGGATACAATGGTGAGACCTAGACCAGTCCCCGGACCTGCGACCTCATCTCTCGAGAACTCTGTCGTCGTGTAGAAGGCGTCGAATATCTTGGCCCGATCATTTTTTCGAATCTCATAACCATTGTCCTCAAACCGGAGTTTCACCAGAGATCCCGATTTTATGGCCCGAATTCGTATCGCTGGCCGTTTGGTCCCAGCCCTTTGAAAGGCTTTGATGGAATTTGTGAGGAGATTGAATAGAATTGAATCAAATTCGCTTGTGTGCATGGGGCAACTTCGAAGGCTTTTCGGCTCAACTTCGATATCAAATCGAACTCCGTACTTGTCGAGGTAAGAAGAGAATTGTTTAGTGAACCTGTCGATCGCGCCGCGAATTGGGACCGGTTTCAGCTTTCGCGTTCCTGTAAAGGAAGTTAGATCTTCTATGTATCCACCGAGATCAAATACCCGCCCGATCGCTACTTCAAGAGTTCCTGCCGTACCTTGTAGTGTCGCTCTTTGCTGGGCATCCCTGAGTTCCTTTAGTTGCAAATTAAGAAGTGAAAAACTTCCGGATGTCAGACTTGTGGCGCTTTTGATCTCATGTCCGAAGACGCTGATAGAGAGACCGAGTGATGCTAAAATTCGAAGCATATTCTCATACTCGATCGTGCGAACTCTCTCCTCTTCGGTCTGTGTCTCAAAGTTGATGACCGCTTCGCTGGCCGATTTCCGCACTAGAACCAACGCATCTCGGAACTTTTCCTTGGCATCATCAGTCACGAAAGCTTCCTCCATATCCAAGAGGGTGTCTTCTAAGTCGTCAAAGGACTCTTCGATGACCTTTGACGGTTTTGGCTTACCCACGACCTCCAACGGCTTTGTCGGTTTCGGTTTTCGCGCACGAACGGCTGCAATTCTCAGAACGGCCCACTCAAGGCACTGTCTGGCAAAATGGGTGAGCTCAACAAACGCGTCATTTTCTACTAGACCTTCTCGGGAGCTTGTCTCTTCCAACAGAGCGTTGTCGTCACCAGATATGGACACATGCCCGAAAAAATTGAAATTATTGAATGGTGGAAGAATGAATCTTCGACCAGCGTCGCGATCTAGTTGGAGCCAGTCATTGCTTCCTTCGCCATATGGCAAGACCCGGAAACTGTTTCGATGGATTCTGATGCCTCCAAACTGATCTCCCAATTTTCGGGCTGCTTTGACGGAAATCCCGGGTACAACGTCACTTGAAAAAATGAAGTACCTAGCCTGCAATTTCACAGGGCCCGTCAATAGGTAGCGCGTGTCCGATATTTTCTCATCTGTTACGTTGAGATTATCGGATTTGTACCGGAACGTTGCTACTCCATTCTTGTCGATAGTCCCTTCGATAGTGGCCAACGCGTACTGCAGAAGACTTTCTTCAATTGAAATGGAGAGATCATTTCCGTCTTTGTCACTACCATTTAATTCAACTCTAAAGCCGGGATCCTCGACTTTTAAGCGAGCTTTTCTCCGAGGTTTTGTAATCGGGAACGGTGGCTGCAAAAACAAGATGGATTTCCAAACCGTTTGTAGACTTGCCTCAGTCCACGCATCGCGAAGCCTATTTATCCGCAATGTCGTCCCGTGTGTCTCTAAAGGCGAGTCGTACTGTTCGATGCTTGTCCAAACAGAAGAAAGCTTGCGCCCCGCTACGAATTCCTCGTCCCAATTAAATCTTACTCTGTACCCGAGGACTTCGCCTTCAACGGTGGTTTCGAGAATCAGCTCCTCACCAAGCCGTTGCGTCGCAAACCGACCTATTCCTTTTCGGCCGGCACGCGGTCTATTAAATATGGGAGACGTGTCTGAGTTGATTTTTGAGCTTGTGGAAAGGGTCATCCACGCATCACGAATAACATCCCGGCTCATGCCTATGCCGTCGTCCATGACGACCATCGACCCATTTGGTTTGTCAAAATTATACAATTCGACGCTAACGTTCGTGGCGTCAGCATCGTATGCATTCTTGATGAGTTCAGAAAGCGCCGTTTCTCTCTTGGCGACCAACTCTAGGCCAAGGCGGTTGATATGACTTGCCTCAACAGAGAAGCGAATTTTGTCTTGAGCAAAATCAGCTAGCTCATCAGACAATGACGCGATCGCGGCAAAGTCGGGGGTCTCCTTAGCCAACTCCTTTTCGATCTGCTTTCTAATGTCTCCAGGCTTTGCCATGTTCGCTAATTCAATCTCCACGTTTCGTTTTGAACTCGTCGTACCTAAAATTCGCACCAGCTGACACCGATTCTTTCCGAACGCACCTCCGAGGCCGTTATACTGACGTCACTTCAACAGCCCACACTACTGATAATCAAAAGGAATTTTGAAGGCCAGAACCTATGGTGGCAAAACTGCCAGACCAAACTGTGAGTAAAGGGTATATCGATTTGTCATGAAAACAGGCTTTGCCCAGGGTACTTAGGACCCCCCCCAGATTCTACCCCAAGCTTCACGTTCACCACCCAGTTGTTCCCGAACCTTCAGAATCCCCCCAGATTTCCCCCAATTTCCTCTCTGGAGACTGAGGCGGTGATTGGCCAGGTTCTGTGTCATGAAACATGGCACAAACCTCTTCTGGCAGATCCTTCTCGTCTTGGCTGTTGTCCTCACGGCAGTCTGGTGCGCGACGCAATGGACGGCCTGGTCGCTTGGCTGGTCGCCGCGGCTAGGTGAGCCGCTCCTCCTCATACTCGACATGCCGGTGTACGTGCCCTGGGCCTTTTTCGGCTGGTGGTATTCGTTCGATGCCTATGCTCCAGATGTGTTCGACCGGGGCGGATTGATAGCTGGCTCGGGCGGTATTGCAGCCATTTTGATTGCGGTGACCGGATCGATCCTCCGGGCACGGTGGGACAAGCGGGTCTCGACCTTCGGGTCGGCGCGCTGGGCAGAATGCAAGGATTTGCGTAAGTCCGGCTTGCTGAAACCTTCTGGTGTGTTCCTGGGTCAGGCTCAGGGAGCCTATCTCCGCCATGACGGGCCGGACCATGTCATGGCCTTTGCGCCGACAAGGTCCGGCAAGGGCGTCGGGCTTGTCGTGCCAACACTCCTCTCCTGGCCAAATTCGGTTCTGGTGCACGACATCAAGGGCGAGAACTGGCAGCTGACATCCGGCTGGCGCTCGGAGTTCTCGCATTGCTTGCGGTTCGATCCGACGGACATTGCGTCAACTCACTTCAATCCCCTGATGGAAGTGCGCAAGGGCCATTGCGAAGTTCGAGACGTCCAGAACATTGCCGACATTCTCGTGGACCCGCAGGGCAAGCTTGGCGATCTCGGCCACTGGGTCGACAAGGCCAACTCGCTACTCGTCGGCGTCATCCTGCATGTCCTTTACGCCGAGCGGGAGAAGACACTGGCGCGTGTATCGAGTTTCCTTGCCGATCCCGACCGGACGTTCCGCACGACGCTGTCGATCATGCTCCGGACAAATCACCTTGGCACAAGCGAAGCGCCCAAGGTTCATCCCGTTGTTGCCGAGACGGCGCGTGAGCTGATGAACCAGTCGGAGAACGAGCTTTCCGGCGTGTTGTCCACCGCGCTGCGCTTCCTGTCGCTCTACCGCGACCCGGTCATCGCGGAAGTGACGTCGCGGAGCGATTTCCGGATCGAGGACCTTGTGTCCGGCGACCGGCCGCTTTCGCTCTACCTGGTCGTCCCGCCCTCGGACCTGTCTCGTACGAAGCCCCTCATGCGCCTTATCCTGAACCAGGTCGGCCGGCGGCTCACTGAACATCTGGAGATACGTCCTTCGGTATTCTCGCGTGGCAGATCGGTTGTAGCAAACGTTCTGAGCGCTTGCGGGCTCCTTGCTCCTCGAGTGTCTCTGGTTGAAGCAAAGTCCCGTCGGCGGGTCCTGTTCATGCTGGACGAGTTTCCGGCCCTTGGGCGGCTCGACTTCTTCGAGAGTGCGCTCGCCTACATGGCTGGCTATGGGCTCAAGGCCTTCCTGATCGCGCAGTCGCTGAACCAGATCGAGAAGGCCTATGGCCCCTCGAATGCAATCCTCGACAATTGTCATGTCCGGGTGGCGTTCGCGACCAATGACGAGCGCACGGCCAAGCGGATTTCCGACGCGCTTGGCACCAAAACCGAACAGCGGGCGATGAAGAACTATGCCGGTCACCGGCTCGCGCCCTGGCTGTCGCACAAGATGGTCTCCCGGCAGGAAACCGCCCGCCAATTGCTGACACCCGGCGAAGTGATGCAGCTGCCGTCGGACCAGGAACTTGTCCTTGTCGCCGGCTCGCCTCCGGTACGGGCGCTGAAGCTTCGCTACTACGAAGACCTGAACTTTACCGAACGGCTGAAACACGCGCCGGACTTCGCGGCCTGCATTCCGGACGTGCGGGGCAATGACTGGGGGGCCGAAGTTCGATCAATCCATGAAGGCCTGATGCAGGCTGCAGAGCTCGAGCCTGAAGTCGAGGGCCTTGGGCCTCAGAAGGCACGGGATGCCGCCAGGGAGCGCGCGCAGGTCTCTGCGCCCGCGAGGACCGGCAGACCACAGGCAAAGCCGCGCGGCGCCCCGCAGCCGAGCCTCTTCGATGCCCTTGTGCAGGCCGAGAGCCTGGAACAGGCAACCGGCATCGACCTGACGGGGAATGGCCAATGAAGCCCCGGATCCAGCCCTATATCTCGCCCGAGACCCATCACCGGCTGCAGGCCATGGCGAAACGCCCGGGCCTCTCCGAAAGTGCCATCGTCGACAGGGCGCTGGTGGCTTATTTCTCCGGCGAGGCCGACAATCAACGCGAAGCGGCCATCAACCGCCGGCTCGACCGGCTGACGCGGCAGTTCGGGCGGATCGAGCGGGACAATCTCGTCCTTGCCGAAACGCTCGCGACGTTTGTGCACTATTTCCTGACGGTGACCCCGCCGGTGCCTGCCAACCAGGTCGAGGCGGCGCGCGCCAAGGGCGACCTTCGGTTCGATCTCTTTGTCCGTCAGGTCGCCGAGGCCCTCCGGTCCGGACAGCGCATTCTCCAGAACGCGGTCGAGGACGTGACGGCTGAGGCGGCCAGCCTTGGAAGCGATCCTGAGCACATGAGTGGGGAGCGGGCCGATGCGTGACGCACTGAGCCAGACACGTACCCGTGCCATGCTGGTGACGGCGCTGGGTACCGAGATCGTTGCCGCGCTGAACGATCCCGCCGTGGTCGAAATCATGATCAATCCCGATGGCAGACTCTGGATCGAGCGGCATGGGCCTGGCCGGACCGAGTCCGGTCTGATTGTCACCGCTGGCGACGTGGAGCGCGTCATCCGGCTCGTCGCAAGCCATATGGGCCGGCGTGTCGATGCAGCCTCCCCCATCGTGTCCGCAGAACTCCCCATTGGCGGGGAACGGTTTGAAGGCGTCCTGCCGCCCGTCGCGCCGGGGCCCTGCTTCTCGATCCGCAAGCCTGCGGGCCGGGTGATCGCATTGGATGAGTATGTGTCGTCCGGCATGATGGCTACCCATCATGCCGAGGCCCTCCGGCAAGCCGTTTTGGACCGTGACAACATCCTCGTTGTCGGCGGCACGGGCTCCGGCAAGACGACGCTTGCCAATGCGCTGCTGGCCGAGATTGCCCGGACCGGCGACCGGCTCGTCATCCTCGAAGACACGCGCGAGCTTGTTTCGGCGGCAGAGGACTCGGTGCAGCTGAGGACGCAGCCGGGATCCGTCTCCTTGGCCGACCTTGTCCGCTCGACGTTGCGGCTCCGGCCTGACCGGATCATCATCGGCGAAGTCCGGGGTGCTGAGGCCCTCGACATGCTGAAGGCCTGGAATACCGGCCATCCGGGCGGCATCGCGACGCTGCATGCAAATTCCGCCCTTGGCGGGCTCTCCCGGCTCGAACAGCTGATCGGCGAGACCTCGGCGCAGGTGCCGCATGATCTCATCGCCGAGACGATTGATTGTGTCGTCTACATCACGCGGCGCGCAGGTGCGCACCGTGTCGAGACGGTCGCGCACATGAACGGGCTTGGACGCGGCGGCTATGATCTTATCCCTGTCCAGCCGGACCTGCAGCTCGTTCTGCCGAGCCTTCCCTTTTCCGAACCGCTTCTCTCCACCGCTCCAGAAAGGACGTAACTCCAATGAACGACAGACTGATCAAAGCCCTGAGCCTGACGGCATTTGCCGTCGCGCTCACCTTCCCGGCCCATGCGGCCGGCTCCGGCATGCCCTGGGAAGCCCCGCTGCAGTCGATCCTCGACTCCATCGAAGGGCCGGTCGCCAAGATCCTGGCGACCATCGTTATCATCCTGACCGGTCTTGGCCTTGCCTTCGGTGAGAGCGGCGGCGGCATGCGCAAATTGTTGCAGATCGTGTTCGGTCTCTCGATCGCCTTTGCGGCGACCTCGTTCTTCCTGTCCTTCTTCTCGTTCGGCGGCGGGGCAACGCTCTAATGGCTGTCATGCGTCCCCTGCCCCCTGGCTATAGCGTGCCGGTCCATCGCTCGCTGACGGCGCCGATCCTGCTCGCGGGCGCGCCAAGGCTTGCGACCATTGTCAATGGCACACTGGCGGCAGCCCTCGGCATCGGCCTGCAGCTCTGGGTGGTGGGGCTCATCTTCTGGACCGTGGCGCAGGGCATCTGCGTGTTCGCCTCCCGGCGCGATCCGCAATTTGCCGACGTCCTGATCCGGCACATCCGCACACGAGGCTATTACGCATGCTGAATCTTCGTGAATACCGCGCCCGGCCGGCCGCCCTTGCCGATCATCTCAAATGGGCCTGCCTGATCGCGCCCGGCATTGTCCTCAATAAGGATGGCAGCCTGCAGCGCACGATTGCCTATCGCGGACCTGATCTTGAAAGCTCGACGCCGGAAGAACTGGTCTCTGTCACGGCCCGCATGAACAATCTCCTCAGCCGGTTCGGCTCGGGCTGGGCCTTGCATATCGAAGCCGACCGCAGAGCATCCGTCAACTATCCAGAAAGCACATGGCGCGACCCAGCCGCCTGGCTCGTCGACGAAGAACGCCGGGCGGCCTTCGAAGAGCATGGGCGCCACTTCGAAACAGATTGCTACCTGACGCTGACCTGGATGCCACCAGCCGACCGGACAGCCCGGATCGAGCAACTCTTCATCGACGATCCGGCCGAGGCTCCGGCCGCGTTCTGGAGCGAGCATCTTGCCCATTTCGAAACCGAAACATCCCGGGCACGCGACATGATGGCGGATCTCATGCCCGAGGCCAGGTTCCTGGATGATCACGAGACGTTGACCTACTTGCATGCCTGCATTTCGGTGACGCGCCAGACTGTGCGGGCACCATCCCTGCCAATGTGGCTCGATGCGCTCCTGGTCGATACGCCACTAACGGGCGGGCTCTCGCCCCGCCTTGGCGAGGAGACGCTGAAAGTCCTCACCGTGAACGGGTTCCCGGCAACCGGCGAGCCGGGACTGCTCTCAGACCTCGACCAGCTCGGCTTTGCCTATCGCTGGGTGACGCGGTTCCTGCCCCTCGACAAGCCGGACGCCGAGAAGACGCTCAACACTTACGTCCGCAACTGGTTTGCCAAGCGCCGGTCCCTCACCTCCTATTTGCGTGAAATCCTCACCAATGAGCCGGCGACGCTGCTCAACACGGATGCCGACAACCAGGCCGCCGATGCAGACGAGGCCTTGCAGGCGCTCGGCGCAGGTCATGTCGCGTTCGGATATTGCACGACGGCGATTGTCGTCCGGCATCCCGATGCCGCGATTGCCGAAGACCAAATCCGCGCTCTTGAGCGCGTGATCCGGGGGCGCGGGTTCACCTGTGTCTCCGAAAGCGTCAACGCCGTTGAAGCCTGGCTCGGGACGCTGCCGGGCGAGGCCTATGCGAATGTCCGCCAACCCCTGCTCAATACGATCAATCTTGCCCACATGGCGCCGCTCTCGACGCTTTGGGCCGGACCAGAGCGCAACGCACACCTTGACGGTCCTCCACTCCTGATGGCGCGCTCGGCCAGTGCGACACCGTTCCGGCTCGTCACACACCAGGGGGATGTCGGGCACATGATGGTGGTCGGCCCGACCGGGGCCGGCAAATCAGTTCTCCTGTCGCTCCTCGCCTTGCAGTTCCGCCGTTATGCCGGTGCGCAGGTGTTCATTTTCGACAAGGGCGGGTCGGCGCGATGTGCGACGCTCGCCCTTGGCGGGACTTGGTACGAACTCGGCCTTGACGGCGACCTCGCCTTCCAGCCGCTGCGGGATGTGGACAGCGAAGCAGGGCTCGCTGCGGCGCAGGCCTGGGTGCTGGGGCTGATCGAGCAGGAAGGCGTTACGGTGACGCCGGAGGTGAAGCAGGCTGTCTGGACGGCGCTGCAGAGCCTAGGCGCCGTGCCGGTTGCGCAGCGAACGCTCACCGGGCTGGTGGCCCTCATCCAGGTGCCGGAGCTCCGTCAGGCGCTGGAGCCCTATACGCTCGCCGGGCCTTATGGCGCCCTGCTCGATGCCGATGAGGAGAGTCTGGCTTGTCGAGACATCCTCTGTTTTGAAATGGACGCGCTAATGCAGGACAAGCGGCTCGCCGCGCCGGTGCTCACGCACCTGTTTGCGAAACTGGAAGCCCGATTCGACGGGAAGCCAACCCTGCTCATCCTCGATGAGGCCTGGCTGTTCCTTGACCATCCGATGTTTGCGGGGCGTCTCCGCGACTGGCTGAAGACGTTGCGCAAGAAGAACGTCTCGGTCGTGTTTGCGACACAGAGCCTGTCGGACATTGCGGCGAGCGCCATTGCGCCGAGCCTGATCGAAAGCGCGCCGACCCGCATCTTCCTTGCCAATGCTCGGGCCGAGGAGCCTTCGCAGCGCGCAGCCTATGAAGGGTTCGGGCTCAATGACCGTCAGGTTGAACTGATCGCAAGGGCGACGCCGAAGCGGGACTATTATGTTCAGACGCCGGACGGCAACCGCCTGTTTGATCTCGACCTCGGCCCGGTCGCGCTCGCCTTCTGCGCCGCCGGGTCGAAGGCCGACCAGAAACTGATCTCCGAGATAGTTGCCGCAGCCGGACCGGACGGGTTCGCACCGGTCTGGCTTGAGGCACGCGGACTTCACTGGGCCTCAGACCTGATCGGAACGGAAGGAGATGTGCCATGCGCCGCCGAATGATTGCCTTGCTGCTTGGATCGGTCTCTACGTTTGGACTGGCTGCACCATCGGCACACGCCCTGCTCGGCGTCGGCGATGTCGTGATCGATCCGACAAACCTCATTCAGAATATCCTGACGGCCACCAACACGCTGGAGCAGATCAATAACCAGATCGAGCAACTCCAGCACGAAGCGCAAATGCTGGTGAATCAGGCCGAGAATTTGAAACGCCTCGACTATGGTTCGATCGAGCATTTGAAACGCCTGCTTGAGCGCATCGACACGCTGATGCGTGAAGCGGGCGAGGTGACCTACGAAGTCGAAGAATCCGAGCGCCAGTATGAGGAGGCCTTCCCGGACTCCTATGAAGACCTCACCAATGAGGAAATCGTGGTTGAAGCCGCAGACCAGTGGCGGATCAGCCGGGAGGCCTTCCGGGCCTCGATCCAGGTCCAGTCCGGGATTGTGACGTCTATTGCGGAATCCCGCGAGACCCTGACGGACCTTGTGAGCGAGAGCCAGTCGGCGACGGGGAACCTGTCAGTGGCCCAGGCTGGCAACCAGCTTGTCGCGCTCTCGGTCGAGCAACAAATGCAGATGCAGCAGCTGATGGCAGCGCAATACCGGATGGTCGCGCTCGAAGAGTCCCGCCGGGCCGCCATCGAGGAACAGGCCCGCATCCGTCACCAGCGCTTCGTCGGCGACGGTGTCGCCTATAAGCGGGATTAGGGCGATGGAAGACCTCGGCGTCATCGACCAGTTTGTTGCGACCTTCTCCGCCTATATCGATAGCGGGTTCGGCCTCTTGCAGCCGGATGTCGCGTTCCTGACAAGCGCGCTGATCGCGATCGACATCACGCTGGCAGGTCTCTTCTGGGCCATGGGGCCGGACACGGACATTGTCGGCCGGTTCCTGAAGAAAGTGCTGTACGTTGGTGCCTTCGCGCTAATCCTCGGCAACTTCGCGCTCCTGTCGGATGTCGTGTTCACAAGCTTTGCCCAACTGGGCCTCAATGCGACTGGCGGCACGATCACCGCCGAGGACATCATAAAGCCCGGCTTCGTGGCAGCAACCGGGTTCGATGCGGCCCTGCCCCTGCTCGACGAAATCGAAAAGCTCACCGGCCCGATCGCCTTCTTCCAGAACATTGTTATCATCGCCGTCCTGTTCCTTGCCTGGATCATCACCCTCCTTGCTTTCTTCTTCCTCGCGATCCAGCTCTTCGTCACCATTATCGAATTCAAGCTGACGACGCTCGCCGGGTTCGTGCTGATCCCGTTCGCGCTGTGGAACAAGACCTCGTTCCTGGCCGAGAAAGTGCTCGGCAATGTCATCGCGTCGGGCATCAAGCTCATGGTGCTTGCCATCATTGTCGGCATCGGCTCGACCATCTTCGCCTCCATCACATCGACCTTCCAGCCAGACGAAGTGACGCTTGAACAGGCTGCCTCCGTCATCCTCGGATCGCTCTCCCTGCTCGCCCTTGGCCTGTTCGGGCCTGGCATCGCCACAGGCCTTGTCTCCGGGGCACCACAACTTGGGGCTGGGGCCGCCATCGGCACGGCAGCGGGCGTGGCGGCTGGGACAGTCGCGGGCGGTTCCATCGCCAAGGCTGGAATCGGCGCTGCAGCCAGTGGGACGCGCAGCGCGGTCGGTGCAGCAGCGTCCATGGCAGGCGGCGCGCGGACGGCTTACCAGATGAATGCTGCCGCTTCCGGCAAGACCGGTGCCGGGGCCACGATGGCGGGCATGAGCGGTGTCGCAGGCGCAGGTGTTCGCGCCGCCGCTTCGGGCGCCAAAGGTTTTGCCCGGCGCGCGTTCGAAAGCCAAAGTGAACGACACCAGGCAGGCGCCCGCGCCGCCTTTGCGGCAACGGGCGGAACGGGTGCGCCTAATGCAGGTCCCGCCAATGGGCAGAATTCTTCCCCGGACTGGGCCCGGCGTATCCGGCGCGACCAGTCGACCCGCGATGCCGGCATGATGGCGGCCTCAGCGGTGCGCGACGGCGACCGGCCGGGCGGCGGCACATCCATACAACTGAAGAATGACGAGGACTGACATGAAGCTCTGGAATCGAAATTCCACCCGCTATGGCGAGACACCGGAACCTGTCACGCCCTACCAGCGCGCCGCGCAGGCCTGGGACGACCGGATCGGTTCGGCCCGCGTGCAGGCGGCCAACTGGCGGCTGGCCGCACTGGCAAGCATTGGCCTCTCCTTCGTTTTGGCCGGCGGGCTCGTCTGGCGCTCGACCCAATCCTTCGTCACACCTTACGTAGTGGAACTGACAGGTGAAGGCGCCGTGCGCGCCGTCGGCCCGGCCGACGGGCGCTATGACCCGACCGATGCGCAGATCGCGTTCCACCTTGCAGAATTTGTGAAGAACACGCGGTCCATCTCGATTGATCCAGTTGTCGTTCGGCAGAACTGGCTGAAAGCCTATGCCTATGCGACCGACCGGGCCGCTGCGACGCTCAATGACTATGCCCGCGACAATGATCCGTTTGCGGATCTCGGACGGCGCTCGGTGTCGGTCGATGTCACGAGCGTGGTGCGCGCATCCGATGACAGCTTCACCGTGCGCTGGCGCGAGACCGCCTACCGCAATGGCACAGAGACCGGCCAGTCAAATCATACCGGCGTATTCTCGATCGTCATTGACCCGCCCCGCACCGAAGAGGCCCTGCGGGCCAATCCCCTCGGCCTCTACGTCCACGGCCTCAACTGGTCGAAAGACCATCAATAGGAGCATATCCCCCATGAAAAGCCTTGCCCTCATCCTCCTCGCCTCGACCGCCCTTGCGGCGTGCGAGTCTCTCCCTGCCGCCGTCGGTCTCGACATCACGCTCGATGAACCGGACTATGTCGAAGACCTCTATCTCGCCCCCGACGTGGAAGAGGCCGATATCGCCGACGTGGGCCTTTCTTCGACGCCGGTCGTTTACCGCACCTATACGCCGACAAGTGTCACAGGCGCGATGCCCGGCCAGTTGAAACCCATGCCGACGGAGACAGATGCGCCATCACTCAAGCCTTACCAGGCCATCGAAACGGCGAATGGTAAGGCGGCGGTCGAACCCTCCCTCGACAATTACATGAACGCGATCCAAGTCTATCCTTATACCGTGGGCGCGCTCTACCAGGTCTATTGCGCGCCCGAGCAGGTCACCGACATCGTCCTGCAGCCCGGGGAGGAGCTGGTTTCGGTCTCTGCCGGTGACACAGTCCGCTGGGTGCTCGGCGATACCGTCTCCGGCACCGGCACTGAGGCTCAGGCCCATATCCTGATCAAGCCGACCCAGGCTGATCTCAAGACGAACCTCATCATCACGACGAGTTTGAGAGCTTACCACCTCGAACTCCGCGCGTTCGAAGAGACCTATATGGCGGCCGTGTCCTGGCGCTATGCCGATCAGCAGTTGGTGACACGGGTGGCGAGTTCGAGCGCGGGGCGGGCTTCCGCATCGTCGTCGCCAGCGGGATTGCAGCTTGATCGGTTGAAGTTCAGGTACAAAATAGACGGCGATGCGCCGCACTGGCGGCCCGATCGCGTATTCGACGATGGGCGCAAGGTCTATATCCAGTTCCCGGCCCGGCTCGACCAGGGCGAGGCTCCGGCCCTGTTCGTTATCGGAAGGGACGGTAAGGCCCAGCTCGTCAACTATCGCATGTCCGGCGACTATTATGTCGTCGACCGGCTGTTCGCCCGCGCCGAATTGCGCCTTGGCGAAAAGCGCCAGGATGTCGTGAAGATTGCCCGCAATGACCTTGGCAGCGCGAAGCCATGACAGAGGCCGTTTCTCCTCCAGCCCAACCGCTCGAAATCCGCGGGCGCCCGAGACCCGTGAAGCGGTTCTCCAAACGGGCGCTGATGATCCTGCTCGGAACCGGCAGCGCAATCGTGCTTGGCTCGCTCGCCTTCGCCCTGCAGGACCCGAAGGATAATGTCGGCGGTCCTGCACGTGAGCTCTACAATACGGGTCATAATCCGGAAGCGGATGGTCTCGCCGCGCTGCCGAAGTCTTATGGAGAGCTGCCGCCAGAAGAAGACATACTCGGGCCACCGCTCCCGGGAGACCTTGGGACACCGATCCTGAAGGCACAGCGCGAAGGGCGGATGGGATTACCTGAGCAGGATGCGCCCGATTCTGACCCGATGCGCGAGCAAATGGCGGTGCTGGAGGCAGAGCTGCGGGCGCGTGAGGCGGCGCTGACGGATGCAGCGCGGGGGAGCGGGGTGTTTTTCCAGGTGGGATCAGGCGCAGGAGCGAAGAGCATCGGCAGTTCAGTTGCGGCATTGTCAGCGCCTTCGCTGAACTTTCCGGATCTTTCGGCATTTACGCCATCTGATGGCAGTGCGTTCGGGTCATCCTTAGATGAGGACCCAAACCGTCAGGTTCGCAAGCTTGATTTTCTGGGCACCGAGACGGATCCTTCGATCTACAATCCGCACCGGTTGGAGACGCCGGTCTCACCCTACCAGCTGATGGCGGGAACGATCATCCCGGCAACACTGCTGACGGGGGTGAACTCCGACCTTCCCGGCCAGGTCATCGCGCAGGTGACAAGCCCGGTCTATGACACGGTCACAGGTGAGACTGTGCTCGTACCGCAAGGCGCGAGGCTCATTGGCCGCTATGACAGCGTCATCGCGTTCGGCCAGTCCCGGGCGCTGCTCGTCTGGAGCCGGATCGTCATGCCGGACGGCACATCCATCCGGATCGACAATCTCGCCGGCACCGATGCGCGCGGCTATGCCGGGCTCGAAGACAAGGTCGATTATCATTCCTGGAAGCTGTTGCAGGGCGTCGCACTGTCGACTTTGCTCGGCGTCGGGTCCGAACTTTCGAGCGATGATGAGGGCGACATTGCCCGCGCGCTTCGCCGCTCGGCCCAGTCCGGCGCCAATGAGGCCGGCCAGGAAATTGTGCGCCGCAATCTCGACGTCCAGCCCTCGATCACGATCCGGCCCGGCTGGCGACTCGGCGTGCTCGTCAACAAGGACATTGTCTTGAAGCCCTATGAAGGAGGCATACAGCCATGAGTGAAGTCAGTTTGAAGATCGGGGCGTTGCCTGACCGGACGCCGCAGAAACTCGCCGTCTTGGTCGACCCGCTGCTAGCGGCGGATCTGGAGGACTATGCGCGAATTCATTCGGAGATCCATGGAACGGAGGTTTCGGCTTCTGCACTGGTGCCGCTGATGCTGGAAACCTTTTTGGCGAGTGACACCGGATTCCGAAAGGCAAAGAAATCTTGATTGCGGTGCCGCCGGATCAACATCAGATTGTGGAGTATAACCAATGGCAGAAAGCAAAATCAGTAAAGCCGATTTCACCAGTGAGACAAGCTGGCTAACACCCAAACAGTGCGCCGATCTTACCGGGTGGACCGTGTCCGGCCTCGAAAAACGCCGGCTGCGCGGTCAATGGCCCCCATTTTCCATACGCGCCGGTCGTCCGCGATATCCTGGAGACTATATCCGGCGGCAATTCGCCGAGGCAGTGGTGACCAATACCGTTCAGGCGTCGACTACTAGCGACAAGTTTTAGCAGACGTATGGTCAAGATCGCGGCCCGGTATGCTTGCCGAGGTTAAAGGTCTTCCAGTTGCCATAAAGCAGTAAGTATTGACTTTTACCGGCATTTTTGTATTTTGCCGGCAAATGACTATCCAGGAACTTCCTCTCGTCATCCAGACCAGTTACGCCGAGCTGCTAGACCAGCTGCGGCTGGCCATAGCGTCCGACTTTCCGGAAGGCTCAACCTTCCGAAAAAGAACTATCTCCGGCAAGGACTACTGGTACGTTCAGGAGCCGACGACCCCACAGGGACGTCCACCGGAACGGTATCTGGGCGTTGACACACCAGAGCGCCGTACCGCCATTGACAGCGCGATGAGTGCGAAGGCCCATGCCGATACGCGCAAGGCGATCCGTCGCTCGCTTTCCGGCGCTGGCCTGCCCGAGCCAGATGGGCTGACAGGAGCCGTTATCGAGGCTCTCGCGGATGCAGGCGTGTTCCGTTTGAGGGGCGTGATTGTCGGCACAATCGCGTTCCAGACCTATGCCGGCCTTCTCGGTGTCAAGCTGCCGAACGTCGCCATACGAACCGGTGACGTCGACCTTGCCCAAGACTACGGCGTGTCAGTTGCGCTCAATGATTCACTCGACGTTTCACTGATTGATGTCCTGAAAACAGTCGATGCGGCGTTCGCGCCGGTCCCCTCCCTTGCGGGCCCCAACATAGCAGCGACGTACGCTCGCCCTGGTGGATACCGGGTAGACGTCCTGACGACCAATCGCGGCCCTGATCGGGACGCCCCAGTTAACCTGCCCAGCCTCAGATCCGATGCGTTGCCCTTGCGTTTTCTGGACTTCCTGCTGAGAGACACGGTCGAAGCAGCGATCCTCACGCGCTTCGGGGCACTCGTAAACGTTCCATCCCCAGAGCGGTATGCTGTCCACAAACTGATCGTTTCAACCATGCGGAAGGACACTGGCGAGAGTGCCGTGAAGTCCGACAAAGATATCATGCAGGCTGGCCTTCTCGTCGAAGCGCTCGTTGCCAAACGCAGACAAGACGATCTGATCGCCGCCCTCAACGAGGCCGCCGCGCGAGGACCGGCCTGGCAGGAAAGGCTCAGCCAGGGCGCTGCACGCCTTGGGAATGAATCACGCGAAATCATTCAATCACTCCTGGAAACAGGCTAACTGACCTGCTCTGTCGGAAATTTCGCCTCACGCGGTGGAATTCATGGAGGGGGGCAATTCAATGGCCTAAAGCACCATAATGGTTGCGCACGGGGCCAAGCCTCGCTATTCCGGCTGCATTGTAACTCAGACGGTGGCTTATTGGTGGCTTGGCGTTTGGAGGTATTGCGGCAAGCGGGGTCCAAACCCACTTAATGCATTGTTTTTTCAGGGGTCTTGCGAAAGACTCGTTCCACCAACTTTCTGGTTTGGGACCAGAGGGTCGGAGGTTCGAATCCTCTCGCTCCGACCATTCACTTTCTTAGCGGTGAGGTTCATCATGCAAGCGCGTATCTACAAGCCCGCCAAAAGCGCGATGACCTCCGGCAGAGGCAAGACCAAAGCCTGGATTCTCGAATTCGTGAACAATGACGCCAAGCGCTCGGCAGACCCCCTCATGGGCTGGACCAGCATTGACGACACGTCCGGACAGATCCGCCTTTCCTTCGAGACGCAGGAACAGGCGATCGAGTATGCCAAGAGCAAGGGCCTGACATTTACGGTTACGCCATCTGAAGAGCGGAAACGGCTTGTAAAGTCCTATAGCGCTAATTTCGACGCCAATCGCAAGCAGCCCTGGACACACTAGGATGCCCGCCGGCAACGATCCGGCCCCGTAGCTCAGCTGGATAGAGCACCCGACTTCTAATCGGACGGTCGCAGGTTCGAATCCTGCCGGGGTCGCCAGAACCCAGCAAAAACAATGCCCTAGCCGTCCCACCTGCCCTATGGGTTGCCCGCCTGTTCCCGTGAACG
>MRWG01000387.1_pt1 | contig 58354 bp, 53 predicted proteins | sample 1013341 | NCBI WGS metagenome assembly MRWG01 (sample SAMN06117577, study PRJNA244670) | biofilm metagenome | biome: Water; feature: Cathode Biofilm; material: Biofilm; isolation source: microbial consortium enriched at the cathode of a solar microbial fuel cell | place: USA: District of Columbia ...
CCGCGAGTCGATCGAGATCCAGCACGCGATAGCGTGATCGTGGATTCTGGATCTCGTTGTATCCGGCACAGCGCCACTCGCTCGGATGTTGCACGGCCCGCGCCCGCACCATGTTCAGGTCGAGATAGACGAGGCAATTCCAGAGGTGGGCCTCGGATTCGACGGCTACCGCGTGATAGCGGTCGTGCCAGAAAGCACCCGCGCGGCCGCGCCGACGATTGTGGGCTTGTGCCGTACAACCCTGGACCAGTTGCAGGCTTCGCGCGATCGTCTCACCCGCGAAGGCGTCGTAGACGAGCAGGTGGATATGGTTCGAGGTTGCGACGAAATTCAGTACGCTGAGCCCGTAACGTGACGTCGACCGCCACAGCCAGCGTCGCCAGATGGCCCGATCAGCTTCCGCTCGCAACAGGAATTCGCGCTTGTGACATCGATGGGTGATGTGCCAGACGTAGCCCGGCACATAGCTGCGGTTCGCACGGGGCATCGCGTTCCCTCCCTGGAACGATAGACGCGTTGCAGTCTAGCGCAGCGGTATCTTGCCCGGAAGCCGTCCGCGTCCGGGGCGCTTATTCGTTTTGGATTGACTCGCCGGGCGAGTCGCTTAGAACCGATTTATTGCTCCTTTTTGCCAGTCTAAGGGGCAATTTGTCGCTGATTCAGCTGATTTTTATTTGATCCTCAACCACTTAAGTTGGTCCGACCCCGTCGCGCCGTCCGCCCTTCAATTCCCGATGGGTGCGCTGCGCGCGTCCTGGATCAGGGCCTCGACATTATCGCCGGTCAGGCTCTCGAGAAAGCGTACGAGGGCCGTGACTTCGCCATCATCGAGTTGCAGGGGTCTGATCCGTGGATCAAGATGTGGATTGGCGCGCCCGCCTTCGCGGTAAAACTGCACCACGTCGGTGAGCGTGCGCATTGAGCCGTCGTGCATATAGGGCGCGGTAAGCGCGACATTGCGCAAGGTGGGCGTCTTGTAGGCGTAGAGATCGTCCGGATTGTTCGTGATCCCCATACGGCCGAGGTCCTTCTCCCTGAACTTCGCGCCACGCCCTCCGGGTTTTAACTTGATGGGCACGACGACGCCGGGTACGAGTTCCACCTCGACCCGGTCGACCGGGTCTTGCGACGCCACCGGTTTCGCGATCCCGATGCCGGTATTGTGCAAGGCGTGGTCGGTGAACAGCGCATGTTTGTCCCCCACGAGGTGACAGCCGCTGCAGCCCGCCTCACCGGTGAACAGCGCGAAACCCCGCCTGACCACGTCACTGACCGCGCTTTGGTCACCACCGAAATACCAGCGATCGAACGGCGAGTTCGCCGAAATTACGGTGCGCTGATAGCTCGCGAGCGCCGCCCCGATGTTGAGCAGATCGACCGGCTCGCCGAATGCTGCCTCGAACAAGCCCGCGTAATCGGGCGCATCGCGGATGGTCGCGAGCAGGAAGCCGACGGAAGGGTTCGCCATTTCCTCGCTCGACAGCAGCGGCCCGAACACCTGGTTCTCCAGGCTCGAATCACGCGCGTCGTGAAACATCGTCCGCTGGTAGGCAACGTTGTAAGTGGTCGGTGCATTGCGCGTGAGACTGCGGCCCTTGAACCCGACAGGGGTAGCCACCTCGTTGTTCGTGAAACCCTGCTCCGGGATGTGGCACATGGCGCACGACATCGTCCGGTTGTGTGACAGGCGGCGGTCGAAATACAGCTTGCGCCCGAGCGCAACTTTCCCGGTCGTGAGTGGATTGTTCGCAGGTATCGGCACGGCCGGCAGGCCGAGCGGTGGCGTCCTCACTCGCGCAAGTGCGCGTTCATCGTGGGTAGCGTCCGCTTGCGCCGCGCCCGATAGACAGGCAAACAGTATCGCCGCTGCCCGCGGCGCCAGCGAGCAACACCGCCGCGCCAGGTTCATGCGCCTGGCGTTCAGTCGCCTGCCGCCTGTTCCTCGGCCAGCAGCGTCTGCACGTCCGCCACCAGCAGCCGTGGATCGAGAAAGCCGAGACCGTAGATGTTGCGAATGCGCTTGTTCCGGTCGATCAGATAGGCGCGTAGCTGGTGGCCGAACGCGTCGGTCGGATTACCTTCGTCGTCGAGCCGTCGACGCACGGTTTGTTCGTAGTCGTCGAGGATCGGTTGCAGTTCCGCTGCGGAAGCCGTCGTCAGGTCAACCCACTCGGCACCGCCCTGCCAGTCGCCAGAACCGCCGTTGCGATAGCCGGCCATGACTTCCGGCGTGTCGTGCTGCGGGTCGAAGCTGAGGCTGATCATGCGCAAGTTCGAGGCGAGTTCCGGGTCCGCTTTGCTCGCACCGAAAATCCGGTACAACACGGCCGTCGCGAGGGGGCAACCCTGCGCGTCGGTGCAGCGCGTGTAGATAAAGCTGAGCAACACGACCTTGCCGTCGTAGAGTTCATGGAGCGTGCGCGCGTCGCCCGCGGTATCGAGCACGTCGCCGTCGTCGGCCGTCCGAATGACGGGCAGCGTGTAAGACCCCGGCTCGGGCGGATCGAAATCAAACTCCTTCGTACGCGATGTGTCGAGGCCGCGTGGAACGTTCGCGTGCTCGTGATGCTCCGCATGCGTTGTCCCGTCGGCGGGGGACGATTCGTCGGCATGCTCGTGCGCGCGGGCGCTTTCCGCCTCCGGTGCTGCTTCAAGTGGCGGCATGAAGTCACCGAACAGAGTGCCGAGCACGAACAGCACCGCGAGCCCGGCCAGGGCCAGCAGGTATCGGATCGGGCTTGCGCCCCGCGCCGGCGTGATGGCATTCATGTCCGGCTGTTCGCCGCTAGCGCAGGGCCGTGGTGACGTCCGAGTAAAGACTGTGGGCGCCGAACCGCATCTGGTGTGCGCGCCCGAGTCCTTCGGCGATGAAGTCGATACTGAACGTTTCGGTCAGTTCCTTGCCGTCCCAGCTGTAGGCGCGCAGGTACTGCTCGGCGTGCTCGTCGTTACGGTCCCATTTCGACAGCGCCGACGACGTGTAATACAGCCGCTTCCCGTCCCAGCTCGTCGAACCCATGTTGACCTGACTGCCGATCTTCTTCGAGTAGATTTCCTTCGGCTGGAACGGATCGCTGACGTCGATGAGACGGGTCGTGCCGTCGGCAATGCCCTGCCACCAGATATGTTTGTCGTCGTTCGTAATCATGATCGAGCCCGGCAACGTCGGGTTCTCCGGATCCCCGATCGTGGCGACATCTTTGGCCTGCCATTCACCGTGTTCATCCTCGTAGATCAACCACAGCTTGGATGTGAGACTCGCGTGCGTGAACGCGTAGTTGTGATCCTCGCCCAATGCCCAGCGCACCTCGAGCGGCGCACCCGGCACCTGCAGCACCTTGATCGGCTGGCGCGTGTGCAGATTCCACACCGTGACGGTATTCCCGAATCGCTTCATCGCTTCCGGGTCGGCCATCACCTCGTTGGCGTCACGCATGTAGTTCGACCAGCCGGTCCAGCTCGAGGTGAGCATCACGTTCTTGCGCGGCAGCGCACGCACGTCGTAGTTGTAACCGTCCGCGTACTCCTTGCCTGTCGCACCGCTCATGTTGTCCGGGGTCGGGATCCAGTACGTGGCAATGTATTCCCCGTCATTCGTATATTCGACCAGCGCACTGCGCCCGCTGTGGTCGCGGTTGTTCGACGTTGCCGTGATGAGTACCCGACCCGGCAGCGCGAACACGGTGTGCGGCCCGGTTGCGCCACCGGTGGCCTCGACGAAATCGGTGATGTGTTTCTTCAGCCGCGGTTTCGACGGATCGCTCGCGATATCGAACAGGTACAGCTGGCTGTCATCGAGCGTGCCGGTCCACAGGGTCCGGCGATCGTCGCTCAGGCCCGCGTGATGCGCCTCGTGCTGCCCGCCTACCGAGTAGGAGTTGATGACCTTGCCGAATGTCTCGCTGCCCGGTCGCACATCGATCGTGACAAGCTTGTCGGATTCGTCGCCGATACCGTCCATACCGAGCGTCCAGACGTAGACGAATTCCTCCTGGCCTTTGATCGGCGTCATGTAGGGTGACTGGCAGGTTTCGTCCGCACGCAGCGGCGTGCTGCCAATCATGCAAACGACCGCGAGTACGGCGGTCAAGAGTCCTGTTCCCCGGCTGCTCATGCTCATATCGCTACCCCCGTCCGATCTCGTGCAGGCAATGGATTCACGGCAAGTTTGCCACTGTCGCCGGGTGCGATCCATCCGCAACGCCTGGCGCAATCCCGGGCCGGGGCGCGGACGGCCACGGTCGTGCCCGTCAGTGGCGCGGAAACGGAACGCACGAGCCGGAACGAACCGTGCGGCTGATTCGTCGTCGGGACATGGCAACGTGCGCGACCGCGCCGACGATTGTGGCCGTGCGGCGTACAACCCTGGACCTGTTGCAGGCTTCGCGCGATCGTCTCACCCGCGAAGGCGTCGTAGACGAGCAGGTCGATACGGTTCGAGCTTGCGACGAAATTCAGTACGCCCAGGCCGTAACGTGACGTCGACCGCCACAGCCAGCGTCGCCAGATGGCTCGATCAGCTTTCGCTCGCAACCGGAATTCGCGCTTGTGACGTCGATGGGCGATGTGCCAGACATAGTCCGGCACAGTGCTGCGGTTCGCACGGGGCATCGCGTTCCCGCCCTGGAACGATAGACGCGTTGCAGGCTGGCGCAGCGGCAATTTACCCGGAAGCTGTCCGCGTCGGGGGCGTTCATTCGTTTTGGATTGACTCGCCGGGCAAGGCGCTTAGATCCGATTTATTGCTCCGTTTTGCCGGCCTAAGGGGCAAATTCTCGCCGATTCAGCTGATTTTTATTAGATTCTCAACCACTTAAGTTGGTCCGACCCCGTCAGGGCGTCGGTCGGCTGAACAGGAACCCGCCGACACACACGAACAGGACGCCGGTTACGACCGGAACGGCCGGCGTCTGTGTTTGCAGATACATGATCACCCAACTGATCGACATGAACACACAGGCGACCCACTTCGCCCCGGTGGACACCGCTCCTTTCTGTTCCCAGGCAATCAGCGGCGCGCCGAATCGCGGATGCGAATACAGCCATGTGTGCAGCCGCGGCGACCCCCGCGCTGCGGCCCAGGCCGCCAATAACAGGAATGGTGTGGTCGGCAGTACCGGCAGAAAGGCGCCGACAATGCCCAGGACAAGGCTCAAATAGGCAAGCGCCTGATACAAACCGCGCCATCGCGGTGCTTCCCTGTTACTCACCGTGCTGCTGCCTTCACTCGGTAGATCGGGGACAGTTTACCTAACCTCCAGCGCCGCTGAAGTTAAATGAACTATTGCCAATCCCGGGCGCTCTTGTCGTACGCACGATGGGCGGGAATTTTCGGCGCCGGGCCGGGGCGGGAAGTCACCGGCCCGGGCCCACGCACTCAGGATCGCTGACGTGACCGGACGGGCGGTTCGTGATGCAAAGCGAGCATTAACGACTGGTCGATGAAGCGATTGATCTCGCGTTTGTCCCGATGCATGAAATGCAGCTGCGTTACCGTTATCCCGGAAGAGACGAGCAGCCGCGCAGCATTCGTGGCGCTGATCGACTTTACGATGTCGCCGCTCTTCTGTCCCCGCCGAATCGACCCGCCGATCAGCTTGATGATTTGCTCGTGGTATTCCAGGAACAAGTCCCAAATCCCGTCTTCATTACGCACGGCCGTGCACCATTCCAGCCACACACGCGCATAGTGCGGATCCGTATTGATCGAATCGGTATAAGCGCTGAGATGGCCCTTGAGCGCGCTCAGCGGCGGGATCTCGGGGCGATGCCAGTAGCCCGCGAGCTCGAGGTAGAAGCGCCTGACTTCCTCGACGGTTGCAATCACGAGCGCGGCGCGGTTTTCGAAGTACGAAAATACCGTGGGTACGGCAACGCCACACTCGCGAGCGACGCCGGCGTGGGTCAGTCGGCCGAGGCCGACGTTCGCGGCATCCGCCAGCGCCCCGCCGAGCAGCTGGACGCGACGTTCAGATTGCGACAACCGTTGGCGGGTCGGGCGCGTCGACCTGGACGCTGGCTTAGTGGCGGACTTCGGTTTGCGCATCGCGGGAAGCGTATCGTTGGAACAACCGGGCATGCAAGCACGCTGCCGCCTTCGTCGAGCGGCAGCCAACCGACCCGCCGCAACCCGGTGGGGTGTTGTTATTCGGGTAAAGTTCACTCATCTTCACCGCGCGCTGCCCGCAGCCGCCACATCTCTCAGCACCGTGCGCAGGCGTGTATTCGAGCAGTACACCGGTAGTTGCCGATGACCGGATTTCGCCGCGCCGGTCGCGCCACGGTTTCCGTGTGGCCCTTTGGTCTCAAGCCGCCGATCCGAGCGGCCTGTTGTCGACTTTATCAAGCGTTACGTGCGCGCCGGGATGGTCGTGCGGGAGGCGCGCGAGCCCGTCCTCGCGGTACAGGGCGCGCAAGCTCACGGTTTGATCAGGGTACGCTGTACGCATGCGGCCGCGTTGCTGTAATTCCGGCACCACGAGGTCGACGAAATCGGCCAGCGTGCCCGGCTGAATGACGGGAATGAGATTGAATCCGTCGACCCCGCCTTTATCCATCCAGTGCTCTAGTTGATCGGCGACCTGCGTCGGCGTGCCGATCACGACCGGTGAGATGGCTGCGAGCTTCATCCATTCGCACATATCGGCAAACGTCCACGTTTGCACCGGATCGATTTCACCGAAGAACGCGGCGAGATGTTTCATGTTGTCGGATTCGAACGACGAAATGACATCGCCCGGCTTGAACCCGGCAAGGTCTATTCCGGTCCAGCCCCCGAACAGCGCGAGCAAGCCCTCAATCGCGGCGTAACTCTTGTAGCGTTCCACTTTGAGTTTGAGTTCCCGCTCGGTTTCCGCCGTTACGACGCTGATGCCCTGCATCAGCTTGATGCTGTCAGGCGTACGTCCGAATTCTGCTTCGAGCGCGCGCACGCGGTGCACGCCTTCGGTCGCCTTCGCGACATTCTGGAAGATTACGAACAGGGCTTCTGCGTGCTTGCAGCCGAACGCGTAGCCGCGCGGTGACTGGCCGGCCTGCACGAGGAACGGTGTGCGCTGAACCGTTGGCATGCACATGTGCGGCCCCTCTACGGAATAATGCTCACCGACGTGGTTGATCTTGTGTACCCGTGAAGGGTCCACCAGCGTGTCCTGCGCAATGTCGCGCACGAGCGCGTTCTCGTCCCAGCTGCGCTCCCACAACTTGTAGCAAACTTCCATGTACTCTTCGGCTTTCTCGTATCGTGCGTCGTGTTCCAGGAGTTGCCCGAGCCCGTTGCGCTGTGCACTGCTCAGGTACGACGTCACGATATTCCAGCCGACGCGCCCGCCCGTGAAATGATCAAGCGACGAGAACAGCTTCGCGGTCAGGAACGGTTCGTAGTAGGTCGTACTGAACGTGGAGATGAAGCCGAGTTGGCGTGTCTCGCGCGCGAGTAACGGGAACAGCAGGGTCGGGTCATTGCCAGGCACCTGCACGCCATGACGTATACCGGCCTCCATGTTGCCGCCATAGACGTCATAGACGCCGTGGATGTCGGCGAAGAATATCGAATCGAAAAAACCGCGTTCCGCCGTTTTCGCCAAATCGACCCAAAACTCGGGATCGTTGAAACCCGGAACCGAACGATCACGCGGATTCTTCCACTGCCCTTCGGATTGCGGTGTCGGACAGCACTGTGAAAATACGTTCATCATCATGCGCTGCGTCATAAATCACCCCGTTGCTCGGCCGAATTCGTATTGTTGACAGAATAATAGATATAGATGATATTTATATCAATAAACAAATAACTTGGCGTGCGGGTGCGCCGGATCGCGCCACAGGGGGGCGGCGCGGCGATTGTGACGGTGGTAGCGGGCGCGAGCGGCCCGACGCGACGTTCGCGAACGTCTGCGGATCCACCCGGCGGACCGGGTACAGCATACGGGGCCAGGATGGTGTTTCGTCATCACGACGGTCGCGGGTCGAGCGGCGTGCGCGAACGAAGCGCCAGGTCCGGCGGCCTCCCCGGGCGAAGGACTGACGACTGTGGGGGCAGCCAATCTGAACCGCTGCGGCGCATATGAAATCGACAGCACGAACGAGCATGCCGGTAGCGGCGATGGGGCGCCCGATCAGGCACCGCACGAGCTGCCAGCGGGGTGAGTCCCGCGGGGTAGCGCAGGGCTTTTTGTTCGCCTGCGTATTGCAGGGTGCGGGCACGGCCGCGCCCGGGCTGTTCGGCGCCGTTGAGTTCCTGAACGAAATAGTCACGCAACGTTGCGCTGTCGCCGCAGGGGCGGATCATCCACGGCCTGGAGTCCGCACGGCGCAGCGTGCGGGCGTCTGCGCAGGCCGCCGCGTCGGGTTCCGGGCAACGCGGTCGAGACTGTTACCCGCAGCCGATGGCATTCGAATTAACGACGGGAGAAAAAAATGAACGCAGCCACACGAGACGCCACGCTAGACCCTGCCGCTGTTGCGCCGGTGCGCTACGGTACGGCCGAATTCAACGAGTTGATTGCCGCTATCGGCGCGAGCGCGCGCGAGAGTAAAGCCGCCGGGAAGAACCCGTTCCCGGCAATCGATCTCGTACGCGCCGCACGTCTCGGCGCAATTCGCGTTCCCGCGGAGCAGGGTGGCGGTGGTGCAAGCATGCATGAATTCTTCCGTATGCAGATGCAGCTTGCCGAGACCGATTCCGATGTCGCGCAGATCCTGCGTGCGCATTTCTGGTTTACGGAAGACCGGATGCGCGAGCGTGACCCGATCGTGCGTGAACGCTGGATCAAACACGTCGTCGACGGCGAAATATTCGGCAATGCGGTGATTGAAATCGGGCAAAGCCGGGCCGTGGGTGACTTCGCTTTTCAGACCGCCCTCGAGCCGGACGGCGCCGGCTTTCGTTTAAACGGCACGAAGTACTACTGTACCGGCAGCCTGTTTTCCGACTGGGTCTGGGTATTCGCGTCCACGCCGGACGGTGGCATGGCGTCGGTGTTCGTACCGGTCGACCGCGAGGGCGTCACGCTCGAAGACGACTGGGACGGGGTCGGTCAGTGTTTTACCGGCAGCGGCACGGGCCGTTTTGAGAACGTGTACGTGAACGCGGAGGAAGTCGTGCAAACGATGATCCAGGGAAAGGACGAAGTCGTCGGCAAGTCGAGGCTCGCTGATGCGCTGCTGACCGGGCAATTCGTCCAGCTCATCCTGACGGCCACGATCGTCGGCAACCTGCGCCGGGTCACGAAAGAGGCGGCTCATCTCGTACGCTCACGCAAGCGAACGTTCACCCACGCGAGCGCGGACACGATTGCCGCCGATCCGCAGTTTCAGGAGATCGTCGGCCGCATCGCGAGCCAGGCGAGGGCGGCCGAGTCGATTGTTCTCGCCGCCGCCGACGCGCATCAGACCGCGCTCGATTCGATCACGGACGCAGGCGTCGATTATGAGCTCGTACACGAGGCGTCCGTGGTTGCAGCCGAGGCGAAGGTCTTCGTCGATGAAGCCGCACCGCGTGCCGCGACCCTGTTGTTCGAACTCGGCGGGGCGTCACAGACCGTGCGCAGTGCCGGTCTCGATGAACCATGGCGAAACATGGTCGTGCTGGCGGCACACAATCCGACCGCGTTCAAGGCACGGGCAGTTGGTGACTGGCTCGTGAACGGGACCGAACTGCCAGCAAATGGCTATTTGTAAGTATGGCGAAACCCGCGCGTTTCCCGATCGACAGATCGGCGCCCACGGCCAGTGGTCCGCCGATCGGGGCGCCGCTTTGAAGCCGGGTCGCGCGAACGGGTCCGGCACGGCGCCCACAGTGACGTTGCCGGCGGAGCGCGTCACGCCCCGGATGCGTGCCGGAGGATCGCGGCAGCGGACATCGGGTTCGCGAGGAATGGCCTCGTAGTCGATAGCGCATCTTATCGTCAGCTCGGCGCCAGGGCGGCTCGTCGCTCGTTAGAGTGTCCGGAGGGAGAACGCAATGTCACGACCACTATTGTTTTCTGCATTCTGCATGAACACGGCTTCACACATCCTGCACGGGCTATGGCGCCGTCCTGACGGGGGCCAGATCAATTTTAATTCGCTCGACCTGTGGATTGATCTCGTCCGGGAACTCGAGCGCGGTCTGTTCGATGTGATCTTCTTCGCCGACGTCCACGGAACGTACGGCCGCCGCGCCGGCCCGTACAAGGCGCTCGTCGAATCCGGCCTGCAGATCCCGTCGAATGATCCGGCCGTCATTCTTTCCGCTCTGGCCTGCAATACCGAGCATCTCGGGCTTGCGATCACGTCGAGCATAATGCAGGACCATCCGTTCGATTTTGCACGCAAATTCTCGACGCTCGATCATGTCTCCGGCGGTCGGGTGGCGTGGAACATCGTCACGAACGGTCTCCCGAACGGGGCCAGAAATTTCGACCTCGACGATCTGACGCCGCACGAAGAGCGCTACCGGTGGGCCGGCGAATACATGGACGTCGTATATAAATTGTGGGAGGGATCGTGGGATGACGGCGCGCTACTCCAGGACCGCGAGAGCGGCCGCCATGCCGACGCGACGAAAGTGCATCGCATCAATCACAGCGGGCCGCACTACCAGGTAGAGGGGCCGCACCTGTGTGCGCCGTCGCCGCAGCGCACGCCGCTATTGTTCCAGGCCGGATCCTCTTCCACCGGCGCGGCGTTCGCCGCGGCGCACGCCGAAGCGGTGTTCCTCGTCGCGCCGAGCCCGGCAGTTGCGGAAAAATCGATCAGCCAGATAGTGGCGCACCTGCAGAAGATCGGTCGCAGCCGTGACGACGTCCGTTTCGTTCAGGGCCTGTCGTTCGTCATTGGCAGTACGGAGGCGGAGGTCGCCCGGCTAGACCGCGAACTCGACGAGGCGATCGACCCCGAAATGATGGTGCGCCACCTCGGCGGGGTCATGGGCGTAGAACTCGACGATGTGTCACTCGATACCCCCATCACGGATCTCCGCACAGAGGGTTCGCAAAGTCTGCTCGACTGGGTACGTCAGGCTGTCGTGGAGCGCGAACCGCGGGTCAGGGATATCGGGATGTTGCTGGCGCGTTCGAGCCGGATCAGCGGAACACCTGACAGTATCGTCGATCAGATCGCGACGTGGCAGGCTGCCGGCATCGACGGCGTGAATGTCATCAATGCTGTTATCCCCGGCAGTTACACGGACTTTATCGAACACGTAATGCCCGTGTTGCGAGCCCGTGGTATGGCGCGAAAAAGTTACGCACCCGGGACTTTACGGCAAAAGCTTTTCGGACGTGACCGGCTGCCGGACTCGCATCCGGCCGCTGCTTACCGGGGCGCGTTCGCGTAGATCGGGGATGGTCGATCGGGGACAGTTTTCTTAACTTCAGCGGTGCTGTGGGTCAGGGAGACTGTTCCCGGATCTCTCCGATCAATTCGTCGTTGCCGAGCAGCGAGGCACGGTGCTCGCGGCCTTCCCGCAGCTTGTCGGTCAGTTCATCGTCAATCGGGGGATTGTGGCGTCATGCCATGAGATCCTCCTCGGATCGCTATCCGAGGCTCGGCACAGGGAATTTTCTACCCCCTCGAGGAGACACGTATCGGTGTGTCCAATTTTGCGGGTCCGGTTCTGAAGACTGATGATAGACCGACGGTTATCGCGTTCGTCGACATAGCGCAAGAACAGTCCACGAATGAAAATGCACACACCATCGGAAAACCCGCGGTCGAAGACGAGTTCACCGAAATCGACCATATCGAGTTTCCCCTGCCCGAACAGGACCAACTCGTAGCTTGCGGTGGGGGCGCCCGCTAGCCGAAGCGAGCACAGTGCGTGTCGATAATTTTTACACTTGTTGCCAGGCCATCGATCACCTGCTACCCATTGATTTAATAAATAATTAATCGGGCACAGTCAGTCGACGCGCGTGTTTTCATCCTGGATCGTGTCAGGAATCTTTACATTGCCCGGGTTCGGATCCAGTCAATCTCTCTTCAACTTGCTGATTTTACTTGCTGCATAGATTGGCCCGCCAATTGCTAATGGATATCAGTCGTGCCTGTAGTCGTGAAAAACAAGAAGAAAAAAAAGGTGTCTGGAGAGAGTTCCTGAACAGTTAGCGGGCACGTTGCTACCGGTTTTCTGTTTGCCTGCGGCGGTCGCCGCCGGGATTACCCCCGGCGCTTCCTCTGCGCTCCGTCAATAAATTCATGCCCTTTTTTGCTCTTTGCCTGTTCTTCGACGGGAGCTGCCGGCATGGGCAAATAATTTTATTTATTAATCCATGTAGTCAATTGAGGAAAACCACATGAAGTACGTGAAGTTGTTTACAGTAACAGCATTGCAGGAAACCGGATCGGTATCCCGGCGACATACAAAACAAAGGCCTCAATCGCTACAGACATCTCTGGTCAAGGCTGTGCTTGCAGGTGTATTGGCGACTGCGGCTCCCCTGGCCACGGCCGGGATCATCACCGATATCTGGCACGCGAATATTATCTCGGTCGTGAACACATCCGCATTTTCGGTCGGTGACAGCGTGAGTTGGACAGTGACCTATGATGATGCCTCCACATCATCGCACTACTACGGCGATGGCAGCGATGGTATGGCTGGCACTGCCGACGACACCTTACTCGGTGCCATTAACGTATCCGGCACCTATAGCTTCTCCGCAGACACGGTGACGGATATCTCTTCGATCGTCAGCCAGATGGTCACCGGGATCGCGGATTTCAACTCGTTCTACGATTTCAACTCAATCAACTACGATCGACTCTACACGCAAGCCAATAACGGCAGAATGTACAACGACCTCGTACACGATCACATAACGTTCTTTGCGCGTTCAGACGGAGCCTCCACCAACTACCTGTCGCTGCACTACAATCCCGTTGGTCTCAATAACTATAAATCCAGCGTCATCAGTTTCGGGAATTACACGATAGAACGTAACGTAAGTCTGCCAACCAACGACGGCGACGTTCCGGAACCCTCTGACCTGAGTTTGCTGATGGCGGGCCTGGCCGGATTGAGTACGGTACGCCGACGAAAAAAGAACAACAGCTGATAGCGAGGTAAGGCTTTTCAGTAAGTCCTGCTGCGGCTCTTTGCTGTTTCGGCAGCAAGACGCCGCGCAGGACCTGCGTTACCCCTTTATGAGTAGCCGGGTTCTCCGGAGTCCGCTTTCAATATTTTGTCCTGCAACAGTAGTCGGCCCCGCGAATCGGCCACGCCGATAAATGTCTTCGCGGTTAAGCTGCCAACCTGGCAGCATCATAGTACAGGCTGTCGGGCGTACGCCGGTCGAGTGATTGGTGGCGTCGATCAACGTGGTGAACGTTGTTAGAGCCGGGGGCGGTTCACTTAACTCGAATGGAGAGTCGGCGCCTTGTGGTTCTTACGATAAGTAAACGGTCCCTGTAACTTCGAATCTTTGCAGTCCGGTCGCACGCGCCCGCTGCTCTCAGGCACCATCGTCGTCAGATATCCGCACTTCCATATCGAGGTGAGTGCTGGCGTTCAGCGAGTTTGTGATCAGGCAGGCGTGCTCCGCCTTCTCGAGTAAACGCCGGGCTTTTTGCTCGTCTGTTCCGCGCGGTACATCGAGCACGACTCGCAGTGAAAATTCCGTGAATTGAGTTGTTCTATCGACACGATCAAGGACACCGTCAACCTCGCAACTCAACGACACCCAGGGCAACTTCGATGCCCGGGCTATGGCTTTGAACGTCAGGATAAAACAATCGGCTACCGCGGCGACCAAAAGGGTTTCCGGCGACCAGCGATCACCCGGACCTCCAAACTCGGCAGGCGGTGCGGATTCAATCCGCTCCAGCCCCGCACTCGTGATATCAACGTATTCCGCGGTTGTGGTGGTGGCCGTTACGGCATAGTGGTGGGGAAGGCCTTGCATCTTCACTCCTGTTGGTCCTCGTGTTGGCACCCATGCGGTTGAGCAACCCGATGGTGACGCCGACGCAGGATTCATTGCTTGTTGAAATATACGGACAAATCATCGAGGCCAGGGCTGCGTCAGCGTAGTCGGAGTTTCCCTTAGCCGCACTGCGGAAAGTACGTAAGGACACCGGTCACATCCACAGGATATCCGGGGACCGTTCACTTAACTCGAATCGAATCGAATCGAGAATCGGCACGTTGTGGTTTTTGGATCAGTACACTGTCCCTCGAACTCCCCGATCTGACTGCCACCGCGCGAGGTCCTGATGCAGATCAATCCGCACGCCCGCGTCGGGGAATAGCATGAGCCATGGAGATGATCAGAGACTGGATGGGCGTGCTGCCGGGCCTGGTTCCGGTATTGGTAGTCGCAGCAGTGACTGCTATTTCAGTGTGGGCCGTGCATCGCGTTGTCGCGCTCCGGTTCTCCGCCCACTTGGAGAACAAACTGCCGCAGCAGCTGTTCGTGGTCATCCTGCTCGCGCTCGGCGTCATCGTCGGCGTCCTCGTGTTGCCAATCACCGACCAGACGAAGACTCAGCTGCTAAGCCTGTTCGGTCTGCTGCTCACCGCGATCATTGCTTTCTCATCGACGACGCTGGTCGCGAATGCGATGGCCGGCCTCATGTTGCGCGCTATGCGCAGCTTCCACGCCGGCGATTTCATCCGTGCCGGGGATCATTTCGGACGGGTCACCGAGCAGGGCCTGTTTCACACCGAGATCCAGACCGCGAACCGGGACCTGACCGCGATCCCCAACGCGTTTCTCGTCACACATCCCGTCACGGTGGTGCGCCACTCGGGCACGATCATCGAGACCACGCTCTCGCTCGGCTACGATATCTCGCATCTCCGCGTCGAAGAACTGCTCGTCAAGGCAGCCGGCGACGCCGGACTCGAGGACGCGTTCGTCCAGATCCTCTCGCTCGGTGACTACGCCGTGACGTATCGCGTCGCCGGGTTTCTCGAGGAGACGCGCAAGCTTGTTTCGGCCGGTACCGTGTTGCGGCGCGCGGTTCTCGACACGCTCCACGCGGCCGGGGTTGAGATCGCCTCGCCGCACATCATGCTGCAGCGTCCGTTGGCACCCGGCGAACGCCTGATCCCGCCCGTACGGTCTGCCGCGAAGCCGCGTCCTGAATTGGCGACGCCCGAAGAGATCGTGTTCGACAAGGCCGAGGAAGCGGAGCGGGTAGGCGCGCTCAGGCACGAGATGGAGGAACTCGGCAGGCACATTCGCGAACTCGAGAAAGCCAGTGACGAATTCGAAGGGGTCGAGGCCGATGCCCACGCGCGCGAACTCGATGTCGCCCGCCGGCGCGTTGCGGAAATCGAAGCCTCGCTCAATACCGAGGCGGCGAACTGAGCCGGGTTTTGCTCGGCCGGCGGTCCGGCCCCGGACTGTACCTGTCACTGTGTCGGGCGGCGGCTAACGATTCGAACGGCGCGTTTGCCACAACGGTTCGCCGCGCGCCGGGGAGAATGCGGCGATCGGGGACCGTTTACTTAACCCGCAGCGCCACTGAAGTTACGACAACGGTCCTGGTCTTTCCAAAAAGGACTCCCGGAGGCGATCGATAGCCAGAGCGTGGCAGCCATTGGAAGGCTGATATCATCGAAGGCCGATCCGATTTTATGGCCTTGCGAAATATGCTGATCCCGCGCTGCGAACCGGGCGGGTGATTTTTCATCCGGGGGGTAATCGCAATGCGTAGATTTCGCATACGACCGCGAGCTTCAACCATCGTACGCCATCCGGGATGCGCTACGAAGAATCCGGTAATCTTTCTCAAGACTCTTGACCCTGACGTTTGGATCAACCGACGAATCTGATACGGTATTGCCGGTAATTCGCTGCGCGATGCTTGCCCCAGAGCAAGTGTTGTGTTGTCAGTCGGTTTGTTAAAGAGAAACTAGTAACAAGAGACCTCAAGAATGAAATCCAAATCCTTGATCCTGTCGTTAGCGCTGACGCCTTTAGTATTGCTGGCAGCGAGCGCCGGTGCGCTCGCCGCCACCGTCACCATTCCGCAGACCGGTTCTTCGGGAGCGAATGACCCCGTTACCGACGCTTGGGACATCATTATCTCTGGCGCTGGCACATTGGAGATCACACTCGTTCAGGCTGACTACAGCGAATATTTCGAATGGAATCTGACGGGCTCGCAGAGTGGGAGCGGCGAGTTTACCCCGGAGCCTTACGTTGGAGTGTCCGATACTTCACTGGGATCCTGGGCCAATAATGTGCCGGGAGCATCGTATTCACTCACCGCAACGAATTATCCTTCGACGGGTTTCCCGGGTTTTCCGATCGATTACGCACTCGAATTTTCCTTTACTTACGATGAATTCGACGGTCTCAATCCGCCAGACCGCATCATCGTGACACCAAATGCGGTACCGCTACCCGCAGCGATCAGCCTGTTTGCCCCGGCTTTGCTTGGTGTACTCGGGCTGACGCGCCGTAAAACCACAGGCTAAGCAACTCGTCCCTATCGCTTGCAACAGCGGCTTACCGGGGTTCCGGGGACAAGTAACTGAATTCGTTTTTCGACGAATTGGCGTAACCAAAACCCTGGTCCTGTGCATCGTGTCCGGCGCGGGCGTTTTCTTGCCCAGCGATCGATGCGGCCTGACGTGGTTGTAGTGTGTTGGCCAGGTGTCGATCGCAGAGCGTGCATCGTCCAAACTGACGAACCAGTTCAAGTCGCGACAGTAGTCCCTGAACTTGCCGTTGAAGCTCTCAACGAAAGCGCTCTGGGTCGGCTTGCCAGGCTGGATGAAGTGCAGCTTTACGCCCGGGCGACCCGACCACAGGAACATCGCTTTCGACGTGAACTCAGGACCGTTGTACCCCGAGGGCAGGCTTCGCGCTCGACGACGATAGTCTTTGGTAAAGGTCGGGCTAACCGGTCCAGCTCGCGAGCGACACGGACACCCGATATCGACGTGTCGACGATTTGAAGGACGCATTCCTGCGTGAAGTCATCGACGACATTGAGCACCCGGAACCGTCGACCGTTAGCCAGCTGATCTGACACGAAGTCCATCGACCAGCGCTGGTTGGCGGGATCTGGCACAAGCAGTGGCACGCGAGGCCGGTTGAGCTTCTGGCGCCGCTTTGTGCGAACCTGAAGTCCTGCCTCCCGGTTACAGCCGGTAGGTGCGCTTACGATTGGTGACCAGGCCTTCTGTGTGGAGCATCTCGTGCAGCGTCGGATACCCGTAGCGCGGATACTGCTCGGCGAGCGCTTTCAAACGGCCTCGGAGCGGACCGTCATTCCGCCCTTTAGGGCGATACCGGGCAGCCGAGCGGCTGAAGCCCACGAGACGACGCGCCCGGCGCTCGCTGTAGTTCTGGGTCTTGAGATATTCAACGGCCCGCCGTCGCTGCGCGGCCGTTACCATTTTCCCTCGACCAGCTCCTTCAGCGCGGCCTTGTCGAGTTCCGCCTCTCCGAGCCGGCGCTTGAGCTTCGCGTTCTCCTGCGCGAACTCCCGCAGCCGTTTGGCATCCGAAACTTCCATACCGCCGTACTTCGACTTTCACCGGTAGAGCGTGTTCTCGGCGACACCGTGCCGGCGCGCCAGATCCGGCATCGAGGCACCCGCCTCGTGCTCCTTCAGGATCGAAATAATCCGTTCTTCGGCATAGCGCTTGCGCTTCATAACGGGACCTCCCTCGGTCAAAATTACACGGGAATCCCACATCCGACGTGGCTCGGATTACGGTGGTACGGTCAGCGTGAATATTCGCGACCCACAGGGTCTCATCATCGATACATGCAACTGTGGCGTGATTATGCTGTTGATTTCGGGGTGCGCCGCCGCGTACACGCTTGCCATGTGGAAACGGGTCGACGCGTTCGGCATGCCGGCGTCAAGCCAATGCGTTAGCTCAGATCATCGGATCGGAGACGGGCAGTCCTAACGTCATCTTGCCAACGCTTTCGCCCGCCGTGTCGGGATCGAGAAAAGCGTGGCGTGAAACCGTATTGATGTCGCGGAAATAGCGCTGAAACGCAGCTTCATTTCGGAACGCGTCGCCGCCGACACTGCGAGCCATCTCATTGACGCTATTGAGGCAGAAATCAGAAATCATTGCTGCCTGCAGTTTGATCGCGGCACGATTTGTCGGTTCGGCGGTATCAGACACATTCGACGTTATTCGATCGATCATTGCGGTCAGCATCTGTTCGGCCATGTCCGACCGCGCAATACCCTGCGCCATGCGGATCTGCGCCGGGACCTTATCGATCGCCCTGGCACCCGAGAGCGTGCCCATGCGTTCGCGGGTGCGGTCGACCAGCGCGCCCGAGGCACCGCGATGCGTGCCAACGATAACCGGTACAACTTCGCACATGGCGAACGGCACGAAAGGGATATGGTACATGGGATTATTGTGAAGCCGATGCCCCTCGGACTCGCCGTTTAGCGCACCGGTGAAGGACGCGGCGCGCCGCTCGGGCACGAAAACATTTTCGACGACGAGATCGCGGCTGGCGGTTCCCTTCATCCCCAGAATGTGCCAGGTATCAAGTATCGTCACGTCTTCACGCGGCATCGCGAACATCATCAACGTTGGTGGTCTGTCGTCGCCTTTCACGAATCCGTTCATTTGGAACCAATCAGCCGCGGAGGATCCTGAATTCCAGGCGGTCTGCCCGGTGAGCAAAAAGCCACCATCGACTTTCTTTACGTCGAATATCGGTGCCGCCGCGCCCGCGCCGAGCACATAGCTGCGCCCGCCAAAGATCTCCTCCTGCCCCTCACGAGGGAAGATCAGCAGGCGCCACGACGCCCCCATCAGGAATGAACAGACCCATCCGGCTGAGGGCGACACGGCGCTCACACGCTGCACGATCCGGGAAAACGTCTGTAGATCGAGTTCCAGTCCGCCATAGGCTTTCGGCGCAAGCGTGGAAAGAATTTCGGCATCGATAAGTTCCTGAACCGTTTCGTCCTGGATCTGTCCTTCTCCGTCAGCCTCGTCATTACGCGCAGCGATGCGCGGCAGAATTTCATCGACGCGGGCCAGGATGTCGTAACTCGTTGCCATATTCCCCTCCGTTCTCTCAACTCGAATTACGGGTGTCTGTCCCGGAGATTCGTCCTCGTTGAAACTGCTGGCGAAATTCTCTTGCACCGTCACCCGTCGATAGACGGTTATCGTTCTTGTCGATAAGGATCCAGGATCGTGAAACCCCTTATCAATGCGCTGTTGACGTTCGCAACGCTGACAAATGCTTACGTTTCAAAGCGTCGGTAATCGAGAAGGCCGTCAAGCAAATCAATGGTTACGATTATTCGGCAAGGTCAGCTCTCGGAGCATTCGGTTTCATTCCCGTACGGACGCCGACTTACGTAAGTGCATCAGGCATACACTCGATTTCCAGTTGCGCCAATCTGGTCGATTTCACAGCGGACGACATCGCCCGGTTTCAGAAATGAAGGTGGCTGCATAGCGGCGCCACCCCCTCCCGGAGTCATAGTCTTCGCATTGCTTATCACTAATGTTCATTTATAGCGTCCCGTATCAATCGATCTTCGTTCAGGACGCGACAGCCGATGCTGATTTTGCGCTGGCAACGCTGCGGTCATTCAAACTTCTGCCGAGGATCAAATTTAACGCGTTCGATAAATGCCGATGGGCATCCTTCGAGCCGGTCATACTGCGCCATGCGATGTGATTGTCTGGTCGTACGAGAATCGCGCCGCCGTCATCGATTTCGCGCAAGGCTTGCCAACTGCCGTCTTCATCGGCAAAAAGCTGATCCTCTCCGATCGACGCGTTAATAATGTCAACACCAATCTCTTTCGAAAGGTGTTCGGCAGCGGTGCGCCAATCATCGCCCCCGGTCGCGGTAATCAAGACGAATGCGCCCGATTTTCCAGCGAGATCCAGCGTGGACAGCCGCTGACCGTCACTCAATAGCCATGCGTGCGGCAGCCGATGGCCGGGACGGGTCGCTGGTTCGTAGCGGCTGCCCATCGGGTCGCGGACAGGCGCAGGCGTGCCGTCCGCCACGAGCGCGCCGTCGTCGTAGGTGTATCCGATTTCGAGATCATGAGCCTGAAACTCCGAGCGCTGTGTTTCGATGACTTCCGCGGCTCGGGCGCGCCGGGTCGCGCCCATGGGCGTGGCCGCGAAGTAGGCTTCGAAGGTCGCTTGCCGAAGTTCGGGTGTTTGTAGTGGGGAGAACCCCATACCAGCATCGAGCACAGCGTGGTTCATCGCGGTAAACAGTGCCCAGTCGACGTTGCGCATGCCAATGGGTTGCCGCTCTGCCTGGTAGGAATCGAGCAGCGCCGGATCCGCATCGCCGGATATGACGGCCGCCAGTTTCCAGGCGATGTTGTGCGCATCCTGGATCGCTGTGTTCAATCCGAGGCCGGTTGTTGGCGGATGACGGTGGGCAGCATCGCCGGCCAAAAATACCCGTCCGACCTGATAGTGCTCAGCGAGTACTGCCTCGAGTACCCAGTTGCTGACCTTGTGTACATCCATCTCGAGGTCGGGCAGCTTGAGAAGATCGCGCAAGCGCGGGACCACGCCGGCTTCGTCGAACGTGTCCGGATCATCCGGCGCAAAACTGAAGTGCGCGACCCATTCTTCCGAATGCCGGCCCCAGGTTGGACCCATTGGCACCATCGCGCCGCTGCCAAACACGCCCGAGTCCGTCGGGTTGATGAACCAGGTGATGAGGCAACTGTCGTCCCACCATTCGGACAGGTCTGCGGTGAAATGGGTGCTCGCGATCCGGTTAAGCCCTGTTGGTCCGTTCATGGCAACGCCGAGCATGGGACCGACCGTTTTGCCGCCGTCCGCAGCCACAACATATTGCGCACGGACTGTCATCGATTCACCGCTATCCACCGCGCGAACGGTCGCCGTCACTCCGGAGTCATCGGGTGCAAGCCCGGTCAGTTCGTGGCCGAACCGAATACTGTTGGGTGCGCGCGTTTCCGCGTGACGGCGCAACAGGGGTTCCAGTCGAAGCTGTGGATAGTTCGTCGACGGACACGGACTGTCCTTCGCATAGGTTTCGGCGACCTTGCCGCCGCCGAAAGCGTCCATTTCGTAGAACGTCCGGGCATCCAGTGGGCCGTCTCCACCCAGGCTCGTACGCCAACGCACTTTTGACATGTTTTTCATTGGCGTTCCAACGCGATAGATGTCGTCGGCAACGCCGTGCTGCCGGAATACTTCCATCGTGCGTTGGTTCAGGTAGTGGGCCTTGGGCAGTATTGCCGTGCTTTCATGGCGTTCTACCAACATATGGTCAACGCCCAGATCGGACAGCAGGATCGACGTCGTCAGCCCGCATCCGCCGCCGCCGACGATGAGTACCGGTACTTCGATATCGAACGTATTTGATTTTATCGACATGTCAGCTCTCCAGCAGGGTTTTAACCCACTTCTATTCGGCCTTCGCAAACAGTTCCATCGGGTGGGGCATGGGTGGCCCTGCCAGCGCCCAGGCGCGGGTTTTCAACGTTTGCTCCGGCACGCCGCTGTGATAGGCGTCGAACATGCGTTGTGGATCGTAAGCCGGCCCGATCGGATCTTTGTCGAATTCATCGCTGCGCATGTAGGCGGTCGCAGCATCCGCTGATTCGAAGTTGTCGATTTGCATTTCGACAAACTGGCCGTCCGGATCACGGTAGTAAAGCGATGTGGTAACGCCATGTTGAATGGGCACCTGCGGCTCGATACCGGCGGATTTAAGTGTCGCGTAGCGATCAAGCAGGGCGCCGAGGTTTGGGAAAGTGTAAGCCGTGTGCATGAGCCCGGCGCTGTTCGGAGGTCGTTCGACCAACGCACCTTCGGGTGCCGTGACAAAAGCGAGGCGATGATGTTCCTCGTCGAACGTGATGAAACACAGCCCTTCGTTTTCGTGGACGACATGCGCGTCCAGGACAGTGCAGTACCAGTCACGCATAGCGGGCAGCCGAGTTGTAGTAAGAACAACGTGTGCGAATTTCGGTGTATGGGCCATAAACGATTCCTCCCGGTGTCGGTTCAATCGCCAACGCACGACAAGACTAGTTTTTCATTGACTTAAAGTCAACGAAAAACTATCGTAGTCAAACGGCGCCCTGTTCGTGCACTTGTGTGGTTCGGGTTAAGCAAAAGAAAATGCAGGTCAGATTCCTGACGAAACGGAAATCATGAGTTCAGAGACCAGGGCCGCGACCGGGCGCAAAGTTCAGGCCGAAGCAACGCGCCTTCGCTTGCTTGAGTCCGCGCTATCCGCCTTTACCGCCCGACCTTATGACGCCGTGTCCATGAGCGATATTGCCGACGCAGCCGGCACTGCGCATGGGCTGCCGTTCCACTATTTCGGGAGCAAGCGCGGGCTCTACATCGCTGCACTGCAGTCTGCGGTTACGCAGTTGCTTGAGTCACATCAGGTTGACGAAATCGGCACGCCGCGTGACCAAATTAAGGCCATGCTCGTGGCACATTTCACGTTCATGCAGCGCCACGATGCGTTGGCCATGGCGCTGCTTCGGGGCGGCATTGGCGCTGATCCGGAAGCATGGCAAATCTTTGAAGACAGCCGCCTGGTGACGCTGCGTTGGATGTGCGAGGTACTCGGACTGGATCCCGAACATCGTGCATTGATGATAATGATGCGGGCCATGGCGGGTGCCATCGACGAGGCGACGGTGCAATGGATGCAGCAAAACCGAACCATCTCACTGGACGTTCTCGTAGATGCTCTCCTCGATTTGTTGGTGAGTGCGCTTAAAGGCGCAAATCGACTTGATGCCGAACTTGACGTCGCCGATGCGGTTATGGTGTTAAAGGAGGCGTAAATCCCCCGCGGCAAAAATAGCGCGGAACCTGCGGTCGTCCTGCGGGAAAGGGGACGGAGGGATTAAGTTTTATCCAGCGGTCAAAATTTAATCCCTCCGTCCCCTTAACCCTTAACCCGCCATACTTTTTGACCCGCGGCGGGGTGATTAGGTCCGTCTGTACCAAAGGCACGTGTAGCGATCGCCCTCGGCACTGCCAGGCCAGGAGACAAACGGCAGATCAATCCGGATCGACCGCGGAACGGAAACTTCGACGAAGAAAATTGTCGAGGCGATCATCGTTGGCGTTCCGGCGAAACCGGTCCTCGCCCACACTGTCGGTGCTGAGGAACGCACAGCGCCCGGTGTCGCAATATACTTTGCACGTTCTGCTCTACCGGATTACGCATGAGCAGCTTACCCAACGCGTCAACGCGCTCATGACTCACCTCGACACATATTTGAGTGTTGGCTTTTAGAAGGAGAACATGGCGGCATGAAAGAAACGTATCGCGCCATCGAGGTCAAAGAACCCGGCCGCCTGGCGCTTGTCGAACGGTCCGTTCCCGCGCCGGGAGCCGGCGAAGTCCTGATCGCGGTTGAAGCCTGCGGGATCTGCGGAGCCGACCGCGCCGACATCGAGAATGCCGAGCCGGCAGCACACCGCGTGCCTGGTCATGAGGTCGTGGGAACGATCACGGCCCTCGGACCGGATGTTCCCGCGCGCTGGAAGATTGGCCAGCGGGTGGGAGTCGGCCGCTTCGGGGGCCCGTGCGAGACATGCCCCGCGTGCCGCAGCGGCCGTCTCCAGCTCTGCCGCAACCAGCCCGTGATGGGCTCCAGCGCTGATGGAGGCTATGCCGAGCGGATGATCGCGCGGGCAACCGGGCTTGTCTCCATCCCCGAGGACCTCTCGTCGCAAGAGGCCGCTCCGATCCTTTGTGCGGGCCTCACCACGTTTAACGCGTTGAAGCGGTGCGGCGCCGAGGCAGGCGACACGATTGCCGTTCTTGGCATCGGCGGTCTCGGCCACATGGCGCTTCAATATGCGCGCAAAATGGGATTCCGCGTCGTGGCGGTAGGGCGGGGCCGGGAGATCAGGGAGGCTGCCATCGATCTGGGCGCTCACCTTTACGTCGACGCAGACCGGCAAGACGCAGTTCAGGTGCTTGAAGAACTGGGTGGTGCCAAGGCGATCCTCACGACTGTTGGCAATTCCGAAGTGGTCTCGACCCTGATGATGGGACTCGCTCCGGAGGGAACGCTCGTACTCCTTGGCATCGGGAAAGAGCCCCTCGCGGTCAGCACGGGTCATGTCGTCAGCGGAGAGCGTGCGGTGATCGGATCGATCACAGGCTCGCCTTACGAAAGCGAAAAGACACTGGACTTTAGCGTTCTAACCGGCGTCCGACCGAAGATCGAGACGATGCCCCTCGAGCGCGCGGCCGAGGCATTCGAGAAACTGAAATCGGGCGATGTGACGTTTCGAATCGTTCTGACGATGGGCGAGCGTTCCTGAACCGGTGGCTCATCTTGAACAACGGTGCGGTCTTTGGGTGCAGGCACGACGGATTCCGGGACAGTTTACCTTGGAGTGCCCGGAGAAAGGCGGGTACTTCCGGGCCTCAAAACGAGGCCAACTCAAAGGCCTCCGGGCTAACGCCGCCGAGGTGGCCGTGTCGCCGCGTTTTCTGCACCGGGTGCACGCGCCGACGTTCGATAAACCGATACTCCGCTCGGGCTTTTGAGCCAGGTACCTTGCGGCGTTTTTTTAGATGTCGTCCTCCTCCTCAACGCGTTTCAGCCCGGCCCGAAGCTTCAGTACTTCGCTGCGCGCTTCAACGAGTTCGGGGGCCTGTTCATCCGTCTTGTCCGGTTTGATCGCTTTCACCCACTACTACAGGCTGTGCTGCGAGACACCCGAGCCGCTCCGCAACCTCGGCAACAGAATGGCCGCGATTCACGATCTGCCGAACGGCCTCGTCCTTGAATTCAGGGCTGAATCTTTGGTTACTTATGAACTTCCTCCTATGCTTGAATCATAGATCGGAAGCCTCTACCGAGCCGGGGGCACTTCAATTCAAACAAAAAACCCCTCGGCGGAGCCGGGGCGGTTCATGCAAGTGAATGTTGAATTTCAGCGCGCTGCCGAGGTGTTGCATCAGCGTCACGGCGCAGGCCTTGGCGCTACTGAGAGAAAATCCTGCAGGCCTTATCACATCACCCGAGATCGCTCGAACGACAATTCCTCGCGCCCGCGTCAACCCATCAGGCGGCGTCGGCAACCGGGGTTCAACCGGTTGAGATCGATACCTTCGGCTTTTGCGACACCGAGCCGCATATCGCGAAAGTGCTCGCAGTCGGTCGTTGTAATCGACAAACCAAGCTTAGGACGACAGCCCGGGTAAAGTCATGATGGTCAAAATTACCCAGCGGGCGACATGTCTGCGGGCCCGTGCCCCGATACATCGAAACGCACAACGAACCGGGTGCCTGTATCGGACTTGCTGTCTTCCAGGAATATCGAGGCGCCATGCGCGAGCGCGATCTCTCGCACGATGGGCAGGCCGAGCCCGCAGCCTTCGCCGCTGCTCTGAGGTGGCCGAAAAAAGCGCTCGAAGATGCGTGGCCAGTGCTCGCGGGGAATCCCGGGCCCGTCGTCCTCGATGACGAGATCCACCACGCCAGGCCGCTCGTCAATGTGCACCCAGACATGGCCGCGCTGCCGGCCGTACAGGATGCCGTTCTCGATAAGATTGGATGTCATCTCGGCCAGCAGTGTCGCCTCACCGAAAATACTCACCGCGTGGCGCGGCACCCGGAGATCGAGCTGGATGTTCCGCTCGAGCGCGCGAGAGGCGAGATTCTCGCAGCAGCCTCGGACGAGTTGGACCAGATCAAGTTTTGCCCCTCGCAGGCCGCGTCCGAATGCAGCTTCCGCCCGTGCCAACTTGAGCAGTTGCAGATTCACATGGTCCATATGGTCTACCGCATAAGAGATATCCGCCAGCGCCTGTCGCATCTCCTCAGAACTGCTATCGTCGGATGCCAGCTGGGCATGCAGCTTGATACCCGCCAGCGGAGTCCTGATCTGGTGAACCACATTACCGATGAATTGCTCGCGCGCGCCGATTGCCGATTCGATGCGCTTTAACAGCTGATTGGTGTTTTCAACCAATCCGCGCAGCTCGCCGGGAACCTGGCCAAAGTCGATCGGCGCAAGATCCTGCGGCGATCGATGGCCCAGCTCCTTACCGAGTCGGACCAGCGGCCGCAGCCCGCTGTCAATCGCAACGCCGATCACCAGCAGGGCTGCCAGCAACAATATGCCCTTGGAAATCAGCACCTCGCGTAAGAGATCGCTTGTCAGGGTACGGCGCTTGTTTGTCGTCTCAGCCACGGTCACGATGACAGGGCTATCGTCCGCCGGATACCCAAGCCAGCGAACGGCTCGCGTGGCCCGTCCCTCCACTTCGAGATCCTCATAGAACGGGACGCCGCGCAGAAGCGCGAGGTCCCGGGCCATCGGTATGGCTGGCGAGCCTGCGATCAGCTCCTGCGCCGGGGAAGCGAGCTGAAAATAGACCTGATCGAATTCATCCCACGCGAAGACCTCGAGCGCCACGCGATCGGCCTCAAAGAGAATCTCACCGTCTCGCATGCGAATCTCCTGCGCAAGCGACTGCGCGGAATCCACGAGCCAGCGATCAAACACGACATTTGCCGTATGCAGGTTGATTCGATAGGCAACCACTGCCTCGAGGAATAACAGGATTAACAGTGGCATCCCGATCAGGAGGAGGAGCTGCGTTCGCAGGCTAAACCCGGCGCTCACTCACGGCGCCTCAATGATGTAGCCCACGCCACGTAACGTGCGAATCGTGATGCCGAGACTGCGTAAACGACGACGCAGCCGATGCACATACACCTCGACTGCGTTGTCGCCGACGTCCTGGCTGCTCAGAGCAAGCCGTTGAGCCAACCTGGTCTTGCTGACGACTCTCGGGGTATTGATAGCGAGCGCTTCGAGCACCTCATACTCACGCGCCGGCAAGTTCAAGGCTTCGCCACCGACCGCCACGGAACGGGAGAACAGATTCAGAACCAGTGGACCCAGTTCTATGTCCTGACCAAAAGCGGCATGGCTGCGTCTTACGAGCGCGCGCAACCGAGCCTCGAGTTCGCGCAGGTCAAAAGGCTTCTCCATGTAATCGTCTGCGCCCGCATCGAGCGCCGCGACCTGTTGCTCGACCCCATCCCGTGCGGTCAGCACCAGCACCGGGATGGCCTGGCGTTTCTTGCGCAAGGCACGGAGAATCTCCAGACCATCCATGTCCGGCAGTCCAAGATCCAGAATTACCAGATCGAAATCATAAGCGCCGAGCGCGGCGTTCGCGAAACTTCCATCCGCTGCGTGCGTGACGCTGTAATCGGCACGCATAAGGGCGCGCTGCAGCCCTGTGGCGATCATCGCATCGTCTTCAACGAGCAGCACATTCATAGCTTGTCTCCATGCAGCGCCCTACGGGCGCACCAGTCACTATCTTCGACGTGCCGGAGGTCGACCGGTACATCCTTACAAATCATTACAGCCACACCCGCCGTTACCGGCACGCCTGGCTCATGCGCACAGCTGACGCGCACGATTAGCAACGCCTCTTGATATCGGCCCGGGTAAAGGCACGACTCTACCCGGATTACCGCAAACCGACAGGCAGCCTCGCGGGCACACTCATCGCCTGTATCCGAAGCGGGCTCAGTGCGCCAATACCAGTCAACCGGCTGGACAGATCTGATCGCCTGCCACCACGGGAAGAGCTTAATAAGGTCGATGAGTCGGGGATTCGAGCCCGCAATATTGCTGGAAGTTCCGCCTCTCGAGCCAACTCTTACTGCCTTCAGGATCAATGCACCGGACTCATCGATACAAGCTTCGTGAGAGCTTTCCGCACAGCCTGCAGATGAAAGGTATCTGAAAGCTGGCCTGACTAGTATTGATGCCGCGCACGCAGGTAGTACCGGCGCGCAACCCGCAATCCGGGCGGACTTTCTGCCCGAGCCAGTACCGATTACACGTGCCGGAGATGCGAGTTGGTAGGACATCCTTAGGTCAGGAGTAGCAGATGGTAGCGCTAGAAAACTTGAAACGGGACTTGCCGGCAAGCGTGGTCGTATTCTTTGTCGCCCTGCCGCTGTGCCTCGGAATCGCACTGGCCTCGGGTGCGCCATTGTTCTCCGGCCTGATCGCCGGTGTCATCGGTGGTGCCCTGGTGGGTACGCTCAGCCGCGCGCCGTTGGGAGTCTCCGGGCCGGCGGCTGGACTCGCCGTGATCGTGTTCACGGCCATCGAGACGTTGGGCTCCTTCGAGGCATTTCTGCTGGCAGTGGTGCTCGCGGGCTTGCTGCAGATCAGCTTTGGCCTGTTGCGCGCCGGCGTCCTCGGCTACTTTTTCCCGTCGGCCGTAATCCACGGAATGCTGACCGGAATCGGCTTGATCATAATTCTCAAGCAGATTCCCCATGCAATCGGTTACGACGCGGATCCCATCGGGGATCTCGCTTTCCATGAATTCGACGGCGGCACGACATTGTCGGCGCTGACCGAAATGTTCGGTTTCCTCCATCCGGGCGTAGTGCTCATCTCACTCTCGGCCCTGGCGATCCTGATTTCCTGGGAACAACCTACGATTGCACGGCATCGCTGGCTCGGTCTCGTTCCAGGACCCGTGGTCGCGGTGCTCTTCGGCGTGGCCTGCCAGCTCGTGCTGGCGGCCAACGCGCCGACGCTAGCTCTCGCGGAACCACAACTGGTGTCGGTACCGGTCGCCTCGAGCATCAAGGAGTTCATGGGGCTGTTCGTTTTGCCGGACTTCAGCCAGATCGGCAATCCGGCAATCTGGACGCTGGCGGCCACGCTCGCGGTGGTCGCCAGCATCGAGACGCTGCTCAGCGTCGAAGCAATCGACAAGATGGACCCGCTGAAAAGGGTTACGCCGACCAATCGGGAACTCTTCGCCCAAGGCGTCGGCAATACAGTATCCGGTCTGATCGGTGGCCTGCCGATCACCCAGGTTATTGTTCGCAGCACTGTCAACGTTCAGGCTGGCGCCCGCTCCCGTGTCTCCGCAATCAGTCACGGCGTGCTTTTGTTCGTCTGCATCGCAACCATGCCTCACGTGCTCAACCTGATTCCGTTGGCGGTACTTGCCGCGGTGCTGCTTCTGACCGGCTACAAGCTGGCAAAGCCCGCGCTCTTCAAGTCAATGTGGCGCTACGGACCGGAGCAGTTCTCGCCCTTTATAGTGACTGTGGCCGGGGTCGTATTCACCGATCTTCTCACGGGCGTCGGGCTTGGCATGGCCGTTGCGATTCTGATTCTCCTGCAGCGCAACTACCGCAACTCGCATTTTCTCAATCTGCAGGAAGGACGGGCCGGTAACGATCACAGGGTCGTGACCGTGACCATGCGTCTGGCCGAGGAAGTCACCTTTCTCAACAAAGGAGCTATCAAGAAGGAGCTCAGCCGGGTTCCGGACAACTGCACCCTCGTCATAGACCAGAGGAACTGTGTTTACGTCAATCACGATATAGCCGAGATCATTGCTGACTTCGTCAAGATCGCGCCTTCGCGCGGCATCGCGGTAAAGATTCATGAACGCGACGAACGGATCCAGAGCGGCGAAGTCAGCGGTGTCATGGCTGTCGCCTGATGATGGCAGCTCATCAAAACAAGCCCGAACAAACGAAACCGACTAACGAGGAGAAAGGGACATGAGAATCTTGCTGGCAATCGACCATAGAAGCGATCCGCGCGTGGTAAGCGGGTACGTGGCCGAGCGTTTCGGCAGTCGAAATATCGCGGTGGATATTCTTACTGTCATCCCCTCATCTGCCGGGCAGTCTCATGCTGCTGAACAGGAACACGGCGAAGCCGTGTATCTCCCGCGACATCGAGGCCCGGCCCAACTGGCCGCCGAGAGCTTCGTCGCTGCCGTGGCCACGGAACTGCGAGCCCGGCATGGTCTGTCGAGTGTCCGCACGCATGTAAAGTGCGGCGACGCGGCAAACGTCATCCTGTCTGCGAGCACGAGCCTGCGAAGCGCGATGATCGTCATAGAGGCGCCACCCGGCAAGGGTCTACTGACCGGCTTCCGTCGCAATGGCGCGACCCGCCGCCTTTTTGGCAAAGCCGGCTGCCCCATTGAGCTCCTGCGGCCCTGTGCGCGGAGCCACCGGTCCAGTTTCAATGCGCTCGTACCAATCGGCGCCGATCAGTTCGCGGACTTTCCATTTGCGCAACTCCAGACTCTGCCCTGGCCGCAAGGTAGTCGTCTTCAGCTCCTGGGGGTGCTCCCGCTTGCCTTCGACGATTCGCGTGTGGAGGCAAGTCCGGCCACGGTCGTCGAAGCGCTGGACAAGTCTCGGCGCTTGCGGGTACTGACCGAAGCACGGCTCAACGAGGTCTGCTCGAATCTCAACGCCACGCTGGATCATGGCGTGGAAGCGGAATGTCGAGTCGTTGAGGGCAACACACGCGCCGTAGTTGTGGACGGCGCGCGGCAACCGCATGCCTCGTTGATCGTCATGAGCAGCGCCGCGACGGATCGGGCTATCCGAGGCATGTTTTCGACACTGTCGCCGGCTGCAATTGCCTTATCTGCTGCCTGTTCCGTGCTGCTATTGCGGCCTCCGGCCGTCCGCGCGAAGCGGCCGAGCGAGCAGGCCGAGAACCACGCTGCAGCGCAGCCCCAGCATCGTCCGGCCTGAGTACGGCATGCGCGGTTCGCGCCTCCGCTCACAGGCGGGCGGATCTTGCGCTGAATCGGACGGTAGCTGCAGCGGCGGTCACGATATCTGCCTCGACAACCAGAGGAACCCAAATGGATGAATTTCGCAACATTCTGGTCGGCGTCGACATCAACGCCAGTGGCGAGCTCGCCGAAGGCGCCGGTGCGGCCATTGCGCAGGCCCGGTTGATTGCGCAAGAGACCGGCGCAGCCATCTCCTTTGTGCATGTCATCGACGTGCCGGCCGAGGTTGGCGAGGTCATGAGCCTGCAGCCGCAATCAGCGGTCGCGGCGCGTCAGCGGGATGTATCCGGACTGCTGGACGAGCTTGCCAGCGATACCCGGGCAAGCAACACACGCGGCCGGGTCCTGTTCGGGACTCACTGGCGCGCGCTCCTCGATGAAGTTCAGCACGAACAGCATGATCTCGTCGTGATCGGTACGCGCGGACGGGGAGTCGCAGGGCGAGCGCTTTTCGGCAGCACCGGGAATCGCTTGCTGCGCCATTGCCCGTGCACGGTCTGGGTCGTGAAGCCATGCGCGAATGAGCGCTACGCCAACATCCTGGTAGCGCACGATCTCAGCCCGGTCGGTGATGCAGCCCTGCGACTGGGTGCTTGCATCGCCAACATACAGAACTCCCGCTTGCATGTACTCCACGTGCTCGAATATCCCGAGGAGGCACGCTTCCTCGGCAGCATCACCGCTGCGGAGATCGCCCGTCGAGAGGCAGAAGCTCGCGATACGCTCGTATGTCAGTGCCGGAATCTCGGGCTCAAGGTGCCTGCGGAAATTGTGATCGCCAACGGCAGTGCACATACCGAGATTCTGAACTATGTCGGCGACCACGGTAGTGATCTGCTCTGCATGGGCACCCTGGCCCGCAGCGGTGTGCCGGGTCTGGTAACCGGGAACACGGCCGAGAACGTGCTGCCCTGGGTGAAGTGCTCCCTGATTGCGCTGAAGCCGGAAGGCTTCGTGTCACTGCTGAAAGCCCATGAGCGCGCATAGCGCTTTCAGCCGCAGTACGGTGGCGTCCGCTGCATCCGAGGACTACCTGGGCTTTGCTGAGCTGCAGCGGGCAGACCGCCTGGTGATGAAGCGCTGCGTCCGGTCTGCGCCCGGAACCGGCGTGCGGACACGCACCATCCAACCACATTAGGAAGCGAACTTTGATTTAGCCATGAACCCTATTGCCCCAGCACAAACAAACGATCTTCGAATCGCCGATCCCCTGACCTGGACCGGTAGGCTGTTTGGCGGCCTGCGCGCAGACGTCCAGCGACGTCTGCCATTTTACGCCAGCGATTTCCGCGAAGGGCTCAGCTCCAAGGTCGTCGCCTCGGTGACGTTCCTCTTCTTTGCCTGCCTGGCGAATGCGATAGCCTTCGGCGGCCTGACCAGCCTGTTGACTGGTGGCGAGATCGGTACGGTCGAAATGATCGTTGCGACAGCCGTGGGCGGCGTAATATTCGCGCTGTGCGCCGGTCAACCCTTGACGCTGCTCGGTGGCACGGGTCCGATTGTAATCTTCACGGGCCTTCTGTACGTGCTGTGCCAGCAGCAGGGCCTGCCCTTTCTGCCGGTCTATGCATGGGTCGGGCTCTGGTCCGGGCTGTTCATCCTGATCCTTGCGGCAGCGGACGCGAGCGCGCTGATGCGCTACTTCACGCGTTTTATCGACGAGATATTCGCCGCGCTGGTGGCGGTGATCTTCATAGTCGAAGCACTGCGTTCGATGATCGATCCGTTCCTGGCGACGCCGCGAGACGACGCGACTGCACTGCTGACGCTGGTGCTGGCACTCGGCACCTTCATGCTCGCGCGCTCGTTCAAGATGTTCATGCAGACACGTTATCTGCAGCGCAGCTTCCGGGAATTCATCTCTGACTTCGGCCCGACCATAGCCATTGGGCTCATGACTCTGCTTGCCCTGTCCATGCCGGAGATTGCAGTGGAACGCGCGGCGGTGCCGGATGAGTTCGGCACCACCATAGGCCGCCCGTGGGCAGTCGACCTGTTCGCCCTGCCGGGCTGGCTTATACTCGGCTGCGCGGGTCCGGCCCTCCTCGTGACGGTACTTCTGTTTCTCGACCAGAACATCACCACACGACTGGTCAACAGCCCGTTGCACGCGCTGCGCAAGGGCCCCGGATACCATCTCGACCTGGCAGTCGTCGGAGTCATCATCGCCGCCTGTTCGTTGTTTGGCCTGCCCTGGATCGTGGCGGCCACGGTGCATTCGCTGAATCACGTCAAGAGTCTGGCCACGACCAAGACCGTGGACCAGGGATCAGGCTCGAGCGAGCGCATCCTGTCGGTCAAAGAGAACCGCGTGTCGGCGCTCGCGATCCACGTGCTCATCGGTGCATCGATCCTGCTGCTGCCGCTGATCAAGGCGATCCCCATGGGAGTGCTATTCGGCCTGTTCCTGTACATGGGCTTCTCGACTCTGAATGGCACTGACTTCTTCGAGCGCATGCGGCTGTGGGCGACTGACCGAAATCTCTATCCGCAAACCCACTATGTGCGCAATGTGCCACGCCGCACGATCCATATCTTCACGCTAATCCAGCTTAGCTGTCTGCTCGTGCTGTGGGTGTTAAAGAGCAGTCCGCTGGGCATCCTGTTCCCGCTGCTGATTGCGCTGCTCGTGCCGCTGCGCCTGTCGCTGGAACGTTGGTTCGAGGTGCAGCATCTCGCAGTGCTCGATGCCGACGAGGACACCGACGAGCGCGTGGACGATGCCAGTATCGGCGACTTTCGCCCGTGATAAGCGCACCACTACAGCGCTTTGTTTTTTGCCTGGAACGATTGCGCTTCGCGAGCCATCGCTTCCATCGCAGATTGGTCGATCGCGCATGCAGGTCGGCATCTTCTGCGCGTTCTCCATCATTTGGGGTTTTAGCCCGCTTCTACGGACGGTTTAGTTAAAGGGACATAAAAGGGGACATCCCACATTAAGCGTTCAAAATCCGTCGAACGTGGAAACATGCCCACGTAGTCGCCATCGCGATCGCGCAGGCGGTAGCAGTCGTGTGTGTTTATTCATGCGGGGCACCGGTGGTCGAGCGACCACTCAAGGTGCTCGAGACCGGCGTAACAACAAAGCTGCCAGTCAGCGGGATCTGGGATTTCAATTTCGTCTCCGGCATCCTCACGAGCAACACAATGGTATCGTTGCCCGGCGCGTTCGGGCTACTGGGTGCGGCAGTCGTCCTGCTGTTCGTGCGCCGCGCGGCGGCGGGTTGAGCACTTGCCTCGGGGGGGATTTTCACACACCGGGGTAATCCGGTGTGCCTTCGCGGCGAAGCACGACCTCGCTGATTCGACGTCATTGTCCTGCAGGGTGTCGGCTTTGTTTGGACTGGTGAATCCGGAACGCGGGGTCTGAACCTGCGGGCGGGTCGAAAAGGAAAAAGGGGACGGAGGGATTAAGTCTTATCTGGCGGTCAACAATTAATCCCTCCGTCCCCTTAATCCAACACCGCTGAAATGCCCCCTTTAACGCTTTCGGAGAAAAGCATGGACTTTGAACAGGCTATTCGGGTCAGTCCCAAAATCCTGATGGAAGCCGCCATTGTGGAACGGGTGCGCCGCGCGCACCCCGAACTGCTGCATCCCAGACTTGCAACCGCCCTGCTCATCCATTCATTGGAAGGGCGCGGGATACTAAGCGGATTCGTCCGGGAATATATTTCTATCGCCCGGGACGCCGGCCTGCCAATCGTACTCGGCTCACCTAGCTGGCGGGTTGATAAAGTCCGATGCGCTGAAGAGAACATCACTGTCGACCTTAACCAGGAGGCCGTTCAATTCAGTCAGGGATTCAAACAGGAATATTCCGATCTCTATATCGCCGGTCAGATCGGTTGCCGGAACGACTGTTATCAACCGGCGGAAGCGCTCTCCACTACGGAAGCCTTCGACTTTCATTCGTGGCAGATCGAACGACTGGTCGGAGCTGATTTTCTATATGGTGTCACCCTGCCCGAAATCCACGAAGCGCTTGGGATTGCTCAGGCCATGGCCGCAACCGAGCGCCCCTACATCATCAGCTTTGTGATCGGAAAAGACGGGCGCATCCTTGATGGAACACCCCTCGAGCGCGCCATTGCGAAAATCGATTCCGAAACGCAACGCCCGCCCGTCGGCTACGGCGTGAACTGCTGCTACCCGGCATTTCTCCGAACATCGGCACTATCCGGCCACGCTGCACAACGCATGATTTCCATCCAGGCAAACGCCTCGTCACTCACGCACGCCGAACTCGAAGCCGCGGAAACGGTTCAGATTGATCCGGTAGAAGACTGGAGCCAGTGCATGCTCGAGCTGGAGCGCACAACGGGAATTAAAATGCTCGGGGGATGTTGCGGCACAACCGGCGAACACCTGAAGGCACTGGTTTAGGGTTCAAGTATTGGCAACCGGGAAGTCCCGGAGAAAAAGGGGACGGAGGGATTAAACTTTATCCAGCGGTCAAAATTTAATCCCTCCGTCCCCTTAATCCTATCCGCCAGCGGCGGACGAATATCGAGTACACACCGGGCAAGCGACGCCGTGTTCAGCTGCGGCGCAGCAGGTCGTGGCTCGTGGTGGTCAGCATCTCGCTCGCATCGTCGCCAATGACGATAGTGTCGGAGAGGAAGGAGTCGCCGTGCTCCGAGCGCAGCAGCCAACTCATCAGGTGGAACACCATGCCGGATTTGAGCTTCATCTCTGAGCCGGCGCGCAGGCCCACCGGCACCCCGCCTCCAGACCAGCTCGGCGGATAGCCGATGCCGACCGCGTAGCCGCAGTGATGGCGGCGGTAGGCACCGAGCCCGTGGCGGTCGAGCACCGCCTGCCACGCGGCGTAGACGTCGCCCGCCATAACCCCGGCGCGCGCCGCTTTCTGTGCCGCCCGCTGCGCCTCCTCGCACACTTCGAGCGCACGACGCGCGCTTGCCGGTACGTCGCCGATGTTCACGATGCGGCCGATCGGAGCGTGGTAGCGCCGATAGCAGCCGGACATCTCGAGGAACAGGATGTCACCCTCGACGAGCTGCAGGTCACCCCAGGTGCCGTGTTCCTCGAGCAGGTTGGCCGACGATCGCACTAACGGCACGAAACCCGGGTAGGTACCGCCGCGCCGGAACATGGCGTCGTAGATCGCCGCCATCAGCTCGCGGTGGTGGACCTCGATACCGGCAGCGGCGATGCCGGCCTGGATCATGGCGTCGGAGATCACCGCCGCGCGGCGCGTGTAGGCGAGCTCGGCCGGCGACTGCACCTGGCGCAGCTCGTCGACCAGCCCGGTGGCATCGACCCAGGTCGCCTCGGGCAGGCCTTTCTGGATACCGTCGGCGACGCGGAAGGAGACGAAGCTGCCGCCCATCTCCATGCCGAGCGTGCCGCCGGACAGGCCGAGCTCGGCCAGCGCGCGGCACGTCGCGTCGACCGGCGGCGAGAACTCGGCGTCGGCCGCCGCGCGACGATTGAGCAGGGGCTCGACGAACAGGTTGCCGGGGATGTCGGTCTCGAGCGCGACGTTGTGCTCCTCCGCGCTCGGCGGCACCGGCGGCGGCGTGCTGCCGTCGGTGTAGCCGACGTGCACCAGGTGCGGTACCTGCAGTTCGATGGTCGCGCGCTCCATTGCGCGGGTCACCAGTACCGGGTCGCCCTGCGCCGGCAGGATCAGCATCTGGTAGGCGAAGTAACCCATGTGGTCGAGGCCAGAAAGGTAGTAGAGGTTCTCCGGGGTCGAGATCAGCACGGCATCCAGGCCCTGGCGTGACATCGCCTCGCGGGCACGCGCGCGGCGCTGTTCGTATTCGGCCTCGGGGAAGGCGCGCAGGGGGTTGTCGTCGAATTGCATGGTCGGCTCGCTCATGATCGTGGATAGTACCTCTGCGGTAACGGTTCGTGCACTTGCACCGGAATGCGCTGCGCAGCGCGCAGACACACGAGGCCGGCAACCGGTACCCGCTTGCCGTCGCAAGTGGCTGCCAGTTGTCCGCAATGAATATTCATCCGATCGTCATCGCATAGTTGTCCGGTTTTTCCGGGGGCGCCGGTCAAGCGGCAATCTGCGATTCGTAGCGGTGGCGCAGCCCGCCCGGACGAAATCGTCCGACGACTCGAGGCCACAAAAGCGTCGCTGCTCCGCAGGACTTCCGCTGTGCTCGTCGCGAAGTACAGTTTAGCCGCGTTCCGCATGGCTCCGCATTACAGAAGTGCGAGTATTCTCGTGGCCGCCGCAAGTAACGTTCGTCGAATACGATACTGTGGTCGAGAAGATCGTGCTTCACTGTCCCGGCGCAGCGGATGCGACGACCTCCGTTCCCCTTAACATCCGCCGGTCACGGCGGCGGTCGAACGTCGGTGCCGACCGTCGCGAGCGGAGCCGTTGTGCCGGAAGCTTGTAGGCGCTTCAGGTTGTCGGGTACTTTGCTACGGGTCGCTGCAAGCGCGCCCGGATCCATGGCGCCGGGCAGCAACAACGGGCAGCACACAGAGAACGGCAGCGCCGGGCGCCGTGGTTCACTATCGGACCTGAGGGGACGAGGCTATGGACTGGGACGAAATTCACCGCAACGAGCAGCGACAGCGCCGCGATCAGGAACGACAGCAGCGCGAGAAGGATCTGCGCGATCAGCAGCAGCGGCAGCACGAAGACTACATGAAGCAGCAGAATCGTCACTTCGACAGGCTGCTCAAAGAGGACCACGAGCCACATCCGCAGCCGCGCGGGGGCGCGCCGCTCGTCGTGTGGTTCTTCGGCGGGATCGGCGCGCTGTTCGGTGGCTTGAACCCGCCCCTGAACTGGGACTGGTTTTTCGGCGGCACGCTCGGATTTCTCGTGGGTGGGTTTCTCGGTGGCTATTTGAGTCAGCGCGGCTGGGGGCGTGCGATTCTGTGGAGCGTCGGTCTCGCCTTCGTCGGATTGATCGCGTTCGGGATCTACCGCGCAAAGTAGCCGGCGAATTCCGGGGCCAGCCGTTGACCCGCGGCACGCGTCGCCGGGCGCCGCCATGCAAAAAAACCGCCTGTAGATTGCGCGTCACCGCGCGGCCCAAGAAACGGCAGTGAGCCGGGTCGAGGCCCTCCAATCGGCGATGGCCGATTAAGCGACCGCAACGCGAATCAGGGCGTTCGTCGGTATCCTCCAATTAACGGACCACGTGCAACTACGTCGGCCATTTCCCGATGGAAGAAAAAGGGGGACGGAGGGATTAAATTTTATCCAGTGGTTAAAATTTAATCCCTCCGTCCCCTTAACGCGTCAAACAAAAAGCCCTCCGGAGAAACCGGGGCGCTTACGTGATTTGCGGCGCATCGTTGCCGACAAAACGCGCACGCAATTCACGCTTCAGCACTTTGCCCGTGGCGTTTCGCGGAAGCTCATCGACAACGGCGATATCGTTCGGCACCTTGAACTTCGCCAGCCGCTCGAGGCAATGCTCCACGACCCTGAGTCGATCGATCTCGCGCCCGTCCTTGAGCACGATGACTGCAAGCCCGGTTTCTCCCCAGCGTTCATCAGGGACCCCGATGACGGCAGCTTCCGCGATTTCCGGTAGCTGGTAGAGCACATTCTCGACCTCCGCCGGGTAGACGTTTTCTCCGCCGGAGATATACATATCCTTCCAGCGGTCGACGATGTAGACGAATCCTTCTGCATCCTGTCGCGCCGCATCACCGGTCTTCAGCCACCGGCCCTCGAACGAGTCGGCAGTGGCGTCCGGCTTGTTCCAGTAACCCGGTGTGATGTGCGGGCCGGCAAGCCACAGTTCACCAACCTCGTCGGGACCGCAGTCGACGCCATTATCGTCGACGATCCGGAACTCGGTATGCAGCAGCGCCTTGCCGGTCGAGCCAATCTTGCGTAAAGCGTCATCCGGATCGAGAAAGATCGCACCCGGGCTCGTTTCAGTCATGCCGTAACCCTGGGCCAGTTGTACTCCCCTCGCCGTCCAGGCTTCCATGATCGTCAATGCGCACGGCGCACCACCGACACCAGCAACGCGCAGTCGCGACAGGTCCGTCCCGGCAAACGCCGGATGCTGCATCATGAACTGGTACGGGGCCGGTACGGCGAAAAAATGCGTAATACCCTGCTGCGGATCGCCAAGGATTCTGAGTGTCTCGCCCGCATCGAATTGCTTTAACAGTACCACCGTCCCGCCCGCGTGCAGTACCGGGTTGCTGTAACAGTTCAAACCGCCGGTGTGAAACAGCGGCAGCACGTTCAGGTGCACCGTATCGAGACCGATGCCCGCGGGTATTCCCAGGTTCACGCAATTCCAGAAGTTCATGCCGTGCGTGATCATCGCGCCCTTGGGTCGACCGGTCGTCCCCGACGTGTACATGATCGTGACGACGTCATCGTGGGTGAGTATTTCACGCGGAGCAGTCCGGTCGCGCGTTTCGAGCAACGCCGCTTCGTACGGACAGTCGGGCGCGTCGTGGTCGATCCGAAGGGTCGTCTCGATCTGACAGCGCCGCCCCAGTGCTTCTGCCGTTGCAGTGAATTCGACGTCGCATACGAGCAGATTCGGCGCACTGTCATTGATGATGTACTCGAGTTCACTCGCGGTAAGACGCCAGTTCAGCAAAACGCAGATCGCACCGGTGCGAGCACAGGCAAACTGGATATCAAAATACTCGACGCCGTTATGAGCCAGAACCGCGACGCGGTCGCCGCGTGTTATCCCGCGGGCGGCGAACCAGGCTGCGAGCGCGTCGGCCCGGGCATCGAGGTCCGCATAAGTAAAACTGCGCCCGGATCCGAGGTCGCGGATGGCTTCCTTGCGCGGCCGGTTTGCGGCGTGGTGCGTGATCCAGTCGTATGCGCGTACCGGACCGTTTCCAGGCGGGCGCGAGGTAGTCATCGCGGCAACGGCCTCCGCCGTGGGGACGAATTCGTTTGATTTGGTATTTCGGGTCATCAGGATTCCTCTGTTCTCGCCACTCGACTATGCCGCCGCCACGGGCACATGAGTTCCCGCGCGAACTTCACATGACGCTGCAAGCGGATTAGCGCACGCCCGGGTAAATACGGCAACCAGGGGGTTCCTGCGCTGACGGGCCCATAACCCGGCGCGTAGCGCTCCGTATCCGTCCGGCGCGCGCCTCGACATCGAACTCAGTCAAGGCTCGCCGGGCCGAGGTTCATCAGCTTCCGTAGCTCTTCTGGATGCTGTCGAGCGGCGATTTCTGAATACCGTGATTCGCGATCGGATAGCGCAGCCCGTTGCGATCGAGTGCTGTCAAACCCTCGATGAGTCCCGGCAGACAGGCCGGTGGCAGCGCGATCAGCAATTCGTCGTCCAGCACGCCACCGAATTTCCGTTCGGCATAGCAGGGGATCGATACGCACGGTTCCCCCGTGGCCAGCGCACGCCCCCATGAGTCGGCGCAGGCGCTTTCGCCTGCGGCGGTGAATGTGTACTTGCGATAATCGGTGTACTGCAGACCGTTGATCAGCGTGATCATCTGCCCCGGTGTCGCATAGATCAGGCAGATGTCCGGATTGTCCAGTCGGCCGGAAGCGAGAGGTGACACGGCCAGCGCCACATAATCACCGTACGGTGCACACGTCATGGCGGCCTGGTGCGCGGCACTGTCTTCAAGGGTGCCAAACCACACGCCGTGCATTTCCCTCCCACTCAGCCAATCGCGGCTGCGGGGATGCAAACCGACTACGACGCCACACTGGTCGCCCATGAGGTTTTCCATCGTGATTCCCAACGTCCAGCCCAGCCAGCGGGCCTGCGCCACGACCTGATCGGTAGCGAGTTTTTCGTTCCGATCCGGCCGCCGAATGCGCGGCACTGCCAACATTTCCGCTTCCGTTCGAAAGCGCTTCATACCGACCGGCAGCGTACGAATCCTGAGATAGCGGACCAGCGCGTCCACGATTGCGCCGTAATCGTACGCTGTGGTGTCGTTCCAGCAATTGGCACCGGGTGATTCTTTCTCTTCGCCTGACATCGCCCCACGACCTCAGCGATTCATGGTGAGATATTCCGGTGTGATTTCCAATCCGGCCGCTACCGCGAGCCGGTTTGTTCCGGCGTAAAACGAAGCCGTCGCGGCGACATACCAGATTGCCTCATCCGAAAAGCCCTCGTCGCGAAGGCGATCCCGTTCCGGGTCACCGATAGACTCGGGATCGTTGAGTACGAGAAGGGTAAAATCGAGCATCGCGCGTTCGCGCGATCCGAGCTTCGCAAGCCGGTAATTGCGCCCGATGTATTCCACGAATACCGGGTCATCACACAATCCGCGAAGTCGGGCGCCGTGGTGAGCGCAGCAGTAGGCGCAGCCATTCGTTTGCGCGCAGACCAGCGCTATCAGTTCGTGGTCCAGCGGACTCAATCCGGAATCGGCCCGCATGAGTTCCATGTACGGTGTCATGAAGGCTCGCAAGCGCTTGTTGTCGGATGCGAACACGCGAACAAAATTCGGCATGAACCCGTACTTTTTCCTGATGCCCGCGACCATGAGCTTCATTTCGTCGTCAAGGTTGTTGCGATCATCGAGGTCGAGACCGCAAATCTCGCGTAACGAACCGGCTGCCGGCACGTTGTTGAATACTGTTGCCATTGAAGTATCCTCCGGGTGATTGGGAGTAAATCCGGCGTTCATGCTAGCCAGCGGGATCGGGCGGAACTACTGCAGTTTGTGAAGTTGAATATTTGCGAATAAGCAACATGTACCGTTACGGTCAGTACTGCCCGATTTCGAAGGCACTCGAGCAACTGGGTGAAAAATGGACCCTGCTGATCATCCGGGAACTGCTGCAGGGACGGTCCCGCTTCAATGAACTGCAACGCGGACTGCCGAAGATCTCGCCGGGACTCCTGGCCAAGCGGCTGAAACAACTCGAATCGGCGGGTATCGTGCGCCGCGAACTGGCGGCGTCCGGATTGCACGCGGCCTATATGCTCACTGAGGCGGGCAAGGAAATCGCGCCGATTATCGAACGCCTCGGCATCTGGGGAATCCGCTGGGCTGACCGTCACATCGCACCGGACGAATCCGATGGCTACATTCTCATGGAAGACATCCGACGAAATCTCGACGTGAAAATGCTGCAGACCGAACGCTGTGCTATCCGGATCGACCTGAGACACGAAGACTCCGTGCAAACGTGGTGGTTATTGCTCAACAACGATGGCGCGGATCTGTGTGACACCGATCCCGGCCATGACATCGACGTCTACGTAGATTCCGAATTGAACGCGCTCGTGGATCTCTGGTTTGGCCGACGTTCCTTCTCCGCCCTGCGCAGAGACAACGCGCTGCGAGTCAGCGGAAAACAGGCTCTCGTACGAACGTTCAACCGTTGGCTTGGCCGAAGTTCGCTGGCATCGTCGCGCTGAGCGATGTGCCGCAGGTAATGCTCGCGTCAAGCAACAGAAGGGACGCCTTCGAACTCATAAGTACATCGCGCTGTTTTCGCGAAACAGAATCCCGGCGTTGTGCCGGGACCGCGCGACGCGGGTCCCGAATATTCATGCGGCTGTTGGAAAGTAGGAAAGCCGGACTCATTTTAGGGTCGCCGCCTGTGGCGAAGGGATGCGGCGTTACGTCCCCAGCAGCCTGCGAGCGAGCACGGACTGCAGTTCTCTGCGGCCATCTGCAAGCAAATAAATGATGACTTGGCTGCCCGCGACGCGGTAGATCACCCGGTAGGGCTTGAACGTGGTTTGCCGATATTCCTTGATCCCGAGTGCGACCAGTTCTTTCGGGTAGCTTCCACGCTCGGGGAACTTCGACAAACGTTCCACGGCCTTCATCAATTGGTCGAGTACGTAGTTGGCATTGGCCGCACTGTCGAATGCCGTGATGTAGTCGTGGATAGCTTCCAGGTCCTGCTCCGCGCCCTCGGTGAGCAGGACTTCGAACCTGGCACGCCCGCCTGCCATCAGTCGGGTGCCCTCTTGGCCCGCAGCCGGGCGACAACGTCCGCTACAGGCTTGACCTTGCCGGCCGCCACGTCCTGATTACCCAGCGCGAGGATCTTCAGCAAAGCGAGAGTTTCCTGGGTTTCCTCGAACGAGGCCACGTCTTGCAATACGGCTTTGGCTTCACCGTTTTGCGTAATGACCAATGGTTCTCGCTGCTCCGTCAGGCGCGTCAACACTTCGGCGGCGTTGGCCTTGAGGTAGCTGATCGGTTTGACTTGAGATGAGTAGCGCATGGCGGTGGCTCCTGAAACATGATAAGACCAAATTTAGACTTATTATGGTCTCTAATCAAGATGCCGGAAGTAACCGTTGGTACGGCTCCCGAAAACTCCTAGAGATCTATCCCGGTTAGCCCGCACGCGGCCACATCAGCACCGATCATGACCCGTCATTTCGTTTTCACTGATGGCGCGCAAATTTGCGAGTCAGTGAGATAGAGGAGGTCAAGTCAGTACCGTAGGCCCCGACTTCATATCCGTTCGTCGAACGATTGATCGGGACGGTTCGACGCGAATACTTCGATTGGGTGTTCTTTTGGAACTCAGTCGACCTGAGCCGAAACTTGACGGCATCCCTGGATTATTACAATACGGATCGCGTGCATCGGCCGCTTGGCCGTGTCGCTCCCGATCACTGCGCTGGTTTATGGGCTCGCACGCCAGCCGGGTTCGAACGTCACCCCTGGCGAAATAATTGCTGCGGGCGGTTTCAGAGGTTGCTGCCGGGGTGACTGCGCATTCGCCATCGACGGGCTGAACCAATTGGAGAATCGACCGAAATTCTCTTGGACAACGAGCTTGGAGGCGAAGCGGCCTGCGGCCGCGGCGGGAATGGTTTTAATTCGCGCTGCTTTCGCGAATTAAAATCCCGGCGTTCGCCGGGACCGACCTGCGGTCGTCCTGCGCATCGCTTGCGCGATGCTTGTGAACCCGGAACGCGGGGTCTCATCGCGGGTGGGTCCCGTGACTGGCTGCGAGCTTTGATATGAAACGGCCTGCGGCCGTGGCGGGAATGGTTTTAATTCGCGCTGCTTTCGCGAATTAAAATCCCGGCTTTCGCCGGGACCGACCTGCGGTCGTCCTGCGCATCGCTTGCGCGATGCTTGTGAACCCGGAACGCGTCTTCTCATCCGCGACACGTCCAGCTAAAAATAAAAAAGGGGCCAATGGCCCCTTTTTTATTTTTTGGTGGAGGTGGCGGGAATCGAACCCGCGTCCGCAAGCCCTCTGCCGTCGGTTCTACATGTTTAGCCGACTCTATTAATTTAACGACTTGCTACCCGACCGGCAGGGAAAACAAATCGCGAGTCCGTAAGGTTTTAGTGCATCCGCTCCGGACAGGCTTCAGCACGATCTTGTGAGATATGACGCCTGGTACTGGACGCACAAGCACGGCTCCAGCCAGACGGCACCCTACTGGGTTTTAAGCAGCGAGTGCGTAGTTGTCGTCGTTGGCAACTAAATTGTTTGCAGTTGGATTTACGAGGTGCTCTGCCCCTCGACATGCCCCTTCGGTTTCGCGACCCGCGTCGAATCCAGGTCACCCCCGAAACTGGTTTGTTCACGTTGCGCCCGCTATGGCGCGCGTGAGATTCAACCTGTGTAGTAGACCATTATTCGGGTCGGCAGTTCCACTGCAATCGATGCGGCGGCGTCCGCATCGCGCGGAACGTGCGGTGCCACGCGCGCGATCCGGTTCGGGAGCTAGCCGGACTTGAGAATACGCTGCTTTTCGCGACTCCAGTCGCGGGCTTTTTCCGTTGCGCGTTTATCGTGCTGCTTTTTGCCCTTAGCGAGGCCGAGTTCCGCTTTCGCGCGACCCCGTTTCCAGTACAGCGCGGTACACACAACAGTAAACCCCTTGCGCTCGACGGCACCGATGAGACGGGCGATTTCCTGACGGTGCAGCAGCAATTTACGCGTGCGTTTCGGATCCGCGTCGACATGGGTGGACGCCGCGAGCATCGGCGTGATGTGCACCCCGAGCAGGAACGCTTCGCCGTCTTTCAGCAGGACGTAGGCATCGACGATTTGCACTTTTCCGGCGCGCAGGCTTTTCACTTCCCAGCCTTCCAGCGCGATTCCCGCCTCGATCCGCTCCTCGATGTGATAATCGAAGCGCGCTTTCTTGTTCAGCGCGATCGTCGCGCTGGGCGTTTTGCCGGGTTTTTTCTTGTTGGCCATCGACGGGTCGTCCACGTGCGCGAAGCGAGAGGGGGCGGGATTATAACAGGACGGATCGCCGCGCCGGTGCCCGTCGCTGCGTTCGCTTGTGCGGCAAAATTCAATCCCGCAAAATGATCGCGGCAAGTGTTCTTGGGGAACGGACGATGGCGGGTGCAAGGGAATCGATACACGGCCAATGGTCGTCCCGCTGGATTTTTATCCTCGCGGCCACGGGCTCGGCCGTCGGTCTCGGCAATATCTGGCGCTTTCCGTACGTCACCGGCGAAAACGGCGGCGGCGCATTCGTCCTCATTTACCTCGCCTGCGTCCTGCTCGTCGGCCTGCCGATCATGATCGCGGAAACCCTGATTGGACGACGCGGCCGTCAGAGTCCAATCAATTCGATGCGCTCGCTCGCCGAGGACGAAGGGCTCAGCGAGCACTGGCGTTTCCTTGGCTGGCTCGGCGTTGTCGCCGGTTTCATCATCCTGTCGTTTTATTCCGTCGTGGCCGGGTGGTCGGTCGCTTACATCTTTTACGTCGGTGGCGGCGTGTTCGACGGTATCTCGGCGGACGCATCCGCGGCGCAGTTCGATGCGCTGACGGGTTCTCCGTGGCGGCTGCTCGGCTGGCATACGGCGTTTATCGTGCTCACGACGACGATTGTCGCGCGCGGGGTCAGTGGCGGGCTCGAGCTCGCCGTAAAGTGGCTCATGCCGGCGTTGTTTATCTTGCTCATCGTCGTCGTTGGCTATGCCATGGGGACGGGAGATTTCGCCGGTGCGGTCACTTATCTGTTCGAACCTGATTTCAGCGAGGTCAGCGCAAATTCCGTGCTCGCGGCGCTCGGGCAGGCATTCTTCAGTCTGAGCCTCGGTATGGGCGCGATCATGATTTACGGCTCCTACCTGCCCGCGGACGCCTCGATCCCGCGCACGATCGGCACCGTCGCAATGTGCGACACGCTCGTCGCGCTGCTCGCGGGACTCGCGATCTTTCCGATCGTGTTCGGATTCGGACTGGAACCCGGCAGCGGACCCGGTCTCGTGTTCATCACGCTGACAATCGCGTTCGGTCATATGCCCGGCGGGCAGATTTTCGGCGCGCTGTTTTTCGTTCTGCTCACCGTGGCGGCATGGACGTCCGCCATATCCCTGCTCGAACCGGTCGCGGCCTGGCTCGTGGAGTCGTTCGGAATGTCGCGGCGCCGCGCGGCTACCGTCGGCGGCATCGGCGCGTGGTTGCTCGGGGTTGGCTCGCTGCTGTCGTTCAATGAGTGGGCGGATGCAACGCTGTGGGGTATGAACTTTTTCGATCTGTGCGAATTCCTGAGCACGAACATCATGCTGCCGCTCGGCGGGCTGCTGATCGCCGTGTTCGCCGGCTGGCGCATGTCGCGCTCAACCACGCGCGACGAACTCCAACTGCCTGACGGCGCGCTGTATGCGACGTGGCGCTTTCTCGTCCGTTTCATCGCGCCGGCCGGGGTTCTCGTGATTTTCCTGAATGCGCTCGGCGTGTTTAGCCAGCCGTGAGTCGGCCTGTCTATGCCTGAAGTGAGGACCGCGGAGTTCATTCCGTACAGCAAAGAACAAATGTTCGAACTCGTGAACGACGTCAACGCCTATCCGCAGTTTTTGCCGTGGTGCAGTGCTGCCCGGGTGGAGCGACGTCTCGAGCACGGCATCGTCGCGACCCTGACGGTCTCGAAGGGACCGCTACAGCACTCGTTCACAACCGAGAATCGCAACACGGGGCACGAACGCATCGAAATGGCGCTGCTCGAAGGGCCGTTCAAGCGCTTTCACGGTGTGTGGCGCTTCGACGAGATGCCGGGCGGATGCAATGTCTCGCTCGACCTCGATTTCGAGTTTTCCAGCGGACTGCTCGCGCGCGCGTTGTCGAAAGTGTTCAAACTGCTGACCGCCTCGATGGTCGAGGCGTTCCGTGAACGCGCGCGCCATTTGTATGGCTGAGGCGGATCCGCAGCTGGAAGTCGAGGTCGTGTACGCGCGCCCGGACAGGCAGGAAATCATCCCGGTGCGGGTGCCGCGCGGCGCGACCATCCGCGCGACGATCGAGCGCTCGCGGATCCTCGAGCGCTGTGCGGAAATCGACCTGGCAGTCAATCGGGTCGGTATTTTCGGCTCGCTGCGCGAACTCGGCGACACCGTACAGGACGGTGATCGGGTGGAGATCTACCGCCCGCTGCAGGTTGATCCGAAAGAAGCACGACGCCGCAAGGCGGCGACCGCACGAAGTCGCTAGCGGCGATCAGTACGGGCGGTTCACGTTGTCGGGATCCGTCGGGTCGCGGTAGCGGCGATCGTCCTGGTCGACCTCGTCGTCGTCTTCGTCGTCCTCTTCGGCGCCCAGGCCCACGGAGTCGACAATGCGACTGAAAAAGCCTTTCTTTTTCTTCGGTGGCGCGCCTTCGGGAACCGTAACCGTCTCCGTTTTCGCATCCGCGATCAGCTCGTCTTCTTCCGCGTCTTCCCCGAGCAGGTCTTCGTCGCTTTCGTCATCCGCCAACGCCGCGGTGGTTTTGTCGCTTTTCTCGTCCTTGTCCGCATCTGGTTTCCCGTCATCATCGCCGGTGAACGGCATCGAATCGGCGAGGCGGCCGAGCAGGCTCTTGCGGTATTCGCCGGGCACCTGCACGGAAGTATCCTGGTGGCGGTCGACGACGAGGCGACCGAGCGCCGCCTTGACGTCGCCTTCGAGCGCGATGAGCTTGCCGTCCTCGTTGAATACGGCCGTAATCAGGCGTCGTTCAGTGCCGCCGCCGCCTTCGTGGAACGTGTAGATATAGTCCCAGCGCGAGGAATGGAACGTGTCCTGGATGATCGGCGTGCCCATGACGAAGCGGACCTTCTTCTTGTTCATACCGAGGCGCAGTTGCGCAACCATGTCCTGCGTAACCACGTTACCCTGCTGGACGTCGATCTTGTGCACAAACGGGACGCCGGGCCGGGGAATGTAAGGCAATGGCGAGTGGCTGCACCCGCCGAGGAACAGCGCCGCGAGCAGGACTGGGGTGAGGCGGGTCGAACGCATGATTTCTATGAGGATTCTCCGGTACCGCCGTGGTAATGGCGCAATTAGTGCTAAGATCGCCAGCGTCGGCGGCAGCACTTTCGGGCCGGGAGTATAGCCGATTCCGAACTGCCGCTACGAATCCTGCGCGCTACTGGACGAGACGGAAATACGCTCAAGTGAATACGAACGATCTGAAGAAAGCGGGACTGAAAGCGACGCTGCCGCGCCTGCGGATCCTCGAAATCCTCGAGAACAGCGGCGAGGCCCACCTGAGCGCCGAAGACGTGTACAAGGCGCTCATCGACAGCGGCGAGGACGTCGGGCTGGCCACGATCTACCGCGTCCTCACGCAATTCGAAGCAGCGGGCATCGTGCAGCGGCATAACTTCGACGGCGGACATGCCGTGTTTGAAATTGCCGGAAACGATCATCATGACCATATGGTGTGTGTAGACACCGGCGAAGTGATTGAGTTCTTCGACGAGGAAATCGAAAATCGCCAGCGCCAGATCGTCGAACAACACGGCTATCAACTCGAAGACCACAGCCTCGTGCTGTACGTAAAGAAAAAACCGGCCTGAGCCGGTTTTTTAGTGTGTGAGCAATTCGCGCGCGTGCTCGCGCGCCTTCTGCGTGACTTTCTGTCCGCCGAGCATCCGCGCGATTTCCTCGACCCGCTCGTCGGGGTCGAGATCCCGGACCGTCGTTTGCGTAATTCCGCCGGCGACGATTTTTCCAATCGACAAATGATGGTCGCCGGCTGACGCAACCTGCGGCAGATGGGTGATGCACAGGATCTGGCGGTGCCGTGCGAGTTCACCGAGGTATCGACTCACGACATCAGCCGTCGGTCCGCCGATCCCGGTGTCGACTTCGTCGAACACGAGAATCGGAATCCCGGACGTACCGGTTGTCGCAACCTGGATCGCAAGGCTCACGCGCGATAATTCGCCGCCCGACGCAACCTTGCGTAACGGCGCGAGTGGCTGATCGGGGTTCGCGGTGACGAGAAAATCCACCTCGTCGATACCGTGCGGACCGGGCCCGCCGGCCGCACGCGCGAGATCGACGCTGAACGAACCGTGGGGGATCCCGAGTTCGCGCAGGCGGGTGGTGATCTCGCTGTTCATTTTTTTTGCCGCGCGCTTGCGCATTTTGCTGAGTTCGGCGGCTGCCTGCTCGTAGTCGGCGAGTGCGCCGGCAATGGCCTTATCGAGCGTCGCAAGTTCCCCTTCGCGGTTCACGAGCGTGCTCAATTCCTCCTCAATCGCGCGCAGCCGCGCCGGAATGTCACGCGCCTCGCAGCGGTGTTTGCGGGCAAGATCCTGGATCGTCTGCAATTCGCGGTCGATTTCCTGCAAACGTACGGGATCGGTTTCCATCGCGTCGCGCGCGTGGGCGAGTTCGCGTTCCGCTTCCTCGAGGTTGATCGCGGCGGTATCGAGCAACTCGGCAACGGCCTCGATACGGGGGTCGATGTCGGCCACCGCGCGCAATAACGCCGCCGCGCGGACGGTGCTGTCGAGCGCGCTGCCGTCGGCGTTGAACGCTGCTTCCGCGGCCCGTTCGCAGGCCTCGATCAGGCGCGCCGCGTGCGCGACACGTCGGTGTTCCGCCGTCAGCGCGGCGAGGCTGTCTTCACTCAGTTCGAGGGCGGCAATTTCATCCGCCTGGAACCGCAGCAGGTCGATGCGGCTCGGGACATCGTCCGCGCCCTGGGTCAGTTCCTCGCGTCGCCGCACGAGGCGGCGCCAGGCTTCGTAGGCCGCGGCGACGTTCGCGGCCACTTTGCCGGCTTTGCCGTACTCGTCGAGCACGGCGCGCATGACCGGTCGGCGCAGCAGCGAGTGGTGCGCGTGCTGGCCGTGGATATCAACGAGAAATTCACCGATTTGCTTCAGCAATTGCACCGGTACGGGCTGCGCATTACAGAACGCGCGGGAGCGTCCGTCCGCGTTCATCACGCGCCGGAGGATGCAATCGTCGCCGTCTTCGAGGTCGTTCGCGCGCAGGAATGCCTGCAGGGCGGGGATCGCGTGAATCGCGAATGTCGCGGTGACCGACGCGCGCTCCGCCGAGTTGCGCACCATCGTGGAATCGGCGCGATCCCCGAGCGCGAGGCCGAGCGCCTCGATCAGGATCGATTTGCCGGCGCCGGTTTCGCCGGTGAGGATGGTGAGACCCGATTCGAATTCGACGTCGAGCTGGCGTATTACGGCAAGATCCTGAATTGTCAGGGCTTTCAGCACGGTGCGCGGCCCCAGTGCAACTTCGCCCGCAGGTTCGCGAAATGATCGTGGTCGGCCGGGTGGATCAGGTGCACGGTTTCATCGTGGCGGCTGATCCGGATCCGGTCGCCGGGCTCGAGCGCGGGCATCGGCTCGCCATCACACGTTACCCGCACTTCCATCGCATATTCATCGCCGATTTCGATTTCGATCCGCGCCGTGTCCTCGAGCACGATCGGGCGATTCGACAGCGCGTGGGGACAAATCGGGACGAGCACGACGGCGCGTAATTGCGGGTGCATGATCGGGCCGCCGCCGGACAGTGAATACGCGGTGGAGCCGGTCGGAGTGGAAATGATCATGCCGTCGGAACGTTGCGAGAGCACGAAGCGGCCGTCGACGTAGGTATCGAACGCGATCAGGCGCGCGGTGTTCCATTTCTGGATCACGATGTCGTTCAGGCCATCGCTGCTGTGGATGGCTTCGCCGTCGCGGACGATTTCCGCGCGCAGCACGCAGCGTTCCTCGATCGTGTAGTGGCCGTCGAGCACGCCGTCGAGCGAATCGGGTACCTGTTCGGGGTTCAGATCCGTGAGAAAGCCGAGCCGGCCGAGGTTTACGCCCAAAACCGACGCCTCACCGGGGAACGCGAGTTTCGCCGCGCGCAACAGCGTGCCGTCGCCGCCAATCGCGATGACGAGATCGCGACCGTGGGCGACGCCGGGTTCGGGTACGACTTCAGCGTCCGTGTCGCCGGCGACCTCGGCGCAGTTTTCGTCGATCGCGACGCTCAGTTTGCGCCGGGCCAGCACCGCGAGTGTCGCGGTCACGGCGGCGCGCACGTCCTCATCGGCGGACTTCGCAATAATCCCGATACGCTCGAACATAGGCCGCCAGTGACACTCTCCCCGTTAACCTGCCACGTTAGCATTGAGCGAAATCGTGAAGCAATTAAAACTTGTCCGGCACAAGCGGCAGCAATCTTGGCAATCAACGAGGGAGAATGCTAAATTCGAACAGACTGTTTACAGGACGTCGATCGATACTCAAATCATGGCCGACCGAGGACAGGAAATCGAGCTAAGCGAACGCGCCCAGTACTTATTCAAGTGTCTGATGGAGCGGTATATTTCGGACGGACAACCGGTCGGTTCGCGGACACTTGCGCGCGACGCGAAGCTGGAACTCAGTCCCGCGACGATACGCAATGTCATGGCCGACCTCGAGGATTGCGGGCTGATCAGTTCACCGCACACGTCCGCCGGCCGGATCCCCACGGTGCGCGGTTATCGCCGCTTCGTCGATTGCATGGTGACGTTCAAGGATCCGGCTCCCGGCGAGCTGATGCGGCTGAACGACGAGGTCAGTTCCGAGACCGACGTACGCCAGCTCATGGAGAAGACCTCGTCGCTGCTGTCGGATGTCACGAAGCTCGCCGGCCTCGTCATGATGCCGAAAACGGACCACCAGGCGCTGCGCCAGGTCGAGTTTCTGCCGCTCAACGACAACCGGGTGCTCGTGATCCTCGTCGTCAACGATCGCGAAGTTCAGAACCGTGTGATCCATACCGAGCGGCGCTACGGGCCGTCGGAACTGACGCAGGCGGCGAACTACCTGAACCGCGCGTTCGCGGGCAAGAACATCAACACGGTCAAAAAGGACCTGCTGCGGGAAATGAGCGCAACCCGCCAGGAAATGAATTCGATGATGCAGGCCGTCGTCGAAATGACCCAAAAGGTCTTCGTCGAGAAGGAATCGGCGAACGATTACGTGCTGGCCGGGCAGACGAACCTGATGGACGTGAACGAACTGTCGGACATCGAGAAGCTGCGCAACCTGTTTGAAGCGTTCAATCAGAAGCGTGACATTCTGCACCTGCTCGACCAGGCGCTGAATGCCAGCGGGGTGCAGATTTTCATCGGCGAGGAATCGGGTTACGACGTACTCGACGACTGCAGCGTCGTCACCTCACCTTACGGGGACGGCGAAACCCTCGGCGTGCTCGCCGTCATCGGCCCCACCCGGATGGAATACGAGCGCGTCATCCCCATCGTCGACGTCACGGCGAAAATGCTCAGCGCGGCCTTGAATTCGAGATAAACGTCCCCATCTCCCCGACACGGGGTTGAAAAACCAACCAGATCTAAATGTAACCGGCAGAGCCGGTGGTCGCCGAGTGCGGCCCGTACCGAGAGGTAGCAGGTGTGAGTCACGATGAAAAAATTTCACTTGAACCGGATGTATCCGACGCGGACCCCGCTCACGGCGACGTCGTTGAACAGTCGCCCGAATTGTCGGAACTGGACAGCTTGAGGGCAGAACTCGATGGCGCGCTCAGCGCTGCCGCCGAGGCGCGCGACGAGGTGCTGCGGGCGCGGGCCGAGGTCGAGAACATTCGCAAACGGGCCGAGCGCGACGTCTCCGCCGCCCACAAGTTTGGCCTCGAACGCTTTGTTGGCGACCTGCTGCCGATCAAGGACAGCATGGATCTCGGCTACAGCGCCCTCGACACGACGACGGATATCGAAGCAATCCGCGAAGGCATGACCCTGACGGCGAAGATGTTCGATACCGCGCTCGAGAAAGCGGGAGTGGTGGCTCTCGACCCGGTCGGCGAGGCATTCAATCCGGAATTCCACCAGGCGATGACGATGCAGCCATCGACCGATGCGGCGCCGGGCACCGTGCTCGCCGTGATGCAGAAAGGCTACCTGCTGAACGAGCGTTTGATCCGCCCGGCGATGGTCGTCGTCGCGAAAGCGCCGGATGCAGACTGAGAATTGCGGCCCGGATGCATATGCGGGCCTTGAAAATGCGGTTTACGGACCCACTTAACTAGGCAACGACAACAGCGAATCACCCGATTCGCCAACCAGGAATTGAGAGAGGCTTGCGATGGGTAAAATTATTGGAATCGACCTCGGCACCACGAACTCGTGTGTGGCGATACTCGAAGGTGGCAAACCGCGTGTGATCGAGAATTCGGAGGGTGCGCGCACGACCCCTTCGGTGGTTGCATTTTCGGCTGATAACGAAGTCCTCGTCGGGCAGTCGGCAAAACGCCAGGCGGTGACGAATCCGGCGAACACGCTGTTCGCCGTGAAGCGATTGATCGGTCGCCGCTACGAAGACGATGTCGTCGCACGCGACCGCGACATGGTGCCGTACAAAATCGTCAAGGCCGACAACGGTGACGCCTGGGTCGAGGCGAATGGCGAAAAGATGGCGCCGCCGGAGATTTCCGCACGCGTGCTCATGAAGATGAAGAAAACGGCGGAAGATTACCTCGGCGAATCCGTCTCCGAGGCGGTGATCACCGTCCCGGCCTATTTCAATGATTCGCAGCGTCAGGCGACGAAAGACGCGGGCCGTATTGCCGGCCTCGAGGTCAAGCGCATCATCAACGAACCGACCGCGGCAGCGCTGGCCTACGGTATGGACAAACGCAGCGGTGACGCGAAGATCGCGGTTTATGACCTGGGTGGCGGCACGTTTGACGTGTCGATCATCGAGATCGCGGAAATCGACGGCGAGCACCAGTTCGAAGTGCTGTCGACGAACGGCGATACGTTCCTCGGTGGTGAGGACTTCGATTTGCGCCTGATCGATTATCTCGCCGATGAATTCAAGAAAGAGCAGGGCATCGACCTGCACACCGATCCGCTGGCACTGCAGCGCCTGAAGGAAGGCGCGGAAAAGGCCAAGATCGAGTTGTCGTCGAGCAATCAGACGGACGTGAACCTGCCGTACATCACGGCCGATGCGTCCGGCCCGAAACACCTGAACGTGAAGATTACGCGTTCGAAACTCGAATCGATCGTCGAAGACCTCATCGAACGCACGATCGCACCGTGCCGCATGGCGCTTGATGATGCCGGCCTGAAAGCCAGCGACATCAATGACGTCATTCTCGTCGGTGGTCAGACCCGCATGCCGAAAGTCCAGGAAGTCGTGAAGGGATTCTTTGGACGCGACCCGCGCAAGGACGTGAATCCGGACGAGGCGGTTGCCGTTGGCGCCGCGATCCAGGCCGGGGTGCTCGGCGGCGACGTCAAGGACGTGCTGCTGCTCGACGTGACTCCGCTGTCGCTCGGTATCGAAACGCTCGGTGGCGTCATGACGAAACTGATCGACAAGAACACGACGATCCCGACGAAAGCGAACCAGGTGTTCTCCACCGCCGACGACAATCAGACCGCGGTGACGGTACACGTGCTCCAGGGCGAGCGTGAGCAGGCCTCGGGCAACAAGTCGCTGGGACGTTTCGACCTCGCCGACATCCCGCCGGCGCCGCGCGGAATGCCGCAAATCGAGGTCACGTTCGACATCGATGCGAACGGGATCCTGAACGTGTCGGCCCAGGACAAGGCCACCGGCAAGGCGCAGTCGATCGTCATCAAGGCGTCGAGCGGGCTGTCCGACGAAGAAATCGACCAGATGGTCAAGGATGCCGAAGCGCACGCCGAAGAGGACAAGAAGTTTCACGAACTCGTCAATGCGCGTAACCAGGCCGACGGCCTCATCCACGCGACGCAGAAGTCGGTGGAAGAACTCGCCGACCAGGTCAGCGATGACGAGAAGAAGAACATCGAGTCCGCGATCGAGGATCTGAAAGCCGCGATGGAAAAGGACGATGTCGCGGAGATTACGGCAAAAACCGAAAAGCTCGGCGAGTTGTCGGGTCAGATCGCACAACGTGCGTATGAGAAGGCCTCGGCCGACGCCGGTGGTGAGCAAAAGCCCGAGGCGGAAGCTACGGCCGGCGCAGGTGATGACAACGTCGTCGATGCCGACTTCGAGGAAGTCAAAGACGACAAGTAAACGGGCGCTCTATAATGGCGTCTTCTCCTCCATTCGCGCTGCGTCTGGAGGAGAGCCCGAAGCGGTCTCCCGGTGGGGCCGCTTCGTTGTGTATGGGTTCAGGAAAAGAGTACTCGGCAGGTGATACCGGTTAACTATGGCGAAGCGTGATTATTACGAAGTCCTCGGGGTCGCTCGCTCGGCGAGCGACGCCGACATCAAGAAGGCCTACCGCCGCCTGGCCATGAAGCACCACCCCGATCGCAATGAAGGGGACGACAGCGCCGAGGCGAAGTTCAAGGAAGCAAAAGAAGCGTTCGAGGTGCTGAGCAATCCGAACAAGCGCTCGGCTTATGATCAATTCGGCCATGCCGGGGTGGACCAGAGCGCGGGCGCCGGCGGTTTCGGCGGTGGCGCGGGTTTCGGCGATATTTTCGACACGGTCTTCGGCGACATTTTCGGCCAGGGTGGCGGGCGCGGTGGCGGCAACCGGGCTTACCGCGGGAGCGACTTGCGCTACGACCTCTCGCTGTCACTCGAAGACGCGGTGCGCGGTACGGAAGTCAAAATCCGCGTACCGACGCTCGTCAACTGCGACACCTGCAGCGGGAGCGGCAGTCGTACCGGCGCGGCGCCGAAAACCTGTGATACCTGCGGCGGGGTCGGCCAGGTGCGGATGCAGCAGGGCTTCTTTTCAGTGCAACAGACCTGCCCGAAATGTCGCGGCCAGGGGCAGACCGTCACGGACCCCTGCGCGAGCTGCTCCGGTACCGGCAAGACCCGCGGCAACAAGACGATTGCGGTGAAGGTGCCGGCCGGGGTCGATAACGGCGATCGGATCCGTCTCTCCGGAGAAGGTGAAGCGGGGCAGGGCGGCGGGCCCGCGGGCGATCTCTACGTGAACGTCGTCGTCGCGGAACACCCGATATTTTCACGCGAAGACAACAATCTCTACTGCGAAGTACCCATCGACTTCGTGGTCGCGGCGCTCGGCGGTGAACTTGAAGTGCCGACGCTCGAAGGCCGGGTCATGCTGAAGGTTCCGCCCGAAACCCAGACCGGCAAGATGTTCCGCATGCGCGGCAAGGGCGTGCGCTCCGTGCGCGGGGGCGGGGTCGGCGATCTGATCTGTCGGGTCGTCGTCGAAACGCCCGTCAATCTGAGCAAGGCGCAGAAGGATGCCTTGCGTGACTTCGGTGCGACGCTCGCCGAAGGCAAGAGCAACAGTCCGCGAGCGGATTCCTGGCTCGACGGGGTGAAGAAATTCTTTGAGGACATGAAGTTCTCTTGACAACAAGCCGCGCATTTTTTCGCGCCGGCCGGGAAAAGGGGAACGCATGACAGCCGTAACGAAAGTCGCGATCGCGGGAGCGGGAGGCCGAATGGGCCGCGCGCTCGTCGAACTCGGCCAGGCGGAGCCGGGGATCGAACTGTACGGGGGATTCGATCACCCCGAAGCGGCGATCTGCGGCACCGATCTCGGGCTTGCCGCCGGGGTGGCGGCGCTCGGCATGCCGATTCACCGCAGCATCGAGGATCTCGGCGACGGTTTCGATGTGCTGATCGACTTCACGCTGCCGGACTCGACGCTCGCGAACGTGCGGCATTGCCGTACCCTTGGCAAGCGCATGGTCATCGGTACGACCGGCCTCGGCGAGCGGCGCGCGGTTATTGATGCTGCCGGCGCCGATATCGCCATCATGTTCGCGCCGAATATGAGCGTCGGGGTGAACCTGTGCTTCAAACTCGCCGAACTCGCCGCGCAGGCGCTCGGCGATGATTTCGACGTCGAGATCATCGAAGCCCATCACCGCAACAAGGTCGACGCTCCGTCGGGCACCGCGGTGCGGCTGGGCGAAATCGTCGCCGCCGCGCTCGATCGCGATCTGGCCGAAACCGCGGTTTACGGTCGCGAAGGCCACACCGGGGTACGCGACCGCAAGACGATCGGTTTCGAGACGATCCGCGCCGGCGATATTGTCGGCGACCACACCGTCATGTTCGCCGGTGCCGGTGAGCGGATCGAAATCACCCACCGCGCTTCGAGCCGGATGACGTTCGCCGGCGGCGCGCTGCGCGCGGCGGCCTGGATCATGCGCCACGAGCGCGGGGTCTATGACATGCAGGACGTGCTCGGACTGCGATGAACCCGCGCCGCCACGCCGTGCCCGCCGGGCGCGCCTGAACGCTCGCTCCGGATTGAACCGAATCCCGTCGCTGCCGTACTAACAGGTATGACCAGGGCATCGAACAGAACTTCTTTCATGACACCGGGTGTCGTGTGATGCGCCGGCCCGGTAACTGGCGAGAGCCGGCCCGAGGGGATGCGGCGGTCGCGTCTGAACGCCGCGAAATCGCGCGGCTCGAGGCTATAGCCGCGAACGACCGCGACGCGTTCGACGCCCTGTACCGGGAATATTTTCCGCGCCTGATGGATTTCCTCGCCCGGCTCGTCGGCCACGGCGGGCTCGCCGAGGAGGTTATCAACGACACGATGTACGTCGTGTGGACGCGCGCGGATACGTTCGCCGGCCGTTCGCGAGTATCGACCTGGATTTTCGGCATTGCCTACAAACAGGCCATGAAGCGGCTCGAACGGGAAGGCCGGGCGCGCCTCGACAAACTGCCCGACGACTGGGAGCCGGACGCGCGGCAACTCAGCGTCGACAGCGCAATTCCGACCCTGCAGCTGCAGGATATGCTCGACAAGGCGATGCAGCGGCTGAGTCCCTCGCACCGCAGCGTGGTTGAGCTGACGTACCAGTTCGGCTACTCGTACGCCGAGATCGCCGAGATCGTTGGCTGCCCGGAAAACACGGTGAAAACCCGCATGCACCATGCGCGGACGCACCTGCGAAGAATTCTGGAGATACTCGCGAAACGCGAGAGTGAATGACTATGAACCCCGGTCCCCCCGATTCAATGTCAGCGTATGACGCCGAACATGCACGTGCGGCGCTCGATTTGCCGTGGTACGTGAACGGGACGCTGCCGGCGGACGCACATGCCGCGGTGCGTGCCCATCTTGCCCGTTGCCTCGTGTGCCGGCGCGATCTCGCGGTACTGACGACACTCGGCGATGCGGTCGCCAGCCGCACCCGCGAACCGCGGGCGGAGGCTGCGCTCGCGAGAATTCATGCGCGCCTCGAACGGGGACCGAGCCGGCGACGCCTGTTCCCCTGGGCGGCAGCGGCCGCACTCATTATCGTGGCGGGTCTCGCGGGCTTTGTCGGGATCAACGCCGGGCTGCCCGGTGGCACCGACAATCACGGCTACCTGACCCTGGGTGCGCGGTCCGTTGATGCGACGGATATGTCGCACGTCACCGCGCGCATCGTTTTCGGGCACGGCACGACGGAGCGCCAGTTGCGCGAACTGTTGCTCGACGCGGAAGCAGAACTCATTGACGGACCAAGCCCGCGCGGGGCTTATACGATTGCGCTGCCGCGGGCGTCACGCGGTGATGATCTGCAGCAGGCCGTCGCCGCATTGCGCGCCTCGGACCGGGTGCTGTTTGTTGAGCCGATCGTCGCGGTCCGCCAGCGGCGGCGCGCGAATTAGCAGCCTGTCGGACTTAGGCAATCGTAGCGAGCAAGGTGGGAGAGCGAGTGCAAAAACGTGCGATTTTGAGGAGCATAGTGGTGCTA